>Ga0070730_10006081_pt1 | contig 10342 bp, 4 predicted proteins | sample Coa_R1_3_FD_66447 | JGI IMG/M metagenome (GOLD analysis project Ga0070730, IMG submission 66447) | Surface soil microbial communities from Centralia Pennsylvania, which are recovering from an underground coalmine fire - Coalmine... | ecosystem: Environmental > Terrestrial > Soil > Unclassified ... | reverse complement strand
AAAGCTCTCAGAAAGGATGAGAGGTCTCAATGAATCTCGAGCGAGACAAGGTCTCCTTCACCGCCCTTATTCGGCTTGTAGTTCGCGGTGACCTGCCGGTCACGCCAATCACAGGAAAACTCATCCGCTCCAATCAACAGCAGCGATTTGTAATCCCCAACACGCAATTTCAACATGCTGCTACCGGATGCTACCGTTACCACAGCCGCCGGCGCCTTGGCGCAATCCACCATCACCAGCTTCCCTGTGACGAATTTCGTGGGACGGCTATCCGCCCCGCTTTCCGCCGGATCGCCATTCTCGGCAGCCGCACGTTTCGCGGCATCTTCGTCCAGTACATCGAATGGGGTTTTCTGTGGTTCATATCTTGGCTGCCCCGCGCCGGAGGTCAGTGCGATCCCGTACTTGCGCTCAGTTGCGGACTGAGCCAGCAGATCTCGGGCCTGCGACGCAATCTGCGGATTATCGCTGGCCTTCAATCGATCCAGCAGCGCTGACGCCGCCTCCCACTTCTTGCTGGCGACATAAATCTCCGCCAGGTGGTACAAGTAAAGTTCGTTCCGCGGGCTCAATCCCATCGCCGCACGTTCGGCTTGCATCGCCGCCACCTGCGTTCCGCCTGCATTGCGTGCAACGGCAAGCAGGTCGTACGCGCTTGCCATTTCGGGATTCCACTCGAGGACGGCCTTCAGGTCAAGCATCATATTCGAAAGCCCGAGAACGGTGTCGTGCTTGGCCTGCGCCATCCGGTACTTGGCCAGGGAAAGGTAATAGCGCGTCCACATGTCACGCGGGTTCAGCGTCGCAGCGTCTCCGATTTCCCTGAACGCATCTTGAAATTCTCCACGCTGTATATAGTCCCAAGCCAGGAGGCGATGTGCCAGAGCATCTCCAATCGCGGCGCTGGGAAGTTGCTCTGCATCTTCGCCTGTCCTCTTGTTGGTTTTGACCTCCGCCTTCTTATCCGCTTCTGTCGGCGTCGTCGCGAGGTCGTGCAAACTTTTGAGTCCAGCCTCGCGGCGTTCAGGAATTCGAACCTGAATTCCCGCGTATACTGCCTGCGCGTCAGATTCAGGTAACGGACTAGGAACCAAGGTCGCCTCGTCGGCGCCGCCTGGAATCGGAAAACGCTCGACCTGTCGGGATGCCATTGAATTCCCGGGAGCAGCATTCTTGTCGTGGGCCGCATACACCGCCGCCGTCGAACCCGCCCGGGAGTGAAAATAATCCTTCACGGCCTGTTCCAGTTGCGCTGAACTCATGCCGTAAGCCTGCTTGATCGCATCTTCAATTGGAACGTGTTGAGCCAGCACCAAACCCAGATAAGTGCCCGTCTCCGGCAGCTTTTTCTCATGGATCAGGTAGCTCATTACGATCCATGACTCGGCGAAGTACATCAGACGATCCGGCCCTTCATGACTCAATGATGCATTGTGCTTCATCGAAAACAAGTCCGGAATCGTCACCCAGTTCTGGGCGTTCAGTATTTCCGTCAGCGATGTGGGTGGATGGGTTTGTTCTTGATTCCCGATGGATGGCGGCAATCCCGGATCCCCGCCCATCTCCACCTGCTTCCCGTCAATGCGAATCGAGCTGAAATACTCGGCAAGGCCTTCATCGAACCACCCCTGAGCCGGAGGATAGTTGTAATTCAAGAGCATGAGTGCGAGATCATGCGCGACCGCCCGCCAGGGATCAGCTTCAAGCAAGTTCAGAACGACAAAATCCTGATCCTCACCAGAAAGAAAAAAGCCGGGAACTTCGATCGGCTGCCCGTGCTGTAAGGGAGCCGCCTGGTAATAGGCCTTGTCGTTCTTCAGTGCAAGTATGGTTAACGGAATCGACTGATGCAGGCGGTCCTTCGATAACAGGTCGGCAAACACAGCACGCATCTGCTCGAAGCGGAGAGCCACTTCTCGGCCCTTCTTGTCGCCAGCATCCGTTATGACGGTGAAATGCGGGGAATGGATCTCGACCCAGCCCGGTTCAGTAGCCGCCGGAGCGCAAGGGCAGACGATAAATGCCAGCAGCACAACGTAGAGCGGGATGAAACGCGCGCGGGGCATCGGGCTATCGAGGAGAGGCGCTAACGAAATGCTATCACGGGGGTAAGCCGCTTGTTCTCTTGCGCCGGTACAGGACGCCGTCACCCGCGCCGATATCTAGACATAACAACCGCCCCGCATTGATCACTGCTCTTTGCACCGTAGCCCGTTATAATTCCGGGTTCATGTTCTGCCATCTTAAAAATCGATTTTCTGCGCTTTACGTCATTTCACTTCTGCTCACTTTGCAAGCCGCGGTTGCACTCTCCGGCTCCTCCTGGATGGGAACGCTAACCTATACCAACGGGAAGCCCGTACCGGCAGCGCTCATCAAACTGCACTCTGCATCCCACGAGTACACGGCCACTGTTGCCGAGAGCGGCAAGTTCAAATTCTCCGAGATCGCTGCGGGAGCTTACGAGCTGACCGTAACCGTGGACACCATTGAGTGTAAGGCTGCAGCTCCGCTGATCGTAAAAGAGGAAGCTCTCGCTTTTTCCTTGCAGTTGTCTCCATCGAAGCGGCTGGTGCAGGTAGAAAGTGTGCAGAGTTCTGGCGAGCAGGTCTCCGCCTCCGGCGGGGAGCGCCTGTCGGGTTCAGAAGTTTCCAGCCTTCCACTCAACGCCCGTGACTTCAGCAAACTCCTCCTCCTCGCCGCCGGAACAATGACCGACGCCAACGGCGCCGCCAATTTCACCCAGCAATTCGCGGTCAACGGTCAGCGCGGAGTAACCACAGTTTTCGCCATGGACGGCTTCGACACAACCGATCCCGAGATGGGCGGCGCGACCTTTTCTAACTTCAACGTCGACGCGATACAGGAAGTCCAATCCAGTTCCGGCGTGATGCCAGCAGAGATCGGACACGGCGCTGCCGGTTTCACCAATGTCGTGACCAAGTCGGGATCGAACCAGATCCATGGCAGCGTTTTTGAATTTCTCCGAAATGCCTCTCTCGATGCGCGCAACTACTTCGACTACAAAGATCCCACGGGGCGTCACCGCATCCCTCCGTTCGCTCGCAATGAGTTCGGCTTCACTAACGGCGGTCCCATTGTGATCCCCGGCATCTACGACGGCCACAATCGCACGTTCTACTTCGGCGAATATCAGGGCTTTCGCCAGGTCTTAGGCACAACGCAGGTCATTCCCGTACCCACGAAGGACGAACGCAAAGGAATTGACACCTCAACCTTTCCCGGGGACACGCTCACAATTCCCGTAAACCCGGCCGTGGTGCCCGTTCTCAACGGTTACCCGGTTCCGAACGAACCGAACGGCCCTTTTGGAGATCGGACCTATGCCGCATCCTCCAAAGTGGTGACCGATACCAATCAGTTTTCCATTCGAGTCGATCATCAAATTTCAAACAAGGCAGCACTGCTTACGCGTTTCAGCCTCAATCAAGTGAATGGACCGCTGACGAATCCCGATCAAACCGTCCTCGATCCCAGCTTCGGAGTTTATTTCTACGACCATCAACGAAACGCAGGAGTGAAGTACACACGCACCATCACTCCACATTTCGTGTCGGAGACTTCGGTCGACTATATCCGCAGCACGCCCTTCTTCCCTTCTCCAAATCACACGCAGCCAGCGATCGGTTTTGCCGACGGACTTTTCCAGGCATACAACCAGCCCGCCGGATCCATCTTCGGCTCCTACAGCAATCTTTATCAGTTCAAACAGGACATGACCTGGACGCACCAATCCCACAGTTTCAAGTGGGGATTCGAGTTCCGCGCGAACCGGGATTCGACGATCTTCGGCGTCAATCCGAATGGCGACTACGTTTTTGGCGGTGGTACAGCCTACTCTCCGGTGAACATCCCCTCCGCCAGCGGCGCCCATGACATCCACGCGGGCGATCCTTTACCCGATTCGCTCACCGGATTACTGACGGCAACTCCGTACGCCTTCAACATCGCCGCACCTGCCAACATTACTCCGATCGGTAACCGCTTCAACGAAGCGGGTGTCAGGCGCGAAGCCTACAACGTCTATTTTCAGGATGCCTGGAAAGCCACTGCAAAGCTAACGGTTAGCTATGGCCTCCGATACGAAGTGAACAGCCGCATTCATGAAGCAACGAAGAGGACTTCCCTTCCCATTTTCACAGGAGCGAACGGCCAACCGGTGCCGTACTGGGATCGTTCCGCCAAGCAGACTATTCTGATCAACCCGCAGCCACCCTACGATCAGGACTGGAACGGATGGGGACCGCGCCTGGCGCTCGACTATGCCGTCGCCCGACACACCGTCCTGCACGCCGGCGGCTCCATCGCAACGATGATTCCGAACTTGTGGCAGAACAACTTCCTGACCGCCGCGATTCCTTACATCTTTCAGCCGAACGTCAATGCCGAGCCTGGCCATCCCGTTCCTTTCAAAGACGTCTTCGTTCCAGTCGCTCTGCCAACGGCCTACAACATCCAGGGACAGCCCATCTTTGCCACTGGCCGCACGCAGGACGTTCCTCCCAACACAGTGTTTGACTACGTCCGCTTTCAGAACGATCTCGACGCCCTCACTCCCGGGAACGTGCAGCTGCTCAACATCACCGGCATCGCGAAGAACTTCGCCAATGGCTACGTGGGCAGTTGGACAGCCGGCGTCGACCACGATTTCGGCGAGTTCCATTTCAATGCGTCCTACGTCGCGACTGCAGGCATTCATCTGGCGCGGGTCTATTCGCCGAATAGCTACACCGGAGCCATTCCTGAATTCGCTCCGTTCACTCAGTTCGATTCGATCGGCCACGCCACAGGTGGATTTGGGCCCGAACTCATCATGACGAGCGGCTCGCACTCCACCTACCATGCTTTGCAGACTAGCATGACCAAGAACTCCCCGCGCTACGGACTAGGGCTGCAGGCCAGCTACACGTATTCGAAATCTCTCGACGACACCAGCGCCGTGCTTGGCGGCTTGCTCGGTGGTGCCGGCACCGTCCTGCAGACCTCGCCCCAGAATCCCTGGGACCCTTCCGCGGAAAAAGGGCCGTCCACGTTTGACGTAACTCACGTATTCGCCGCCAGCGTCATACAGATATTGCCGCTGGACCGCGTGCGATTCCTGCGCCCGCTGGGACGATCATTCACAAGGGGCTGGCAGTTCCTGAACATCTCGACCCTGACCACCGGCTCGCCATTTACCGTATATTCGGGAATTCAGCAAACGGGCGTAGGCAACGGGGGTGCCGATCGCCCCGATCTGGTCTCCACGCCTCATTTCTCCACATCACGCGCGCTGCGCAACGACTACTTCGGCCTGGGTGCGAACAACGCATCGTTCTTTAATATCCCAATCAACGTGCCCGGCGGTACCGGACCCAACCAAGGACGTTTCGGCACCCTCGGACGCAGCACATTTCGCGGCCCGGACTATCACGACTACGATATTGCCCTGATCAAAGACACACCCTTCGGGCATCGCGGCAATGCCGAATTCGGCACCATCGAATTCCGCGCTGAATTTTTCAACGTCTTCAACCTGGTAAACTTCAGCCTTCCATCCAATATCGTCCGCGGCAGCGGCTTTGGACTGATCAGCAAAACAGCAGGAACCTCACGCCAGATCCAGTTCTCCCTGAAAGTGATCTACTAGGGTAGCGCCGGCGTCTCGCCGGCTGTCGCGAGCGCGTCGCGCGCTGGCTGCGTCACGCTAGCTAACCGTCAGAAGCCTTTTACGGTTGTCCACGCCTCCGCACTCAAGGACGCCCGTCGCACAGCCCGCGAAGAAGTAGCGCAGCCGTCCCCGGCAGCTGTCGCCCAGGCGCCCGCGTCTGCCTCGCGTGGATCAAATGGACTTCGAGAGTTGGTTTAAACCGCGAGCGCGGGCCGCGCTCGCGACGGCCGATAACTAGTCCCCGCTGGCGTGATTCTGCGTAGGTACTAATACCAAACGCGGGTGGCCCAGCCAGTAAAGGCGGCCTTCCACGCTTTACAGCTTCGGCTGCTGGAGCACTCGATATTTCAACACCTAGGGACGATCAGTATTCGTTCCCGTGCCGGGCATTCGCGCACTCAAGAGGGTTGGTTCGGAGGCGATGGCTTCGCTCTCGACCACGGGACTGTCGCTGATCCGCAAAGTAGCGGTGACCGTGGTGCCCGTTCCCTCGGATTCCAAACTCAAGCTGCCACCGAGTTGCCGGAGTCTCTCTTTCATACCGCGAAGTCCGACGCCTGCGCTCGACCCGGCCAGTTGTAATTGTTTTTCCAGCGATATGCCCTTGCCATAGTCTCGAACTTGAATGACGAGACGGCTGCCTTCCTGCTGAATGCGTATCGCCGCCGTTGTGCTCCCGGAATGGCGATGAATGTTAGTCAGGCACTCCTGGACGACCCGGAAGATCGCGAGCTCCGTTTCGCTGGGCAGGCGACCAAAATTAGAAGGCAGCTCAAGATGGACCGCAATTTTGCTGCGCTCCGAGAAGCCATCCACGTACCAGCGAACCGCGGAGGCCAGACCAGCTACCTCAAGAAGTGGAGGATGCAGAAGATGCGACATGGTGCGAATCTCGCTGGAGATCTGTTGCACCAGTCCGGCATTTTCTGCAACGGCTCGTGCTACGTCCGGATCGAACTTGTGAGAGTGGGCCTGAATAACAGCGATGTTCATGCTGAGAGCGGCAAGCAACTGGCCGATGCTGTCGTGTAGTTCCCGAGCCAATCGCTTGCGTTCTTCATCCCGAATTTTGATAAGACGAGTTGAAAGGTCACGCAAGCCCTCATTGGCAGTCGCTAATTCTCCAGTTCGCTCCTGAACTCGTTTTTCCAGCTGTTCGTGCGCTTCGCGGAGCGATTGCAGCAACTGTTGTTGCTCGTCGCGCGCGCGCTTCTGGACAGTGATGTCGAGAAAGTAAACGGAAAGACCATCGCGGCCGGGATAGGCGCGAACATGGAACCAGGAGTTCAGCTGCCCGTAGAACATTTCAAAATCTACTTTCGCCCTGTCGGCCAGGGCCTGGCGAAAGTTCTTCTCCAAAGCAGTGCCGACGAGGTCGGGAAACTCCTCCCAGAGGGTCTTGCCGAGAAGCGTGGCGCGCGAAAGATTCAGTGGCGCCACAACCTGCTCTGCCTGTGGATTGATGTAGGTGAAGCGCCATTCTTTGTCAAAGACAACAAATGCGTCGCTGATGCTTTCGAGGATGTTGGTGATGCGTTCATTGGAATCTCGGAGTTGGCGCTCGGCTCGCTCCCGGGCAAGCAGGACCGCTTGCGCGTTTTGCAGCGCCACCGAACGCAGCAGTTTCTCTTCATTTTCGTCCAGCTTCATGAGCCGTTCCCGAGGATTTCTTCAGCCAGTAGAGTGCCCTCAACCCGGGCACGAATCTTGGCAAAGGCCGTTTCGCGGCTCGTGGAGGTGTCATCGCTGAATGGTGCGAAGCCGCAGTCATCACAAGTCCCGAGTTGTTCCAATGGAATATATTTGGCGGCTTCCAACACCCGGTCGCGAACTTCCTGCGGCGTGTCGACATGGGGATCAATGGGCGATACGACCCCGATAAATGCACGCTGATCCGGCTTAAGGTACTGGCGAATAATCTTCAGCACCCTTTCTCGATCCTTCTCGCCCGCGACCGCTATGTAGAAACATCCGGCACGCAGTTCAAACAGGCTGGGCAACAAGTCCGCGTAATCGACGTCGCCGCTGTGCGTGGAATCCCGATCGGCCCCAGGACAGGTGTGGATCCCGATGCGTTGCCGTTCTTCGGGTGTAAACCGTGAGAGAGCCAGGTTGTTCAGCCCAATGAAGCTATTGAGAAGTTCCCCGGTGGGATCGAGTTTCACCGCCAATCGGCCTTCGGTGAAATCGATTTGCACTTTTTGTGCGCCCTTCTCGAAGCAGCGGCGAATCTCCATCTCGTGTTCGTACAACAGATCGTCGATGAACTCCTGCCGAGAGTAACCGGGAATGTCCTCGGCGGGATACATAAGACTGAGCGCCGATGGCGAGATTACTGCCTGCTTCAGCGGAGTATGCGCATAGCGTTTCGCCAGCTCAAGGTATCGGTCAGCATAAAATCTGTAGCGAAAAGGCCCTGCCGTCAGTCGAGGCATCCGCCGCACGTGCCCCGCAGAGAAAGGAATTTTGAAACCTTCGGGCGCGGTGTTTCGTAATCCGTGAACAGAATAGGTCCAGAAGTTGTGATATTTGCGCTGCTCGCCATCGGTGATGACCGGCGAGCCAGTCGCCTCGAACCCTTTAATCGTATCTTCGATCGCTTCTTCATAGAGCGGGTCCAACTTCGGATCAGCGAAGTCTTCCGCTTGAGCGATCGCTTCGATTAACCCCACCGGTCGCGGAATGCTTCCAATGGGTTCTGTCGGAATTTTCATGCAATGCCTTCGCCACGACGTCGCGGCGTGACCCCATAGGGCAGTCAAGTGTGGCAATCCAGCCGCTTACGAAGGAATACAGTATTGGCTGTAGATGACCCTTGGATTGGGGTCCCAACGGCTGGCGAGACGCCGATGCCGCTACTAGTCCCCGCTGGCGTGATGCTGCGTAGGTACTAATACCAGCCGCGGGCGAGCCGGAACCGGAGCAGGCCGGGGCGAGTGTCCAAAGCTATTCAGAATGCCGATCACGGCAATGTAGGCGGCGATAACTCCGAAGCTGACCGAGGCAACTACCGTAAACACCAGAACGACGGGCATTAAGAGCGAAATCACAGATCAACCCACCTTCAGCGATGTGGCTTTATTCAGATGCGCAGCCCGGAAATCCGTATACCTCAAGCTTTTAGCGTCCCGCGCCGCGAACTTCCAATCTAACCGCGTTTGACGCCCTCCGCTGTTGACCAGTAGGATACGGAGTAGAGCTGTGCATACCTACTTTCGACCAATTCTGGTTACCTGTCGACGTTACGGAAGGGGCTTGTCCTCTGGCGAATAATGGCGATTACCAAGATTTCTGTCCGGGGCGCCCGGCAACACAATCTAAAGAACATAGACGTCGAGATCCCGCGTAACGCACTCACCGTGGTTACCGGCCTGAGCGGCTCCGGAAAGTCCTCGCTTGCCTTCGACACCATCTACGCCGAGGGCCAGCGTCGCTATGTCGAGACCCTTTCCGCGTACGCCCGCCAGTTTCTCGACCAGATGGAACGTCCGGATGTCGATGGAATCGATGGACTTAGCCCCTCGATCTCGATCGAGCAAAAGACCACCAGCCGCAGTCCCCGCTCAACCGTAGGCACGATCACTGAAATCTACGATTACCTTCGCCTCTTATTCGCCAACATCGGAGCCCCGCACTGCCCCAAATGCGGCCGCGCCATCAGCCGTCAGTCCGCCGACCAGATCGTGCAGCGCGTAATGGCTCTGAGACCGGAAGACCGCGTCATGGTGATGGCGCCAATCGTCCGCGGACGCAAAGGCGAGTTCAAGAAAGAGATGGAGACGCTCGTCAAGCACGGCTACACGCGTGCCCGCATCGACGGCGAACTGGTCAACCTCGACGACGAAAGCGTGCTCAATCTCGACAAGCGCAAGAATCATACGATCGAAGTCGTCATCGACCGCCTCCTGGTCAAGTCCGGAATCGAGCACCGTCTCGAAATGTCGGTCGCACTCGCGATGAAGCTCGCAGGCGGCCTGGTGCTAGTCGCAGTCGTAGGCGGCGAGGAGCAGCTTTATTCTGAAAAGCTCGCTTGCCCTGATTGCGGCATCAACGTTCCCCAACTCGAGCCGCGCTCTTTCTCCTTCAACAGCATGTACGGAGCCTGCCCCGAATGCCACGGCCTCGGCAGCAAGTACGACTTCGATCCCGCAAAAGTAATCAGCGACTGGTCGAAGCCGCTGCTCGACGGCGGCCTGGGACCGGGCTCAGCCTCCCAGAATTTGATCCATCAACTTCAGATCGTCTCCGCCGCAATGGGGATCGACCTGAGTACTCCGTTCGAGAAGTTTCCCGAGAAGATCCAGGACTTTTTGCTCAACGGCGAGTCCGGCCGCGGCGGACGCACCGGCTTCCATGGCATCTTCGGCTATCTCAAGCAGAATCTCGAAGAGTCAACATCCGAGGGATATCGCGACTGGCTCATGGACCACATGTCCGCCACCGAATGCCCGGTCTGCCATGGCAAGCGGCTGCGTCCGGAAAGCCTCGCGGTCAAGGTCAACGGCATGTCCATCGCCAACTTCACCGCCATGCCGGTGTCTAGAGCGTTGGAAGTGGCACAGGGAATCAAGCTCGCAGGCCGTGAGGCCGCGATCGCTGGACGTGTCATGCACGAGGTCGTCGAGCGTCTCCAGTTCCTAAATGCAGTGGGCTTGGGATACATCTCGCTCG
>Ga0070730_10006080_pt1 | contig 10342 bp, 9 predicted proteins | sample Coa_R1_3_FD_66447 | JGI IMG/M metagenome (GOLD analysis project Ga0070730, IMG submission 66447) | Surface soil microbial communities from Centralia Pennsylvania, which are recovering from an underground coalmine fire - Coalmine... | ecosystem: Environmental > Terrestrial > Soil > Unclassified ... | reverse complement strand
GATCATACCGGGCTGGTCGAAGTTGCGGCAGAAGAGGATGTAGCCTTCTGGCACAAACTCCGTCCAGTAGCGTCCCACGCGCACGATCCGTGGCTCGTCATGCATCACCGTGCCGCTGAGCACCTCAACCCGCTCGTCGCCCGAGCCAGGTTTGCCCGCGAACGATGAGGCGTACCCGTTGGCATGCAATACCTTCAGCGTCACCAGATTGGCGAACTCTTCAGGCGTGGTGGATTTGTGCTCGGTGATTTCCAGGCCCCACTCTTTCGCCAGCACCTGCGCGTTGATCATATTGACATGCGCGTCAGAGACGGACTCCAGCATACCCTTAATCAGTGCCGCCTGCAGGGGTCGCAGATCGTAGCTGGCAATCTCGCCGCTGTAGGAGAGTTCGACTTTGCTCAGCGGACCCGGCTGGAGCTGCGTGTAGAGGCGCCCCATCTTTTCGAGCAGATCCATATAGGGCTGGAGCACCTTCAGCGTCTCCGGCAGGATCAGTGGAGCATTGACGGAGGCCCGTGGGAAGCCGCCACGCAACACCGAAACGATCTGTTCCGCCACATCGGTGGCAACGCCCACCTGAGCCTCTTCCGTTGACGCGCCCAGGTGTGGCGTGACGATCACACGCTCGGAGGCCAGCAACTGCTGTAGAATGGGGTCGTCGCGCACCGGCTCCTGGCTAAAGACATCGAGCGCCGCCCCGGCCAGGCGCTTCTCGTTGAGGGCGTGGAGCAGCGCCTCCTCATCAATCAAACCACCACGCGCAACGTTGATAATGCGTGCGTGTGGCTGCATCAGGCTCAGCTCATGTGCCCCGATCAGGCCTTTGGTGCCGTTGGGGCCGGTCGTGAGCGAGGTATGCAGCGTCACAAAATCGGCCTGCTGCAAGACCTCCTCCAGGCTCAACATCGTGACATCATTCTTGCGAGCCTGTTCGGGTGAGACGAAGGGATCGAAGGCGATGATCTGCATCTCCAGGCCCTGCGCGCGCCGTGCGACCGCCATGCCGACCTTGCCCAACCCGATAACGCCGAGTTTCTTGTTGCGCAGCTCAACGCCCAGGAAGCGGCTCTTCTCCCACTTGCCCGCCTTCATACTGGCATTGGCGGAGGGAATGAGTCGCGCCAGAGCCATCAGCATCGCGATCGAGTGCTCGGCGGCCGCGATAATGTTGCCGGTTGGCGAGTTGACCACGATAATGCCCTGACGCGTGGCGGCCTCGGTATCAATATTATCAACACCTACCCCGGCGCGTCCCACGATCTTTAACCTGGTGGCTGCTGCCAGCACATCGCTGGTGACCTGGGTCTCGCTGCGTACCACCAGCGCCGCGTAATCGCCGATGATGGCTTTCAGTTGCTCCGGCTTCAGTCCCGAGCGCTCATCGATTTGCGCAGCGGGAAGCTGGTTGTGCAGCAGGTCGATGCCCTCGCGCGCGATTTTGTCGGCGATCAGTATTTTGACCGTCTCAGTCGGTTGGGTGTTTGTTTCTTGGCGCTCTGCGATCATACCATCCTCTTTTCTACGTTAACCCTTGTAGCCTGCCGCGCGCAGCTGCTTCTCTAAGACATCCATCGCCTGAGCCAGATCGGCCTCGGTGAAGAAACCAAGGTGACCGACGCGGAAGATCTTCCCTTCCAGATGGGCCTGCCCTCCCTGAATAACCACATGATCCTGCTCGCGCATCTTTTTCATCACAGCTTTGATGTCGATCCCTTCAGGGACAGTAACCGCCGTCACCGTGTTGGAGGCGTTGGGATGGTCCGCGAAGAGTTGCAAGCCCAGGGCTTTTGCGCGCCCACGGACATATTCACCGGCCTGGGCATGGCGTGCAAAGATCGCCTCACGTCCCTCTGCCAGCATCATTTCCAGCGCTACATCCAGCGCATAGAAAATCGAAACCGCTGGTGTGGTAGGATGCTGCCATTTGGTAGCGATTTGTTTGCGCGTCAGTTCCCAATCGAAGTAGAAGCGGGGCAGTTTAGCCGTTTTGTTGGCCTCCCAGGCGCGTGGACTGGCCGCGAGCATCATAATGCCTGGAGGCGTCATCCAGCCCTTTTGCGAACCGGTGAAGACCACGTCCAGATCCCAGGCATCCATATCCAGGGGAACGCTGCCCAACGAACTGACGGCATCCACGACAATCAGGGCATCCGGGGTATGGCGACGGATCACCGTTGCCAGCGTCTGAAGATCGTTGGTGACGCCGGTGGAGGTTTCATTATGCGTTACCAGTACGCCGCGATAGGGAGCCAGTTCCTGCAGACGAGCTTCCACGACGGCTGGATCGGCGGCCTGACCCCAGGGGAACTCGATACGCGTGACCTGTAAGCCATAGATACTGGCGATTTTCGCCAGTCGATCGCCAAAGTTGCCGATAGTGATCGCGACAACATGATCTCCTGGGGAGAAGAGATTGACGATCGCGCTCTCCTGGCCGCCCGTCCCTGAAGCGGGAAAGGTCAGGACCAGCGATGAAGTCTGAAAAAAGTACTGTAAGCGCTGGGTCACACGTTTACAGATAGCGGAAAACTCTGGGCCACGATGGTTAATCATAGGCGCTGCTTGAGCGGCCATGACTTCCGCTGGAAGAGGGGTAGGACCAGGGACGCGAAGGTTCTGGTTAGGGATCGGAGCACGCGCCTCTACCTCTGGGATAGGGATAGCTTTTCTTGCCTGAATTGTCATTTGTTGCTTCTCTCCATCTTGATAACTATATCTACCAGCCTGTTTTCGCTCAACAAAAAAGGCACCATAATCTCTGGTGCCCCAGCCCAGGCGAGCGGCTGATTACAGTCTTGTTGTTATTCTTCAGGTTTCCCCGTGGTAATGCCACGTTTTTCGCCAGTCATCTGAAGAACTTCTTTCTCTACTCTCTAGTATAACCAAAATATCCTCTGCGTCAAGAGTGGATATTGGCATATGCTTCTGCTGATAGATATGTTATGATGGAGACGGTTGATCAGCGATAAAGGCTACTACAGAAGCTTCTAAAGAGGGATCATCTATGCGCCGTACGAAAATTGTCTGTACCATAGGGCCCGCCACCAATAGCGAGGAACAGCTTGAGCGCTTGATGCGGGCCGGTATGAATGTTGCACGTCTCAACTTCTCGCATGGAACCCAGGCCGAACATGCCGTGGTAATTGAGCGTATCCGGGCGCTCTCTACCCGCATTGGCTGTGCCATCGCCATTTTGCAGGATTTGCAGGGCCCGAAAATCCGCACTGGTTCTCTCCAGGACCAGCAACCGGTGAAACTGGTAGATGGGGCGAACATCACAATCACCATACGCAATGTGATAGGAACAGCTGAGATAGTTTCCACGACCTACCCGCAACTTCCGCAGGATGTCCAGCCAGGTGACCGTATTTTGCTCAATGATGGATTATTAGAATTGCGCGTCGAGGCGAAAGATGCAACCGATGTGCATTGCGTCGTCGTACATGGCGGCGAACTGGGAGAACACAAGGGTATTAATTTGCCAGGGGTCGTCGTCAGCGCACCAGCCCTGACCGAGAAGGATCGCGATGACCTGCGCTTTGGAGTTCAGCATGGCGTTGATTACGTCGCGCTGAGCTTTGTGCGCAGATCGACAGACATCCTCGAAGCCAAACAATATATTCGTGAATTACAGGCAGAGTATAGCGGGCAGAAAAAGAGTCAACTCTCGATTCCCCTAATAGCAAAGTTAGAGAAGCCAGAGGCTGTAACGCACCTGGATGCGATCCTTGAGGTCACAGATGGCGTCATGGTTGCGCGTGGCGATCTGGGGGTAGAGATGCCTCCCGAAAAAGTCCCGCTCATCCAAAAGCGCATCATTGCCAGGTGCAATGAACTGGGGCTACCAGTGATTACTGCGACACAGATGTTGGAGTCGATGATCACGAATCCGCGCCCAACAAGAGCCGAAGTCAACGATGTATCAAATGCCGTACTGGATGGAACAGACGCAATTATGTTGAGCGCCGAAACAGCCGCTGGTGCCTATCCCATTGAAGCAGTCCAGATGATGGTGCGCATCGCCCTGGAGACCGAAGCGGATGGCAGAACCGCGCGCCAGCCGAAAAGTCAGCGACTCACCCAGGCTCGTGCTGTGAGCCATGCTGCTCGTGCCCTTTCCGAAGAGGCCAGTGTCAGAGCAATAGTGGTTTTTACGCGTTCAGGCAATACGGCCCATCTGATCTCGAAGGATCGTCCACGCCCGCCCATTCTGGCCTATACGCCTTCAGAGCGCGTGCGTCGCCAGCTCGCGCTCTGGTGGGGTGTCTGGCCGCATTGTATTGAATTGCTAGGAACAACCGAGGAATTGATCGACGTGGTGGAGCGGCGCTTGCAGGAGGATCAGCTGGTTCAGAAGGGCGAGTACGTCGTGATTATGGGAGGGCTGCCAGTAGCCCGCTGGTCGCGCACGAACTTTGTCAAGCTCCATCGTGTGATGGGCGAAACTGAACAGGCACATTGACGAGTTAGATCAGGCTATTTTCCGAACTTACCCTTCATTTGGAAGAAGATAAGCCCGACTGAGCCGGGCTTATTTGCTACAAGACTGTGCTGCCAACAAGACAATAATTACCTATTCAGTATCAACTACCTCAACTTTGTGCTGGTATTGGATAGACAACTTTACCTGTCCATCACTGACTTAAATACTAATCTTCCTGCTTTTGGTCGCCTTGTTGCCGCTCTAGTTTTCTGATATATTCCTCAATAGCTTCACGGCGGAAACGCCATCTTCCACCAATTTTAAAACCGGGTAGTTCTCCTCTATTGGCAAGCCGTTTCACCGTTTGTTCATTCAACTTTAGTAGTCGAGCCACTTCGTCGGCATCCATAATATCATCTGTCACGGTTAACACGCATGCCTCCTTCCTATGATTTAATTATCAAATAGTATCATAGGCAAGCAAGTTCTGGCAAATGATATCAGAAAATATCAGAAAGCATTGACAAATACCAGTTTAGCAGGTACACTCATAGGTGTCAATGGAAAAATGAAGTTTAAATCTTATAACTCTGTAGTCTGTAATGCGCCTCAAGATGGCGTAGCATCTTGAGATAGAAGCCTTAAAGGACTACTCAAGATGCTTATCTGATAGGGGCAAGTAGTTTTTAGCAGTTACCTGCTATTGCTTACAGTGATGGCCTGTATTCTTCAAGAACAATCGACGATGTAAACACATTTGAATATATTTAGAAAGGCAGGATAAAAAGAAACAATCAATCAAAAACTGGCTCCTTCATCTGAACCATGAAAGAGCCAGGAAAACGGGAACGTCCAGACTTTAACCCAGGGTTCCCACTTGCTATTGTAGCACCTGGGAGCCTCTAACAACAGAGAGAGGACCCAATGAAGACAGAGCTTCAGATTGGTTTGACTCCGATTACCTGCCAACACACGGATTTCGCGTATGGCTATCAGGCCGGGCATGAGCGCTTCACATTTCACTACAAAGGCCAGCCCATTGCCGACCTGCAAGCCTATTCCTTTATCTTCTCCAACATCATGAGTGTGGCACACTCCAATGCCTATAATGCGGGCTACGTCTTGGGCTGGAGTGCTGCCCTGCACGGCAATTCTAGCCTTTCCATAATGGATCAATTGATGGGAGGGCTGAATCATGCCTCAGAACTATCATGAGGTGCCTGCCCGCCGCACCACTCGCTCTAGCCTACCTGTGACCAGGAAGCCAGCGCCCAAGTGGGCAGAGCCGGATGATGACGTACTCTATAACACGCGTCCCAACACTAGCACCCGCCGTTATCTGCCAGCCGGGGCGATCCCGCTGGACGTTCAGGTTCATGACAGACGCAGCAGAAAGCTCACCTACCTGCCTGCACCTCATACCGATCCGTATGAACCAGCGCCAGAGACAGAACCGCTTCCACGGAAGCATCGGAAGCGCCGCAAACATCCGATGTTTTACGCAGGGGTGGGAATGATGCTGATGTTGCTCTTCTGGATAGGAGGGTCGATGCTACTCAACTGGTGGAGCATCTGGCAAGACGATATCCACTACGGTCGGCCACGAACGTTTTCGACGGATGCAGTGGTTGGTCATCAGGATAGTGCCAGCCACCCTTCTCATTTTATTGCGTTGAATCTGAACCGGCACATCCAGATTATAGAGATCCCTGGTGGAGATGCCGCTCATACCCGCGTCTATAGCGGTCCTATTCTCTATGGGGACAGAGACGATCTCATGCCAGTGCTGATCTCTTTTTCTGGTGGGAGTCCGGGGCACCCAGATATGGTGATTAGTATCGGGAACCAGCGCATGATTTTACACAATGATGGGACGCAATTTGTCCTGTCGCCACAAGCGTAAGGGGGGATATATGGGCAAGTACCATATGGTAGTCATGACGGGAGGAGATGAAGTCTCCTCCCTGGCAGATGGGCTGGCCGATCTCTTTAGCGAGACTGGCACAGCGGCGCGGGTGGTGACCCATTGCATTTCGGACAAAATGAATCAAGGGGCCATTGTCATTGCCTGGGATGATGTGATCCCGCACCAACAGTTGCATCAATTGAACATCGAAAATGACATTGTGGACTACTTCATCCTTGAATCGCTTTGCAAACCTGAAGAGGAAACCACCCATGAATGACGCGCTACAGCAACACATCAACCCCCTTTTAGGAGGGTTTGACGATGTTGATGAGAAGGACAAACTAGAACAAGTGCCCAATCAGATGAGCGATCAAGATGACCGCAGAGCAACTTCTGAGGATGAGCCAAGAGTTCAGGCATTGCCCGATCTGGACACGGAATATGGCAAGCAGCAAGCTCGCCCAACGTTGCATATCTATCTGACAGATGAGGGGGCCTATCTTGGCCCTCCACCTGAAATCTATGATGCTCTAGTCGCCGACGCAAACGCGGTTGAGGGGTCCGTAATGGACCCTGACAGAGAACAGGGGACGCCCATTACACCTGTTCCAGTAGAGGAGGAAGTACAGGCCGTGGTGGAGAGCGAGAGTGCCAGAGAAGACCCCATCACAGAATCGAGGCCAGCACAGAACACACCGAACCGCAGACATCAATCGCGCTGCAAGCTGCTCCCGCTCATTTTGTGCTGCGTTATGGTTGTGGGAACCCTGGCAGGGATCGCTGCTGCCGTCATCACCCTTGCAGGAACCCCCACTGCAATGATCACTATCGTCCCACATGCGAAACAAATCACGACCAGCAGCACGATCACATTGGTCACAGGAATAGCAGACGCGACCCACCGTCAAGTACAAGGGCGTGCATTACCTTCTGTGGTGATGAGCCTGGCTGAGACGATCAAAACGACAGGAATCGCCTACCAGGACGCGAAGGCGGCAAGGGGAACCGTCACGTTTTATAATGGTGCGCCCTATGAACAGACCATTACAACAGGAACGCTTCTGACTGGGGGAGACGGAGTACAGGTGGTGACAGACGAGGATGCTATCCTCCCGTCGGTATCATACCCAACGTTAGGACAAGCAACCGTCACTGCTCACGCTGCCATTACCGGGCCGAGAGGCAATATCCAACCGGGAGACATCTATGGCTTGTGTTGTCGGTTAAATGTCTCTGCGATCAACGGGGCTTTTCGTGGGGGACAAGACGCCCGAACCTACCGAACCGTCACCGTCCAGGATATCAACGCCGTTGCAACACTTCTCAAAACGAGCTTGGACAAGAGCGTCCAAGCCGCATTGCAGGCTCAGGTCCAGGGAGATGAAACGCTCATCATGCTGCCCACCTGCCAGTCAACAACCAAACTCGATCACCAGCCAGGAGAGGAAGCGGCACAAGTGAGCGTCACCGTAAGCGAGACCTGTAACGGGCACACCTACAACATGCAAGCCTATCAAGCGACCATTGCTCAGATGCTCCAAACCGAAGCAAGCAAAAAACTTGGAGATCGGTACATGCTTGCAGGAATGATCCAGAGCAGCATCACTAAGGCAATACCGAAAGATCACGACCAGATAGAGCTACAAGTGAGCATTATCGGGAACTATACCTACCAGTTCGACCCAGAGCAGCAACAGCACATGAAAGCTCTGGTTGCTGGAACGACCAAAGCAGAGGCAACTAATGCATTATTGCACGAGCCAGGAGTACAAAGCGTCTCCATCAAGAGCGATGCTGAGACATTGCCAACCGATATAAAGCATATTCAAGTGTCGTTTTTGATGACTGGATGGAGTGAATCATGATAGAAAACAGGATACCTTCTAGTATGAAGAGTACACAACGCTTCCCAGAGTCAACACCAGAGCAGAAAGATACTATCCTTCTTATGACAGAGATACGCTCAGCTATTGATAAGTGTGATCTTCCTTGTATGCAGCTTGTCAAGCTTTCCGATGGCAAGATTGCTTACTGTAACGAGAGAACTGAGACCACCTGTAGTGGCTGTGATCGACCCATCTGTAACTTACATTGGTCCGAGCAGACACTGTGCGTGTATGAGCAGGAAGACATCATACTATTGCCCTTATGTCTCCAATGTGCGAGTCTTACGCGTGAAGATCTGCATACATTACGCGCATTGCGATTCATAATGAATGAACGATAAGTAAGAGGAAGAGGGAAGGATGCCAGCATGCGCATTACGAGAGGCTACAAAACAGAATTAGACCTTAATAACGAGCAAATCACCGCATGCAAAAAGCATGCAGGATGTGCTAGATTTGCCTACAATTGGGGACTGCGCCGCAAGCAGGAAATCTACAAAGCAACCGGGCGTAGGATCAACACGATGGATCTGCATAAAGAACTGAACGCGCTTAAACAGACAGAGTACCCATGGATGTATGAAGTAAGCAAATGTGCGATGCAAAGCGCGTTAGAAGATCTAGAAAATGCCTACAAGCACTTCTTTCGTCGTTGTCGATTGAAAAAAGAAGGTAAGTTGAAGGGCAAGAAGCTTGGCTATCCCAAGTATAAAACAAAGCGTCGAGGTTTGGGCAACTTCCGACTGACAGGGCAGATCCATGTTTACGAAAAAGCTGTTGATTTACCACGCTTGGGGAGATTGCGGCTCAAAGAGTGTGGTTACCTGCCCACCAGTGGAGTACATATTCTCTCTGCAACCGTGTCTGAGAAGGCTGGGCGTTGGTTCGTTTCTGTCCAGGTCGAAGAAGAGGTGTCTGATCCCATTCCTGCGACAGGCAATCCTATCGGGGTAGATTTGGGCATCAAAACGCTAGCACAGTGCTCCGATGGGATTGCCATCGAAAATCCCAAAGCGCTGCAATCTGAACTTAAGCGACTCAAGCGCATGCATCGACGCCTCTCGCGCAAGCAGAAAGGTAGTAAGAATCGTGCTAAAGCTAGGTTACGCCTGGCTCGCAAGTATGCGCATGTTGCCAACGTCCGCCGCGATGCGCTCCACAAAGGAACAAGTCAACTCACATGTGCCCGCCTGACACAAGAGGAACGTGCTTCCCGCATAGCTAAAATTGCTGCTTCTTTGCCAGAGCCGAAAGCCAAAGCCAAGGTAAAGAAAGGCAAGAAAGCGCAGGTAATAGGGACCACTCCCCTACCTGAGTCGTTAGCAAAAAAGGTTAAGTGGAAACAGGTAAAGCGCCTGCTCCGTCTGACCACCGAGGCAGATAGAGCACAGCGACCTCGTATGGTAGTACTAGAAGATCTCAATGTTGAAGGGATGAAGCAGAACCGTAAGCTGGCACGCGCTATCAGTGATGTGGGTTTTTATGAATTTCGGCGACAGATGAGCTACAAGACTGAGTGGCAAGGGGAAGGCTTCTTGTTGGCAGATCGCTTTTTCCCTTCCACAAAGAAGTGTTCGAGATGTGGACATGTCAAAGAGAAGATGGACCTCTCGGAGCGGATTTATGAGTGCGACCAACCAGAATGTGCTCTCATACTTGACAGAGATGTGAATTCTTCATTCAATCTCGCTGCACTAGCTTAATTATGTGCTCTAAAGTAAGGAAACGATCACGTTTTGACACTTTGAATTTGCGTTGACAATGTTGCATAAAAATGCTATTCTAGTCTGGCCGTAGTTCGGGTATAGAAATGTGTTTCTGATTATGTGGGCGTTCGCATCCTTTCATGGACATATTTCCTTTGCCAGCTTTTCAGATCTATGAGAAAATAGACTTCTGTGATAGTGGAAGAAGGCGAAAACCAAGCCTTGCGAAACTGTCCTTATCTATCCTGGCCCTAGCGGGAGTTCCTCGCAAAGGTAAACGCCTGTGGAGAGAGGAGCGCTGGCTTGCTCATAAGAGCAGGTGAAACTCTTCTCGTGGAAGCAGGAACTCGGTTTCATCATGGCTTGTCCATGTTTGGGTCAATCCGAGAGAACGGCGCTGTAGGTATATTGTGCG
>Ga0070730_10006078_pt1 | contig 10345 bp, 10 predicted proteins | sample Coa_R1_3_FD_66447 | JGI IMG/M metagenome (GOLD analysis project Ga0070730, IMG submission 66447) | Surface soil microbial communities from Centralia Pennsylvania, which are recovering from an underground coalmine fire - Coalmine... | ecosystem: Environmental > Terrestrial > Soil > Unclassified ... | reverse complement strand
TCGCGCGCGTGGTACATGGCCTGCGACAGGACGTCGAGCTCCTGGTTGGCGCCCCACCGGCCGATCTGCAGGCCGACGTGGTAGATGGAGCTGCCGAGGACCAGGCCGAGCGGCCTGAACCCGACCTCCCGCACCAGCAGGAACTCGTTGACCGACAGGTCCGAGGTGAAGATCGAGCCCGGCTTGCCTGGCTGGAGCTCGGCCAGGCGGGCCATGGCATCACGCGGGACGCCCGCGGCGTCCAGCTCGGTCGCGATGTTCCCCTGCTCGGTCATGCTCTCTCCTATGCGCTCGTGGTCGAGCTAAGCCTGTTATATCCGGATCCTGGCCGCCTGGCGGCGCTGCGGGTCCAGCGACATGATGGCCAGCGTCTTCTGGCCGGATCCGCGCTGCAGCGCGGCGGACGAGAACCTGGCGATCGCGGTGCCGATGCAGGTGGCCTCCACGATGTGATCGCGGCGGCCCTCCATCGCCGGGCACTCGCGCTCGCGCACCCGCATGTCCATGTCGGCGATCACCACGCCCTCGCCGCCCAGGCGCCGGACGTCCTTCTCCAGCTGGACCCGCGAATCGTGCCTGGCGTCGTTGACGAGTTCGGTGAAGCCGGTGACCTCGGCGTTACCCGAGCCCCACCGGGTCTGGCCGACGGTCAGCCAGTCGTCGTGCCTGGACCCGATCGAGATGCCGAGCGCCAGCCCGGCGGGCACCCAGCCCTTCATGATCAGCTTGGCGAAATCCTGCCCGGACAGGTCGGAGGTGAACGGCTGCCTCGTGCCCTGGCCCTTGGGCCCGCCGTGCCAGTGCGACACGGGGGGCACGCCGGGCGCGCGGACGGCGGTGCCGATGGCCTTGAACTCCAGCCCGCCGGCCGGGAACCCCCCGATGCTCAGGCGGACGCCGACCACGCCGTGCCCGCCGAGTTCGGCGCACTCGGTGGTCATCCGGTCGAGGGCCTTGTGCCGCGCCTCGTACATCGTCCGCACCAGCGGGGCGAATGACCCGAAACCGCCCTGCGAGGACACCTGGGTCTGGGTCCTGGCCGGCATGCCGAACTGCCCGAACCCCCAGGCCCCCGGACAGTTGTACCCGCCGGTGTAGCCCACGTTGTAGACGGCGGCGCCGAGCACCTGCCCGACGGGCTCGAAGCCCACGCTGCGGATGGCCACGAACTCATCCGACGTCAGCGCGGATCCCCACGTGCCGCTGCGCCGGATCTCCTCCATCCGGGCCTTGGCCGCGGGAGGAAGTTCTTCACTCACGCTTCTAGCCTAATAGCGCGGCCGGAGCAACCAGACCCTAGTCCTTCGCGTCCCACTCCTGGTTCCTGCGCTCGACCGTCTCGAGCGCCCGGGCCGCTTCCTCGCGGGTCGCGTACGGGCCGAGCCGGTCCTTGCCCGGGGTGGGGCCGTCGTCGTCTTCCACGGTGTGGTACTTCAGGCTGTACCACCACCGCTTGCCCTGTTCCGTGTCCATGCACATTAGACTCGCAAAGCATGGCGACAGTGCTTCACCCGGGCCGGCTTTCCCCGACCCGTCAGGTTCCGGCGGACATACCGCGCCCCGAGTACGTGGGCAGGAAGCACCCGAGGACCGGGGAGCCTGACGTCAAGACACCCGAGATCATCGCGCGGATGCGCGTGGCGTGCACGCTGGCGGCGCAGGCGCTGGCGTTGGTCGGCGAGGCCGTGGCCCCGGGCGTCACGACCGATTACCTGGACCAGGTGGGGCACGACTTCCTGGTCAGCCATGGCGCCTACCCGAGCACGCTCGGCTACCGCGGTTACCCGAAGTCGCTGTGCACCTCGCTGAACGAGGTGATCTGCCACGGGATCCCCGACGACACGGTGATCAACGACGGCGACATCGTCAACGTCGACATCACCGCCTACATCGGCGGCGTGCACGGCGACACCAACGCCACCTTCTGCGCCGGGAACGTCGACGAGGAATCGCGGCTGCTGGTCGAGCGCACGCACGAGGCGATGATGCGCGGGATCCGCGCGGTGGCGCCGGGCCGGCCGCTGAACGCCATCGGCCGGGTGATCGAGTCCTACGCGCGGCGGTTCGGCTACGGGGTGGTGCGCGACTTCACCGGGCACGGCATCGGCCGGACCTTCCACTCGGGCCTGATCGTGCCCCACTACGACGACCCGGACAACGACGTGATCATGGAACCGTGGATGACGTTCACCATCGAGCCCATGCTCACCCTCGGCACGATCGAGTACGACATCTGGCGTGACGGCTGGACCGCGGTGACCAAGGACCGCCGGCGGACCGCGCAGTTCGAGCACACGATCCTCGTCACCGAGGACGGCTACGAGATCCTGACCCTGCCGTAATGAGTTCGGTTCGTGGGTGACTTCGCTTTTGACGCGGACACCCGGGTCTCGCCGTCCGGGGTTGGCGAGTTCCTCGCGACGGTGACAGGCCGCTGGGGCGGGATCACCGGCGTACCGAACGGCGGCTACCTGCTGGCCATGTGTACGCGGGCGCTCGGGCTGAGGGTGTCGTTTCCCGACCCGATCGTGGTATCCGGTTTCTTCCTGCGGCCCGGCACGCCGGGGCCGGCGACCATCAGGACCTCGGTGGTGCGCGAGGGGAGGACAACGGCGTTCGGCGAGGCGGTGCTCTCGCAGGACGGGAAGGACGTCATCCGGGCGGCGGCCGCCTTTGCCAGGCTCGGCGGGTCTGGCGGGTCTGGCGGGTCTGGCGGGTCCAGCGACGGCCCTGTGCTCGCCGACGGCCCTGGGCTCGCCGACGGCCCTGTGCTCACCGACGGCGCGCCGCCTGACCTGCCGCCGCCGTCGGATTGCGTCGGGGTTCCCGTCGGGTCGTTCGGCCCGGCGACCATCGCCGAGCGGGTCGAGTTCCGGTCCAGGGAGTTTCCCGGCTGGTTCCTCGGTCGCCCGACGGGCCGCCCGTCCAGTGAGTTCTGGATGCGATTCGCCGACGGACGGGACACCGACCTGCTCGGCCTGCTGGTCCTGGTCGACTCGACCGCTCCCTCGGTCCTCGAGCTCGGCGCGTCGTCCGCCACCATCCAGCTCACCGTGCACCTGCGAGCCCACCCGGCCCCCGGCTGGCTGGCCACCTGCGCTTCCACCCGCTTCGTCAGCGGTGGCTACCACGAGGAAGACTTCGAGGTCTGGGACTCGGCCGGGACGCTCGTCGCCCAGTCCAGGCAGCTGGCCATCGTCCAGCCGCTGTGAGGCATTGAGAGCGTTTTGTTTCATGCTGCAGGCGGATACCAGCTTCAGTGTCCGCCTCCGATTCCCGGATGGGTGGGTCGCGAGCGGGCGATGAGGCCCGTGCGCGCGATGGTGCATCCAGCCGCAGAATTATCGGGGAGTATCCGGGTTCCGGGGAGGATTTGGTGCATCCCAGTCCCCCTTTTCCTCCCCAAAGCCCGGATCCTCCCCGCAAAATCATGGATATTCCGAAGCCCTGATCGGATAGGGGTAACTGAGGAAGGCGAGACGGAGGAGGACCAGAGAAAGGACTGGCGACACGACCGTCGCGCTGTACTCACCCGCTATCAAACACTTACCTGGGCCGGTTCCTCCTCGGCCTGCTTCGCGCCCTTCGCGCTCTCCGCGCCTGAGCGGTGGGCGCGCGCGTGCAGGCTGATCGAGTAACCCGTGCCCCGGCCCTGCAGACCGTGCCGTCCGCCGTGCACCCGCACCGGGCCGGGGCGCAGGATCGCGCCGTCGCCCGGGTCCTCCCCCTCGGTCGCCTCGCCGGCGATCATCGTGACCGCCTCGCAGTCGCAGCCCTGCCCGGTGTCGCCCGGGGGCATTACCACGAGCCACGCGCGGTAGGAGTCGCACTCTTCGACCATCACGGTGACCGGACGGTCCGGCTCGAAGCGGACGAGCCCCCACCAGCGTTCAGGGGTGGCGGCGATCGTCCTCAGCTCGCGGGACAGCGCGCCGAGGGTCAGCGGTGCCATCGCTCCGGTTTGCTCATGGCGGCCCGGGGCGTCTGCGCTGGCTGGACGGCCGGGGCCGCCGGCCGGCGCTCCCGGCTGGGCAGGCAGTCGCGGGATGGCCTCGGCGAGCCTGGCGATCTCCGGGGCGACGGACATGTCTGTGATCAACTGTGCGCTCAACGGGAATCCTTCGGGTGCGGGGCTCATGTGGCCCCTGGGCGACAACGGTCAGCTGGGAGTCGTTGTCAGCGACAACACGAAGGACAGGACACGCGCGTCATCAGCATGGTGACACCGGACTGGTCACCGTGAACGCGGGCTGCGCGGCCTGGCATGCGGGACAGCATACACGGCGCGCGTCCCGACTGGCGTCTTTAGTGCGCACCCGGGCCGACGGCTTTTAAGTGCGCGCCCGGGCGGCGGCTTTGAGTGCTCGCCCGGCCGTGGCTTTCAGGGCGCGTCGTCGAGGCGCTTCACCGCCGACTGCGCCTCTTCTCTGGTGACGCGCCCGCTGGCCCAGGCGGCGGCGCACAGGACCCGCAGGCCGTCGATGCGCTCCCCGCCACCGGTCAACTCCAGCCGGTCCCCGGCTACCCGAGCGGTCCAGCCGCCGCAGCCGAACGCGCCGTCCTGGCTACTCACCTCCGGGTGCGGCCCGAGCAGCCCGGCGAGATCGGCGGCCAGGTAGGTAGGGCGCTGGGACGGCGGCGCGAGCACGGCGTCGGCCGGGCTCGTCACCCCGGTCAGCACCAGCAAGCTGTCCGCGCTCACGCGGTGGGCGCCCTCGATGTCGGTGTCCAGCCGGTCCCCGACGACCAGCGGGCGCTTCGCGCCGGTCCGCAGCACCGACTCCCTGTGCAACGGCGGTTCCGGCTTGCCCGCGACCACCGGCCGCACGCCGGTAGCGGTCGCGATGACCTGGATCAGCGACCCGTTACCGGGCTGGCGGCCGCGGCCGCTCGGCAGGGTGAGATCGCCGTTGGACGCGACGAACAGCGCTCCCGCGGCCACCGCGAGGCCGCCCTCGGCCAGCATCGAGTAGCTCACGTCGGGCGAGTAGCCCTGGACCACCGCCAGCGGACGGGCGGCGGCGGTGCTCACCGGGGTGAGCCCGCGCTCCCGCACCGCCATCCGCAGGCCGATGCCGCCGATGACCAGGACCGGGGCGCCTGCGGGGAGGCGTTCCGCGAGCATGCGGGCGGCGGCCTGGGCCGAGGTCACCACGTCCTGCGGTTCGGCCGCGACGCCGAAGCTGGTCAGCAGGGCGGCGATCGCCGCCGGGGTCCTGAAGGCGTTGTTCGTGACGTAAGCCAGGCGCATGCCCGCCTCGCCCGCCTTCCGCAGGGCCTGCGCGGCGCCGGGAATGGCGGTCCCGCCCAGGTAGACCACCCCGTCCAGGTCGAGCAGGGCGACGTCGTAGGCGGTATCAAGCGGTTCCGCGCAGCCGCGCAATCCCTGGCCGGAACCCTCGGGCAGGGCCCGGCCCGGGAGGTTTTCCTCCGGACGGGAATCCCTGCCGCCGCTTGATCCTTCTGACATGGTGTGCAAACCCTTCCGTCCGACTCCGGCCCTGGCCTCGTGCTGGCGCCCTTCCGCGGCATCCGCTACGCCCGGGACCGGGTGAGCGGCATCGCGAACGTCACGTCACCACCGTACGACGTGATCAGCGGCGGCGTTCTCGAGCACCTGCGAGCGGCGGACCCGCACAACGTGGTCCGCCTCATCCTGCCGGGTGAGGACGCTAACGCGAGTCAGGCCGCCGCCAGCCTGCTGCGTGAGTGGCTGTCCACCGGGGTCCTGATCCGGGACCGGATGCCAGCTCTGTACCTGTATGAGCAACACGACGAGAGCTCCTCCTGGCGCCAGCGGGGCATCATCGGGCTGGTCGGCCTGGGCTCGCCCCGGGCGGCGGGGATCCTGCCGCACGAGGGTGTCCTGCCGGGCCTGGTGGCGGACCGGCGCGAGCTGATGGCGGCCACGCAAGCCAACCTGGAGCCGATCTTCCTCATCTACGACGGCGCGCAGCCGCGCGACCCTGGGTGTCCGTCGGCGGACGTTCCCGGCCGGACCGCTACCGAGGTGATCGACGCCGTCGCGGCCGAGCGTGCGCCGCTGGTGACCATCGACACCGACGACGGCGTGACGCACCGCCTGTGGCGGATCGGTGATCCGGCCGAGCAGGCCGCGATCACCTCCGACCTGTGCGGGCGCCGGGCCCTCATCGCCGACGGGCACCATAGGTACGCGGCTTACATGGACCTGCAGTCGCAGGCGCGGGCGTCGGGCCGGGGCGCGGGGCCGTGGGACTTCGGCCTGGCGTTCCTCGTCGACTCCTCGGCCTACCCGCCGCGGCTCGGCGCGATCCACCGGGTGCTGCCCGGCCTGGCGCCGGACCGGGCGGCCGAGCTGGCCAAGGGGGCGTTCACCGTGCATGACCTGCCGGCCGGGCTCGACCTCCCCGGCGCGCAGCAACGTCTCGCGGAGGCCGGGCGGGAAGGCACCGCGTTCCTGCTGGCCGGCGGTCCGGGCTTCTGGCTGCTCAGCCATCCGGACCCGGTCGCGGCCGCGGACTCGATGCCGGCCGGGCTTTCGGCGCCCTGGCGGTCCCTGGACGCCGCGGTGCTCCAGCAGCTCCTCCTCGGGCGCCTGTGGGGCATCGCCGACAGCGAGCGTGACGTGCTGATCTACCATGACGCAGGCGACGCGGTGCGCGCGGTTACGTCCCCGCCGGTCAACGGCACGTGCCCCGGCACGGCGGTCATCTCGAACCCGGTCACCTTCGAGGCCGTCATCGAGATCGCTGCCCTCGGCGAACGGGTACCGCGCAAGTCCACCTCGTTCGGCCCCAAACCGCGGACCGGGCTGGTCCTGCGCACGTTCGGCCCGAACGAGGAGGGACCGGCCGGCCTGATCAGCGCTCATGGGTGACGAGGCGCCGGCTTGGCCGCGTGAGAAGCGGCCGTTGCCACCGGGTCTGATCGCGATGGCAGCGGCTAATCCCGGCGGTTCCGTCGCCGAGGTCGACGGATCGGTGGTCCGCGATCCGGACGGCTACGTACCGGTTGAGGCGGTCATCGGGTACTGGTCCCCGGCCAGGCCGGGCTATTTCATGCCCACCCCGATCAGCACCTCACAGGGCGAGTCGTAGCCAGCCGGACCGACAAACTGCGCGAGGGCCGGCTCGATCTCGGCCCAAGCCTGATCCCGTTCGCTCGGGCTCAATCGCATCATGAGCTCGCGCAATGGCAGCGGCCCTCGCGCGTACCGCATGGCGTCGGAAAGGGACGGAAAGCGACGGCGGGTGGGAACGGTGTGCACCGTTACATCACCGAAGCCGGCCGAGGAGAAGGCGTCCTGGAGACGGCCAGGGGCGCTGAGCCGGAACTCCCCGAACTCCTCCAACCGCGGCGATGTCAGACGACCCAGACGAAACGCGATGGCGTGGGGGATCGCGAGGTACGGGCAGCGGTCGGGGGTGGAGTACACGATCGCGGCGAACCTGCCGCTCGGCTTCAGAACCCGCCGGATCTCGGCGAGCGCCCGCCGGTAATCCGGGATCAGCATCAGGCAGTTCCGCGAGATCGCGGCGTCGAATGAGTCGGGGGTGAGGTCCAGGTGCTGGGCGTCGGCGACCCGTGTCCTGAGGTTGGTCAAGCCCTCGTGCCCTGCCGATTCCGCAGCGATCTCCAGCATGCTCGCCGAGATGTCGGTCGCCAGGACGTGTCCGGTTGGACGGGCACGCCGGGCCGCCATCAACGCGGAATCCCCAGCGCCTGCCCCCACGTCCAGCACCCAGCTCCCGGTCTTGACGCCGGCCAGGTCAAGCATCATCTCCGTGGCCGGCCCCAGGGCATCGAGCCGTGCGGCCGCTCCTCGCCGCCACTCCGCCGCTGCTTCGCGCGATCCCCACGTGCCAGAGCCTTGGGCCTCCGGTCTGTCCGCTCCCATCGTCCGACCTCATCGCAGCGGTGGCTGTCATGGTGACTGCCGCCACAGCCTAACTCGACGCGGCGCGGTTCTCGACGGAACTGCTACGACGCGTGCGTCGTACCGGCGCTGGCTGTCCATCACCAGCCCCAGGCGGGAAGCTTGCTCCTAACCTTCCGTGCGGAAATCGGCGTTAGCGCGGGCCGGGCGAGGACGTTGGCCGTGCGCATTTCCCGTGCGGGACAATGATGGCGTGCCCGAAGAATCCGCGGCCGGCCCGCCGCCTACGCAGCCGACGGACGTCACCCCGCTGGGGCACGATGTGTTCCAGATCGACACCCGGATGGCCGGGTACGACGGGATCACCGCCGGCTACCTGATCCGGGGCGGCCGGCCATGCCTGGTGGAGACCGGCACCGCCCCGTCCGCGCCGGTGGTCCGTGACGCCCTGGCCTCGCTCGGGATCGGCCCCGGCGACCTGGCGACGGTGGTGGTCACGCACATCCACCTAGACCACGCCGGCGGAGCCGGCGACATCGCCGCCATGTTCCCCGCCGCGGACATCGTGGTCCATAACCGGGGGGCGCGGCACCTGGCCGACCCGAGCAGGCTGATGGCGGGCGCCCGGGCGGTCTACGGCGACGCGCTCGACAGGCTGTTCGGCGTGCTCGCGCCGGTTCCCGCCGAGCGGATCATCGCCCTGGAGGACACCGGAACGGTGGATCTCGGCGGCGGGCGGCGCCTGGACAGCCACTACTCCCCCGGCCACGCCAAGCATCATGTCGGCCTGATCGACTCGGAGAGCGGCGACCTGTACGTCGGCGACGCGGCCGGGGTGTACCTGCAGGAAACGGGCGACGTGCGGCCCGCCACGCCGCCACCGGACTTCGATCTTGAAGTCGCGCTCGCCTCGATCAGGAAATTCGCCGCCCTGCAGCCCTCGCGCCTGCTGTTCAGTCACTACGGGCCCGTCACGTCGATCACGGAAACGCTGGAGCGGTCCGTGGAGGAAATCAAGGTCTGGGTCGAGGAGACACGCGTGGCCCGCAAGGCGGGACTCGACCTCGATCACGCCGTCGCCATGGTCAGGGACCGGACGAACGCCCGGTACGAGGCGTTCCGCCCGGGTGCCGATCCCGCGATTGCCGAGAAGATCGACCGGATCAGCGGCACCGCCTTGAACGTCAGCGGGATCATGCACTGGCTCGACCAGGCGCCAGAGCCCTAAACCGTCGGCCCGGCTGACCTGCGGACCGGCTGCGCGCAGCGGTAAGCTGCCGGTCCCTTCAGCGGCCGCCCGTGCCGCTTGTTCCACTCGGTGATAGTGGGCTTGCCACCATTGTTGATCGCCTGGCGGCAGGTTGGGGTTCCCGACGGTCAGACCGATCGCGCCGTCGATGAGTTCGCGGACGATATCGGCGTGGCCCGCGTGCCGGTTGGTGTCGGTGGCCACGCGCACCAGGACGTGATGCAGCGTAACTTCGTTGTGGTCGGGCGCCCACCAGGGCACATGACCGATGGTGTCGAGTGGCAGGGCGTTGATGGTGGCGTCAGAGTGCGCCCAGGCCCGGCGGTACAGCCCGGTGATGAACTCGCGTGATTCGCCCGGAAAGGCGAACATGTCGGACATCGGGTCGGACTCGTCCCAGGTCAACGGATCGGGGCAGGGACGGCCGAAGGTATCGCCGAAGTACCCCATCTCGACCATGGCCTGGTGCTTGACCAGGCCAAGCAGGTTGGTACCGGTCGGCACCAGGGGGCGGCGGATGTCGTACTCGGATAGCCCGTCGAGCTTCCACAGCAACGCCTCGCGGGCGTCTTGCAGGTAACGGTGCAGGTCGGCCTTGCGTTCGGACTCGGTCATGCGGCCATCGTGCCACGGGTGGCGCGGCGATCGAGGAGGACGGCCGGCGCCTGCGCTTTGCGTTCGCGCGTGATCAGTGCTGGCTGATCCCGCCCAGCGCAGGGCCGGGCATATCGTGTGGATTATGCCTGACCGGTCCTCCGACGCCGCCTGGCCGAACCTGGGCGCCCAGCCCGGGCTGTGCCGGACCTGCAGGCACGCCAAGCTGAACCAGACCCGGCGGGGCACCACGTACCTCCGGTGCACGCGCGCGGAGTGGGACCCCGCGCTCACCCGCTATCCGCGCCTGCCCGTAACCGAGTGCACCGGATACGAGGGCCCGTCACCGGACATCACCAGCGCCACGCCAGCCGGAGGGGTTCTCCACTTACTGTGGTTGATCGGGGTTCTGCGGTTGATCCGATACACATCAGGCATCACCCCAGCTCATGAGCATCGCCTAGATAATACCGAGGTTAATTCGCTATTCCTGGCCGTCAGCGTCAGACTTGGCCGGGTCATCGGATTCGGCCTCGTCCTCAAACTCACCTTCGCCCTTGGACTCGCCTTCGCCCTTGGACTCGCCTTCGCCCTCGAACTCAGCTTCATCCTCGAACTCGCCTTCATCCTCGAACTCAGCTTCA
>Ga0070730_10006077_pt1 | contig 10348 bp, 11 predicted proteins | sample Coa_R1_3_FD_66447 | JGI IMG/M metagenome (GOLD analysis project Ga0070730, IMG submission 66447) | Surface soil microbial communities from Centralia Pennsylvania, which are recovering from an underground coalmine fire - Coalmine... | ecosystem: Environmental > Terrestrial > Soil > Unclassified ... | reverse complement strand
CCGCGCTTGAACATCTCGGGCAGCAATTCGGCGGCATTGCCGAGCAGCCCGACCGAGATCGGCTTTTTGTCGGCGACGCTCTTCTCGATCAGCGCCATCGCCTCATCAAGAGAATCGGTGGCCTTGTCGATATAGCCGGTCTTGAGGCGCATATCGATGCGCGAGGGCTGGCATTCGATGGCCAGGCAGGAGGCGCCGGCCATCACGGCCGCCAAGGGTTGCGCGCCGCCCATGCCGCCTAAGCCCGCGGTCAGCAGCCAGCGCCCGGCCAGCGAGCCGCCATAATGCTGGCGGCCCATCTCGACGAAGGTTTCGTAGGTGCCCTGCACGATGCCCTGCGAGCCGATATAGATCCAGGAACCGGCGGTCATCTGGCCGTACATGGCCAGGCCCTTCTTGTCCAATTCGTTGAAATGGTCCCAATCGGCCCAGCGCGGCACCAGGTTGGAATTGGCGATCAGCACGCGCGGCGCGTCCTTGTGGGTGCGGAACACGCCGACCGGCTTGCCGGACTGCACGAGAAGGGTTTGATCCGCTTCCAGCGTGGACAGGGCGGCGACGATGGCGTCGAAGCATTCCCAATTGCGGGCGGCGCGGCCGATGCCGCCATAGACCACCAGCTCCTCGGGCTTCTCCGCCACCATCGGGTCGAGATTGTTCATCAGCATGCGCAAAGGCGCTTCGGTCAGCCAGGATTTGGCGGTCAGCTTGGTCCCGGTGGCGGCGCGGATGATGCGGCTATTGTCGATGCGGGTCATTACAGATCCTTCGCGAAGATAATGCAGGCGCACAGGATGGCTTCGAGGCGCTCTTGCAGTTTGGCGGCGCGGGCGGGGCTGAAGAGAACCGGCCAGGTCGTCTCATTGGTCTCGGCCGGTTCGTCGAGATAGCCCCGGCACGCCAGTTCCATCTGCACGGCATGGACGCCGGTTTCGGGACGGCCGTAACGGCGGGTGGTCCAGCCGCCGACGAAGCGGCCATTGGTGACGCGGGAGAAATCGGACCCACAGGCGGCTTCCACCGCTGCCGTCAGGTCGGGATGACAGGTCGCGCCGCGATTGGTGCCGATATTGAAATGCGGCAACTCGCCCTCGAACAGGCGCGGCACCACGGATCGGATGGAATGCGCGTCATAGAGCACGACCCTGCCGTGCCGCGCTTTCAGGCGGGCCAGTTCATCCTCGATGGCGACGTGATAGGGGGTGAACCACACGGCGCGGCGGCGGTTGATCTCAGCCGTGTCGGGCTCATCGCCCGGCGCATAGAGCGGTTCGCCGTCGAAGCTGACGGTCGGGCACAATTCGGTGGTGGCCTGGCCGGGATAGAGCGAGGCGCCGGACGGGTCGCGATTGACGTCGATGACGCTGCGCGAGATCGCCGTGCGGATCGTGGTTGCGCCCAGGCTTTTGGCAAAGCCGTAGAGTTGGTCGACATACCAATCGGCATCCTTGCGGGCCAGCCAGGGCGACGTAAATTTTGCCTCGATGTCAGCGGGAATATCGGTCCCGGTATGCGGGAAAGATACAACCAGCGGCGCATCGCCGCGGCTGATCTCCAGCCAGCTCATTCGACACCCGGCAGGGCGACATCCCTGGCCGCCTGCCACACCGCGCCGCTCTTCACCAGGCTGTTGGCGATCCGCATATCCGGATGAAAATAGCGGTCGTCATCGAGCATCGGCACCCGCTCGCGCAGTTGCGAGCGCACCGCTTCGAGCGGCACCGAGGAGGCCAGGCCGGAATGGAAGTCGCAGCCCTGCGCCGCGGCCAGCAATTCGATGCCGAGCACAGCCACCACGTTCTCCGCCATGCCTGCCAGGCGGCGCGCGCCATGGGCGGCCATCGACACATGGTCCTCCTGATTGGCCGAGGTCGGGATCGAATCGACGCTGGCCGGATAAGCGCGCTGCTTGTTCTCGGACACCAGGGCCGCCGCCGTCACCTGCGGGATCATGAAGCCGGAATTGAGGCCCGGCTTGGGCGTGAGGAAGGCCGGCAGGCCGGACAAGGCGGGATCGACCAGCATGGCGATGCGGCGCTCGGCCAGCGAGCCGATCTCGCAGATGGTCAGCGCGATCATGTCGGCGGCGAAGGCGACCGGTTCGGCGTGGAAATTGCCGCCCGACAGGGCCTCGTCGGTCTCGGGGAAGATCAGCGGATTGTCCGAGACGCCGTTGGCCTCGATCGCCAGGGTGGAGGCCGCCTGGCGCAGCACGTCAAGGGCGGCGCCCATCACCTGGGGCTGGCAGCGCAGACAATAGGGATCCTGCACGCGCGGATCGCCGACCAGATGCGAGGCGCGGATCGCCGAGCCGGCCATCAGGCCGCGCAGGGCGGCGGCGGTTTCGATCTGGCCGCGATGGCGGCGCAGCGTGTGGATGCGCGGATCGAACGGCGTGTCCGAGCCCTTGGCGGCCTCGGTCGACAGCGCGCCGGTCACCAAAGCGGTGCGGTAGAGGTTTTCCGCCTCGAACAGGCCGGCCAGGGCGCAGGCGGTCGAGAATTGCGTGCCGTTGAGCAGCGCCAGGCCTTCCTTCGGGCCGAGCGTGACCGGCTCCAGGCCGGCTTTGGCGAGAGCGTCCAGGGCGGGCAGCTTTTCGCCCTGGAGGAAGATCTCGCCGACGCCGATCATCGCGGCGGCCATGTGCGACAGCGGCGCCAGATCGCCCGAGGCGCCGACCGAGCCCTTGGACGGGATCACCGGGGTCAGACCCTTGGCCAGAAAGGCTTCGAGCAGGGCGATGCTGGCCGGGCTGATGCCCGAGGCGCCCTGGGCCAGGCTGGCCAGCTTGAGCGCGATCATCAAACGGGTGACGGGGATGGGCAGAGGCTCGCCGACGCCGGCGGCATGAGACAGCACGATGTTCCGCTGCAGCGCCGCCAGATCGTGATCCTCGATGCGCACGCTGGCCAGCTTGCCGAAGCCGGTATTGATGCCATAGACCGGCTCGCCCTTGGCCAGGATCCGCGCGACCGCGGCCGCGCTCTCGGCAATCGCGACACCGCTCGACGGGTCGAGGGCGGCGCCGGCGCCGCGATAAATGGCGCGCCAATCGGCCAGCGAGACCTGTCCGGGCATCAGATTGATCATCGTCACGAAAACCTCCAATAACGGGCATGCAGCGGGTTGAAGCCCATGCGGTAAACAAGTTCGGCCGGGTGCTCGATCGACCACAAGGCGAGATCGCAGAATTTTCCCGGCTCCAGCGTGCCGATCCGCGCCGCCAGGCCCAGCGCGCGGGCGGCCTCGCGGGTGAAGCCGGCCAGGCATTCGGGAACGGTGAGGCGGAACAGGGTGGCCGCCATGTTCATCGCCAGCAGCGGCGAAGTCAGCGGCGAGCTGCCGGGATTGCAGTCGGTGGCCAGCGCGATCGGCACTTGGTGGCGCCGCAAGGCGTCGATCGGCGGCACTTTCGTCTCCCGGGTGAAATAGAAGGCGCCGGGCAGCAGCACGGCCGTCGTCCCGGCTGCGGCCATGGCGGCGACGCCCTCCTCGTCGAGATATTCGAGATGATCGGAGGACAGGGCGCCGAATTCGGCGGCCAGCGCGGCGCCATGCTGGTTCGACAATTGTTCGGCATGCAGCTTGACCGGCAGGCCGTGCTTCTTCGCGGTTTCGAAGACGCGCCGGATCTGCGCCGGCGAGAAGGCGATGTTTTCGCAAAACCCGTCGACCGCGTCGGCCAGCCCGGCTTCGGCGATGGCGGGCAGCATCTCGTCGCAGATCAGCGCGATGTAATCGTCGGCGCGCCCGGCGAATTCCGGCGGCAGGGCATGGGCGCCGAGGAAGGTTGCGGCAACGCTGACCGGCCGCTGCTTGCCGAGATCGCGCGCCGCTTGCAGCATCTTTATTTCATCATTGAGCGACAGGCCGTAGCCCGATTTGATTTCGACGGTGGTGACGCCTTCGCCGATCAGCGCGTCGAGGCGGGGCAGGGCGGACTGCACCAGAGCGTCGCGCGAGGCCTCGCGGGTGGCTCGCATGGTCGAGACGATGCCGCCGCCGGCGCGGGCGATCTCCTCATAGCTGGCGCCGGCCAGGCGGCGCTGGAATTCATCGGCGCGGTCGCCGCCATAGACCAGATGGGTATGGCAATCGACCAGGCCGGGCGTGATCCAGCGGCTCTGGCAGTCGATCACCTCTTCGGGGTCGAAGATCGGAGCTTCGGCGGCCGGTCCGGCATAGAGGATGGCGCCGTTCTTGCCGGCGATCAGGCCGTCCTCGACCACGCCCAGCGGATCGGCATCATGAGCGCCCTTGGGGACCAGGGTCATCAATCGGGCATTTCGCCACAGGCGGTCGCACCGCATGTTTTTTCCTTCTGCCCAGCCGCGATATTGTCTATACATATCCCGACTGACGGAGGGTTGTCCAGTGGATCGCAAGACCTATCTTCATGCCGACACGGCGCTGCTGCCGGATGGCTGGCACAGCGATGTGCGGATCGGGATCGAAGGCGGAAAGATCGCCGAGGTCGAGGTCGGAGTACGCTCGGTAGCCGGTGACCGGCGGGTCGGAAAGCTGGTGCCGGGCATGGCCAATCTGCACAGCCACGCCTTCCAGCGCGGCATGGCGGGGCTGGCCGAGGAGCGCGGTCCCGAGGATGACAGCTTCTGGACCTGGCGCGAGGTGATGTACCGCTTCGTCGGCCGTCTGTCCCCGGATGACCTCGAAGCGATCGCCGCCCAGGCCTATGTCGAGATGCTGGAGGCCGGCTTCACCCGGGTCGGTGAATTTCATTATCTGCATCACGATGTTTTCGGCGGCGCCTATGCCGATATCGGCGAGATGAGCGGCCGCATCGCCGCCGCCGCAGAAACCGCCGGCATCGGCCTCACCTTGCTGCCGGTCTTCTACGCGCAGGGCGGCTTCGGCGGTAAAAGCCCCGGCGCGGCCCAGGCCCGGTTCATTTCCAATGTCGATTTCTATGCCCGCCTGGTCGAGCGCTGCCGCACTCTTGCGGCGCCCCTGGCCGGGGCGGTGGTCGGCATCGCCCCGCACAGCCTGCGCGCCGTCTCGCCCGATCAGCTGGAGGCGATCCTGCCGCTGGCCAAAGGCGGGCCGGTCCATATCCACATCGCCGAGCAGGTCAGGGAGGTCGAGGACTGCCTGGTCTGGTCGGGCCGGCGCCCGATCGAATGGCTGTTCGACGCCGCCGAGGTCGGACCGGCCTGGTGCCTGGTGCACGCCACCCATATGACCGCAACCGAGACCAAGCTTTTGGCGCGCAGCGGCGCCGTGGCCGGGTTGTGCCCGATCACCGAGGCCAATCTCGGCGACGGACTGTTTCCGCTCGAAGCTTTCCTCAAGGATGGCGGCACCTTCGGAATCGGATCGGATTCCAATGTGCGGATCGATCTGGCCGAGGAACTGCGCCTGTTGGAATATGGCCAGCGCCTGGTCCGCCGCGCCCGCAATGTCGCCGCGCCCGGCCCCGGCCGTTCGACGGGGCGCGCTCTGTTCGACGGCGCCCTGGCCGGCGGCGCGCAGGCGCTGGGCACGGTGGCCGGCATCGAGGCCGGCGCCTGGGCCGACCTGATGACGCTGGAAGCCGATCACCAGGGCGACCAGGCGCTGGACCATGCGATCTTCGCGCAAGGACGGGTATCCGACGTCTGGTGCCGTGGTGCCCGCAAGGTAGAAGGTGGCCGCCATGTCGACCGCGGGGCGGTGGCGAAGCGCTATCAAACCGTGCTGAAGAAGCTGCTGGCGGCATGAAGCGCCAGACCCTGCACCGGATCATCGTCGATGAGATCGAGGGACGGATCCTGTCCGGCGACTGGCCGCCTGGCTATCGCATCCCCTTCGAGCACGAGCTGATGGCGCGTTACGGCTGCGCCCGCATGACCGTCAACAAGGCGCTGGCCGGGCTCGCCCGCGCCGGGCTGATCGTGCGGCGCCAGCGCGCCGGCTCCTTCGTCGCCCATCCGCGCCCGCCCTCGGCGATCCTCGACATTCCCGACATCCAGGCCGATATCGAGCGGCGCGGCATGAGCTATGCGATGCGCCTGCTGTCGCGCCGGCGCCGCAAGCCGGCGGCGCGCGACGAGGCCGAGTCTCAACTGGCCCATGGCGGCGAGCTGCTGGAACTGACCTGCCTGCATCTGGGCGACGCAAGGCCCTTCGCGCTTGAGGAGCGCCTGGTCAGTCTGGCCAGCGTGCCCGAGGCGGAAGGCGTCGATTTCGCGCAAGTTCCGCCGGGCACCTGGCTGCTCGGCCATGTGCCCTGGACCGAGGCCGAACACCGCATCGGCGCCATCACCGCCGACCGCCGCCTGGCCGATCTGCTCGACATCGCGCCGGGTGCCGCCTGTCTTGCCCTGTCGCGGCGCACCTGGCGGGGGAGCGATCACATCACGCATGTGGTACAATATTTCCCGGGCAGCGGCTTCGATCTGGTGGCTCGTTTCACGCCGCAAGGCGGATGAAACCCTTTGAAACCGCAAGGACATCATCTTGCCATGATCAAAGACGAGATTATCTTAAGCGCATGATTTCTAACGTGAGGTTGCGGATGTTCCGAGTGTCGACGAAATTGCGTGTGGCGGCGGTCGCTGTGGCCCTGCTCGGGGGCGCCGTCGGCGTCCCGGCAATGCCGGCGCATGCGGATTATTGGCATCATGGCCATTTCTATCGCGGCTATCCGGGCTACTGGCACTCCGGCTATTGGCACAATGGCTGGTATGGCGGCCGCTTCGGCTGGTGGTGGGTCACCGGCGGCGGCTGGTATTATTACAACGCGCCGGTCTATCCCTATCCGGGCGCGGTGTCCGAGGTCTATGTGACGCCGCCTGCGACAGTGGCTGCTCCGCCGGCCGCGCCGGCGCCGCAAATGTGGTACTATTGCGACAATCCTGCGGGCTACTACCCCTATGTCCAGACCTGCAGCCAGCCCTTCCGGCCGGTCGTGCCGACGCAAGCGCAGGCGGCTCCCGCCGCCCCCGCCGCGCCGCCCGCCCCGCCGCCGGGTGCTGTGCCGCCGGCTCCGGTCGCGCCGCAGTAAGAGGAGAGGTAAGAAAATGAAGTCGGTCCAATTGACCTCGGCGGGTCTCATCGCCGCTTTGGCCCTCAGCGGTTGCGCCAGCACGCCGATGCATCCGATGGTGCAGGTGGTGCCCCCGGCCAACAAGCCGTTTCAAGTGTTCCAGGCCGACCAGGCCGCCTGCGAGGACTATGCCCACGGCCAGGTTGCCAACGAGGCGGAAGACGCCAATGGCAAGGCGGTCGGCGCCGCCCTGCTGGGCGCGGCGCTGGGCGCCGGCCTGGGTGCCGCGGCCGGTGGCGGCCATGGTGCAGGCATCGGCGCCGCGATCGGCGGCGGCGCGGGCACGGCGGTCGGCGCGGGCGAGTCCTCCCGCGATGGCCGTACCCTGCAGGTCCGCTACGACAATGCCTATGTCGCCTGCATGAGTTCGAAGGGCAATATCGTCCCGCAGGTGCATCATGCGGTGACCGTGGTGCAGCAGCCGGTCTATGTCGCGCCGCCGCCGACGGTGGTCTATACCGCCCCGCCGCCGCCCGCTTACGCGCCGCCCGGCTATGCTCCGCCGCCCGGCGCGGTGGCTCCGCCCCCGAACATGCCGGCGCCGCAGTAAGGCATGCGGCTTCGCTACGCTTCGATCGCGGCCATGGCGACTCTGTTCGCCATGGCCGCCTGTTCGTCTCATGGCGGCCGTGCCGCGCGCGCCCGGCCGATCTTCAGCCCCAATGGCGAGATTCTCACCGCCGGCGGCAAGGACGCGCCGAAATGCCCGGAAGCCCTGGGCGGCTGGTGGGACCGCATCGCCGCGGCTCATGGCGGCGTGTTGACCCGCGAAACGCTGGTCGCGGACGCCAATTCCCAGTTCGACGCCATGGATCTCGACCATGACGGCTTCATCACCCCGTCGGAATTGTCGGATTACCGCGCTGCGCTCGATGAAGAGGGCAGTACCGGCCCCGATATTTCGATACCGCCCGGCGAGCCCAGCGCCGACACCCAGATGCACCGCCAGCGCCGCGGCGACACTTACATCCAGCCCAAGGTGCGCGCGGCCCAGATCCCCGCCGATGTGGTCGATCCGGTGATGTCGGCCGACAAAAGCCTGTCCTTCAAGGTCAGCCGCGAGGATTTCATCGCCCAGGCCAATGAGATCTTCACCGAGTTGGACAAGGACCATGACGGCAAGCTCAGCAAGGAAGAGCTCGCCGCCAGCTGTCCGGAACGGGGTTAACCTCCGAAAGAATATCCCGACATCGGCTTGCCGCCGATCAGATCATGGAATACCCGACGGCCGGCCTCGCCTTGCGCGGCGCCGGCCGCCACCATCAGGGGCAGCAGATGCTCCTCGCGCGGATGGCAGGCCTTCGCCGACGGGGCCTGGGCCCACTCGGTCAGGCGCCGCTCGCGGCCGGCCACGCTCTCCGCCGTCTCGGTCAGCCAGCGGTCGAACTCGGCCGCCTCTTCCGGCGCGCCGTTGAAATAGGTGCGCAGATTGTGAAAGCTGCTGCCGCTGCCGATGATCAGCACGCCCTCGTCGCGCAACGATGACAGTGCCCGGCCGATGGCGAGATGGCGGGCCGGATCGAGATCCTTCTGCAGGGACAGCATCACGATCGGGAGATTGGCATTGGGATCGATCATCAGCATCGGCACGAAGACGCCATGGTCGAAGCCCCGTTTGTCGTCGGTGCCGCAGGCGATGCCCGCCGCTTCCAGCAATTTCTTGACCTTGGCGGCCAGGGCCGGCGATCCGGCGGCTGGATAGTTCAGCTCATAGGTATGGGGCGGGAAGCCGTGATAATCGAACAGCATGCCGGGCTGCGACGCGGTGCTGACGGTGGGCTGCGCCTCCTCCCAATGGGCCGAGACGATCAGCACCGCGCGGGGCCGCTCGGGCAGATCGGCGAGCAGGCCGGAAAAATATTTGGCCAGCTTCTGGAAGGCATGTGGGCCGAGCGGCTCGGGGAAGCTCATCCAGAAACAGGGGCCGCCACCATGGGTGACGAAAATTGCGGGCAGGCGCGCCAACCGGAGTCTCCTGGTTAAAAGGAGGCCGGGTCCGCGAACGGATTGCGGCCTTCCTTGTCCTCGATCTCGACCACCCAGATATCGAAGTCGCGATCGATCTGACGGGCGATATAGGCATCCGCCGCCATTTCCTCAACCGGTTCCTCTCCTGTGCCTGCCATCCAGCCAAGTTTTCCCTCGACCGAGCGCATCTGGGTCAGCACGCGGAATCCACCGCCCAGCAGGTTCTGCTTGACCAGGATCGCGCCGGCATCCTCGTCGCCCTTGCGCGCGATGGTGGCGAACAGGCCGCGGCTCTGGCTGAGGCGAACGGCGGCCATCACGGAGAGTTTGGATTTGAGTCTGGGTTCGGTCATATCGGCGCCTGTTCTAGCGAAATTGATCGATCATGTCACATCGGACGCGCCCGCCTCGTCTTGAGGATATGCAATCATGCAGACAATGGAGACGATGATGACACCGCGTGTGCAGAACCCTTTCAAGCTTGCCCCCGAAGCGATCAAGGCGATGATGGCGCTCGAAGCCAGCTTCAAGAACAGCGGGCTGGACCATGCCCTGCTGGAACTGATTAACTTGCGCGTGTCGCAGATCAATGGCTGCGCCTTCTGCATCCATATGCATGCGACCGATCTGCGGAAGAATGGCGAGACCGAGATGCGTCTGCATTTGTTGAGCGCCTGGCGGGAAGCGCCGCTCTATAGCGCGCGGGAGCGCGCGGCGCTGGCCTGGGCCGAGAGCCTGACCCGGCTGGCCGATACCGGCGCACCGGACGCCGATTACGATCTGCTGCGAGCGGAGTTCTCCGAGGCCGAGCAGGTCCAGCTCACCCTGGCCATCGGCGCCATCAATGCCTGGAACCGTCTTCAGGTCGGTCTCCGGGCTGTGCCAGGCGTCTGATGGAGCCCGACTCGGCCGCCCTGTTCGCGACGCACCAGCCCCGGCTGGTGCGTCTCGCCTACCGGATGCTCGGCTCGGTCGCCGAGGCCGAGGATGTGGTGCAGGATGCCTGGCTGCGCTGGCAGCGCGCCAATCAGGTGGAGGTGCGCAATCCCGCCGCCTATCTCAGCCGGACGGTGACGCGGCTGTGCCTCGACGTGATGAAATCGTCCCGCGCCCGTCACGAGGATTATGTCGGTTCCTGGCTGCCGGAGCCGATCGTCGAGCCGGACGAGGAGGGCATACGTTTCGACGAGCTGACCCTGACCCTGATGCTGGCCCTCGAAAGGTTGTCGCCGCTCGAACGTGCCGCTTTCCTGCTGCATGACGTGTTCGACGAGCCCTTGGCCGAGATCGCCCTGGCGCTCGATCGCGACGCCGCGGCGGTGCGCCAGCTGGCGG
>Ga0070730_10006076_pt1 | contig 10350 bp, 8 predicted proteins | sample Coa_R1_3_FD_66447 | JGI IMG/M metagenome (GOLD analysis project Ga0070730, IMG submission 66447) | Surface soil microbial communities from Centralia Pennsylvania, which are recovering from an underground coalmine fire - Coalmine... | ecosystem: Environmental > Terrestrial > Soil > Unclassified ... | reverse complement strand
TTTTTTGTCCGCGTATTCCTTAACAAACCGGATGCGTCAGCCCAAACGCCGATTGATGATCCGCATTACGCCGGCAGCTTCGCCCTGTTTTCGGACGAATCGGCGATGAAAAACCACCAGTCAAAAGATGCTGCAGGCCGTCCAAAAGCTGGTTTTCTCGTGAACATCACCCCGACGCTGCGCAAACTGAACCAGGCGGGATCGCTCTCGGGAGCCAAGGTCGACGTACACCTCGTTCCGATGCCCTACGAGCGTCGCGAAACGGCTGGGCAGCAACTCACGATTGGAAAACTGGAGTTGCAAGTTGTTTCGTTCTGAGCCTGCGATTGAGCAGGTGTGGCCGCAAAATTCGGCGCTACACTAGGATCAGGATTCGCGACATCGGAGACGAGTATGATCACGCGCGCCTGTCCATTGCTGTTCTGCGCGCTGCTGCTTTGGACGTCCGCTTCGGTGCCTCAGAATTCTGCCGGAAGCTCCACCGAACGAGCATCGCACTCAGTGATCCTCACCAGTCAACATCCCTCTGCGTCTTTCGCTGTCGCGCCGGAAGTGGTTGCGAGCAAACCTCCTGTCCTGTTCGTGTCGATCAGTAAGGTCATCAACCCGGAGCAAACTTCGCTCGAGATCCTCGTTTATCTGTCTCGCTCAGAGAATGAGGGTGCAGACGGATCCAGGGTCTTGATCGGCAACTTCAGCCTCTACCCACCTGATAGACCCGCTGGATTCCAGTTGAGCACGTCCGATGCCTTCCGAAAGCTCGCGGCTAGCAAATCGAGTCAAAAAGAAAGGCAGGTGCGTGTCGTATTCGAGATGCGGAGATTGCATGAAGGCAAGCCGTGGAGTGCGGTTGAACTCACATTGCCGCCGCCTGAGTGGCGAAGCACCCGCAAATAAAGCGATCCGGGGATGCGCACCAAGCGGCGCCTCCCGGCTTGCAAAACTTTGCACTTCCACGCACGTGACAACCTTTTGACAATCCCCTGACAACCCCTCCCGCCAAAACACCCAATCTTAAGTCTGGGCCGTAGCCGCGCAGTGCGGCGCGCCCGCCGCACACACTGTCTTCAAGAATCGAAAGCCAGGAGGATTGTCATGAATTTGTCTCGTCTCACCAGCTGGGCTTGCGCAGCCACGCTCGTCGCCGCTGCCGCTCTTTCCGCCCAAGCCCAGGGAAACCATTTCAATACGCCCGGAAACATTTTGATCTCCGACCAGTACAACAACCGCCTGATCGAAGTAAATCCCAACAACCACAGAATTGTCTGGTCCTTCGGAAACGGATCGAGCGTCGCTGGTCCGCATTCGGTGGTCGGTGTGAACGATGCCCAGCGCATCGGACCCATCACGCTGGTCGCAGGCACCGGTGTACCTGCTGGTGCCGAACCCACTTGCCCTAACGGATGTCCTGACAATCGCGTGATGCTGGTGGACCCCAGCGCCAATATCCTCTGGCAGTACGGCCAGACTGGAGTCACCGGTTCGGGCCGCGATCAACTCAATACTCCAGTCCAGAACACGTGGCTGCCCAACACTCACATTCTGATCACCGATCAAGGCAACATGCGAGTAATTGAAGTGACCCTTGAAAAGAAAATTGTTTGGCAATACGGCCAGACCGGAGTCGCGGGCGACGGACCCAACCAGCTCAATAATCCCAACAGCGCCGAACTGCTGGCCAATGGCCACATCCTCATCGCCGACGAAGGCAACAACCGTGTGATTGAAGTAGACCGTCATCACAACATCCTGTGGAGCTACGGCTGCGCAACTTGCACTCAGCTCAATGCTGCCGCTTTCGCGAGCCGCTTGCCAGACGGCACTACGCTGATCACCGATGGCGGAAATAACCGCATCGTCGACGTCGATTCGTCAGGCAATGTCATTTGGACCTACTACACCAACGCGCGTGCCGGCAGTGTTTCGAATCCCGCACCCAGCCGCGCGGTCATGCTCAAGACGGGCAATGTTTTGATCAGTGACCAAAACAACATGCAGGTCATTGAAATCGATTCCAGTCAGAATATCGTCTGGAGTCAAGGGACGGTTGGCGTGGCCGGCAATACTTTTAACATGCTGAACGGACCTTACGATGCCAAGGTCAACGGCGATTACACCGGCCTGACTCCTCCCTTTGGAGGCGACGGCGGTCACAGGAAGTAAAATCAGTTAACCATGCTTAACTACGAGAGCCCTCCGCATTTCGCGGCGGGCTCTCGTCTTTGAACTATCAAAACTCTACTTCTGCTCCGGTCCGCTCTGCGCGGCCAGCTTTTTTGTGACCAAGAAACTCCAGATCACTTCATTCGCGTTCAGGTCTTCGCTGGTCTTCCCGATCGTCTTCTCCACTTCGTATTGCTCGCCACCGGGCCACGTATTACCCGCGCCCTTAACGCTGTAGAGCACGACCTGCGCGCCTTCCTGGCAGCCATCGTAGGTGTCAACTTTCGTCTCCATGCCACCTTTGCCTTTAGCCGGCAGTTTGCTGTGAGCCGGCTTCTCGCCGCAGCGATTCAGTTTTGCCCATTCCTTCGCTGTATCCTCCGCAGAGATGGTCTGTATCCTTCCGTTCTTTCCGGTCCCGCCGTCATACTTCACGACTGGGTCCGAGGTGCCGTTGATCATGACGACCGGCAGCGGGCGCGAAGGCACGCACACCATTGTTTTCGGCATCGCAGCACCCACGGTCGCGACGCCTGCAACACGCTCCGTGAGCGAGCAAGCCACCTTGGTCGCCATAAAGCCGCCATCTGACAGTCCAGCAAAATAAACCCGCGACGAATCTACGGAGAACTTATTCCCTAATTTGTCGAGCATGTTCTTGAAAAACTCCAGATCATCGGAGCGCGTCGCCCGGTTCTGCTGTCCCGGCTCGCGCTGGCCGCCGCCGCGCGGATATCCACCGCCGGGATAGCCGCCCCAACCCGGACGCCGGTAAGGGCCGCGCCGATAGTTCTGGACCGGAGCCGGCTGCACCCCGATATTCCATCGCCCCTGCAACGCGCTGGGATACACCGCGATCACGCTATCTTTGTCGGCCAGTTCGTTGAATCGCGTCAACCGCTCCATATCGTCGGCTCCCTGATTCAACCCGTGAAGTAACACGACGACCGGATAATGCTGCTTTTCGTCGTAACCTTTCGGCAGGTGCACAACGTAACTGCGGTCCACGTTCTCGACCGTAATGGTCTCTTTCGTTTCCTGCGCACTGGCAGCACCTGTCAGTATCCCGAGGCAGAGGCCTGCCGCCAGCGTCAATCCAGCCCAATTCCAGACCCGATATCTCATTGCTTCTCCTAACCCATTTAAAAGCTAGCAGGTAGTCCCTATTGTTGGAAGCGGCGAATGCGGGAAGAGTTGGCCCCACTCGGTGCAGGAATCTGGAACTTCTTGCCTTCGAGCTGCGTATCTTCCATTGGCTAAGGAATCTAGCCTCCGACATGCGCACCAAGCGCAACAGGAAGGGAACTACCATGGATGGAATCACCGGTCTCGCGGCAGTCGTGATGCTTTTTGGAATGCCCGTGGCACTGCTCGCGATGTACACCTTCTACCGTGTGCGCAAGCTGCGCACCGACGAGCGCCTGGCTGCGATGCAACGCGGCGTCGCTGTGCCAATGGAAGCCGAACTCTCTGAGTCGGCGCGCTCTCGCCGCTCCGGCATTCTGCTCATCGCGGGCGCGGTCGGGTACATGCTGACTTTTTCGATTATCGCCCGAGTCGAGCCCGACGCCATGATGGCCGCGGCTTTCGGCGCCATTCCTTTTACTTTGGGCTTGGGCTATTTCCTGGACTCTGCCTTGATCCGCCGCGACGCCAAGGCTTCGTAGAGTTAGTTGGTCTAGCGCGTGGAAAGGAAGTATTACCGGCCCCGTCATTGTCTCTCTTGTTGCGGAGGGACAAGACGGGGCTTCTTAATCCTCATTCTCCGGTCAGGAATTTGTACTGCGCCTCCGTCAGCGGCACCACACTAAGCCGTCCTTGCCGAGCCAGCGGCGAGTCGGCAAAGAGTTTGTTCGCCTTCGCCTCCGCCAGTGTAACCGGCTTCGTAATGGCCTTGCCCACGCTGATTTTTACTCTCGGATTCTTGGCGTCCGAATTATCCACGGACACAACGACGGCAGTTCCCACCGCGCTCTTCTCGTCGCCGGTGTGATAAATGACCAGCCGCTCGCCCGGCTTCATCCCGCGCATATTCTTGAGTGCCACTGGATTCGATACACCATCCCATATCGTGGTCTTCTCGCGCTGTAGGTCGGCGAATGAGTACGTTGACGGTTCGGTCTTCAGTAGGTAGTCCATAGATCCTCAGCCTTAAAATGATAGGTCCGGCGCTTGAGCTTGCTCGCTATCGAGATTCCGGGCGTCTTGCTAGTTCGGCTTCTTTGGATCCTGCGGTGGAGTGTCTTGCTTCGGCGGAGGGTTCGAATCCTTTGGCTTATCTTCATAAACCGAGAACTGCCCCTGTGGCCGTTTCAGCTTGATGGTGACATCCACCTTGGGCTTGTTAATGTCGAAATCTTCCCCGTAAGTTTGAAATCCCTGCGCCAGCACCTGCACTCGCAACATGCCATAGGGGACGCCGTCGAAATTCGTCTTTCCATCCGAGTCGGTCTTCAACTCCAGGCCGCCGCGCTCCTGCTTGCCCTTCAGATTGACTGGATGCATGATCACGGCAGCATTTCGCACCGGCTTTCCGTTGTCATCCTTGATCACCAGGAAGTTCAACAAGGCCGTAGGTTCGTCGTCACTATCTTTATCCTTCTGGGCGACAGCCAAGCTCGCTGCCGCAAGCATCCCGGCCAGCACCACGCTGATTGCAAGAAACTTTCTCATGCGGCCATTTTATGCAGACGCACCCCGTCTGTCACCCCCACTTCGACATTGCCGCAACACGGCGTCGTTCCTCAAGAAATGGGAGAGATACCGCGGTGGCGCTCGCTGGTTTTGTGAGACTGCTTGAGAGTCTGAGTCTCCTCGACGCTTCTTCTGCGGAAAATGTGAAAACAATTGCAGCGAAGGTCTGATTCGATTTCATTTTTGTTGACGATGTCTGAAAGCGCAAGTACACTCGCGGTCGAGTTTCGGGCCACGACATTTCGGCATTCCCCTCCTTCCCTCCCCCCAGGGCATAAAAGCTGCCTGCTCGCAATGCCGGGGAATTGCCGCACGAAAATTCGCTCCGCTGCGGGGTCGTTTTGAAAATACAAGCGCCGTCGTCTGCCGTCGTGTATCAATTCGTTGCTGGTTTAAGTTTTCGGTTGGCCAGGAACGCTGCCGCCACTTTTTCGCTCCTGCTCGTGATTCTCGCTTGCCCGCTGTTAGGCGCTCAAACAAAATCCGCGCAGACTCCTGCAGTCGATCCGCCAGCGACGGGCATCAACCTCATTCAGCACGTCGTGTTCATCATCAAAGAGAACCGCAGCTTCGACAGCTACTTCGGCACGTTCCCAGGAGTGAATGGCGCCACGACCGGCCAGATCTCGACGGGTCAAACCATCCCTCTGATTCGCGAGCCTGACGCGCTGCCGCGCGACATTGGCCACGACTGGATTAGCTCCCACATCGCTGTCAATAACGGTGGCATGAATCAGTTCGACCTCATCCACGGAGATGGAGCCAACGGCAACACCGACGGCGATTATCTCGCCTACTCACAATTTCAGCAAAGCGACATTCCGAATTATTTCAGCTACGCCAGTAATTTTGTTCTCGCCGACAATATGTTCTCTTCCTTGTCGGGACCGAGCTTCCCCAACCATCTCTACACCATCGCCGCTCAGTCCGGCGGAGCGGTAAACAACCCGGCGCTTGGCCTTGGCCCTGCCTGGGGTTGCGATTCTCCTTCTAACTTTATGGTCGAAGTGGTCGGAAGCAATGGTCTGGTCACCTACCAGCCTCCGTGCTTCGACTTCACCACGCTGGCCGACAACCTGCAAGCCGCCGGCGTGACCTGGGGATATTACGGGCCGCCGCAGGGATCTTCCGGTTACGTTTGGGTCGCGATGGACGCGATCAATCACATTCGCAACACGTCGCTGTGGACGACGAACGTCTTTACCGATAACTCGTTCAAGGTTGCTGCTCAGCATGGAAATCTTCCTTCGGTTTCCTGGCTTGTCACGGGACCCTCCAGCGAACATCCTCCGGACAGCGCCTGCACCGGTGAAAACTGGACCGTGCAGCAGATCAACGCCATCATGAGCGGGCCTGACTGGAGTTCCACGGCGATCTTCCTGACATGGGACGATTTCGGGGGCTTCTATGATCACGTCGCGCCTCCGGGCAACGACATGTACGGCCTCGGAATCCGCGTCCCGCTTCTCGTGATCTCGCCCTACGCCAAGACGGGCTACGTCTCGCACACGCAATATGAACTCTCGTCGGTGTTGAAATTTGTCGAGGAGCGATTCGGCCTTCCACCCCTCACTTCGCGCGACGCAACGGCCAACGACATTACCGACGCTTTCGACTTCACCCAGGCAGCACGCTCTCCGATGATTCTCAGTACCCGCGTGTGCCCCTCGGCCGGATGGGCCTCGACCCGAGCCATGACGTTTACCAGTCCTGCGATCGGACAGATCTCGCCCGCACAGTCCTTCACCGTAAAAGCTACCAGCAGCGTTCCGCTGACAATCAGCAGCCTGACTCTCACGGGAACCAACGCCACCGACTTCGCCGAAACTGATAATTGCAAAGGTGCGACCCTCACGCTCAATCAGAGTTGTACGGTGAACGCGACCTTTAAGCCGACGGCCACGGGTGCTCGAACCGCAACCATCAGTGTCAATGACAACGCCAACAACACGCCGCAATCGGTGGCTCTGTCCGGGAACATTACGGCCGTCGCGCTATCCCCCACGACTCTCACCTACGCTCACCAATTGTTACTGGTGAAGAGCTTCTCTCAAATCGTCACCCTTACGAATTCCAGCACCAGCACGAACGTTAACGTCTCGAGCGTCACCTTTACTGGAACCGCTGCCAAAGATTACGCGGAGACGGACAACTGCGTGACTTCCAGCCCGATCTTGCCCGGAAAAACGTGCCAGATTTCGGTGACCTTCACGCCGTCCGTCGAGGGCAACCGCACTGCCACGCTCAACGTCAACGACGACAGTGCGGGCCCCCAAACCGTCGCAATCCTCGGCAATGGCGATCCGGTTCAGGTCACGCCGTCGAAACTCTCATTCCCCACTCAGATCGTGGGCACTTCCGCGACCGCGACGATGAAGATGACCAACTTGCGTCCCACCGGTTCGCTGCAGTTTACCGGCGTCGTATTCTCCGGGGCGAACGCGTCGGATTTCTCCGAGACTGACAACTGTTTGAGTGCCGGCGCGCTGCCCCCGGGAGGCTCCTGCACCGTAACGGTGAAGTTCACTCCCGGCGCAGTTGGATCCCGAAGCGGCGCCGTGACGTTCTCCTACGATGATGGGCTCGAGCTCAAACTGATCAACCTTTTCGGCAGCGGCACCAGCGTCGCGCTTTCGTCCACAACTCTCGCTTTCGGATCTGAGACCGTGGGCCAACCCGAAAGCATGCCGGTCACCGTTACGAACGCCAGCACCACTACGGCGCTTCACATCACGGCGATCGCGATTAGCGGAGTCTCCAGTTCCGACTTTACCGAAACCGACAACTGCGTCAGTGCGGGGTCGATCGCGCCCGGAGCTTCGTGCACGATCAACGTCACCTTCACTCCCTCGGTGAAAGGATTCCGTGCTGCCTCGCTCAGCATCACTGACGATGGCGGCTCCAGTCCGCAAGTGGTCGCCATGACGGGCACCGGAGACTAAGACGCGAGAGGGCATGGCTCACGCTGTGCCCTCTTCCTTCCCGCGCACACCCTCGCCTCTTTTACAATGCCTGCGTGCAGACCTGGGACGTCATCATCATCGGAGGAGGCATCATCGGCCTCTCGCTTTCGATCGCCCTACGTAAGCGCGGCGCAACGGTTCTGATCGTCGAGCGCGGCGAACCCGGGCGCGAGGCCTCACACGCCGCGGGTGGAATGCTGGTGGACTCCCCGTTTGAAACGGCGCCAGCCCTGCAGTTGTTGGCGACAGCGAGCGCAAGGATGTATCCCGAGTTCGCCTACGAACTGGAAGCCGAGTCGGGGATGAAAGTCGATCTCCGGGACTACGGAACAATTCTCTTCCCGCCGGACGAACATCTTCACCACCCGCAATTCACGGGTTCGCCATTATCGTCAGCCGATCTCGCCGAATTGGAGCCGGAGCTCGCTATTCCGAATCGTCCTGCGTTCTTTCTCAAAGAGCGGTGCGTCGATCCCCGCGCACTGACGGCCGCAGCACTGCAAGCGGCGAAAAACCGGGGTGTTGATTTCCGCACCGGCGATGCGGTCCAGTCGATCATGCAATCCGCTGGACGAGTCTGTGGCGTTGCCCGCACCAAGGTTGCGCATCGCGGATCAAAAGTCGTGAATTGCGCGGGTGCCTGGGCGGGAGACATTTCGCCCCATGCCTTTCCTACACGCCCAGTCAAAGGCCAGATGCTGTGCCTGGCGATGCCCTCGCGGACTCTGCTGAAACACGTCGTCCGTTCTCCCCAGGCCTACCTGATCCCGCGCAGCGATGGACGTCTCTTAGTGGGTGCAACGTTAGAAGAAGCCGGTTTCGATAAGCGTACTGATTCCGACACCATGCAACGCTTCCACAAGGCAGCCATCGCACTCGTGCCGAAACTGGCGGACGCGCGCATCCTCGAGGATTGGGCCGGACTTCGCCCCGGCACGCCCGACGGACTTCCCATCCTCGGCGAAACCGCGACTCCCGGCTACTATGTCGCCACCGGACACTTTCGCGACGGTATCCTTCTGGCGCCCATCACTGCGGAAGTCATGGCAGCCCTTATTGAAGGGCGCAAGCCGGAGTTTGACCTGACGCCTTTCTCCCCATCCCGATTCCCGTCGTAGAGACATAGCTGGCTACGACTCCGCCAGCGGAGCCAACCTGCGGAGTTCTCCGGGAACTTCTGTTGAGTGTTACGCGTTCCTACACTACGCTCTTGAGCAGCGGAGGACACTTGCATCTCTCGATCGAAAATGTAAGTAAGCGATACGGTGGCGGAACCTGGGCGCTGCGAAATTTCACGCTGGAATTGCGGCCCGGAGTCCTTGGTTTGCTGGGCCCCAACGGCGCCGGCAAAACTACGCTGATGAGCATCCTGGCCACCATCACGCGCGCCACCGAAGGCCGCGTCGTGTGGAACGGAACTGATCTGGCCTCGAATCCGGATGCCTTGCGTGCCACCCTCGGGTACCTACCGCAGGATTTCGGCGTCTATCCAAACCTGAATGCCGTGGAATTTCTCGAGTACCTGGCGGCCGTCAAAGGCCTCGACGCGGCCGCATCAAAGAAGCGAATCGACGAGTTGTTGAATCTGGTCAATCTGACGGACGTCCGCAAACGCCCGCTAGGCGGCTACTCCGGTGGAATGAAGCAGCGGGTCGGCATCGCCCAAGCCCTGCTCAACGATCCACAATTGCTGATCGTGGACGAACCCACCGCCGGACTCGACCCCGAAGAACGCGTGCGTTTCCGCAACCTGCTCTCGGAACTCTCCGGCGAACGCATCGTAATCCTCTCGACGCACATTGTTTCCGATGTCGAAGCGACGGCCACCGACATCGCCCTGATTTCAGAGGGCACGCTCGTTGCCCACGCCTCGCCCGAGATCCTGCTGCAAAAAGTTGAGGGCTGTGTGTGGGAGTGGGTTCTGCCGAGCGTCGACTTAAACGCAGCCCGCCAGCGCTACCTGATCAGCAACACCGCCCGCCGCAGCGACGGGGTTCACGCCCGCTTGATCAGTCCAGCCCCACCCAATGGCGCGCAGCCCGTGACCCCAAGTCTCGAGGATGCCTACCTTTATTGCCTCTTGCGGCACCGCGGCACAGTCTCTCAGGGGAGCCCCGTTTCATGAACTCCGCCCGCGTTCTCTATCACATGGTCCGCGCGGATTTCCTCGAGCGCGTCCGACGTTACAGCTTCCTCGTCACGCTGGCGGCGGCGTTGTACCTCGCGTATGGAGTCGCGGCGGAAAAGGTCTGGATCGTGGTCGGCAACGGCTACCGCGGCGTCTACAACTCGGCCTGGATCGGCGTGCTGATGTCCGTCTGCTGCTCCACGTTTCTATCGCTGGCCGGGTTCTACGTCGTGAAAAATTCCGTGCAACGCGACACCGACACCCGCGTCGGCCAAATCCTTGCGGCTACGCCCATGCGCAAGGATTTCTACACCTGCGCCAAGACGCTCAGCAATTTCGCGGTGCTCGCCTGCATGGTTGGCATTCTGATGATCGCCGCGCTCGCCATGCAACTGATGCGCG
>Ga0070730_10006075_pt1 | contig 10353 bp, 2 predicted proteins | sample Coa_R1_3_FD_66447 | JGI IMG/M metagenome (GOLD analysis project Ga0070730, IMG submission 66447) | Surface soil microbial communities from Centralia Pennsylvania, which are recovering from an underground coalmine fire - Coalmine... | ecosystem: Environmental > Terrestrial > Soil > Unclassified ... | reverse complement strand
CCGCCGCCGTTACCAGCAGCGACGTAGCCATTACCCGCGACACCGCCGCCGTTGTATCCGTTCTGGCAGCCGACGTTGATGTAATATGTCGTTCCCGACGTCACCGCAAGCGTTCCCGATGCGCCGCCGCCGAGCCCACCGCTCACAGCGCCCTGCGCGCCGTAGGCGCTGATCAAAAGTTTCGTCACGCCTGCTGGAACGGTATAACTGGCCTCGGCTCCCGTGCAATTGAACGTGCTTGGATTGCTCGGCCCGAGCGGTCCCAACCTTCCACCGCCACCTTTTGTTGCGCCGCCCCTCAGCGGAGCCATCTGCCCCAAGCCGGCACCGCTGTCGGTCGTGACCGTGCTATACAACCGATAGAGGCGAGTGTTGTCATAGGTGTTCACCGTCACGACTCCGTTCGCGTCGGTCTCGGTCGTAATCTTGTCCGTCGGGGAATAGTCGACGAGGGAGACGAGGGTAGTGAACGTGCTCGACGGCTCTTGTTCCTTGACGCTCGTAACGAGCCCTCCCGCGCCGTAGACGTATTGGACGACCGAATTGTCAGGGTTCGTGATCGTCAATTGGTTCCCCTGGCGGTCGTAGGTATAGCTCGTCGCGTAGTTCGTCCCGTCGATTTTTTTCGTTTCGCTCGCGAGGTTGCCCAGAGGATCGTAGGTTTTCGTCGTGAGGGCCACGGCGTTCGTGCTCGAAACCGAACACAGGCGACCGACGCCGTTCGTGCAGGTATCGTAGGTATACGTGATCTTGGTAACCCCGCCCAAGCTTTCACTCGATATCCGGTTGAGGTTGTCGTAGCTGTCGGTGATCGATTGGTTTTTCGGATCGACCTTAGACGTCAGATTTCCTGCATCGTCGTACGTGAGATTCCATATGCCGTAGGAACTGGACGTCGGCGAATGGAGGTCGGTCGACGACACCATCCTGCCCAGGCCGTCGTAGACGAAACTCCGGAAGTTGCCGTTCGCGTCCGTGAGATTGGTAAGGTCTTTCAATCCGTCGTAGGAATACGAGGTGGTATAGATGCTCGCCGCGTTATGTTCGCCGACCTGCGTGAGATTGCCGTAGGCGTCGTCATAGGTGTCTTTTATATTCCCGTTCGGATCGGTCGTCGTGATTTTCCAATTGGCGTAAACGTTGGTCGTCGTCCCCACCGCGTTCCCGAGCGTGAGCACCCGGCCCAAGGCGTCGTAGGCGTAATTTGCAAAGAGCGCCGCGGTCGTCGTGGCCGCGCTCTGCGTGGAACTTGCCGCGAAGTATGGCAGGGATTCTTTCTGGAGGAGGCCGATGTTGTTGTAGACACGGTCAGCCGTCTTGTATATCCCTGCGTCCGTCGCCGATTTTCGCGTCTGGACCAAACGATTCAGGCCGTCGTAATAGCGGTAGCTGTCGACCGTCGAGGTGGCGGTGAGATAATCCGATTCGTGGACGCTCACCGCGTTTGCGGTATCGGTATACGTGTACGTCGCTTTCGTATCGAGCGTCGAGGTCGTCACTTGGTCGGGCTGCAACACCGTGAGCGGTCGCCCGAAGCCGTCGTACGTTGTCTGGAAGGTGAGCTTGTTCGGGTCGATAACCTGCGTCGGCTTGCCCGTCGAGTAATCGTATTGGTATCCCGTGGTTTGGCTCAGCGCGTTCGTCGAGGTGGCAGGATACAGATTGTATGCGTCGTATGAGAACGTGCTCGTATCGTTCCGTGGATCGAGGCTCTGCGTCACGAGGCCGTAGCCGTTATACGTGTTTTGCACGGTCGTGACGTACGTACTGCTGCTCTTCCAATCCTGCTGCTTCGTGAGGTTGCCCGTGCTGCTCACGTTCCCTAGCGCCAAGCCGTCGTAATAGTATTGCGTCTCTTGGATTTTCGTACTGCTTTGGTTCGTGAGCGTCTCATCGGAGATTTTTCCAATGACGTTCGAAGCGGTGCTCGAAGCGAACGTGTAATTCGTCGTGTATTCATCGGAACCGGTGTCCGTGAACGTGCCGTCGTCGTTCGCATTCACTTGCCCCCATTGCACTTTCTGGGTTTGGTTGCCCGTCGTGTTGTCGTAGGCGAACGTCGTCGCCGAATCCTTGTGCGTCGAGAGGCCGTCGTAATCGAGCTCCGTGGACGTTGCGAGTTTTACGAACGCGGCGTTCCCTCCCAAGCTGAAACTGTCCCATCTATTAATAACTTTCTTATAGAGGTTGTTCGCATTGTCGTAATTCTCGATCCGGTACGGTTTTCCGATCTTCCAGAAATTGTCGTTGTATTCGCCGTGCGCCGAATCGGTGCCGTTCGAGGTGTGGTAATACGATTTCGTTACGTTCCCTGCGGCGTCGGTTTGCGCGACAAGACCGAACCCGGCGAATTCGTGATCCGTAGGGCTGTTGTAATAGTAGGTTCCGCTCGCGTACTGATAACTCAGAGCTGACGCGGTATTGCCCGAGCCGTCGCTCGTCGTGATGTTCGAAACGGCATAGACCGGATACGGAACGCGGTTCGTCACTGTCCCCCCGGAACCGAGGAACTGCGCCGCCGCCTTGTATTGAACGGTTGAATTGCCTCCCTGAGGATATGTGATGCTGGTCAAGAGATCGGCTCTCGTCGCATTGTCATTGACCCATGCCGCGTAATGGGTACCGAGGGCGTCGCTATAGCCCGAAACGACGGCGGGCAAACCGTTGCCGAGGACGTCGAGGACCCGCGCACCCTTGTCATAACCGCCGCTCGAAGAAAAGACGGTCGGCGGAAGCCACACGGCATCGCTCGTCCATCCGTGACCGGTGTTGAGGTATGCCGAAGACGAAGCGCTGCCGCTCACGTCGGTGTAGTTCGAAATCAGATCAGGCAGGCCGTCGCCGTTCACATCCGCAATCCTGAACCCGTTGTCCCACCCACCGTAGGCGACGAATGAAGTCGAGGTGGGCAACGTCCAAACCGTGCTTGTCGCCCAGCCGTTGCCGGTGTTGAGATATGAAACGTCGTGGATCGTGCCGCTCGCGTCGGTATATCCCTGGACGATGTCGGCCAGTCCGTCACCGTTCACGTCCACGATCCTCGTACCGGCATCCAACCCTCCAGTCGTCACGAAGGGGACGGGCGGAGTCCAAATCGTACTTGTCGCCCAACCACTGCCGGTATTGAGATATGCGGCATACGTTGTCGATGCCGTGGTCGTGGTTATCATCGTCTGGCCGCTGCCGGAGTCGTAGAGATCGGCGATTTCCTGATTGGAAAGTTTCTTGTTCCACACGGCCGCCTCGTCGATATTCGCGGGTGCAGGAGCCGATCCCTGGGTAGCAATAGCTTGGGCACCGAGCGCAAAAGCATCATTCGAACCCGACGCGCCGTTGCCGCTCGATGCCTTGGTCCCTTGGCTCACGTCATTTACCCATCCCTCGACGTTCGTGCCGTCATAGGTGTACGCGATGTGGTACCACGTGCCCGTCGTGAGCGTCTTCGCTACGACCAATTGGTCGTTCGCCGTCCCGTGCCGCCCGCGCGTCCATACGAGCTGTTTTGTCCCGCCGCTATCCCTATATTCGACGAGATTCTCGACATGGTCGCTCGCATTCCCTTGTTCAATGAGGTACTCCTCACCGTTCGTCCCCGGCTGGGCATTGATCTTCACCCAAAAACTGAAACTGACATTGCCGCTCACGCCGAGATTGCTGTTGATGTAGAGATAATTTCCTGGGTTCGTCGAGGTGCCGAAGCCCGCCGAGTTGTTGACCTTGCCCGTGTCGTACGCCACGGTTCCGGCAGCCGAGAGATTGTTCGTGCTCCAGTAGTCATTCGCGTCTTCAAGCTTGTAATAATCTTTCAAACTTGTCGTGAGGGTTCCATTCGTGTCCAATTGGAATCCCTTGGAGGACGAGGCGGTGCTGCTCGACGTGCCATACAGGATATCCGGCAAACCGTCGCCGTTCACGTCGGCGAGAATCGCACCGGTGCCCACGCCGTTCGTCGCAAAACAGACAGGCGTGTTCCATGTGGAAGAACTCGTCCATCCGCTGCCGTTATTGACGTACGACCCGTTGCACGAAACGACGCCGGCTTTGCCGCTACCGGTCACGTCAACCAAGCGGTAACCGTTGTCGCCGCCATTGCTCGTCGTGAACGCTACCGGCGAATTCCATGTGGAGGAACTCCCCCAGCCTGCCGCGTTATTGGCCCACGCATTCGTGCTCGAGACGATGTCGGATAGACCGTCGCCGTTCACGTCCGCAGTCCTCACGCCGTCATCGGTGCCCCCGCTCCCGACGAAAGGAGCGGGCGGGTTCCACGTCGATGAGCTCGTCCAGCCGGAAGTCTGCAGTTGGTAATTGAAGGTTGACGATGGGAGCGATACGACGGTCCCCGATGCATTTTGTCCCGATTCGGCGATGGAACCCAAAAGCGTCGTGTAGCCGTTATCGCCCACCGTGTAACCGAGAATATATTTGCGCACCCACGTGCCGTTCGATTTTGCGTCGATCTCGCTCACGCGATAATTGGAGTTTATGGCGAAGCCGGTGGCCGATGAAGTCGCGTTGTCGATCGTAGTCGTCGTCGCCAATTGGAAATCGACCTCGAAAATGCCCGTCGAGGTCGGGGTGCCGGTATAGAGCGTGCTTGAGGGATAGATTTGGCCGGCGTCCTTGGTGTAGTTGTACGTGACGACGTTGTTGTTCGTATCCTTCACCTGCTTCAGCATCCACTTGAAGGTGTTCGAGGCGTTGTTCGGATCGTTTTGCAGCGCGTCCGTGCTCGAACCGAAGGTATATTGCGTCCCGTTCTTGTCCGTCATGAGCCACTGGTTCGTGGAACTCGTGTACGTGTATTTGTTGAACGCTCCGTTTTCGGTGCGGGCGATATAGGACGAGGCAGTCGAAGTTACGGTCGAGCTCGATACGATTTCGCCGTCGAGGGATGAGGAGAAATAATTGAGGGAGGAGGTGCTATAGAGCTTGTCGACGCCGCTCTTATTCAATCGCTCTATATATGGGATGCTGATCGACCAGCCCTCACCGAAGATACTCCCCTGCTGGGAGCTTTGGCTGTTGTAGACGAGATCGAGATCGGGCTGCAAATGGTTCCTGCCGGGAGGGATATCAATCGGAAACGTGGTATTCAAAGCTCCCGTATTTTTGTCGATTTTTACCTGGTTCTGGTTGAAGGAAGGATAAACAACCGGCTGGATGTCAGGGGCCGTTTGAGCGCCCGGTGATAACGGGCCGGATGGTTGGGGTGCCGATTGCGTCGCTGGCGGTGCCGCGGGTGCAGTAGCGGGAGTGGTCGGTGCGGTGTTCGGGGTGCTTTGGGCAGGGGCGGGATTCGCGGTTGCAGGAGCTGGAGCGGAGGCGGTGGGCACGGAATTGCCGGTCGGAGTCGGCGTGGCCGTGCTCGGCGGTGACGTACCGCTCGAAGAACTTACGGGAACCGAAGCACTCGCGGGAGGTGTCGTGTCGGATGCCGCCGAACTTTGGGCAAATGCTGGTGTTAAGGGAGAAAAAATAAAGGACGCGATCAACGCGCCCACCATTGCGTCTTTTACAATGTTGGTTGCAATCCGTACTCTGCGAAGGGGTGGGAGTCGCAGCATCGTTTGCTTTCATCGTAGCATTCCAGTCCGGGAGGGCTGTGGATAGCAAAGTTTCTGAGTCGGTCAATAATCTCTTCCGCAAACTGGACAAACATGCGGCATATCGGCAGGCCGTGGAGGCAAGGCCGATGAACCTTCCCATTCGCCGATTAGCACCCTCGAGGCCGATTGCAGTACTATCCAGTTTTGAACATGCCGATGATCCGGAGTAGGATTTAAGAAACAGAATTGATCGTTTTCACCAACCATTATGGATAGCCATTCGTACGATTTCAAAGAGCTAGGCAGCTGTTACAGATAATGGCTCTTAAAGAGCCTACGAATTTAGGAAAAGGCTCAAAAACAAACCTGGAAAATAGGATAATGGCAAAAAAAGTTATATCAGTGGAATACCAAATTCCGGGTTTCAGCCAGGACTACCACGAATATAGTAGCGATCAATCTTTGCTGGACGCAGATGTCATTGTTTTCAAACCCGAACAGTTTTATCTCCCTTCTGGCGGCGGAAAACCATCTTTCGATGAGTCCGGCTCATTTGAAATACAAAAGAATGCGAGACACTGGCAGACAGAGTTGCTGGTTGCCCTAGAGTATGGGAAAACGGTCTTTCTCATTCTAGGGAAGTACCAAATTGCATCAATCCGGACCGGCCAAACAGAGATCAAGGGCAGAACTCACATTAACTATGTCACAGATTATAGTAATTACACCTTTCTACCCATAAGCCTACCTCCGATGACCGCGAAGAGCGGGGCCGAAATTGTTTTTACGGGTGATCCCGTCTTCGCAATATTTTGGAAAGAGCTCGGAAAATATCTGAAATACGAGTGTTATCTCAATCAAAAAGTTCCCCGCCCAATATTCGTTACAAAAACAGGAGAGAGGCCGATTGGAGCTGTCTTTAAGGTCAAAAAGGGGCACCTTGTAACCTTGCCCCTATTGGAATATGACGAAGAAACGTTTCTAAAACGGCATAAGAATGGAGAATCCCATTGGACCAAAGAAGCTTTGAAGTTTGGCAACACGCTGGTTTCCCAACTCCTTAATATCGATAGACTTCTCAAATCAGAACAACTGGCGACGCCTCCGCCTGAATGGGTGATGAATTCGGAATTTCTGTCGCAGCGCGAAACTGGGCTGCGGAAGGCCATTGACAACAAAAAAGAAGAGGTACAAAAGCTGAAAATTCAAGAAGAATCACTTCAATCTGAGCTCCGTGATGAGCAACAATTGAAAAACCTACTTTTCGAGACAGGGAAACCGCTCGAAGCCGCGGTGATTTGTGCACTTCGGATACTTGGCTACTCCGCAGAGAATTACAACGACGGTGAACTTGAGTTAGATCAGCTCATTCTTTCGCCTGAGGGAGATCGTTTTATCGGAGAATGTGAAGGCAAAGATAATTCAGCGGTAAATATTGATAAACTTCGACAACTTTCAGAAAATATACAGGCGGACCTTCAAAAAGAGAGTGTGGATAAACCCGCGATAGGGATTTTGTTCGGAAATGGTTTTAGGTTGACAGCCCCGAAAGATAGGCCAACCCAATTTACTGAGAAGTGCCTTTCAAGCGCAAAGCGCGGCACTGTCCTTATACAAACGATGGATATGTATCCTGTCATCCGATACATTCAGGAAACCAACGATCAAGACTACATGAAACAATGCCGCGATGCCATATTGGCAGGCATCGGTCATATCGTTGGGTTTCCAACTCCACCATCGAATTCAAAGCGTCACTGAGGTGAGCAAAAGTACAAAGGAAATCTCGACGATATTAAGTCTGTTTCCGATATTTCAGTCTCCTATTGTCGAACGCAGGCAAAGTTCCTTCAAGGATATCAACAACGGCTTTATTGAGACGCGGGTTTTCAATTGATCCCGATTCAAAATTGAAATCGTTCCGGTTGTTTGTCTTGTCAATCGTCACGTGAACAATCTGCTCTGCATCCGCAACGACAGCGAGATTTGGATTATGAGTGACAATGATTATCTGTCGCCGCTTTTTGGCTTTCTTGAGGAACGTAACCAGGATTTCGTAGACACTCTTGTTGTCGAGGTTGTCCTCCGGCTGATCGATCACGAGAGGAATATCACGTCGATCGAGCATCAAGTAGAAAATCAGCAGTAAACCACCACGCTCACCGGGCGACAACTCTCGCAGGTCTTTACCATCGATTTTAAGATCGTATTTCGTTTCCAAATAATCGAATCCATACAAGAAATCATACAGATCAACAGGATCTTTTTTCTGGCGCATTTGCTTGAAGATATCCCTTTCAATATCTTCGCCCTGGCCAGTCCTCTTGTCCTGGTGGAGATGTGTGTCTATCAAGTCAAGAAACCGAAAAATCTGCGCGTCATCTTCCCAGTTGGACACTGATTCGGCGAGCTGTTTAAGCAGACCTCGACCGTCATCCGTGCCATGAAAACTCCCGCGAACTTGCTGGTTCAGGAATCGGAAGAACTCGTCGTAGAAAACTTGATCGAATTTCAGGCTCGCTTCAATCGAAATATGGTATTCGCGAAGATCCGCGCCGTACTTCCCAATTTCGTCATCGATGGAACGCTTCACGGCATCGTAAAAAGCAACAAGACTCTTCTTCTTTAAGAATACCTTTGCGCTCGCTTCTCTGCGTTCGGCCTGTTTTGCTCGGAGCTGGGCTGGTAATTTTGAGTTCACGACGTCGAGTTCTTGCATCAACCAATTAAGCGAATCAACAGCGGGATTGCCGGGATCACCTTCTAGCTCTAGCTGTCTCGCTTGCCATTGAGCCAGCGCCGCTATGTATGCTTGGTATTCACGGTTCGGCTTGTCTAAACTGTCAGTGATTTCTTTCCTGCTCTTTTGAAGCGCGCTTTGCTGGCATGTGATGCTTTTTTCTTTCGCTTTTTGCTCATCCGCTTCCGGCAATCCAAGGAGCGCGATGGCCGCTTCACTATTTAGAAAAGACTTAAGTTCTTCGATCCTCGATTCCTTTGTCTTAATGACAGCGTCCAGCTTGGTATAGGAGGTCTGCACGCTGACAACATCGTCAAACTTCAATCCTTCTTTAGCCAACAATGGCTCAAATTTCACTCTGAGCGCGCCAACGAGAGCGATCTGGCGCTCGATCGATTGTCGGGCCTGCCGCAAATCCTCAGCATCTCGAGAAAGGGTTGCAGATTCTTGCTGATACTCCCGACTCTTTTTCTGCAAATCCTGGAGCTTATCGTCAATTTCTTTTATCCTTGCGGCGTCGCGAGTCGCAGCTTCCCCTCCTTCGACAGGAGGAGGCACCTCTTTGGGTTTCGCCTCGCTATGAGCGTTCAAATCGGCTTGCTTGAGTCGAAGCTTGTCCTCGAGCTCCTTCTTGTAATCAGGCATCAGTCGCTTCTCGAGGGAGACGACAGCGACATCCACATCGTGCAGCTCCGCTTTTGCGGTATCGATATCGGCTGCAGTTTGGTTTGTGAGATAGCGGATCAGATCATCTAAAGTTGTCTGTCGATAACGATCGCCTTCCTTTACATATTCAAAGATCACCTCGTTTAATTTGTGCCTGAACTCGTCATCCTCGATGTTTGCACAAATCTTCTCGAGGTATTTCTGAGGAAGGTATTCGACTCTTTCTGGAACATCGGTATCCGTGCCCCCGTCGAGCCGAGCTTCGTCGGGGGCACCTGCATACCAGCGCAATTGTGCATCAAAATTCGACGCACAGTTTCCTTTGAGAAACTTGTCTTTGTTAAGGAATGAAAACAACTCTTCCTTCTTGCCTTCGCGGTCATATCTTTGGTTGTGACTGTTGCCCAAGAGGCCGATGATGTCGGTGACTGCGCTCTTTCCATTCCCTTTGTTGCCAATGATAGCGACGAGCTCGTTACTCAGCTCGATCTTCTCCTTCTTGAACCAAATCCCATGGCGTCCGTCGTAGCCGCTGATTTGGTCAATTTGCAAGGATGAAATATAGCGACGCTTATTGTCCCGAACACGCGCTTCAATTTCGGGTTCGTCCCCAATGAACACCCGATCAGACGGTTCAAACAGAATCTGTTTTAAACCCTCAAACGTGACGTCTGCCTTGATCCAGGTCGACTCCTTGATTGTCTCACCGCCTTTAAGCACAACTTTTCCGAGCCATACATCGAGATCCTCCAGAGAATGGGCGTCGCAACCAGATATCACTGGTTTGGGATCTGTGGTCGCCCCACCTTCCAGACGCTTTGTATTCAAGAAGTATTTGGTGTTTCCAGAATTGCCGAAAAAGCCGTTACTGAATTTGTCTAGCTCGTCAGTGATCAAGGCTTTTCTCTTTCTGCCTCGAGCGGCACGGATACCATCGTTGTTTGCCGCAGTAAAGATGAGGAAATGTTCAGTTGGATCAGCAGTTGCGCCGAAGGTCTCAATAATGGCTTTGCTAATCTGATCCCTGGTCGTCGTCGCTGATTGGTAATCTTCTTCTGTCACGAGCTCAGATGCCTTAATCTTCTTGCTTCCGGACCCGGTTTTGTTTGTGTCGAGACGTTGTAAGAACTTGCTAACATCGTCTTTGTACGTGGGCACAAACGTATTAAAAACCAAGTGCAGATTGACCTCTTCGCTCGCGGCGTTGACAACGTCGTTCGTGCACAACTCGATGTTCGGGAAAAACACCTTCTTGGATTGTGGGTATTTTTCTTTGAAACGGCTGATAAAGGTAAAATAGGAGTCTGCGGAAAAGTAATCGGTGATCCCGAATACAGTCACATCAGACGCCTCAATCCTGTCACAATAGACATCCAACACATCACCGGTTGTAGACTT
>Ga0070730_10006073_pt1 | contig 10354 bp, 12 predicted proteins | sample Coa_R1_3_FD_66447 | JGI IMG/M metagenome (GOLD analysis project Ga0070730, IMG submission 66447) | Surface soil microbial communities from Centralia Pennsylvania, which are recovering from an underground coalmine fire - Coalmine... | ecosystem: Environmental > Terrestrial > Soil > Unclassified ... | reverse complement strand
CGACGAAGCGCGGTGAGCGAGTCGTCGACGACGCCCATCTGCACCGTCTGCAGGAACGCGAGCGGGCGCCCGGGAAAGCCGTGCAGGAGATAGAGCACGGGATAGCGCCGGTGCGGGTGGCTCGCGTAGCCCGACGGCAGATAGACGTAGACCTCCTGCTGCCGCCCGCCGAGCGCCGGGCTCGCGATGGTCAGCCGCTGGAGCGTCCCCGCAGTGCGGACGTACGCCGGCTCATGCGGCGGGGGGAATCCGCGGTACTGGAGGAAGTTGTCGAGATAGCTGCGCGTGCCGAACAGCCCTCCGCCCATGAAGAGCAGGAGGAGGGTGGTGACGCCCAGCGTCCGCCCGGACCACACCGAGGCCATGGCCTAGGTGTACCGCGGCGAGGTTAAGCACGCATTTTGCGGAGATTGTGCTGGCTATAAACCGCAGAATCGGGGCAGCCGGCCGCTTACGCCTGGCGATGAGTGGTTCCCCGCAGCAGGGGCAGGGCGGCCCCTGACGTCCACGCGCGAACCCTCGCGGTATCACTCTCGTTGCGAAGGCGACGTCCCTGACCTTCTCCACCAGCGAAACGGAGGGAGGCGCATGCGAGGGCCGACGGCAGTACCGGCAGCAGCGACTCTCACGAGCGCGGCGACATCAACGACTGGTCGCGGGCTTGCCGCACGCGCGCGCCACGGCGACCGCGCCGCCGAGAAGCTCGGCCGCTAGGCGGCCGGAATGGCAGACAACGAGACTGCTATTCGAGCCGAGCGGCTGACGAAAGCTGTACGTCGCCAACCGGGGCGTTCTCGATCTCGACTTCGCCGTCGCGAGGGGCGAGGTGTTCGGCTTCCTCGGCCCGAACGGCGCCGGGAAGACAACGACGATCCGTCTGATTCTCGACCTGATCCGCCCGACGAGCGGCCGAATCGAGGTCTTTGGGACGAGAGCCGGAGGTGGGACTCGAACCCACGGCCCCTTCCTTACAAGGGAAGCGCTCTACCAGCTGAGCTACTCCGGCGCCGACTCATGGTAGGCAAGTCTTCGGCCGCCCGAAAACGTCGTTAGAGAAGGACTTCGCGGCCCTGCTGGTGCTGGATGATCTTGCGCTTCACGCGCTGCAGGGCATTGTCGATCGTCTTCGTGTCGCAGCCGAGCTGTTCCGCCATGTCCTCGTAGGACGAGCCCTCGAGGTAGAGCCGGAGCGCGTCGGCCTCGAGCGGCGAGAGACCGGAGCCGAGGCAGAAGACGAGGCTCTGGAGCTCCTCGGTCGAGATGACGACGACGGAAGGCTCGTGCGCGCCCGGCCCCGGCAGCGCGTCGCCGAGGGTGCACTCGCCGTCGCCCTCCTGGCCGGCCGGCGTGTGGCTGAAGGAGACGTACTGGTTCAGCGGCGTGTGCTTGAAGCGGGTGGCGGTCTTGATGGCGGTGATGATCTGCCGCGTGACGCACAGCTCCGCGAAGCTGCGGAACGACGTCTCCTTGTCGGTGCGAAAGTCGCGCACGGCCTTGTACAGGCCGATCAGGCCCTCCTGGATGAGGTCGTCGCTGTCGCCGCCGGCGAGGAAGTACGAGCTCGCCTTCAGCCGGACGAAGCCGGTGTACCGCCGGATGAGCGCATCCATCGCCTCGTCGTCGCCGTTGCGCGCCTTGAGGACGAGCTGCATGTCGGCGAGCTCTCGTTGAGCTCGTTGCGGCGAATAGGCATGTGCGGTGCGAGCTGCCACGGGCCCTCCCCGGTCAGTGGCGGGTGAACTCTCACCCTGAGGTTGAGCCAGAAGATAGCAAGGGGTCCAAGATCTTACAAGTCCACTTGCGATGGACCTAATATGCTACGAACGTATGTTCGATGACGGCGGCCAGCGGCCTCGGCACCCGGTCGAGGTCGAGCGCCTCGACGAGGAAGCGCGCGTAGCGAATCTTCCGGCGCGCCCCGCTCCCGAGGAAGCGCCTCAGCTGATCGTGGACGGGCCGGCCGCGCCACTCCGGCTGCTTCTGCATCGTCCGGAACGGGCGGAGGTCGCCCTCCGCCTCGAGAACCTCCTCCACCCGCTCTGCGCCCAGGGCGCGAATCAGCTCGTCCTCGAGATCCTCGACGCACACGAAGACATTCGCTCCGAGCGCGCGCCTGAACAGCGCCTCTTCACCTGCGTCGCACATGCCGGCCACCCCGACGCCCGTGCCGCCGAAGCGCTCGAGCGCGCGGCCGATCGCCTGCGCCCCGCCGATCGCGACGACCGCGACGCCTTCGGCCGCGAGATCGCGCCCGCGGCGGCGCGCGAGCGTCTCGAGGGCGACCCGGTCGCTGGCGCCCTCGACGAGGACGACCGCGCTCATCTCCCGCGGCGGAGGCGCTCGAGCTCGGCGAGCGTCGCCGGGTCGAGCTTGTCGCGAAGGTCGCCGCGCGTCCGGTCGACGTGCGCCGGGGGAACGAGCTCGGCGAGGAATGCGCGCGACCCGAGCTTGCGCACCTCGGCGCCGGAGGTGCCGCGCACGGCCTCGTCGGAGGAGACCACGGCCACCTGCTGCTTGCCGCGGTTCTCCGCCGCGAGACGCTCGATGAGCGTGTCGGCATTCTCCGCCCACCGGACCTCGAGCGGGCCGTGGCTCTCGTCCGCGCCGTGCCCGTCGAACACGAGCACGCCGCGGGCGCCCTTCCCGGCAACCCAGCTCGCCAGCAGGTCGCGCAGCTCGTCGGTCGACTGGAAGCCGCCCGCGTGCAGGAGGTTGAAACCGTCGAACAAGTACAGCGTCGGCTCAGACATCGCGCTGCCTCCGCGCCTCGTAGAGCAGCACCGCCGCGGCCACGCTGACGTTGAGCGACTCCACGTGCCCGAGCTGCGGGATCGAGACCGCGAGGTCACACGTGCGGCGCACGAGCGGCCGCAGCCCCTTGCCCTCGGCGCCGAAGACGAAGGCAAGCCCGCCGGAGAGGTCCGCGTCCCACATCGGCGTCCCCGACTCTCCCGCCGCGGCGGCGATCCACAGCTCACCGCTCTTGATCTCGTTGAGGTAGCGCGCGAGGTTCGTCACGACGGCAACCGGAAGATGCTCGACCGCGCCCGCCGACGCCCGGCAGACCGCGGGCGTGACGCGCGCCGAGCCGTGACTCGGAACGACGACGCCGGTCGCCCCCGCTCCCTCCGCGCTGCGGCACACCGCGCCGAGGTTGCGCGGGTCGCTCACCTGGTCGAGGCACGCGATGAGCGGCTTCTCCCCCGCCGCGAGCTCGTGCGCGTCGGCGTAGCGATACGGCTCGCACCAGGCGAGCACGCCCTGGTGGTCGCGCGTACGCACGGCGTCGCTGATGTCGCGCTCGAGCTTCACGTGCACGCGCGGCCGCTCGGTCTCGCGCAGCCATTCCTCGGAGGCGATTGCGCGCTCGGTCGCCCACAGCTCGAGCACCTCGCGGTTGCTGCCGCGCAGCGCCTCCCGCACGGAGCGGCGCCCGTAGACCTGCTCGCGGCTCATTTCGGCACGAGCCGGAAGCCGGGCGGCTCGTCGATGTCGCGAACCTTCCAGCCCGCCGCCGCGATCTCCGCCCGCAGCCGGTCCGCGCCGGCGAAATCGCCGGCCTCACGTGCGGTCTGCCGTTGCTCCGCGAGCGAGACGATGTGCGCGGGAGCTTCCACCGACTCCGCAAGCGACTCGAGCCCGAAGACCGCCAGCGCGCGGCGCAGGAGATCGTGATCGCGCCAGCCGTGCATGAGCGCGAGCGCCTCGGGCGTGTTGAAATCGTCGTCGAGCGCCGCCTCGAACGCCGCCCAATCCCCGACCGGCTCGCTCGGCGAGCGGAAGACGTTGCGCAGCCGTTCGACCTGCGCGGCCGCCTGCGCCATCGTCGTCTCGGAGAAGTCGAGTGGCTTCCGCCAGTGCCCCGTCATGAAGAAGAGCAGCAGCGCCTCACGCCCATACTCGTCGAGCGCCTCGCGAATCGTCGTCACGTTCCCGAGCGACTTCGACATCTTCTCGCCGGTGAAGCGAAGCATCCCGTTGTGCATCCAGATGCGCGCGAACTCGTGGCCGAGCGCGCGCGACTGCGCGAGCTCGTTCTCGTGATGCGGGAAGACGAGATCGAGCCCGCCCCCGTGGATCTCGAACACCGGGCCGAAGGCCTCCTCGGCCATCACCGAGCATTCGATGTGCCACCCAGGCCGGCCGCGGCCCCACGGCGAGTCCCACGACGTGTCCTCGCCCGGCTTCGTCGCCTTCCAGAGCGCGAAGTCCTGCCGCGCTTCCTTCACCGTGCTCGGCTCCTCCTCCACCATCTGGTCGACCTTCTGCCGCGACAGCCGGCCGTACTCGGGGTCGCGCGCGACGCGGAAGTAGACGTCCCCGTCGACGACGTATGCGAAGTCACGCTCGATCAGCTTCTCGATGAACGCGACGATCTGCGGGATCGTCTCCGTCGCCCGCGGGAGCAGATCGGGCATGCCGAGGCCGAGGTCGCCCGTGTCCTGCAGATACCACTCGGTCGCCTGCGCGGCGAGCTGCGCGCTCTTCCCCGGCGCGGCGTCGTAGATCTTGTCGTTGACGTCCGTGATGTTGTGGACGAAGGTCACGTGGTAGCCGCGCAGCCGCAGCCAGGCGCGCAGCCACATCGGCACGACGAACGGGATCGCATTGCCCACGTGGGCGCGGGCATAGACGGTCGGCCCGCAGAAGTACATCCGGATCGGGCCGGGCAGCGGCGGAAGCTCCTCGACCTGCCGCGAAAGCGTGTTGTACAGGCGCACCGGAGTCAGCCTACGGACCGCCGCAGCAGCTCGTCGCGCGGCAATGCGGCGATGACGGCTGCAAGCTCCGGACCGCGCTCATGTCCGGTGAGTGCGAGGCGCAGCGCCTTAAGGTCGCCGCCGACCGCCTTCAGCTCGCGCACGACGGCCTTCGGATCGAGATCGCGCTCGACGAGCTCGCGAAAGCGCGTGAGCGTCTCGGGCGCCTCGACGCGCACGCCGGGAGCTTCGAGCACCTGGGCGGCATACGCCCGCGCCTCCTCCAGATCGCGTGCGCCGCGCAACACCGGTGCAACCGAGACCGGCACGCCGACCCGCGCCGCGAGCTCCTCGTCCGACAACGCGCCCAGGGCGTCGACGGACAGCCGCCGCACACGCGCCATGTCGAGATGGACGTCGTGCTTCGGGATGCCGAGCTCGACGAGATACGCGTGGACCGCCTCCGGTGGAATGCCGGCCGCGCGCAGATCGGCGAGCGTCGACGCGCCATGGCGCTTCGACAGCTTCGTGCCGTCGTCGCCGAGCAGCAGGCCGTGGTGGATGTACTCCGGCGGCTCGGCGCCGAGTGCGCGGATCAACTCGCTCTGCAGCTCGGTGTTCGCGCGATGGTCGGAACCGCGGATGACGTGCGTGATCTCGAAGTCGACGTCGTCGACCGCGCTTGCAAGCTGATACGTCGGCGTTCCGTCCGCGCGCAGCAACGTGGTGCGGCCGAAGCGCAGCGCGCCCTCGTCGTCCGGCTCGCCGATCTGGTGCGCAGCCTCACGGTGGCGCACGAAACGCGCGCTCTGGTGCACCGGCCCCTCGTCCCAGCGGATGCCGAGCCACTCGAGATCGGCTGCGATCGCATGCGCCCCGTGTGCGAGGTTCCGCGCCGCGTCGGTGTCGTCGATCCGGAGCAGGAGCGTGCCGCCGCGCTCGTCCGCGAACGTGCGGTTTGCAACAGCGCTGAGCGCGTTTCCCAGGTGCAGCGAGCCCGTGGGACTGGGTGCGAAGCGGACGCGAACCACAAGCGGACTGTAGTGCGATACTTTGGCGGGCCGTGGCGCAGTGGGACACCTTTTCGATCGGTTTCGACCACCGTGACCGGCAGCGGCTGCGCGGGCTCTGGGAACAGGTGCTCGACTCCGAGCAGTGGACCGAGGGCGAGCTCGTCCGCGCGTTCGAGTCGGCCTGGGCGGGATGGAACGGCCTCGACGCGGTTGCCTTCGGCGGATGGGCCGGAGCGGCTTCGGCGCTCCTCGACTGGGCCGACGTGCGCGGGCGCACCGTTCTGTGCCCGTCGAACACGTTCATGGCGACGCCGTTGTCGGTCATGCGGGCCGGCGGCCACGTCGAGTTCGTCGACTGCAACCGCGAAGACCTGTGCATGTCCATCGCCGATCTCGAGCGCAAGGTCGCGGAGCACAAGCCGCGCGCGGTGTGGCTCGTGCACATCGGCGGCCACATCGCCTTCGACGTCGACGCGATCGCCGATCTCTGCCGCTCCGAGGGCGTGCTGCTGCTCGAGGACTGCGCGCACGCACACGGCGCCGACTGGAACGGCCGCAAGCCCGGAACGTGGGGCGACGCCGGCGTCTATTCGTTCTACGCGACCAAGACGATCTCCACCGGCGAGGGCGGCATGCTCGTCTCGCGCAACCCGGAGCTACTCGAGTACGCGCGCCTGCATCGCAACTACGGCAAGCCGGACCACGAAGTCCGCTCGACGGCGAGCCGCATGAACGAGTTCACGGCAGCGATCGGCATCGTGCAAGCCGAGCGCCTCGAGGAGATCGTCGAGTGGAAGAACGCAGTTGCGCGTGCGCATCTCGATGCGCTGCATCCGGCCCGCCTGCAGCTTCCCGACGGCATGCGCTCCGGCTACTACAAGTACATCGTCTTCGAGCCGATCGAGCGCTCGACCGGGAAGGTCTACGAAGAGCCCTGCCATCGCATCCTCAGACATCCCGTCGACCTGCCCAACACCGACTGGGTCGCCGAGAACCACTGGTGCGTGCCGCTCTACTACCGCAGCGGCCCCGTCGACCCGCTCGACGACGCGCTCGCCCTCGTCCCGGACGAGATCGCGTGAAGCTCCTCGTCACCGGCGGGAGCGGCTTCATCGGCTCGCACGTCGTCGACAAGGCAATCGCAGCGGGACACGAAGCGCTCGTCTTCGACACGCGCGAGTCGCCTTACGGCGCGGAGACGATCCTCGGCGACGTCACGAACTTCGACGAGGTCGCCGCGGCGGCCAACGGCTGCGACGCGATCCTCCACCTCGCCGCGATGGCCGACGTGAACGAGGTCGCGAAGGCGCCTGTCGTGACCGAGGCGGTGAATGCACAGGGGACGCTCGCCGTGCTGGAAGCTGCGCGCGTCGCGAAGGTCGGGCGCGTGGTGTATGCGAGCACGATCTGGGTGTACGGCGAGCACGTCGACGGCATCGCGACCGAAGACTCGCCGCTCGGCATTCCACGGCACTTCTACACCGCGACGAAGCTCGCCGGAGAGATGTACTGCCACTCGTACGGCGAGCTGTACGGCGTCGAGCACACGATCCTGCGCTTCGGCATCCCCTACGGGCCGCGCGCCCGGGAAGCGGCGGTGCTGCCCGCCTTCGTCATCAAGGCGCATGCCGGTGAGCCACTGACCATCTCCGGCACCGGCGAGCAGTCACGCCGCTTCGTATACGTCGAGGATCTCGCCGACGGCGTGGTCGCAGCGCTGGCGCCGCAGGCGGCCAACCGGATCTACAACCTCGTCGGCGACGAGAGCGTGACGATCCGCGAGATCGCGGAGCTCGTGCAGCAGCTCGTGCATCCGGTGGAGATCGTCCATCTCGAAGGGCGGAAGGGCGACTTCCCGGGCGTCGAGGTGTCGGGCGAGCGCGCAGCGCGCGAGCTGGATTGGCGTGCCACGACGTCGTTCGCCGACGGGGCGCGCCGTTACGTCGAGTGGTTCATGACCAGCTCCGCAGCGGACGGCAGCTTCGCGAAGTCCGCGTAGCGCGGAACACGGGGCTGCGCGAGCGCGGCCCGAATGGCGGCCGGTAGCTCATCCTGTCCTGAGACGACCTGCGCGAGCCCGTGCAGCGCGAACGCGCGGTTGTTGAGGCGGATGTGTCCCACGCCCCACCCATAGGAGATCGCGCGGCAGCCGACCATGTATGCCTCGAGCACGGTCAGGCCGGCCGTCGAATGGACGAGCACGTCGCTCGCCGACAGAAGCGTCGCCATGTCGTCGACGAAGCCGAGCACGCGCACGCTCTCGTCGCCGCCGAGCGCATGCTCGAAGTACGCACGCTTGTTCACGTTCCTCCCGCACAACGCGAGGACGACGACATCGTCCACCTCGCGTGCCGCGTTGATCGCGCCTTCGAGGTCGCCGACGCCCCAACCGCCGCCCGACACCGCGACGACCCGTGCAGCGCTGGGCAGGTCGAGACGCCTCCGTGCCTCATCGGGCGCAGGCGGCGCCAGGAACGCGGCGTCGTTCAATCCGCGCACGGCCTCGACACGAGCCGCCGCACCGGCGATGCGGCGCACCTCGTCGACCGACTCGGGATGGGTCACGAGGTGAAGGTCGATGCCTCGAGCCGCCCAGTAGCGCAGGGCCGAGAGGTCGGTGATCGCGGAGACGACCGGAACGTTCAGGCGACCGGCGCGGCGCAGACGCGCGAGCACCTCGGTCACGCCCGGGTAGGTCGAGACGACGACGTCCGGCTCCTCTGCGAGCACGAAACGGAGCAGGCGCTTCCCGCCGAGTGCGTACAGCAGACCTTGGCCGAGCGTGCGCGTCGGTGCGATGCGAGCGAAGAGCAGGTACTGGAGGTCGAAGAGCCAGAGCATCCGGCCCGATCCGTACGTGACGCGCATTCCGCCCTCGGCTGCGCTTGCGAGCAGGCTGCCGAGCTCGTCGAGCCCGTCCGCGACGACGACCTCGGCGCCCCGCTCGCGCAGCTCGCCGGCGAGCACGCGCGCGGGCAGGTCGTGCCCCTCGCCGACGCTCGCGGTCAGCACGAGCACGCGCACTAGTCGTCCACCGAGCTTTAGCCTAGTCGCGTGCTCGGGTACTGGCTTCCGGCAACGTCGTTGATCTCGGCCCGCGCACGCGCGCACTACGGCGTCGAGGCGACGCTCGGCACCGGTGTGGCGCTCACGTTCGACGACGGGCCGCATCCGAAGGGGACGCCGGCGGTGCTCGAGGCGCTCGGCGACAACGTGGCGACGTTCTTCCTCGTCGGCGAGCAGGTCGAGCGCAGGCCGGAGCTCGTCTCGCGCATCGTCGCCGCCGGCCATGAGATCGGCGTCCACTGCCACCGGCACCGCAGCCTGCTGCGACTTGGTCGCCGCGCAGTCCACGACGACCTCGAGCGCGCAGCCGCACTGATCGCCGACGCGGCCGGACGCGAGCCGACGCTGTACCGGCCGCCGTACGGAATCCTCAACGCGACTGCGCTCGAAGAGGCCGGCGCGCGCGGCTGGCGGACGCTGCTGTGGTCCAGGTGGGGGAAGGACTGGCGCCGGCGCGCGACGGCGGATTCGATAGTCCGCTGCATCGGCCCGCTGCGCGCCGGCGACGTCGTGCTGCTGCACGACGCGGACTACTACTCGGCTGCGAACAGCTGGCAGCGGACCGTCGCCGCCGTGCCGCGCCTGGTCGAAAGTCTTCACGACTCGGGGCTCGAGGCGCGGCTACCGTAGATCCCGATGCGCGTGTTGCTCGCGGTCCTCGCAGCGACGACGTTCACGCCTGCGTGGACGTACGTCCCGGCGCCGCTGCGCGCACAGCTCGCCGCGCAGCAGGGAGGCACGCTCTACCTGCCCGCGCGGTCGCTCGACTTCTATCGCTACCGCTCCGGCGCTTCTGACCGCGCGGGCGTGCTCACCGTGACGTTCACGAACCGCGTGCGTGTGCACCAGGGCCTGTGGCGCTGGACGAAGCAGACCTTCGTCTGGCAGGCGCGGCCGCTCGCGAAGACGGCGGACTGCCGCAACTGGCGCAACGCGCAGAAGACGTTGCAGATGTCGGGCAACAAGGTGTACTGGGCGCCCGACGTCGCGTGGCGCTGCGTCACCGACCGGCGCGGCCGCCGACACGTGCTCGCCGCGATCGACGCCACCGGCAAGCTCCCGGACACCGGGCTCGGCTTCGTCGTCGCGAGCGGCCTCGACGTCAGCGGCCGCTGAATCTCTGACGGCGGGCGATGATCGTGCGCACCGTCTCGCGCAGCTTGCCCGGGTCGACCGGCTTCTCGAGGCCGCTCAGGAAGAGGTCGGGCCGGCCGTCGCGGCGGAGCAGCGCACGGGCCTCGACGGCGTCGGCGGCCACGTCGACGTCGAAGCCGTCCGCACCGAGAACGATCTCGACCAGTCTTTTGACAACAGGGTCGCCCTCGATCGCCAGCACCCGCGCACGCTCCATGCCCCGATAGATGCCGCCCGGCAGCGAATCCTGGCGGAGTGGTCTACTACCCCGATGCGGATCCTTGTTGCGGACGACAGCGCCGACCTCGTCCTGCTCTGCCGTGCCGTCCTCGAGGACGCGGGCTACGAAGTGGTGACCGCCACGACCGGCATCGCCGCGATCGCCGCGGCCGAGGCCAACGAGATCGACGCCGCCGTGCTCGACGTGCTGATGCCGGGGAT
>Ga0070730_10006071_pt1 | contig 10356 bp, 7 predicted proteins | sample Coa_R1_3_FD_66447 | JGI IMG/M metagenome (GOLD analysis project Ga0070730, IMG submission 66447) | Surface soil microbial communities from Centralia Pennsylvania, which are recovering from an underground coalmine fire - Coalmine... | ecosystem: Environmental > Terrestrial > Soil > Unclassified ... | reverse complement strand
TTTCGCGGGCATCCATAGCGCCATCGCGTTTCGGCGCCGCAGATACAGCCATACAGTACGGCGAAATGGCTCCTGATCGTCACTATCCGTCCACTGCCGGCATGGCTCGCGACCGTTCGCGCCGCTTGTGTCCGTTTGCGTGAGCACGCAGTGCCACTTGCTCCAGCGCCAGCGGCACCTCCGCAAGCTGGGTCACGCGGGCGTCCGCCGCCCAGGGGTCTTCGATAGGCAGCGTGCCGGGCGCGTAGGGATCTTCGCGCTCGATCCAGACAGTACGAATGCCGAGACGTTTCGCTGGTAGGATGTCGTGCGTGTAGTCGTTGCCAACCATGACCGCCTCGTCCGCCGGAACGCCCGCCTGCTGGAGTGCGAACTGGAATATCTCAGGGTGCGGCTTGCTCACCGCGACCTCATCCGAAATGATCACCGACGCTGGCTCAAAGAACTCCAGCAGGCCCCACTCGTGCAGTCGCGGCCGGATCCACGTTGGCTGGTTCGCGATGATGCCGAGACGGTACGGTGCGCGGCTCTCGGATGGGTGCGTCAGCGATTCCAGCGTGGCGCGGGCATCGGGAAACAGCACGAAGCGCGCGGGTGCCTCTGGCGCCACGTGCAGTGTGTAGTCGCGAAACGCGGCCATCGCCAGCAGGGTATCGCCGCCGACGGAGCTTGCCCACCACTTGAGCTGATCGAAGAGTGTCAGCCTGCCCTGTATCGAGAGATTGTTCAGATCTGTCGTGTATTGTTCTTCCGATATCGCATAGCCGCGCTCAACGAGAAACCGATAGATACTTGCATGCCGGAAACGCGCGAAATCCGCCTCGTCCACTAACGTATCACCAATATCGAAGAATACGAACATCTCAGCGTGACCTTTCATGCGGCGCTTCATCTCATCGCCTGGGTGTATGGCTTCTACGCATGACTCCCCATGTGGGTAACGCCTCTATGCGCCGATATGCTGGACAGTCCCTCCGCGCGCGCGGTAAAGTTAAACTGGTGCGTTGCGCGCCACATACATGGCGACTCTGCGTGACGCCCCATCTCGGGCTCTCGGAGAGTGCGCCAGGATAGCGACATTATGCGTGGAGAGCCGAATACATCCAATGAGCCGGGATATCCTGAAGAACGCGGCGACAAGGCCGTTCGTAACTATTGAAGATGGGCGCAAGGTATTGCGCGTGGGCGGTGTCATTCAATCCATTTCCGTAGAACCTTCCTCCTCGCGTGACGTATGGGATGCCATGCTTCCCGACATCCAACCCGCCAGCGCCCTCATTCTTGGTCTGGGTGGCGGCACGATCGCTGCCCTGATGACACAGCGCTGGGGGCCGCTGCCCATCACGGGAGTTGAGTGCGATCAGTCGGTTGTCTGGCTCGCGCGCCATGAGTTTGGGCTGGACAATCTTTCCAACGTCCGCATCGTAGTGGAAGATGCCTTCACCTATGTGCGAAAATGTGAAGAGCGGTACGACATCATTTGTGTAGACCTCTACGTCGCCGGCAAAATGGCGCACGGCGTCCTTGGCGGGTCGTTTCTTCGTGATGTCGCGCGACACTTGACTCCCAACGGGATCGCGGCCTTCAATCTCTGGCGCTCGCCCTATCTGCCTGATCAGCTTCGCCGTTTGGCGCGCGCCCTCGATCTACGGGCTACGATTGACGCGGACGAGAATGTTATCGTTCATTGTGGTCGCCGCGAATTGCCAGCGGTGGAATGAATATGGGTGGTCACGCGGTACTATCGTGTTATCCTCTGTGACCCTGTAACGTAACGTCATAACATAGGTCATTGTGAGTGTGCTGCGGTGAATGCCTTATGACTCACACGGTTGAGCTCGTCGCGCGATCCGTTCCTTTGGCCGGAAATATGCGATGGACGCCGCAATGGAGTTATCGCGCGTAACGCTGCTCAATCGTAAAAAGTGGCCGGTAGTTCGCTTCGTCGTCTTCCAATTTTAGGTTCTCTTAAGGAGTCCCGGCATCATGCAGGAGATTCGTACTCCGGGTATGCAGAAAGTCACGCTGTCTACCAAATCCCTCTCCGATTACGCCCCGGTCGTCGGTGATGATGTTATCGCCGAGTTGGAGCGTCTGGCGCGCCCGCTGCAGGGCGCTCGTGTCGTTCATATCTCTTCTACAGCTTTTGGCGGCGGCGTCGCTGAGATGCTGCATACGCTGGTGCCATTGATGCGCAACGCCGGCCTCGATGCTGAATGGCGCGTTATCTCCGGCAATGATGAGTTTTTTGGTGTTACCAAAAGCATGCACAACGCGCTTCAGGGCATGGGCCTGGAGCTGACGCCCGCGATGCGCGCCGCCTATCTGCACGCCAACGTGGATAACGCTGTCTACTTCGAGGATGACTTCGATTACGTCATCGTTCACGATCCACAGCCGGCTCCGCTGCGCGCGCTCCGCTCCGGCGACGGCGGCAAGTGGATCTGGCGCTGTCACATTGACCTGACCGCCGCCAACCGAGAATACTGGGCATTCCTGCGGCCTTTCGTGCAGGCCTATGACGCCGCGATCTTCACCATGCCGCAATACGTCAAGCGCGATCTTCGCGTTGGCAAGATTGCCATTATCCCGCCGGCTATTGACCCACTCAGTCCGAAGAATGCGCCGATGAGCAACGAGGACGCCCGCCGCATCGTTCAATTGCATGGCATGGATCCCGACCGGCCCGCCATTTTACAGGTTTCGCGCTTCGATCCGTGGAAAGATCCGCTGGGTGTGATTGACGTCTATCGCGGCGTCAAGCGCGAGTTCCCCAACGTGCAGCTCATCATGATCGGCAGCATGGCGAGCGACGACCCCGAAGGCATGGAATATTACCAGCGCACGAGGGACTACGCCAACGACGACCCCGATATCCACCTGCTTTCCAATCTGGATGGCGTGGGCAATGTCGAGGTCAACGCCTTCCAGCGCACGGCTAGCGTGGTGCTGCAAAAGTCGCTGCGCGAGGGCTTCGGCCTGACCGTTACCGAGGGCTTGTGGAAGTATAAGCCAGTGATCGGTGGCAACGTCGGCGGCATTCCGCTCCAGATCGAAGACGGGGTCACGGGCTACCTCGTCAACAGCGTGGAGGAATGCACGGAGCGCGCGCTGGAGATGATGCGCAATCCTGAGCTTGCCGTGGAGATGGGCCAGCGCGGCCATGAGGATGTCCGCAACAAGTTCCTCTCCACTGCCAACGTGCGCAACTACCTGACCCTGTTCAACGAACTGGCCGGGAACACGACCTCGGCCCAGCAGGAAGAGGTATTGAGCCGGGTATAACGCGTCGTCCGACACGATCATGTGACGCTCCGGGTGGACGCCCACCGAGCCGCGCCGACCATTGCGATGGGATGCGCGGCTCGCGCTATCTTGCGGGCATGCCGCCGCATGTGCTACGCATTGGACGGTAGCGAATTGTGGATACGGAAGGAGAGCGGATCGTATGAAGGTCGTTACCGTTGACGAAATGCGCGAGATCGAGCAGCGGGCTGAGCACGAGTACGGTCTCACCTCGCCTATCCTTATGGAGCATGCCGGGCGTAGCGTCGCGGAGGCGCTGCGACTCTACGTTGGCGGCGATGTCATTGGCCGCGATGTGCTCGTGCTGGTAGGCCCCGGCAACAACGGCGGTGACGGGCGGGTGATGGCGCGCTATCTCGCCGAGTGGGGCGCCCGGATCACGCTGTATTCCTGGAAAGACCGCCGCCTCGAAACCGACAATCGCTACATCCCCGTCAATGATGATCTTGCTGCCGTCCGCGAAGCGATTGCCCGCGCCGAAGTGGTCGCCGACGCGCTGCTTGGCACCGGACACTCGCGCCCGCTCGATCCGGGCATGGGCAGGCTGCTCGGCTTTGTCGCCGCCGAAAAGCAGCGCCGGCCCGCCCTTGTCATCCTCGCTGTAGACTTGCCGTCCGGCCTCAACGCCGACACCGGCGCCGTGGATCAGGGCGCCATCGCCGCCGATCTGACCGTCACCCTCGCCTGCCCGAAGGTTGGCCTGCTGCTGTTTCCGGGCGCGGAGCTGGTTGGCGAGCTGCATGTTGGCGGCATCGGCCTCCCGTCAGAGATGCCCATAGAGACTGGCTTCGACCTGCTGGTCGCTGAATATCTCCGGCCGCTGTTGCCACGTCGCCGGCTCGATAGCAATAAAGGCACGTTCGGCAAGGTGATGGTCGTGGCTGGCTCAGCGCTCTACATCGGCGCCGCGTATCTCGCCGCCGGAGCCGCCGCCCGCATCGGCGCGGGACTCGTCACGCTCGCCACCACCGCCGACCGTGCGCCCTTCTACGCGATGAAGCTGGCGGAAGCCACCTATCATCTCCTCCCACCCGAAGATGCCGGTCCCGCCGCGCACGCACAGTCAGTTCTGGGTGCGCTCGCCGGCTACCGAGCCGTCGTGCTTGGTCCGGGTCTGGGGCAGTCTGATGCTACACGCGCATTTCTCGAGCGCTTTCTCGAAGGCATTGTCGCGATGGATGACGCCGAGCGGCCACGGCTGCTCGTGGATGCCGACGGCCTCAACAATCTGGCGCATCTCGACCGCTGGTGGGAGCGGCTGCCGGCCCATACCGTGATCACGCCGCATCCGGGCGAAATGGCGCGTCTGCGCGGGGGCGAGCGCGTTTCGAGCGGCGGACCAGACCGTATCGAGGTCGTGCGGCAGGCCGCGCGTGCGTGGAATCTGAGTGTGGTGCTGAAGGGCGCGACCACCCTGATCGCCGCGCCGGATGGCCGCCTGCGCGCGAACTGGCCGGGGAATCCCGCGCTCGCCTCCGCCGGCACGGGCGACGTACTCTCCGGTGTTATCGGGGGCCTCCTGGCGCAAGGCATGGACCCCTTTGACGCCGCCAGCGCGGGCGTCTACCTGCACAGCCGTGCGGGGATGCTCGTCAGCGAGCGCGTGGGCGATGCGGGTTTGCTCGCGAGTGACCTCTTGCCAGAGCTGCCGGTGGCATTGAGTGACGTAAAAGCCCACGGCTAAGGAATGCCACCGGCCTTACAAGGCCGGCTCCCGCAAAGGCTGCCGCGAATGGGAACGCGAGCGGTGCATGGACATATCCCTGACGCTGAGTCATACCATATGTGTTTGATACCAGAATCCATCTGGGTTTCTGGCATTCGCCACGGGTTCATGTCATTTTTGGAAATGGGCGCAGCAGGCAGCGCCCCTACAGTAGACATCGGCGAGGGCAGCAGGTTGCGCTCATCCAACATCCTGGACGATGGGCGCGGCAGGCAGCGCCCCTACAGTACATATCGGCGGGCGCGGCAGGCAGCGCCCCGACGAGCGGAATCATGTGTGCAGGTCATTTATGACCGCGACTGCTTCCCTCGTGGCACAGCCGCATGCCCATTGACGCAGGCGCGAGCGAGACGGATGGCGTCGGCGGGCGATGTGTCGGGCAGGATGATGGCGATGGCGCCCAGCGAGCCGCCGTCGCCTCCACCCACGATCTTGAGCTCGGTCTCGGTGGTTGGCAGCGAGATCGTGGACGGCAGCAGCATACGGCCGATGCCCTCCCGGCGCGGCGGCACTAGCTTGAGCAGCGGACCGTCGCCGTCGCGCGGGTCGGAATAGCTGATCCCGTTGGACTCAAACTCGACGCGCAGGCCGAGCTGGCGCAGGCCGTCATGAATAGCGCGGAGAATATCGTGATGCTCCACCCAGTCGGGCATGTCCAGCAGCGGGCCGCGCGGCAGCGCGGGCGCTGGCCACGCATCGGGCACGAGCACATCGGGAAGCTCCTGCCCCTGCTCTAAATAGCGCGTCAGCTCATGGAGCAGACGGATACCCTCGCCGTAGAGCACGGCTGCCGGCTCCTTCTCTTTCTGGAACGCGAGACGCACGAAGAGCGCGGATGCGGCGGCGAGCCAGAGGCGCGGCTTCCAGGCGCGGTCCTCGATCTCCACGGCGAAGCGCTCCATGCCGGCGAAGAGGTGACGCTGGAACGCAAGCGTCGCCGGCCGGGCCAGCGCCGGATACTGCACGATGTTTTCCGCGGTTCCCGGTTCCTGTGAGCGCGTGGGGAATGTGATATCCTCGCGGGCCAGGCCGAACTCGCGATGTGGCTCGGCCACACGGCGGTAGATGCACACGTCGGTCAGCAAATTGCCCAAGTCGGCCAGATAGTCGCCGGTCCACGAGAGCTTGTCCAGGTCAATCAGCTTGATTTGTGTGCAGTAGCGGTCCAGCATGACGTTGCCGGCATGCAGGTCGCCGTGGGTGAGACCGAGTGTACGCGGCTGGAGCGCAGTGCCGTGGCGGGCAAGGACGGCGAGATAATGATCCAGCCCCTTGTAGCGCTGCTCTGAGACGACGTAGCCCTGCAACGGGTTCTTCAGCCACGGGACGCGCTGGACGGCGCGAGCGAGCTTGCTTTCGATGGGTGAGAGGTAGAGCCGCGCCACCTGCGTGCCAGGAACGGCGGAGCGACCCACCACGGTCTCGCGAAAGAGCGTGAATACCACATCGCTGGCCAGCTCCGTTGCCGCGCGCAGAAGCCGGGCATGCGCCTCCGACATGGCGCGCTGATCCCACTCGTTGACAAGCGAGGCCAGCGTGTTGAGGTTCGCCAGGTCTTCCATGGTGAGGTAATATGCGGAAGAGAGGCCGGACTTATACACCTGCGATTCGGCGGGCTGGCGCACGAAGAAGCGACGGAGCAGTGGCGGAAGCAGGCGATAGTTTTCCGTCGCGGTATGAAAGGCATCGCTGGTGCTGCGCTTGATGATGACCGAGCTGTCCCGCAGGCTGGCGCCCATAGTGCGTCCGTCGCCCTGCTCGCCAGGCATGGGATACCAGTAGCTGAAGGGCACGCGAAAAATCTGGTCGCCAGTGAACCCGCCAGAAAGCTCGGAAATGGCGCCGATCGCGACTTCGATCCGCTCACGAATAACCTGCTTGAGCTCAGTTTCGAATGTGCTCTCCTCGGAAACACGGCGCTGTTCGGCCTGCCCCAGAAAATATGCGGCGATTCCCCGCGCCAGGGGTGCCTCGCCATAGTAGGTGAGCAAGAGGCGTAGGACGACAGCATGCTGGCCAATGTCCCAGCGCCGTGGACCATCGGGCGTCGTATACACCGCACGCAGCTCGCGGAGCAGGGTACGCAGCGTTTCGCGCACGGCGTCGTCGCCCTGGCCGTGCTCGGCAAGCTGTAGCGCGGCGTAGAGCATAGGGCCGAGCTCCGTGGTGCGCGTGCGGTCGCGCCGCTCGATGCTCTGAGTGAGATACATGGTGACGCTCGCCACCTGGCGTGGCGCCAGGTTCGCGCGGTCGGCGGTGAGCAAGAGGCCGAGCGCGTAGCTGAGGTCGCGTATGCCGGCAATTTCGGTGAGCGGGCCGCTACGGCGATGCGCGCGGGCAACATGGCTGGCTTCCCCCTCGCCCGGCACGGAGAGCGCGTCAGTCTGTGAGGATACCTTGCGTGTGCGGACGGGGGCGTCGGGCGCGCGCCACTGCTTGAAATGCTGGCGCAGCGCGGCGAGAATGTTCGCGAAGCGTTCGTCGGCGCAGACTTCGCGGCGCTGGCCATTGCGCTCCAGCGTGAGCAGGGTATCGAGGACGATGCAGGTGGTGAGCACGTCTGACTCGGTGACGCCGCGAATCATACCGCCGACCTCTTTGCTGAGTAGGTCGGTGAAATCGCGACGGACGAGCGTGTCGTCAAAACGGCGCAGGTAGGCGAGCGTCTTGAAACGACTGGGATAAAGCCGGGCACGTGTGCGTTCCGCCGGCAGCAGGCGATCATTGATTGGCAGGTTGATGAGCCAGTTGCCAGCCTCGCGAACCATGCGCTCGGTGCTGGAGTCGAGATTCAGGCGGTGCAGCACCTCAACGGCGTGGCACGTTCGGCGCAGGGTGTCGCGTTCATCGCGACCAGTCCAGCAGCCCTCGTCGGTATCGAAGGTGCCGCGTAGATACAGCTGCAACAGCGCGCCCAGGCGGGCGTCAATGTCGTCGTCACGCTCAGATCCGAGGTCTAGCGCCGCCTGCGCGAAGAAATCGTCCACACTCATTCCTGTGTTTCCTCTGCCACACGCCGCCCTTCAACTGTCCCTAGCTACTTATTGTATCACCGCCCGCAACCCAACCGGGCTGCGGACACGTGCCGGGCTTTCGCGGTATGCTCATGATGAGCAATCCCATAGAGATGAGGAGTTTCGCCATGTCCAATGCTCTTCCAGATCCCACCTCTCCATTCGGTGAGCGCGTCGCCAGGCGCCTGCGTGACGAGCATGTCATCTGGCTCACGACCATCGGCGCAGACGGCACGCCACAGCCGAATCCGGTCTGGTTTCTCTGGGATGGCGACAGCATGCTCGTCTACAACAAGACCGGCGCCAAGCGACTGGCGAACATCCAGCGTGACCCGCATGTGTCGCTCAACTTCGAGTCAGGCGCGGACGGCAACGACGTGATCATTCTGAGCGGCGAGGCACGGCTCAGTCCTGATGAGATCGCCCCTGAGAAGAACACGGCCTATGTCGCGAAGTACCACGACTCCATCGAGGGCAGCTTCCAGACGCCGGAGAAGTTTGCGTCGCTTTATCATATCCCACTACGCATCACTATCGAGAAGGTGCGAGGATTCTGAGCGTGCACGGCGGAAACGCCGGTGCGTGCGCCGGCACTTCAGGGCCACGAGCGGGTATACTGCGGAGAGGGTGAAGAAGGGAGGCCGCATCGTGGACTATGAGCTGGCTACCGCGATTGGCAGCGTGACCGTCTATCCCGACCGCGCGCTGGTGGCCCGACGGGGTGACGTTACCGTCGAAACGGCGGGCGAGCATACGATCCGCGTCGGGGGGCTGCCGTCTGGCGTTCAGCCTGATTCGCTGCGCGCGGCAGGGCGTGGGGCAGCCGGTATGCGGATTCTGGGTGTGGAGCAGGCGCCGGAATATCATCCCGCCGCACCGGAGCAGGAGCTGAGCCGGCTACGCGATGAGATCGCTACGTTGGAGCGGGCTGTTGCTACGTTTGATGAGCGCAAACACGCCTTGGAGGAGCAACAAGGCTGGCTGCGCAGACTCGGCGAGCAATCGGCACGTGAGCTGGCCTGGAGCATGGCGCGCGGCACGGCGAAGCCTGACGACGCGCGAAGCATCTTCGCCTACACCGCTGACGAATCGCAGCGCCTTAGCGCAGCGCACCAGGAAACGGACCGTGAGCGCAACGAAACGAACCGTGCGCTGGAGGCGCGCCGCCGCGAATACGCCGAGCTTGGCGGTGGACGGCACCCGGACCGCGTCGCGGCCCTCGTGCGTGTCGCGCTGGCCGCACCCGGCCCTGTCTCCATCGAGGTTTCCTATCTGATCGCGGGGGCGGGATGGAAACCGCGCTATGATGCGCGCGTCGAGACTCAGCCGGCAAGCATCCATCTGACGCAACAGGCGCTCGTAACACAGCGCACTGGTGAGGCCTGGTCGCACGTGTCGTTGACGCTTTCCAGCGCCCGCCCGGCTGCCGCGCGACGCCTGCCAGACGATCCCGAGCCGTGGTATGTGGACGTAGTTCAGCCAGCGCCGATGGCTTTTGCGGCGGCTCAGGCTATGGCCGGTGCGGGCGTTATGCCGATGCAAGCCAGTCGAGCACGCATGGCTCCCCTGGGCATCGAGGAAGTGGCGGAGATGGCGAAGGCGGAGCTCACGCCCGCCGCGATGGAGCGATCTGGGGCCGCGCAGCTCTTTCATATTCCCGGCGGGGTGGATATTCCATCAGACGGATCGCCGCACCTCGTCACGCTCGGCGAATACGATTTGTCCTGCCGGCTGGACTATGTGGCGATACCCAAATTCGCCGGAGGCGCCCACCGCCGCGCGACTGCCCGCAACACGACGAGCCAGGTGTTGCTGCCAGGCGAGCTCCATATCTTTCAATCCAGCGCGGCGGGCGACGAGTATGCGGGCGCGACGCGGCTAGAGATGACCGCGGAGGACGCTGATCTCGTGATGTACCTCGGTGTGGACGACAACCTGACCGTCAAACACGAGCTTGTGGAGCGAGATACGGACAAGGGTAGTCTGCTTCAGAACGGCATTCGGCGTGTGACGCTCGGCTTTCGCGTCACGCTCGGCAATCGAACCGGCGCGCCACAACGGGTGACGCTGAAGGATGGGTTGCCGGTGCCGCGCAGCGAGCGTATTAAGCTACGAGTGCTCGAAATCAAGCCACAACCTGCTCAGCGGACGCGTCTCGAACAGCTCACGTGGGAGATGCAGATTCCGCCCGGCGAGGAGCGACGTGTCGAGTGGCGGTTCGTGCTGGAATCGCCCGCTGATGTGGAGATGACGGGGCTGCCATAGACGACTATACACGGCACGGCCCTTGCTCGTGTCACACGGCAAAGG
>Ga0070730_10006069_pt1 | contig 10356 bp, 9 predicted proteins | sample Coa_R1_3_FD_66447 | JGI IMG/M metagenome (GOLD analysis project Ga0070730, IMG submission 66447) | Surface soil microbial communities from Centralia Pennsylvania, which are recovering from an underground coalmine fire - Coalmine... | ecosystem: Environmental > Terrestrial > Soil > Unclassified ... | reverse complement strand
TTGCCCGCATGGACTCGCAGGCGGCCGTGAGAACGGCTCAGGAAGACCGGATGGTGGACGAAGAGTACGAATCGATTCACCGCCAGTGCATCACCTTCATGATGGAGGATCCTCGCACCATACGGCGGGCGCTCGAAATCATGTGGATCGTGCGCGCTCTGGAGCGCATCGGCGATCATGCCAAGAACATCTGCGAGTATGTGATCTACATGGTTCACGGCAAGGACATCCGCCACACCTCGCTCGAGGACGTCGCCAAGCAAATAGACGCTGCACACGCGCTCGCACGCCGGTGATGACGGCGCGGACCGTCAATGGCCTCGGGGTCCTGGCCTGCGCGGCACTGCTGGCATACGCATACTATGCCCAGTATGTGATGCATCTCGAGCCCTGCCCGCTGTGCATTTTCCAGCGCGTCGGAATCTTTGCGATCGGCGTGATCTTCGCGATCGCCGCGGCCCACGACCCGGCGGGGTGGGGGCGGCGCGTGTACGCCGGCGCGCTGGGGCTGGCGTCGCTCGCGACCGCGGCCGTGGCCGTGCGGCACCTCTATATTCAAAGTCTGCCGCCGGGCACGGTCGCCGCATGCGGCGCATCGCTCGATTTCATGCTCAGGGTGTTCCCGCTCACCGATGTTCTGGTCAAGGTGCTGACAGGCTCGGGTGAGTGCGCCAACATCGAATGGCGCTTCTTGGGGCTCGCGATGCCGGCCTGGGTGCTGATCGCGGCGCTTGCCTTGGGGGCCTACGGAGTATGGGCGAACGTTCGCCGACGGCCCCCGGTACTGCGCTTCTGATGTCGAAAACTCTTGATCTGACCCGGGAGCTGATGGCGCGGGCCTCCGTCAGTCCCACGGACGGCGGATGTCAATCGGTGATGATCGAACGGCTCGAGTTGATCGGCTTCGAGGTCGAAAGGCTGCGGTTCGGGCCGGTCGACAATTTTTGGGCGAAACGCGGCCACGGCGGCCCGGTGTTTTGTTTTGCCGGCCACACCGACGTGGTGCCCACCGGTCCGCTCGAAGATTGGCGCACCGATCCCTTCGTGCCCGTGGTCGAGGGCGGCATGTTGTACGGCCGCGGTGCCGCCGATATGAAGAGCGGACTGGCCGCCATGCTGACCGCAAGCGAAGAGTTCGTCCGCCGCCACCCGCAACACCTGGGCACCATTGCGTTTCTCATCACCAGCGACGAGGAGGGGCCTTCCGTGGACGGGACGCGACGGGTGGTCGAAGTGCTCCGGGAGCGTCGCGAAACCATCGATTGGTGCCTGGTCGGGGAGCCTTCGAGCGAGAAATCGCTCGGCGACACGATCAAGATCGGTCGACGGGGCAGCCTGAGCGGCCGGCTCACCGTGCATGGCGTGCAGGGCCACATCGCCTATCCGCAGTTTGCCGATAATCCCGTGCACGCCCTCGCGCCGGCGCTGGCCGAGCTGACGTCCCAGGTCTGGGACCGGGGCAACGAGCATTTCCAGCCCACGACGTTCCAGGTGTCGAACATCTCCGCCGGAACCGGGGCGCCCAACGTCATTCCCGGCGAACTGAAGGCGCGCTTCAACCTGCGTTTCTCGACGGAACAGACCATCGAAAAACTCCAGGCGACCGTCGAAGGGATCTTGGCCAAACACCGGGTGAATTACTCGCTGGAGTGGTTCGTGTCCGGCCATCCATTCCTGACTGCTCCGGGAAGGCTGTCGAGCGCCGCGACGCGTGCCGTTCGGGAACTGCTCCAAGTCACACCGAAGCTATCGACCGGCGGCGGGACTTCGGATGGCCGTTTCATCGCGCCCATGGGTGCGCAGGTGATCGAACTCGGGGTGATCAACGAGACCATTCACAAGGTCAACGAGTGCGTGCGGGTCGACGATATCGACCGTCTGCATCAGCTCTATCTCCGCACGCTCGAATTGCTGTTGTCGCAGGGAAGCCTCGGGCAGGGTTCTACCTGACGCTGTAGCCTCGCCCTTCGAGGCAGGCAGCCTGTGCCCGCATATAGTCGGAGCGCTTGGCGGGAGTGGCCGACGCGCTCGCACCCTCGGTGGGGTCGAAGCCGCTCTGAGTGGTCGCCCAGTGGTGGCACTCGTACTTGTCCTTCGCTTCCTCGTCGGCGTTCTGGCCATTTTTCGGATAAGCAATGAGGTCGGTGCCGGCCGGTGCTTGTGCGCCGCTTTGATTCTGCACTTCCGGCGGCGGCGCCACGGTGACGTACTGACGAACCCTGTCGTCGTACCGGTAGTAGACATCATCCGCATAATAATACGGCACCCCGTCCCACCAGAACGTGGAGTAGTAGAGCGGCAGCGTCGCGAAGTAGAGACCCAACCCGAGTCCCGGCCAACCCCAGCCCCAGCCGCCGTAGTAGCCGCCGCGCCACCCCCAGCCGCCGTAACCGCCGCGCCAGCCGTAGCCGCCGCGATAGCCTCCGTAGCCACCATAGCCGCCGTGATACCCGTAACCGCCGCGATAGCCGCCGTAGCCGCCATGAGACACCGCGTGCCCACCGCCACCGCCGCCAAAATGGCCACCGCCACCGGAGTGTCCGCCACCGGAGTGTCCTTGAGCGAGCACGGTGCCGCCGCTGCACAGCATCAGTGCGGCTGCCCAGGTCATGAGGACTAGCCGTGTCATCGAGCCGTCCCGGCGTTCCTCCAAGCCGTGCAGCCGGAAGCAACCCCGTGCTTTGTCGCTGGAAATCGAGCCCAAGTTCGCGAGTCGATTTTTCATAATCCCACCGTTACTCAACATGCCGGCCGTTGACCACCAGCGCTTTAATCCCTGCGGCCTCGAGCACCCCACCGCGGCATGTGAAATCGCCATCGGTGCCGGCCGAATCAAAGTGGCGCGCCGTAATCCGTGACACGATCTGAATCCAGTCGATTGGACTCCGAAATGGCGAGCCGGTTCCACGAGCCAGTTCCAATTTCCCGCGCGCGCAGCCACTGGGGCATTCACCTTCGCGGTGCCGGGATTTTGTGCCTGATCGACGCGACAGGAACCGCACGCTTCGCCGGCAGAGCGCGCACCCGCCGGCTGAACTCCTGGAAGCATGCATCCGCAAGCGGCTCGAGGCCGGCCTCCAACTTGCGGTAGCCGGCGACCAGGCCCTCACCCAACGGTGTCAGCACCATCCCGCCGCCGCCTCGCCCTCCGGCGGTGCCCTGCGCGACGGCTTGATCGAAACCGTCATTGAGATCCGCGAGCAGCAGCCACGCCCTTCGATAGCTCATTCCCATCTGTCGCGCTGCCTCCGACAGAGATCCGTTTCGAGCGATGCTCTCGAGGAGTTCGATTTTTCCGATGCCGATGGAGCATCCGCCGCCCAAGTCCACCCGGAATCGAACCGCAAGCTTTTGTGTCATGGAGGGGAGACTCCTTCGTCCTCGGAAGAGCATGCCGCGGCATCGAGCGGCCACAGAACTTCAGGCGCGACTCGCAACGTCACCGAAATCGTCGTCCCTTCGTGCAGGGCACTGCGAATGTGCAGTTCGGCATCGATCAACTGCGCCTGCTCGCGCAGTCCTACCAGTCCGAAATGCCCGGGCCGGGAAAGGCTGGTGTCGAAGCCGATCCCATCGTCTTCGATTTGCAGGCACAGATGGGAATCATTCTTCATGGCAAGCTTGACCGTCACCCGGTTGGCCATGGCGTGCCGCTCGACGTTCCGTAGAGCTTCTTCGGCGATTCTGAACAACGTTTCGGCGCGCTCGTCGCCGAAGCGGGCAGCCTCGCTGTCCGATGAGAATTCTCCGATCAATCCGCTGCGATCGATGAAGCGGTCGAACGCCTTCGAAAGTGCCGGGCCCAAACCGGTGTCGCGCACGGCATTCAAGCGCATCTGCGCAATCGCCGTCCGCGCTTCATTCAGCCCGTCGTGGGCAACCTGCTCGGCATGGGCCAATTCTTCGGGAAGCGCGCCAGGGTCATGCGCCTGAAGTTTGCGGAGCAATCGCACCTCGCTCAACATCGCCATCATGGAATGCGCGAGAGTATCGTGCAGGTCCCGCGCAATGTTAAGCCGCTCCCGCACGATGGCCGCATACCGGGATTCCTCGGCAAGGCGCTCCACCTCGCGCGTCCTCAAGGCGACGCGGCGTTCGAGTTCGCCGCTCAACGTCAGCAATTCGCTGCGTTCCCGGCGCAAGTCATCGAGCACCTTGGCGAATGCGCCGGCAAGTTGCGCGACTTCGTCGCGCCCGTCCGGGACCTCGATGCGCTCGATTTCATTGCGGCCGATGGATGCGGCCGAGAGCGTCAGCCGTCGCAGTCGATTGGTCAGATGCCGCGCTCCGAGCGCGCCGGCCAGCGCCGTTGCCGCACCCAGACATACCGAGATCCACAGGATGCGCACGGCCAGCGCATTGGCGCGCTGATAGACGCGCTCCTTGGGCTCGCTGAGCTGCACCTGCCAACCGGGCGCCGCTCCGTCGGGTTCGATGGTGACCGGCGATCGCGCCACCAGAACGGTCTGACCTCCGGGCAAACGTTCGAACCGGGGAAGGCGGATGCCGGGGCCGGGGTGGAGCGCGGCAGCGGCTCCCTCATCGGTTGCGATCGGCTGCGGATCCCCGGTCGAGATGCCCTCCCACCGGCGATCAAGCTGAGTCTTCGGGCCGACCGTCACCCGGCCGTCCCCGTCCAGTATCAGGGTTTGGGCCGACGGTTCGAGGCCGGCGCTGAGGCGCAGCACGTCCCGTGTCGACCAGCGCCATGTAAGATGCGCGGCGGCCACCCCGAGAGTGCGCCCGGTCGAGTCTCGGATGGGTAGCGACAGATCGCCGAGCAGCGGCGAACGGTTGCCCTTCGCGCCGTTGCCAGCACCGATGACACCGATCCATGGCTGTTCGCGCCCGCGCGAGAACCACGGCGCCGCGATCACGCTGGTACCTTTGGGGAAGCTTCCGTCCCCGGCGACCACGGTTCCGGTTTCGTCCGCGAGAACGAACCACCCTTGATTCGGGTATTGCGCGACGAGGTCCGTATACGTCCGCTCGAGGGAAGTGCCGGTCTGCGGGGTGCGCGCAGCCGATATGCGAGAGCTCACCGCCTGCCCCAGATCCGAGCCCAATTGATCCGTCTCGAGGAGCAATCTGCGCACGTGCTGCTGAACGACGATTTCCCTCGCCGCGCGGCCCGCCCAAAACGATGCCGCGACGGCGAAGCTGGCCGCCAAGGCGACGACGAGCCAAATGAGGCCGGCGACGAGGCTGCGGCGCGGATCGATGGACATCATATTGACGGGCAGGTGATTGAAGTTGCTTCCATTATCGCTATTTCGCCATGTGCAAATGATCGCATGGCGGCGAGTCGCCCTCGACGGCCGGTTATCGCGCGTTGTTGAGGCCGATGGAGTTGACGACCCGAGCCACACCCTGGGCCTCGGCGGCGACGGATTCGGCCAGTTGGCGTTCGAGGTCGGTGTCGACCACGCCGTTCAGGTAGACCACGTGATCCAGAGTGCGCACGGCGATCAGGTTCGGCGCCTCGAGCGCCGGATGCTGATCGAGCAGAATGCGGACGTCGCGGCTGATACGTCGATCGTCCGGGCAGCCGGTGAACCCACACTTTTCGTATGCGTCACGCAGGGCGCAGCCGCCAAGGCTGCCAAGTCCGATCATGGCGATGGCCGCTCCGGCCAGCTTTGCACGGCGGGCCGCCGCCGGCACTCCCACGGTCAACGTGAAACCGTTGAATTTCAGCGGCCTGGCAGGCGCTCCACGGTGCGGGCGGCCGGGCACCGCGAAGTGATTGTAGTGAAAAAGATACAAAAAATTATCCCGGATTGTAATATATATGTAACATTGCGCCGATTAAATCCAACAACCTTAAAAACTGGGAGAACGTCGTGAATCATCGAAATGAAAGTGCCCCCCGGGTGGCGCCGGTTGCCCGCAGCGCCGATCTCCGCCGTGCACTCGCCCTATCCGCAGTCTGCGCGTTCGCGACATTTTACGCTTCGGGCTCGGTACAGGCGCAGTCCGCGGCTCCGGCGCCGTCCTCCGACGATACCCTGACATGGAAGGGCATCACGCTGTACGGGATCGTCGACGTGGGCATTCAGAATCAGACCCACGGCGCGCCCATCAGCGACTACTTCGTGGGCGGCAGCGCGGAGATCGTGCAGAAAAACAGCAACCACCCGGTGACGGGCGTGACTCCGAGCAACTTGAGCAATTCGCGGATCGGGTTGCAAGGGGTTGAGCCGCTCGTCGGCGATTGGTCGGGCGTGTTCAAACTCGAGACCTTCTTCAATCCGCAATCGGGCCAGATCTCCGATGCCTTGAAGTCGCTGGTGCAGAACAACGGGCGGTCCTTGGGGACGCAGGCGGCGCCCGGGAATCAGAACACCAATGTCGATTCGAGCGCGTCGGGTCAGACGTTCATCCAGTCCTATGCCGGCATCAGCTCGAAGACCTTCGGCACGTTCACTTTCGGCCGTCAAAACACGGTGCTCGCCGACGGTGTCGCCAAGTACGATCCGAACTACGCCTCGCAGGCGTTCTCCTTGATCGGCATTTCGGGAACCACCGCCGGCGGCGGTGATACCCAGAATCGCCGTCTCGATTCCTCGGTCAAGTATGTCGGATCGTTCAGCCCGGCGGAGGGGGTGGGGGCGCACCTTTCGGCGCAGTACAAGTTCAATCAAGCCACCGGCAGCGCCAACTCGGCCTTCGAGGTGTCGCTCGGTGGGGATTTCGCGGGCTTCTCGGCCGACGCGTTCTACAGCAAGATCAATGACGCGGTGGCCGCGGCTGCGCTCAGCGCGGCTCAAGTGGCCGACCTGTCGAAGCCCAATACGGATCCCACCAGCTTGTGCCCGAGCGCCACCCCGCTGGTTCCCGCACCGACCTGTGTCGCGGCGAGCCCGAGCAATGCGCTGGCGGCGACGATTTCCGACAACACCACGTATGCCTTCATGGGCCTCTACAACATGGGATTCTTGAAGTTCTTTGGCGGCTATGAGCACATTCAATACGCCAATCCGCACACTCCGCTGGCTGCGGGATTCGATCTGGCCGCGTACCGGGTCGCCTTCGTCAACGTGCAATCCGGGCCGAAATCAACCTTTGTCAACGACAAGACCTTGCAGGTGTACTGGGCCGGCGTGCGCTACACGGTCATTCCGGAGCTGGACCTGGTCGGCGCTTACTACGGTTACAAGCAGAACGCCTTCGGCACCGGCGCCGATGCCGGCTGTTCCACGAATAAGTCCGGAACCTGCAGCGGCACGGAGGACGTGATCTCGTTCGATGCCGTGTACCGCCTGAGCAAGCGATTCGACGGTTATGCCGGCGCGATGTACAGCGGCGTGCGTGACGGTCTGGCGGCCGGGTATCCGTATCACACGACCGACATCACCACCACGGTCGGTGTGCGGTTCAAGTTCTGACGGACTGACTGGAGCGCACCAACGGCGGGTGTGCGATTTAAATGTCCAGGACCCCCCCCTCGTGTCGACTGGCGCGAGGGGTTTTCTCGAGACGCCGCGCAAACCGCAGGGGCGGTCGGTGCTCGGTCGCAAGAGCTGGAGCCGCTCCGTGAGCAGGCGCCGCTGCGAAGGCAAGATTCTCATCAGCTCAAAGAACCCCGCAAGCCAGTCGGTTCCAACCCGTCCGTCCCGGTTTCTCGACTCAGTTCCGACCCTCTGTTGACGATCGGCAGAAAAAAGAGGCCGACACGACACCGTTGATCGATTGACGTTATAGTCGCGATGGAGCGCGGAAAGACCGGACGCCCGGTCAACCCGTCGATACGGCGTGGGAGGGGGAACAAATGAAAAAGATGCTGTCGATCCTGCTTTGGGGCGTGTTTGCGGCAACCGGTGCTTCCGCCCTGGCGGCAGTGGCCCTCGATCACGGCGAGAGCGTCAACGCCGTGTGGCTCGTCACCGCGGCGCTGATCGTCTATTTTATCGCCTACCGATACTACAGCCGCTTTATTGCGGACCGCGTACTGCAACTCGACGACACGCGGCAGTCGCCGGCACTGCGGCACAACGACGGCCTGGACTATGTGCCTACCAACAAGTGGGTGCTCTACGGTCATCACTTTGCGGCTATTGCGGGCGCGGGACCCCTGGTCGGCCCGGTGCTGGCGGCCCAGATGGGCTACTTACCCGGCGCGCTGTGGATCCTTGTCGGTGTTGTCATCGCCGGCGCGGTGCAGGACTTCATAGTGCTGTTCGTTTCGGTGCGCCGCGACGGCAAATCGCTGGGCGAAATGATCAAGGTGGAACTGGGAACGGTCCCCGGATCGCTGGCGCTGGCCGGTGTGCTGGCGATCATGATCATCATCTTGGCCGTGCTCAGCCTGGTGGTGGTCAAGGCGCTGACCTCAAGTCCTTGGGGAGTGTTCACCATCGCCGCGACCATGCCGATCGCGCTGCTGATGGGTATCTATATGCGTTTCATCCGTCCCGGCCGTGTTGGTGAGGCTTCGCTGTTCGGCGCCCTGCTGCTGCTCGCCGCGCTGTTCTACGGTCGGACGGTGGCGCAGGACCCCACCCTCGCGGCACTGTTCACCTTGACCGGACCGCAACTGGCATGGGCATTGATTATCTACGGCGCCGTCGCCTCAAGCCTGCCCGTCTGGTTGATGCTGGCGCCGCGCGACTACCTCAGCACCTTCCTCAAGATCGGGACGATCATCGCCTTGGCCATCGGCATCTACATCGTCGCGCCGCCGCTCGCGATGCCCCCGATGACGCGCTTCATCGACGGCAGCGGGCCGGTGTTCTCGGGTAAGTTATTCCCGTTCCTATTCATCACCATCGCCTGCGGTTCCGTTTCCGGCTTCCATTCGCTGATTTCCTCGGGCACGACACCGAAGATGATCGAAAAGGAATCGCACATGCGCCTGATCGGCTTTGGCGGCATGTTGACCGAGTCCTTCGTGGCCATCATGGCGCTCGCGGCCGCATGCATCCTCAAACCCGGCATCTATTTCGCGATGAACGCCCCGGCGGCCGTGATCGGTACGACGGCAGCCAGTGCCGCGCAGGTCATTTCCAACTGGGGTTTCACCATCACCCCGGAGATGATCACCCAGGCGGCCCAGGACATCGGCGAGAACAGCATCCTGTCCCGGGCGGGCGGCGCCCCGACACTCGCTGTTGGAATGGCGCAGATCCTGGGCCAGGCCGTCGGGGGCAAGTCGATGGAGGCGATCTGGTATCACTTTGCCACACTCTTCGAGGCACTGTTCATCCTGACGGCGGTGGATGCCGGCACCCGGGTCGGTCGTTTCATGATCCAGGACATGCTCGGCCACGTCTACCGGCCCCTGGGCAATACCCGGTGGCTACCGGCGAACGTGATCGGCACTGGTTTGTGCGTCGCCGCCTGGGGCTACTTCCTCTACCAGGGTGTGGTCGATCCGCTCGGCGGCATTAATACCCTGTGGCAATTGTTCGGCGTCGGGAACCAGATGCTGGCGGGCATCGCGCTGATTCTCTGCACCAGCGTGCTGGTCAAGATGAAACGCGAGCGCTTTGTCTGGGTGACGCTGATTCCGACCGCCTGGCTGCTGGTGACGACGATGACGGCGGGCTTGCAGAAGATTCTCCATTCCGATCCGCGCATCGGCTTCCTCGCCTTGGCACACAAATTCAGTGACGCCGCGGCCCAAGGCACCATCCTGGCACCTGCCAAGTCGCTGGCGGAGATGCGGCGCGTCGCCTTCAACAACTATCTTGATGCGGCGGTCTGCGGTGTGTTCGTCGTGCTGGTCTGCGCCATGTGCGTATTCGCGATCAAGGTCTGCCTGAGCGCACTGCGCCAGGTCAAACCGACGGCCGTTGAAACGCCGCTGGTGCGAGTTCAGGAGTCGCCGATATGAAGACCCGGTTGGCGGTGCACATGATCCGACTGCGCAGCCGTCTGAGCGAGACAGCTGGGCAGGTGCGTCGGGCCTATCTACAGATTTTCGGGATCCCGGATTATGAGCGCTATCTCGCGCATGTGGCGGCTCACCACCCGGGCGGGGCGCCACTCAGCCGGCGCGACTTTTCCGCCCGCGCCATCGAGCGCAAATACTCCCGATCCGGACCGAAGTGCTGTTAGCGCGCCGCACCGTCCGTGAACACCGATTTCGGAATCATGCAATGCACGCCTTTGCGGACGTCGACGACCTGGCTCACGCGGCAATCGCCCACGATCGACGTCAACGCATAGGCCTCTTCCCGGCTCATCTTACGCGGCCGGGTACCGCGACTGTCACAAAACGGTAACATGCAACCTTGAACATGCTGGCGGGTCTCGGATACCAGTGACGGCGTTCGTCGATTGCTCCGGGATTCTTGAGCGATCTCACGCGCGTCGATCAAGCAATGAATTCCGCGCTCAATCGTATCGGAGCCA
>Ga0070730_10006068_pt1 | contig 10358 bp, 9 predicted proteins | sample Coa_R1_3_FD_66447 | JGI IMG/M metagenome (GOLD analysis project Ga0070730, IMG submission 66447) | Surface soil microbial communities from Centralia Pennsylvania, which are recovering from an underground coalmine fire - Coalmine... | ecosystem: Environmental > Terrestrial > Soil > Unclassified ... | reverse complement strand
GCTCTTCTGCCGCTTCATAGGTTATTGTTCGCATTTGATGACCTCGTGCCTTAGTTTAAGTCTCGCAACTCAAAGCTATCTCACGAGCGTCATCTTTTCACGTTTGTACGAAATCTAGGTTGCTAATGATTGCGCGATTTCCGCTTCTGACAATTCCAGGAAATAGCGCAGGTAAATGATTTCTTGATCGGGTCTGCCAAGCTGCTTTTCCGCGTGCCATAAGGCTTGCGAATCGTCCACTTCTGTATCTTTACTGGAAGTCTCGACAAACTGCTCTGGATTTGACCAGACGAGACGTTGTAAAGCGCCCACATAGCGCTTCACTGATCGATGGTGATTGCGCGCTAAATTGGTTGTGATTTGCAACAACCACGGACGCATTGGACGCGATTCATCGAACCGATGGAGCGAACGAAAGGCATGAATAAACGTTTCCTGCGCTACATCGTCGGCGTCATCTGGGTCGCCCAACAGCAGATAGGCAAGCCGAAATACGGCTTGCCGGTGCTGCTCAACCAGCAGATCATAGGCACGCGCATCACCGTTTCGCACCCGACCGATGAGGTCAGCCTCGTTCACAAGCAGTCGCTTAAAAGGCAATTATTCAGACCGATCACCGCCGAATTTTCTCCCACAACTCAACGCCCGCGTGGCCCCTCAACTGCCATGCTACAAAAACGAGCATCGATTATTTGATGCTCACTGGTCCTCGTGACAAAAGTAAAATGTTGAGGAGTTAGAATGAGGCGAATGTGTCATGCCCAGCCTTCCGGGGTAGGTGACTCTCCCTCTTAGTTTAGCCGATTGTGTGATTGTTTTGGGATGTCCGCGCACCTTTGGGCAGTTCCGTTTCATCCTGCAAGTCAGGCTCGTTCTCCTCAAGTTGGGGAACATCCAGATCAGATTCCTCATGCAGGCTTTCTTCTAGGTATTGTGCAATAAAAACCGCATAGGCTTCGGTCACATCAGTCACGATGTTTCGGCGGATGCCGTCCACTGTTTCAGCCCAAACTCGATAACGCGGTGTGTCATACCCGTCTTTTTTGGAGATGGCTGTTTCTTCGTATTTAATCGCTGTAACACCCGCCAGAGGCACTTCAATCCCTTGATTGAGCCGATCAGGGAGGGGCTTACGTACAACTCTAATCGCGTCCTCGTCCATGTCGATATGCGTCTTGTTCACGACAGTTAGTGCCAACCTGTACAAGATACCTACCGCAAACAACAACAAAACGAGTGGTAGGATAGGTGGGACATCATTTGCCCCAATGAGTAGTAACGCGATAACCGTAATGCTGACGAACCCAAGTATGCTAGAGACGACAGTTCCATTTTGATCTAACCTGAAATTCGTCCAGAATTCCATGTGCAGTGTTTCGGTATCGTGTAGGGTGAAATTGGCGGGTTGCTTGACTTTGCGTCGCTTAACTTTGCGCCCCGTCGGTTCAGGCAACTCAAATGGAAAAACCGTATCACAAGCGGCACAAACCGCAGTCATTCTCTGAATATTGATATTTTCAGCAGTCACTATTTGATGGCAATTCGGACACTTCACCTGCATTTTTGTCTTCCATTTTTGATGAAAATTGTGGGGTAAATCATTATCTGACGATTAACAGTACGTATAGTTCGACTTACGGTTACACGGGTTGCCCATTCACTAACGCGCTGCGAATCTCTGAATCCGCTTCTAGGAAGGTCAGAATCCAGGCACTTACACAGATTCTTTGTTTGATCTCACAACTCATTGATGAGGTAGAGTTTTGCACTTTAGATTTTGTGATGGGTTATGAACCACCATAAAGACTGAAGACGTCGCGACGTAGCTGAGGCAAGAAAGGTGCGTCATAAAACCAACGTTTTCGAGACATAGGATCAGGGACTCCATCTTTTTTGAGGAAATGGACATCATAGTTGCGCAAGTGTCTGTCCACGCCACATATTTAATCTGTGAGTTTGGCTTAACCAGACATATGTGCGTCTCAAATGTCCACACTACCCAAAAAGACGGATACCTCGTCAATCTATATTAGAATCCGGCAATATGCTGGGCAAGTAAATTATTTGCTGCGCCTTTTCTTTGTGCCTCACCCGTGACTGTCAGCAACGGCTCATTACGCACCACAGGCCGGTATTTCTCGTATACTTGTGGGCGGAGGATCAAATTCATCATGCCTTCTTCGTCCTCCAGGGTCATCAAGTGATGCCCCTTGGCTGTAGGCGGCGCCCGGTGCATGACGACTTGGTTTGCCACTCGCACAACAGAGTCAGGTAGCACCTCCACCGATGGCTCGCTGCCGAGAATATCCTGGGGCATTGCTGCCCCAGCGATTGCCGAGATCCCCGGAAAAGCCTATAGTAGCCACATCATCAAAGACGAAACAAGTGACGAGGTGAGAAAGGTGTCTGGTTCACGGGAGTCGCAAAAATCGCAGGGGTTGAAGGTCATCGGCGCGGGCTTCGGGCGTACCGGGACTCTATCGCTCAAGGTGGCGTTGGAGCAGCTTGGCTTTGGGCCATGCTATCACATGGTCGAGGTGTTTGGACATGACGAGCATCTGCCGTATTGGGAAGCCGCTGCAAACGGCGAAGTTGTCGATTGGAACAAGATTTTCGGCGCGTACCAGGCGGTGGTGGATTGGCCCGCCTGCGCCTATTATGAGCAGTTGATGGAAACGTACCCTGATGCGAAAGTGCTGCTGACGGTACGGGATCCCGACCGGTGGTATGAGAGCGCCCAGGCGACGATCTTCAAGCGCTCCAATCCAGACCAGGGCTTGGAGCGGCTGACCAAACAGTTGCTGGTCTCTCTGGCTAGCCTGAAAATGCCCAATTTGAAGCGGCGTATTCAAATGATCAACAAGACCGTGTGGCAAAATACTTTCGATGGCCGTTTTCTGGATCGCGCCTACGCGATTTCGGTCTACCAGCGGCACATCGAGCAGGTAAGCAAGCGCGTGCCTGCCGATAAGCTGCTGGTCTATGAGGTCAAGCAGGGCTGGGAAGGACTGTGCGCATTCCTGAATGTGCCTGTGCGCAAAGATACACCATTCCCGCATTTGAATGATCGCGAGAGTTTTGGCAAGGATGTCGCGCGGGGACGCCTTCCGCAAAAGAGTGAGAGTGCGCAGCAGACGTAACCCATGAACTGTCTGTCATAAGGCGTTCGAGAGTCTCCAAGGACATTCCGGCTTGCCCAGAGACATTCTCTCAACTCTGATGGAGTCCCAGATGGTCCGACGACGTATCGCTGACAGTCAGCGGCGCTGGAAGTTGCATAAGTGTCAGTTCCAATGTAACTACGGAACAGAAAAACCCGAAGACTTTCAAGGATTCATGCGCAATCATTTACTTTAAGTTCATTATATATGAGCTTCGTGTAAATGCAGAAAATCCTGTGTAAATACAGAAAGAATCCGTGAAAATCCAACGTATCTACGGAATCATGGCTGGTTCGATTTTCTCTGGCACTTCGTCTCGTGTCTTGTGTAATTACGGAAAATATCTTGACACTCGTATAGATGTTGGCATTTGTAAAAGATGTTATTTCCGCTTAAAGTGTATGAAGTTAACCATTGCGATTGGAAGATCTCCAGGCGCAATGGGGTAGCGCAATACGTTGGGTCACGGGAAAATAATTTCGTGTCTAATGACGATAGTTTCGAAGAACGATTCCTCGACGTATTGTACGATCTTGAATTTGCTATCGTTTCGGTATTTCTAGAAAATCCGGATTTGGCCGACTCTAATGTCGATAGGGTCTTGGAAGGACTTATACGAGTATACAGTGCTGAGATAAATCGTCGTGCTCAATCGATTTTAAAATTGAACAGTGTTGACGAACTCCTCTTTGAGCGAGTGCGAGTAGTATGTGAAAAGCATGTCAGACAGGAACAAGAAACTCCTTCTGCTAAGGTCGATGTCAATCAAATATCGGGTAAAGCAGCAGAGATTGTGGATTGCCTAAAACGTATTCGCCTTTCAGTTCGACGGTGGACAACACGGGGAGGCCGACAAGGGTATTTGCACTTTGTGAACCAATTCGTAAAGAAGTAGCATCCACAAAACTCTGCCCCACATCATTCACGTCAATTCAAAACGATAAACTGTTTATCGGATGAAATCTCGTCGCAGTCTACGTATTTGCGAAAACTCGTGAAGCTTTCTCCCGCAGGATCTGTACCCAGCGGTGGCAGCAGCCGACGTGAGATTTCCTTTCAATTAACTTGGTACCTTTTCCGGGGAGCAGGTCATACTGACCAGGTGTGATACAATGAGTCGGGCAAGGTTTTTCTCATCTACTTCATCCGGTTCTGGAATGTCGTATCCTTGCGTACCTTGTCGGGCAGTTCTTTCTGGTCAATGCGGGGAGGCACCCGCCCATGATAGGTCGCATCTTTCACTTCTTTGCCGCCCCATCTTTCGAGGATGAAGACAAGACGCGCACTGCGTACTTGCTGAACACCATCCTGATTACATTTCTCCTGGGCGACCTCATTTATATTGTCGTCTCGCTCCTGGCGGCGCGGGGGCAGACACCCTCCCCAAATTGGCTAATCATCCTCATTAACGGAAGCGTCGTCGTTCTCTGCCTGCTTGGGCTGATGGTATTGCTGCGGCGGGGTTACGTTCGCGTAGCAGCGATCAGCTTTGTCCTGTCCTGGTGGTGCATTATCACCCTCTCCTACATCGCTATTGGCAGTGTAAAGGCTTCGGGCTTGAGCGCCTACTTTGTGATGGTGATCATCGCCGCGCTACTCCTGGGCGGACGCGCTGCACTCGCCTTCGGGGCGATCAGTGTATTGGCGGGCGCGGCCTTGTTTTACGCAGAACAGGTCGGTTTGCTCACTCAATATGGCAATACCCCACTTGAAAGTGTCAGCGTTTGGCTGGTTACTTCCCTCTACATTGTTCTGGCTTCCGTCTTTTTGTATCTTGCAGCCAATAGCATCAGCAAGGCAATCGCGCGTGCCCGCCAGCAGGAGCGCGCCCTGGCGGAACGCAACCGGGACCTTGAGCGCGAGATCGCGCTACACAACCAGGCAGAAGAAGCCTATCGGCTTCTGGTCGACCAAATGTCTCAAGGGCTATTGATTATTCTGGATAATCGCATTGTCTTCGCCAACAAGGCTGTTACCGACGTGAGCGGCAGGACGTTAGACGAACTGCTGTCTCTCAAAGATCCTTTTGAGTTGATACATCCTGACGACAGGGCACTCGTTGCACAAAATATGCAGCGGCGGCTGGAGGATGAGCCATCCCCTCAACGTTACGACTTCCGGCTGACAGGCGCAGCCGGCCAGAGCCGCTGGGTCGAGATTTTTGCAGCGCGAATCATGTACCGGGGAAGAGCGGCCATTCAGGCACTTATTGTCGATGTAACTGAGCGCAAACAACATGAAAAGACATTGCGCGAGAGTGAAGGGATTGCGCGAGAGTTCCAGGAGAAGTTGAAGGCGCTCCATGAACTAAGCATCGTGCTTACCAAAGCCAACTCGCTCGAAGAGTTGTATCGCCTGGCCGTCGAAGCCGGTTGTAGTTACCTGGGCTTTGACCGTTTGGGGCTATGGACGGTCGATCCACAAAGTGGCGAAATCAAGGCGAGGTATGGGACAGACGAACACGGTGCTCTACGTTATGAATTCGACAGCGCGTATGATTACAACAGCGATGCGAATATTGCAGAGGTATTGCGTGACAAAGCATCAGTCAAGATTTGGGAAGATGTCGCATTATTCAATGGACAGCACCAGGTCGTGGGATATGGCTGGAACGCGATGGCAATATTATGGAACGGCGACGAAATCATCGGTGTGATCGCAGCCGACAACCTCCTGAGACAGAAGAGCCTGCTGCCAGACCAGCCCGAACTTCTGGCATTATATGGTACGACGGTTGGGCATCTCATTGCACGCAAGCGGACGGAGGAACACCTCAAATTCTCGGAAGAGCGCTTCGCCAAAGCCTTTGAGGCAAGCCCCATTCCGATTGCCATCTGTGCCGGTACAGATAGTGCCTACGCGGACGTTAACGATAGCTGGGTGAAGCTGTACGGGTACAGTCGTGAGGAAGCCGTCGGGCACACCGGCGTCGAGCTCAATATCTGGGTCGAGGAAGGCGAACGGAACCGTCTGATTACGGGTTTCGACCAACAAGGTTGGCTTTCCGGACAAGAGATAGCGGTAAGGACAAAGAAAGGGGAGATTCTTTTTGTCGTGTGGTCTGGCGTGGAATTTACCCTGCGGGAGGGAACTTTCACGCTGTTGATGACCTACGACATCACGGCGCGCAAACAGGCTGAGCAACAGCGGTTGGAGTTGGCCCTGGCAAACAAAAGAGTGGAGCTGCTTACGGAGTTCTTGGGCAACATGTCGCATGACTTGAAGACCCCGTTGACCGTAATCAACACGTCTTTGTACTTGCTTAAACAGGTTCGGGATCCCGATAAGCAAGAGAGCCAGTTGAAGAAGATCAATGATCAAACACAGTTGTTGGAAAAATACATCCAGGACATTCTGACCATCTCACGCCTGGATCACACCCAAAGCCTTGTTCCCGACGCAATGACGGCAGTCAACCTCAATACGCTGATCCATAAAGTGGAGGACGAACTTCGACCCTCTGCCGAGCGAAAGAATCTCAAGACGCGGCTGGACCTGGACGTTAACTTGCCGAGCATACCCGGCGATGAAGACGAACTGTATCGGGCAATGATTAATCTGCTGGAAAACGCCTTCAATTACACGCCGGATGGCGGTATGGTTTCCATCGCCACCTTTTGGCAAGATCATTATGTAGTGGCAAAAGTTTCGGACACGGGGATCGGGATCAGCGAGGCGGAGTTGCCGCATATCTTTGAGCGGTTTTATCGCAGCGCCAATGCAAAAGCCTCGGTGAAAAGCGGTTCTGGCCTGGGATTAGCCATTGTCAAGCGAGTCATCGACCTGCACCACGGGAGCATTGAGGTCGAAAGTATTCCCGGCAAAAGCACGACCTTCGCAGTGCGCTTGCCTGTCGATCATTAGGTCCCGAGCTGTGTAGGCAGAACCAACTTTTTCAGAGCTTACTTGTGATACGTCTGGACAGACTCAGCATTGCTGGCAGCAGTCAACCAAGCCTACGCTAAACTCTCCGCTTCCGGGAAACGGGTCTTACAGGTCCATATCGCTGAGGAAATCGGTGTCTCGTTAACTGCCTTGGGGAGACACCGAATTGCGTGGGAACGTACGAAGGAGATCTCAGCTAGGGAACAAGACCGTACCAGCCACCAAAAGGATTCTAATCCTTCTCGGAAATCAAAAGAAACATGTTCGGACTTTTTCTAACTCAAACGCGGAAAGTCATTCTATTCTAATCCGAACGCGGAAATCACAGGTTCGAATTGGCTTCCTATAGGCGTCCCCGGCGGGAGCCAACTCGAACCAGCAAAACCTGTCTTGCTGGTTCCGCTTTTTGCTGCAACAGCCCCTGCATTTCCTTTTGCCTGGTTAGCCAATTTCTGCAAATAGCAAAAGGGTGTGCGGAGTTCCATTCTCAGAATCTGACCCTCCGGGTTGATGACAACCCGCTTGACCATATGCCGCAACAAATCTTGCTGGCCTTGTTGTGGCAATCTAGTGAACAGTATACCAGCTTTTGCGATAAGGCTAAGTGCATCATCCAGGGTAGCGACCTGTACCTTACAGCTGCGATCCATAGCCTCCAAGTTAGCACGAATTATATTCCGCTGATCTTGCCATTCCCTCCACAAAGTTTCCCAGGTTTCATCGGAGATTTGCTGCTTCGCATGTAGCCGCGCACATCGAAGTTCCTCCTCCGCTAGATCTTTTAGCGTTTTTTCAAGCATGGCACGCTCATCGGTCTTGGTCTTGCTTACAAGTTTCTCTAACTGACCGACATATTCATTGCGGATTGTCTTGAGATGCTTTTCATCAATCTGAATGTCGTGCATCCAGTTGGGTATCTGTTCATCAACCCGGCGGCAAAGGAAATTTAGGTTTTTGCGTTCCATGCAATAATAGGAGACGCCTCCACGGGCGCGATTAGCATTTGGCATTGAGCAGGTTAACTTTGTCAGTGTGCTATCGGGATGCTCAAGAGCGATCAGCCCTTGCAGAAGGTAGAAGTGTTTCTTCCGGTGATCTCGAGCCTTATTCCTTCGGGATAGAATGGACATCCCCGCTTCAAATTCTTCTGTTGTAACGATAGGCGTCCAGTTACCGCGAAGTGTTTTGGGCGGAATAGTCGCCCAGTCAGTATCTACGACGACCCATCCGGAATAAAACCAGTTATGAAAAACACGAGAGACAACGTTCAAAGGATGGTGGTGATTTCCATGAGTATCCAGGCTGACGAATGGCCGACCACTTCGAAGCCGATACCCTTTTGCATGTAGACCTTCGCATATATCATGCAAAGCTATCCGATCACTCAGCAATAAGTCCCACGCATAACGCCAAACTTTACTTTGTTCCGGGTCAATTTCTACCCAGCGCCTATATTTTGCGTTTTTGAGCCGCTCATCCACGCTGTTAAGCACTGATAACTTTTCTTCGCGATTGACATAGCCATCAGGTGCCTTCCACGCCCAATCTCCACCTAAGAGTTTGGAGTGCATCCCTTCTACTGAGCGCTGACCAATACGATCCGACTCGAATCGCGCGACACCAAACAACATGGTCACAATCATTCGGCCATCGGGAGTCGCAGGATCAAGGCTGGGGTAGGTAGCAATCCGCACGGTAATGCCAAGCTTAGTCAATTCGTCGAATGCACGAATGCCTTCCACATCATTTCTTCCAAACCGATCCACAAAAGCAATGGCAACGTGTGAAAACTTCCCATCCCGCGCATCAGTCAGCAAAAGCTGATAGTTTTTCCGATCAGTAGAACGGCCTGAGTAAATGTCCTTATACTCGGCAATGAGAGGCAATCCTGAGCCTTCAATCAAGCGTTCCGTGCATAGGCGACGTTGGCTACCCAATGATCGTTCCGGCGCCTGTGCATCTTCATCGCTTGTGCGACCGTAGAAAACCCAGCCTGGAATCATTGACCGTAACTTAGTTTTTGCTCGACCCATCTCGCGACATCCCTGTTTACGCGCCTTATAGAGCTGATTTGCATATCATAAAACATCATTTCAAATCTGTGTTTTTGTGCGCTTAGTGGCTATGACGTTTCTGACTTGAATTCACATTTCGTTCAACCGGTTTTTCCTCGAGTTCTCTTTTCTTGTCTCTATCGGCTTTCTCGTCAGGCACGAGTGGTTCGACGCTGGCGAGAAGTTGACCAACTCGCATCAGTCTGGCGAGCATCTGCACTGGTAAATCTTCGTGTGTCATATTTCACCTTGAAATATTGGGCTAGTTGCCGGTTCGTGTTCCTGCCAACTTTAGGGATTTGATTGACTACTGATCGTTCCATCAGGTTTCACGATGCCATCCTCAATCGCACGACTAACCAAGCCGGGAGTTGACAGCGCCAGGAAACGCAACCGTAGCTCACGCAATAGGAAGTAAACGTAGGTTCGGGAGATGTGCAGTTCTTCGGCTATGCCAGTCGCGTTGTGGCCCCGAACCAGCAGAGATAGGACTTGCTGTTCAATTGGCTTGAGATTAGAAAATTGCACGTCTACCATATATGCCCCCTTCCATGTGCGCTCTACCGAAACTGTCCGCTTCTGTCAGTTTGCCTAAATTCGGCGCTAGGGTTTGGCGGATCAAGACAGCGCCTAACTTTGGAAAAACTGGTGCCCATTAATCCGATTCGCGCTATTACCAAGTAGTTTGGTATAATTATAGGTTAATGGCAGATTATTTTATGATTTGCCAATCACAATATCACATTACTTTTTCTTTTGCAACTATTCGCAAAGAATCTCATCTCACGGATAACTAAATGCCTGCCACATATCATGAAGAGCATCGAAAACCCTCCCAGTCTCCGTTATCCGAGAGGCTAGTCATACTGCGCACTGAGTTTGGTCTGACCCAAGAGGCGCTAGCTCACTTACTTGGACTTACCTACGTTACAGTCGCCAGTTGGGAGGATGATCGAACTATGCCGAACACCAAATACCTGATCAATCTCGCTCAGATTTTTGACGTGAGTGCCGATTATCTCCTGGGACTAACGGACAACCCGCAGAGTCACTATTCACTGTCAGATCTCACACAACTCGAAACGAACCTCATCAAGGCGGTTCGTGATAATGACGTTGCCACTACTCTTTCGGTCCTTGCACTTTTGCAAACTGAGAAAGACCGAAAGATAGATCCGAGGAATTTCGTCGTGGCTGACACTGAACGGCTACAAATTAGTCGGAAGCGGTTAGCCACAGTGTTGGTCGTCACCACCGA
>Ga0070730_10006067_pt1 | contig 10358 bp, 8 predicted proteins | sample Coa_R1_3_FD_66447 | JGI IMG/M metagenome (GOLD analysis project Ga0070730, IMG submission 66447) | Surface soil microbial communities from Centralia Pennsylvania, which are recovering from an underground coalmine fire - Coalmine... | ecosystem: Environmental > Terrestrial > Soil > Unclassified ... | reverse complement strand
CTCGGCATGAGCAACAGCGAACAACGGACACGGCTGGTAGCGGGAGGTTGGCGGTGGGGGCAGATGTGTGAAGAGGGTGTGTGAATCCGGCTCGACCAGGCCGATGCCCTGTGGGAATGTCAAACTGACCGTGTCCACGGCTGGGGGAAGGGGCAGGGCAGTGCCGCAACGGCCACGAGCTGCGAATCGGCGGCTGCGGGCCCTGATGGGCGAGGCCAGAATGTCCAACAAGGGCCTGGCGCGCAGGGTTGTTGACCTGGCCAAGGCGCGGGGTGTGGCGGCCGTGCGCTGCGACCACACCTCGGTGCTGCGATGGCTGGCAGGTGAACAGCCGCGTCCGCCCGTGCCGGAACTGATCGCCAGCGTCTTGGGTGAGGCTCTCGGCCGACCGGTCCCGGAGATCGAGCTGGGCATGACCCCCAGCGACCTGCCCGCCGACCTCGGCTTGCACCTGCCCACCGAGTGGGCCGACACCGTAGCCATCTCGACTGCCCTGTGGAGGGCCGACGTGCAACGCAGGCGCTTGCTGGTCAATGCGGCGTTTGTTGCCGCCGCCATGCCGGCGTCAGCGCTGCGCTGGCTCACGAGCCCGCCAGCCAGCGGACCAGCAGGTAACGGCCCGGTGCGGGTCGGCCGTGCCGACATCGAAGCGATCCGGGAACTCACGCACTCCTACCGGGAACTGGACAACCGGCTCGGCGGAGGCCGCCTCCGAACCGTGATCCTGTCCTACCTTGACGACCACGTCTCCCACCTGCTCATCAACGGCAGCTACCGCGAGGACACAGGCAGGCAACTAGCCGCCGCATGCGGTGAGCTGTCGCAACTGGCCGGCTGGGTCGCCTACGACAGCGGCGAGCACGGCGTTGCCCAGCGCTACCTGACCCAGGCCCTCGCCTACGCCCGGCACGCCGGCGACCACGCCTTGGGCGCGGAAATCCTTGCCGCCGAGGCTCACCAGGCGCTCTACCTGACCCGGCCCGGTGAGGCCATCGACCTGGCCCGCGCCGCCCAGGCCGCCGCTCTCAAGCACGGATCAGCGACGCTGCTCACCGAATGCCTGGTCATGGAAGCACACGGGCACGCCGCCCGCGACGACGCTCGCGCCTGCGGTACGACCCTCGCCACGGCAGAGCGGACTTTTGACCGCGCCACCCAGGAGGACAATCCCGCCTGGCTGGCCTACTTCGATGAGGCATACCTGGCCGCTCGCATGGCCCAATGCTTCCGTGACCTTGGCGAAGCCGGCCATGCCGCCAGGTATGCGCGGCGGTCTCTCGACATGGACGGCCGCTACGTCCGCGGGCGGGCCTTCAATCTGGCGCTGCTCGCCACTGCCCACGCCGCCCAGGACGAGCCGGAACGGGCGTGCGCCGTTGGGCGGCAGGCCCTTGACCTGACGGTGCGCCTCACCTCCGCCCGCAGTGTCCACTACGTCCGCGACCTGGTGCGGCGGCTCCGGCCGCGCGCTGACGTCCCCGCCGTGCGGGACTTCACGGCCGAGGTGCGGGAACGCCTGCCCGCCGCAGCAGGGCATGCTGCACCCCGATAACCGTGATCGCGCCGAGGATATCCCCCTTGGCGATCATGGCCGACGCCTCGTCGAGCGGCACCCACCGTACCTCGGCCGTCTCGTCCACCTCGGGCGCGCCGACCTGCTCCGCGCCGTACGCCAGGAACAAGTCCTGCGGGTAATCGGCGTTGCCGATGATCGGCTGGCATGACAGCACATACTTCATGTGCCGGGGGCGCCAGCCGGTTTCCTCCTCAACCTCGCGCGCCGCGGCAGCAGCTGGGTCTTCGCCGTCATCGACGTAGCCGCCGGGCAGTTCCCACACCCAGCGATCCACGATGAACCGGTGCCGCAGCATCAGCAGTATTCGCTCGCCCGGATCATCCAGCACCACCGTCATCGCGCAGCGCCGCATCCGGAACACGTACTGGGTGAAGCGCACCTCGTTGGGCAACTCCACATCGGCCAAGCTGACACGGACGTGAGGGGTATCGTCCACCAGCCGCTCGCCGTGGACCACCCACCTGTGCGGGTTCGACACCTACCGACACTATCCTCCACACACGGGTGCGAAGATCCACAAGGGTGACTGGCCTGCTCCGCGCAGGTGTCGAAAACTCCCTCTGGAGGACTAACAATGGTAGGCGCGGGCGTCCGGCTGAACTGCGGATGCCGGGCCAGCTGCAGCAGCACCCACATAATTTCGTGCGGCTAGGTTATGGCTTCACGCGCCGCCTGCACCAGCCGAAGCTGCCGCAACCGGGCTCCGGGCCTGGGGCGATGTGCCGTGCGCGGCGGGGGTGGCGGGACCGATGGCTGTAGTTGACCATTAGGTGTAGAACTATGACGTGGAGTCAGGGGAGCAGGCCAGGCGTGAGGCCGAAACGTGCCGTGAGTTCGTGCTCCCGGCTCTCCACGACGCTGGCTGGACGGACGACCAGATTAGTGACGAGTATCCAATTACAGGCGGGCGGATACGCGCAACTGCACGGTACTTCGAACGCGAAATGCCGCTTCGTGCCGACTACGCCTTGGAGTTCACCCCGGGCCTGGTGATTGGGGTTGTCGAGGCGAAGCGGACCCGTAAGAACGCAGGTGACGGGATTGAACAGGCAAAGCGGTATGCGAGGCTCCTGGACGTCCCGTTCGCGTATGCGACCAACGGGAAAGAGATCTTCGAGATCGACCGCGCTACAGGCTTAATCACCCAGCCACGCGGTTTCCCGTCCCCGAAGGCACTGTGGGACCGCTACCGGGGAGCCGCCGGGATCCAGGAGGGGCTGGAGAGCGATCTGCTGCTCGCCCCCTTCAACGACAGGCTGCGCAACTGGGACAACACGCCCAAGCTTCCACGGTATTACCAGCGCGTCGCGGTGAACCGCGCTCTGCATGCGCTCGCCCGCGGCGACAAGCGCGTCCTGCTTGTGCTGGCGACCGGGACGGGCAAGACGCTGGTGGCATTCCAGGTCGTAGCCAAGCTCTGGGAATCACACTGGACGCCTGGCCGCAAGCCGCGGGTGCTCTACCTGGCGGACCGCAACATCCTCGTAGACCAGCCGAAGGACGAGTACTTCGCCCCGGTCTTCGGAGACGCCGTGTACAAGCTCGGGGGTGGCGACGCCCGGCGGGGCCGTAGCATCTACTTCGCCTTGTACCAGTCGATGGAGCACGGCGATGAGGGCGCGCTCTTCGAGGCGTTCCCGCGTGATCACTTCGATCTGATCATCGTGGATGAGTGCCATCGGGGCAGTGCTGCTGATGCATCACGGTGGCGCCGGATCCTTGATCACTACTCTCCGGCCACACAGATCGGCATGACCGCGACCCCAATCAGTGACCGGGAGCGGGACACCTTCGGCTACTTCGGGAACCCGGTTTACACCTACTCGTTGGCGCAAGGCATTGAAGACGGGTTCCTGGCGCCATATCGGGTCCGCAAGGTGCGGCTGAACGTCGACATGACGGGCTGGCGGCCAGAGCCTGGCCAGCACGATCTCTATGGCAATGAGATCCCCGACGATCTTTACACGCCCAGAGAGTACGAGCGCGTCCTCGCCATCCTGGAACGCACTGGGGAAGCCGCGAACTACCTCACCGAGTTCCTGCACAGGACCGGCCGGATGGGCAAGACGATCGTGTTCTGCGAGAACAACGACCACGCGCACCGCATGCGGGTCGCGCTGAACAACGCCAACGCCGACATGGCACGGCGATATGAGAACTACGTATTCCGGATCACCGATGCGGACGGTCCTCCTGGGCGGGCACTGCTGGATGAGTTCAGGAAGGTAGACACCGATGAGCCGGTCATCGCGGTCACGTCGCGCCTGCTGACCACGGGCGTGGACATCCCAACTGTGCGCAACATCGTCTTGTTCCGGCGGATTGGCTCGACGCCCGAGTTCAAGCAGATCGTGGGCAGGGGAACGCGTGTGTTCGAGGAAGCCGGCAAGTTCGCGTTCGACATCGTCGACTTCGTCGACGCCACCCGGAAGTTCAATGACCCGCTGTTCGACGGCCCGCCGATGCGCGTGGTCCACGACGATACCAACGACAACGGGAACATCACGGACTCTGTGACCGAGGATGACGCCGAGGATGAGCAGGTCCGGGAACCCGAATCCGAGTACCGGCAGCAGGACCACGGGCCACTCCCAAGCGATGACGGCAGGGGCCAGGCTGGCGGGGAGAACGCGGAGCAGATCAGGGCCAGAGGCAGACGCCTGTACGTCGATGGGGTCGATGTTTATGTGTGGGGCGATGCGTACTACATCGCAGAAGGAGACGGGCATCGGCTCCGGATGGTCGAGTACCGCCAGTATGTCCGGGACCGTCTGCTGAGACTCAACCTCTCGGCCACGGACCTGCGCGCCCAGTGGGCCCACGCGAAGAGCCGCAGCGAGCTAACCAGGATCCTGGCTGGGGAAGGCATTGACGTCGAAGATCTCGCGGAACACCTCGATGAGCCCGGCGCTGACGCACTGGACCTGCTCCTTCATCTCGCGTGGCAACTGCCCGTGATAAGCCGGGCCGAGCGGGCGCGCCGCGTCCGGCGTCTGCATCAGAAGTTCTTGGAGTCCTTCGCGCCAGAGGCTCGGCGGGTTTTGGAGCTGATCTTGGAGAAGTACGAGGCACATGGCGTTGAGGAGGTTTCACCGAAGTCGCTGAGGGTGCCTCCGTTCACGACGATGGGTCAGCCCGCAGAACTGGCCGCTCGGTTCGGCGGCCCTACGGGGCTGCGTGAGGCGCTCGACGAACTGGGGAAGCTCCTGTACGACGTCGCGTGATCGTCATTCCCCTGGCCGTGGATGTGAGAGCAGGTACAACCGTAACGTGTCGATCTTGAGTGCTGCTAACGTGCTCCCGTGGCGCGACCAATGACAGGCGACGAGCAGACTTCGCGGGCAAAGCTGGATGCGGTGATCAAGTCTGCGCGTGACATCATGCGCAAGGATCCCGGGCTGAACGGAGACCTAGACCGCCTCCCGCAGCTATCGTGGATGCTGTTCCTGCGTGCCTTCGATGCGATGGAGGCCGATCGCGAGGCCGTAGAGGACGATTTCCGGCCTGCGATCGCTGAACGCTACCGCTGGCGGGCGTGGGGTGATAACGAAGACTTTACGGGCAAGGAATTGCTTGACTTTGTCAACGAGGAGCTGCTTCCGTACCTCCAAGAGCTGAAAGGGCCCAGCGGCGACCCGCGCAACGTCCTGTCAGCAGTCTTCACCGAGATCGAAAACCGGATGCGCTCTGGGTATTTGCTGCGCGACCTGGCCAACCAGCTCAACAAGATTAGCTTCGCCAACAGCGACGACATCCACACCATGGCGCACACATATGAGAAGATCCTCAAACAGGCACGCGACGCTGCAGGCGACTCGGGGGAGTTCTATACGCCGCGCCCGGTGATCCGGTTCATGGTGGAGCAAACATTTCTGCAGCTCGGTGAGTCGATCCTTGACCCTGCTTGCGGGACTGGCGGGTTCCTGGTCGAGGCACACGAGATACTAGAGAACCGGGTTGACAGCACGGCTCAGCGTGCCGAACTGCATGCCAATCTGCGAGGCATCGAAAAGAAACCCCTTCCGTACCTGTTGTGCATGATGAATCTCATGCTTCATGGCATTGAATCTCCAGCGGTGATCCGTGGGAACGCGCTGGTGCAGATGCGTGACGATATGCGCCCGAAGGAACGTGTCGACGTCGTGCTCACCAACCCGCCTTTCGGAGGCGAGGAGGAAGCATCCGTCGCAAAGCGCTACCCGGCGGGACTCCAGACCAAAGAGACTGCGTGGCTGTACCTCCAGGGCATCATAGACCGGCTCAAGCCCGGCGGACGGTGCGCGATCGTGCTTCCCAACGGCGTGCTATTCGGCGGCGGTGTTGGCGCCAGGATCAAGCAGAAACTGCTCCGCGAATGCAACCTGCACACGATCGTCCGACTGCCGCAAGGGGTTTTCGCCCCCTACACACTGATCTCAGCCAACCTACTGTTCTTCGAGAAAATCGGGCCGACAAAGGAAATCTGGTTCTACCAGATCCCAGCGCCCGAGGGTCGGCGCGGTTACTCCAAGACCAAGCCCATGCCCTACGAGGCGTTCGCGGACTGCGCTTCCTGGTGGGGCAGCACGACGCGCACGGGCCGGACGGAAGGCACACGGGCGTGGCGGGTGCCAATCGCCGACATCAAGCTATCGGACTACAACCTCGACCTTACAAACCCAAACCCAGATGACGACCTTGCGCATCGCCCACCACAAGAGCTATTCAAAGAACTGATCGCTGCGGAGCGGCAGATCCTGGACTTGTTGTCCAACATTGAATTCGACATGGGGATTGAGGATACGACCCCCATCAGGCTGGGGGATGTACTTAAGATTGAGCGTATTCCGGTCCATATTGACCTGGAGAGCAAGTATGTCCAAATAGGTATCAGGTCATTTGGGCGCGGGATCTTCCACCGTGATCCTGTACCGGGAGATGAGCTGGGCAAGCTCCGCTATTTCGAGGTTCATCCGCGCAGGCTGATAGTAAGTAATATCATGGCATGGGAAGGGGCCATCGCACTCTCGTCAGATTCTGACGCCGGATGTATAGGCTCGAATCGCTTTCTAAGTTACGTACCGACTGGAGACGTAGACCTCGCGTATTTGAATTATTTCTTTCAAAGCGAACTCGGAATGAAACTAATATCGAGGACGTCGACAGGGACAGTTGCGCGTAATCAGACGCTCTCGATGACCGACTTCGAAGGTCTCGTCGTGCCACTCCCCAGCATTGTCGTGCAGCGTCGCGTCGCCGTAGTGTTGGACCGTCTAGCAGATGCCCGTAGTCTAGCCGATCATCAGCAAGCGGTGCTGAGTGCGCTGCGGTCTAGTCTGCTGAATGCGGCATTCGCCGGTCAGCTCTAAACGCGCCGCCACTCCGCGTCAGTGAGGATAAGGTGATCGAGGAAGCGGAGGCCGAGTGTGTCAGCCGCCTCCGCAAGCTTTCTGGTGACTTGAAGGTCGGACGGGCTTGGGTCTGCACTTCCACTCGGGTGATTGTGTGCAACACCGAATGCCGTGCCGCCTGCTGAGAGCACCGTCCGCAGGACGTCGCGGACCGGGATCAGGCTTCTGTCGGTGCCTCCTTCGGTGAGCTGGACGCTCCTGATCACGTTTCCGGCGGGGTCACAGACAATTACCACCACCCGCTCGGTTCGATGGCCTCGGAGTAAAGGAGCCGCGATGTCCGCGACGTCAATAGATCCGCGAATCTTGCGTGGAGGTATCGATGACTCTGCTCTCCGGGCAAGCTGGAAAGCGGCGGCGACCCGCGCAGCCTTAGCCGGTCCCATGCCGGGGATGGTGAGTAACTCGTGTGGCTCGGCCCGCGCGAGCCGCGACAGGTCACCGCAAGTCTCAATGACCTTGACGGCGAGGGTGATCGCATCGGTTCCCGGCGTTCCCGATCCGATGAGCAGCGCCAGCAACTCGCGGTCCGCCAGTGCCTCGTGGCCTGTCGTGAGCAGTCGCTCCCGTGGCCGATCGCGCTCCGCGAGGTCCTTTACCCGCATTCCCAAAGGTGTATCACCCGGCACCGACAAGCATCGAGGGCAGTCAGAGTTACTCCCCGGCGAGCGACAAGGCGTGGTGATGTAGCGTCTCTGAGCGTGCGCGGACGAAGGCGTCGTAGTCGTCGTTCAGCATCGCTTGGTAGGTGGCTTCGCTGATCAGGCAGGTGCTCAGACGGTGACGTATCGTATCCTCACCGTCGAAATCGATGACGTCGCGGAGGTATGCCGATGGCCGCTGGTCGGAGATGGCGATGTTGCTGACAGACGTCAGCATGATGATGTTCGCGGGTACGTTCACACGCTCAGGAGGCATGCCCCTCCTGGCAAGGTACGCCTGTGGTGTATAGCTCCGCGAAGCGAGTGGCCGCCACGGTACTCAATCACTGTCACGCTCGGCGCGCGAAGCCGGTCCCACACAGCGGGACCGAACACCGTCTGCAGGTCGGAGAGGTTGGTCACTAGCACGGTCGGGCGCCTGGGCGTGTTGCACCTGCGGTTGAGGATCAGGTACAAGAAGTCAGCGTCACGCTCGCCTTGCGGCGTTTCTCCCCAGGCGTCATCCACGACCAGCAGATCGGTGCTCTGCCACTGCCTGAGCAGGTTCGGGTCATGTTCGGCGAACGCCGACATCGGCCGGGCCCGCAGCCACAGCTCGCGGTCGGCGTAGACGGCCGTTCCGGTGAACCTGTCCTCATAGGCGGCGCGCACCGCGTGCAGAATGTCCCAGGTCTTGCCCCGGCCGTGATCACCGGACAAGACCAGGTTGCCGGGCGGGGCGTTGCGCGACAGCGGCCCAGCCCAGGCGCGAACCTGGCTCAACTGCGGGCGCTGGACGGCGGGCGCGTCCCGGATCAGCGGGAACTGGTCCAGCACCGCGCGCCAGTGTGTCCGCCCGGCCAGCCGCTTGTCCTCGGCCCGGCGTGCGGCCTCGTAGTCGCAGGTCTGCCAGCGCGCGAGCACCGCCGCACGCTCGGCGGCCTCACGCTCGCGCTGGGCGGCGCACTGCGGGCACTTCCCGCTCACTAGGTCGGTGTCGTGAAGGCCGCAGCGAAAAGACGACAGGACCGAAGCGAACGATGCGGGCACTATCGGCCCACCACCCGGTATGCTCGCGACTTCGCCAATCATCAGAAGACCACCCTCGCTGTCGGCTGCCGTCACCACCATCCCCGGGAATCACGCAGGCAGCCCAGGGGAGAACGGCTCGTCCTGGCAGGGGAATCCGGCCCGGTCAAAGGACCCCACCGGGACGGTCCCCCGAGGACTGGCGGTACCGGCCCGGGTGCGCTGGCGTTTGGGCTACGGGAGCGCGTAGGCGCGCAGGCGCTGGTCGAAGCCGCCGAGGTAGACGGTGCCGTTGACCACTACCGCTGGTGTGGCGGGGATGCCCGGGTCGCTGATGGTAGCCAGCTTGTGCCCGGTGGCTGCGTCGAGCGCGTACAGGGTGTTGTCGCTGTTCCCGGTGATGTAGACGATGCCGTTGGCGACCACCGGTTCGGTGTCGACGGCGGAGCCGGAGGGCAGGGGAAACTCCCAGGCCGGCTTCCCGGTGACGGCGTTGAAGGCGTCCACTCCCAGTGAGCCCACGTAGACCAGGCTGCCCGCGACGGCGGGCCAGTCAAAGATGTCCTGCCCGACGGGCGGGGTCAGCCACAGGAACCCGCCGGTGCTGGCCTTCAGCGCCTCCAGCCGAGCCTGGTCGGTGCCGTTGTCGAAGCCGGTGTAAAGGATCCCGTGGGCGACGGTGGGGGTGAACAGCGGGCCGGGGCTGGACACATGCCACAGCAACTTGCCGGTGGCGGCGTCGAGCGCGTAGGCGCTGCCGCGAACGCCGTCGTCGTCGGAGGTGACCTCGTAGACGACCCCGCCCGCGACCGCCACCGAGGACTGTGGCCGGCGGCGGGAGGTGGTGAAGCTCCACAGCATTTTCCCGGTGGCGGCGTCCAGCGCGTACACCGCGCCGCCCAGGCCAAAGTCGGACGCGAAATACACCACCCCGCCCACCACCGCGGGAGGGGCGCCGAACCCAGCCTCGCCGGGCGTGACGAAGGTCCACACCTTCCTTCCTGTGGCGGCGTCGCGGGCATACAAGCGGCCATCGCCCAAGGCGTAGACGATCCCGCCCGCTACCGCGGGGTCGCTGAAGGCAAACGGCGGCACGCCAGCGAAGCTCCACATCTTGGCCCCGGTCGAAGCGCGGGCCGCGTAGAGGTGGCTGCCGAAATCGGAGAAATAGACCACCCCGTTCGCTAGTGCCGGGGATGTCTCCACTCGGCCGCTGGCCAGGAAGCTCCACTTCTGCCGCAGCCCGGCAACGTTGCCGGGGCCAAGGATGTGCTCGGACGGGTTGTCGCCGGTGCGGTCCGCGCCGAAGCCGAACTGGGGCCAGCCGCCGCGGGCGGTGGCCACCGCCCGCGGCTTCGCCGTACCCGAGTGCCCGGCCGCGGCAGCCGGAGCGAGCGAGAACCCGGCGAGTGCGGCGGCCCCAACCGCGGCCATGGCCGTGCGGCGTGCGCGACGAACTGGCATAAATGTCTCCCTGCGCCCGGGTGCGTTGATTCCGCGCTCCGGGCGGGCACGGCCACCGCGACGATGGTGGCCCGCTACGGCTAGCCCCGAGGGCAGAATCATTACGTAGGTAGTTCGTAGCCCTCGCCGTTTGGTATTGGCCCCGCCGTCCGGCCGGGCGTGGTGTCCTGGCGTGGGTTCGCATAATGGCGCGTCCGGCCCACTCGCCGTTGCTGCTCGGGGTTATGAAGCTGATGGCTTCCCCGGGGCGCAGAATCC
>Ga0070730_10006066_pt1 | contig 10359 bp, 7 predicted proteins | sample Coa_R1_3_FD_66447 | JGI IMG/M metagenome (GOLD analysis project Ga0070730, IMG submission 66447) | Surface soil microbial communities from Centralia Pennsylvania, which are recovering from an underground coalmine fire - Coalmine... | ecosystem: Environmental > Terrestrial > Soil > Unclassified ... | reverse complement strand
CACCAGGCGCCGCAGCTGCTCGCCGCCTACGACGCCCTGTGGCGCTGCGGCGCGGCTGCGCCCGCAGGCGGCGACGGCGCGCGTGTGCGGCAGGGGGAGTCGACGCGGTGAAACCCGAGTTCCAACATCCCGCCCGGGCCGGCTCGCCCGGGCGCAATCTCGCCGCGGCGCTCGTGGGCGGCGCCAACGGGGCGGCGCGCTGCGGATCCAGGACAGTGAGGGAGCGAGCCTGCAGGGCCGCGAGCCGAATCGCCTGGATCGCAGCGGCCCTACCCGTTGCGGCCGCTCCGAGCGCCGACGGCACCAGCGACGCGGGGGCGGTGCCGTACTCCTGCAGTTTCCAGGACTCCTGGGCCGGGTGCGGTTTCGCTGCACAGGTGAAGGACTCGAGCCGCATCACGCTGGTCACGGTAGCGGGCGTCGCCGGAGTGCGACTCGAGACGCTGCCGGGCGACGAGGGCATTGCCGGCAGCGGTCGCGCCGAGCGTGCCGATCTCGCGCTGTCGCCCGAAGCGACCGGCTGCTCGCAGGGGCAGGAGCAGTGGTGGTCGCATGCGCTGCTGTTCCCCGACGACTACGTCGAGCCGCGCCGCAATCGCGACGGTGCGTGGCCCTGGGGCGTGGTATTCGATTTTCACCAGACCGGTTCCGAGGGACAGGCGAATTTCCAGATCGACGTGGCAGGCGATCCGCCGCTGTTGCGCCTGGCGATCTCCGGCGGCCCGGTGATCTCCAATGGCGCACCTGGATCGCCCACGCGGCACTGGACGATCGGCCGGATCCGGAAGAATCACTGGTACGAGTTCCTCTACCACGTGCGCTGGTCGGCCGGCGGCGACGGATTCTTCGACGCCTGGGTCGATGGACGCAGCGTCGTCACCTATCGCGGACCGACCCTCTATACGGGCCAGGGCTGCTACCTGAAGCTTGCGAACTACCACACCCCGGTCGGCACGCCGGTCGCAGTGGTGCACGCACGCATACAGCGCGCCGCGAGCGAGGCGGCCCTCGCCGCGAGCCGGCCGCGCTAGGCACTGCGGCCTAGTCCCTTGGAGCTATGGCGCGCCCGCAGTGACGTGAGGCTTCGCATGCAAGCTTGAGCCTCAACGAGAAATCCGGGCGCCGGGCGGGGACGGGCTACCCACGGATGGAAGGATGATGAAAGCGCCGAGCGTCCTGCTGATCGGGCCTTACGATCCACACTGCGGGGAGTACACCTTTCTCGCTCCCCCGCTGGGGGTGTGGCGACTCGCCGGCGTGCTCGAGTCCGCCGGCGCCACGGCTCAGGTCTTCGACCCAAACTGCTGCGCCGAGCCGCCGGAGCGCGCGCTCGAGCGGAAGATCCGCCGCCGCCACTGGGACATCATCGGCGTCTCGACCACCGGCATGACGCTGCGTTTCGACCTCGAGCTCGCCCATCTGGCGCGACGATTCGCTCCGCATGCGCTGCTGATCGCCGGAGGCATGGAGGCGACCTTCAAGCCCGAGCTCATGTTCGGCCTCGCTCCCTTCGACCGCGTCGTGCTCGGGGAAGGGGAACGTCCGCTGCTCGAGATGATTGCGCGGCTGCGCTCCGGGGCGCCGCTCAGCGGCATCAGCGGCACGGCGGAGCGTCGTGCGGACGGGCAGTGCCTCAAGCTTCCGCAGCCGGCCCTCGACCGCACGGAGCTGCGAAATGCGATCTTCGCGACCCCCTACGGGCGCATGCCCTATGCCGCGTACTGGGAGCGGCTGGAGAAGTCTTATCGGGTCGGGGCGCTCCCGACCAAGGCCGCCCGCGAGGCGCTGCTCGCGGAAATCCGCTCGGTGCGTCTGATCACCCTCAACTACTGTCCCATGGGCTGCAGCTTCTGCTCTTCCACGAATTTCCTGCATGAGGCCCAGGGAAGCGTCGCCAGCATCAGCCGCCTCGATGCCGACGAATGCACGCTCATGCTGCAGTCCATCGCGGCTGCGCACCCCGGGGTGCGCACCATCATCTTCCAGGACGACATCTTCGCCTTCACCCAGGACCGGCGCATTCTGCCGCTGTGCGAGCGGATCATCGCCGCGAAGGAAAGCGGCAGTCTGCCGCGCGCGCTGCAGTTCATCAGCACCAATCGCGTCGATGCGATGACACCGGAGCGGCTCGCGGCCATGCGGCGCGCGGGCTTCCGTGTGCTCGGCTTCGGGATCGAGAGCTTCTCGCACAACGTTCTCAAGGAATTCAACAAGGGCCGCATCCATGCGCATATCGAGCCGACGCTCACCTGTGCCCTCGACTTAGGTATTACGCCGTTCCTCGATCTCATTCTGACCTCTCCGCGCTCGACGCTCGCCGACCTCGCGCAGACTCTGCGCGAGGCGTACCGCTGGTTGAGCCGCGGCTGCGAGATAGGTCTGTACCCCTACGTCATCCCGTTCTCGGGTGCGCCCATGGCGGCCGACCCGGCGCTTCAGCCCTTCACGGTCTGCGAGCGACGCGAGATCGCGGGTACCGGGCTCACCTGGGATCAACCCGCCAAGATCCTGCCGGCGGACCCCCGGGTGCGCGCGACCATCCTGACCATCGAGCGCAGATTCGAGGCCTTTCTCGCGCAGGCCGGGCGCAGCGCCGCTCATCTTCCGTCGCGGCTGCGCTCCCTCATCTGGATCCTGTGCTCGTTGCAGCCCATGGAGGAGCAGGGGTTGCCGATCGCCGATGCAGAGGCGCTGCGCCGCGAGCTGACCGCGAGGCTGCCGCGGACCCGGCGGGAAAGTGCCCTGGCGGTCGTATGAATTCCTACTGGGAACGGCGCGCCTGTCGTTTCGCGGCCGAGGGCGAGGGGCTCGCGGCCGTGTGCTCCTACGGGATGCCGCAGTTCTACAACCGCCTGATCGACTGGTGTCAGCGCCTCGCGCTTGCGCGCTCGCTGCGGGTTCCCCCCGGCACCCGCGTGCTGGACGTCGGCTGCGGCGTCGGTCGCTGGAGCTGCCGGCTCGCTGCCCGGGGGGCGCGGGTCACCGGGGTCGACGTGAGTGCCACGATGATCGAGCAGGCGCGCCGGCGGGCCGCGGCCCGCGGCGTCGCCGCGCGCTGCCGCTTCCTCGCGCAGGACCTGGCATCGCTCGAGCTGGTCGGCCGCTTCGACCTGATCCTGGGCGTCACGGTGCTGCAGCACATTCTGGAGCCGGCGGCGCTGCGTGCGAGCCTCGAGCGCCTCAGCTCGCACCTGAGTGCGGACGGCACGCTGATTCTGCTCGAGGCTGCCCCCGCGCGGCGGATCACGAATTGCAACAGTCCGGTCTTCGAGGCGCGGCAACGGGGCGAATACCTGCGGCTCTTCCGCGCCTGCGGTCTGCGGGTGCAGCGCATCGGCGGCGTCGATCCCGCACCCTTCAGATTCTGGCTGCTGCCGCACCTGCCACGGATTCCCCGCCTGCTGCGCACGCCGGCGCTGGCGGCCGTCACGCTGCTCTCGCTGCCGGTCGACCTGCCGTTCGGTCGCCTCGCGGTCAGGCATTCATGGCACGCCGTCTTCGTTCTCAAGCCCGTGCGGGAGCCGTCATGAACGCGAAACGACCGGTCGCGGTTGCCCTGCTCAGCGTGCTGGTCATCGCGGCTGTGGTCGTGTTGAGCTGGTCACAGCGCTCCCCGGAGCCTGTGGCCGGCGCGGCCGACGAGCTGAGCGTCAGGGTCACGAGCGCTGACGACGTCGGGCCCGGCTCATTGCGGGAGGCGCTCTATATCGCCGCCTCGGCCACGGGACGCGCCAACGTGTGGATCGTGCCGCGCAAGCTGATCCTGAAGACGCCGCTCCCGCCGCTCATGAATCCGCACGGCATGCGGCTCATCTCTCAGCCCGCCGGCGCCGAGATCGACGCCCAGGGCCTCGCTGCCGGCGCCGTGCTCGATGTGACCGGATCGAACGTTTCGATCGAAGGCGTGGTCGTGCACAACTGCCCGGGCGCGGCCGTGCTGCTGCGCGCCACGCATTTTCGCATGCACGCGAGCACGGTCGAGTCCTGTGACGTCGGCGTCGACGTCGCTGCCAACGCCGCCGACGTGCTGCTCGAGGACAACCGCTTCGTGAAAGACCGGATCGGGGTGCGCTTCGCGGCCGCGAACCCCGACGCGACGGTCGTGGGCAACACCTTCATGCAGGCCGGAGCCGCCGGACTGTGGGCGGTGCGCGGCGATCCGGGCCGCGGGGAAGAGCCCATCCGCGTCCACGACAACCACTTTACCGCCAACCGCAGCGGCCTCGTCGCGGGCAACGTTCCGATCGCCATCGAGCACAATGAATTCTCCGACAATGCCCCCGATGCCGCCTTGCACCTGGTCGGCGCGGGCGTGGTGGTGCGCAGCAACCACATCGGCGGCACGGCGGCGATGGGCATCGTCGCGGAGAACGCCCGCGAGCCGCTCATCGAAGCCAACGAGCTCGACGGGCTGAGCTCCTACGCCATCCTGCTGCGCAGCGCGCCCGGCGCGATGGTGCGCGGCAACCGCGTGACCGATTGCGCGGCCGGCCTGGCGTTCGTGCTCGGCGACCCGGGGCACCCCGGGAGCGCCATCGCCAACACCATCGCCGATCCGAAGCTCGACGCGATCGACATCATCGGCGACTCGCCGATCCTCAGGGACAATCAGGTGCTGCGCCCCCGCGCTCTGGCGCTGCGCGTCGCGGACTACCTCGAGGCGGGCGGCGAGAAGGTGCATGCCCAGCCGACGCTCCAGGGCAACAACAACTTCCGCGCGAATGTCGTCGGCACGGCCGCAGTGCCCGTGCCGATTGCCGCTGCCGTGGGCGAGCAGTGAGGGACCGGGCTGCAGCGCAGATCGATCGCGGATCGAGCTGGCTCGATCCGCGGGCGCACCCGCTCGCGGACACCTGGCTGCTGACCCTATTCACCGCTCTGCTCGCGCTCGGGCTGCCGCGTCTGGCGAGCGGCCTGCAGGTCGACTTCCCCGCCTGCGCGCTGGGGCTGCTGGCGCTCGCGGTGTTGCACGTCGGCTTCACGCTGGTCGCCGCGCGCATGGCTCCGGCGCCACCGGCGCGTACGCGGCTGCTCATCGCCCTGCATCTCGCGTGCGTGGTAATCCTGGCCTTCATCTGGCGGCGGGGCGGAGGGCTGCAGAATCCCGTCTTCCTCGGGGTATTCGTGCTGCCGGTGATCGGAGCCGTGTTCATCTCGCGGTGGCAGTCGTATGTCACCGCGGCACTGAGCGTGGTTGCGGCGGCCGTGATGTCGGGCGAATGGGCGAGCTCCATCGGCAGACTGGCGGGTGGAACGGGCCGGCCCTTCGCCGCCTTCTATGCGCCGGCGGGCTATTACACCGTTGTGTTGCAGGTGTTTGCCGTGGTGGTGTTCGCGTGCGCCATTGCCGCGGAATACCTGCGCACTCTCTACGACAGGCTGAACGTCCAGGTGGCGGTGGCGCACGGCGAGGCCCTGCGCAGCGAGCGGCTGTGGTCCGCCCTGGTGGAGCAGTTGCCCTTTGCTGCGGCCCTCGTTGACGTCGAGACGCACGAGATCCTCGGGGCGAGCGCGGTCGCCCTGGCCCGATGGGGTACGCAGGACCGGGCGATTGCCGGGCGGCCGTTCTTCGAGGTGGTGCGGTTCTCCTACCCTGAGGCGATCGAAGCGCTGATCGGCGGGGACGATGGAGTCGAGCCGCTCAGCATGATGCGCCTCGGCGGGCAGCTGCTGGCGACCGAGGTGCGCGTGCGGCACATCGTCCAAAGCGGCCGCCGCATGGCGTTGGTCACGGTCAGGGATACGACCGAGGCTCTTTGCGTAAGAGCGGCGCTCGATGCCGCCGAGCACGCCTCGATCGTCCTGGAAGCTTCCGGCCGCGTGCGGGTGGTCAACCGGGCCGCCCGGGCGGTTTTTCCCGAAGCGAAAGTCGGCAGCGAGGTATCGAAGCTGATACCGGAGGCAGCGGCTACCACCTGGTGGGATCCGGGCGTGAGCCGCTGCAAGAAGATGCATCTGAGCGTCGCGCGGCGCTTGTACCGGGTGACGGCGACCGCGGTCACCCTGCCCGGCGAGGAGGAGCGGCTCTACGTGATCGCGCTGGTACCTGCAGCGCCGGTCGCCGGCGCGGATCGCGGAGCCACGACCCTGAGCGCCGTCATGGGACAACAGTGAACACCACGGTGCAGGTCTGCGCTGCGATCGCCATGGGGTGCGCGGCGCAACTGTGCCGCGCCGAGCCGCCGCCGCTCGCGCCGGCGGACCAGGGGCCGCTCGCGCAGCCCTCCGCCGCAGAGGATCGGCTCCTCTTCAGCGCCGACGGTGCATGGCTCACCGGAGGCAGTGGCGGCGCCGGCGCCTCCGCGCTCTGGTCCCACACCTTCGCTCCACGCGATGTGCTCAGCGCAGGAGTCGAGCAGCAGGAGATCGCCAACGCCCATTGGACGACGGGAGCCTTGAGCGGCTCGCTCGCGCTCGGAAGCGATATGTCCGCGACGTCGCTCTACGGCGAGGCTCACGAAGGCGCCGGGGACATCGGCCGGCGCGGCTTCCGCTACTCCGTGGCCGCCGCAGGATTTCTCACCACGCCGATCCAGTGGCTCAGCGTGCAGCTCGAGGAGCGCCGGATCGACGTGGATACGAGCCACGGCAATCTGCCGAAGCTCACTCTGGCGTTTCACATCGCGCCGCCGCTGCTGCTATCCGCCTCCTATGCCGACACGGTGGGCGGGAATCTGGGAACGCGGCTGACCACCCTGCGCATCGACTATGCGGGCCGGCCCGTGAGCGCCCTCGCCGGTGCTTCGCGGGGCCAGGCGGCGCCCGCCGTGCTGAATCTGCTCGGCCAGACGGTCGCGCCCGGGCCGCAGCTGACGGAGCTGTTCGCGGGGCTCGGCAGGTCCTTCGGCAGGTCCGACTGGCAGCTGCTGGCGGATCATCAGAACCTGGGTGGCTTCAAACGCACCACGGCCACCTTGCTGTGCACACTGCATCTTGACCGCAAGGGTCGCTCGCCGTGAGGCGCGCCTGGCATCGACCGTGCGCTCCCTGGATGCCGGCCGCCGCGGTCGCCGCCGTCGTGCTGCTGGTCGGCGCCAGGCTCCTCACATTGAGTGCAGGCGCGCACGCCGCGCAGCTGCGCAGTGCCGCCCAGGATGTGGTGGAACATCATGCGCATCTGATCGATGTGCAGTTGCAGGCGCTGCTCGAGCGCGCGCGCGAGGAGGCGCGCGCAGCCGCCAGCGCGGGTGCCCGCAAGGCCGCGCCGGCGACGCCCGCACGCCATGCCTTCTGGCTCACGGGCTCAGGCTCGCTGCTGCGTGTGGGCGACCCCGACCCCGGTACCGCCCGTGCCCTCGCGAGCGAGTGGCTGGCGGCGCCGCCCGCCGAGCGCGCGGCAGCAGGATTCCTCGGTCCGGTCCGCTATGGCAGCCAGTGGCTGCTCGCCGCGCAGCTCCCCGTCGAGATGTCCGGCGCGAGTGCGGCGACGGGCGGCGCCCGCGCTTTCGCCTACGAGACGCTGGAGGCGCTCCTGGTGCGAGCGGATTTCGGCCGCCTGGTCCGGGAGGGCTACGACTTCGAGCTCTTCGCTGCTGCACGGGACGGTGGGCGCCGGATGCTGCTGCGCTCGCGCGCTGCGGCGCTCGAGGCGCCGGTCCTCGGCGCGGTCCAGCCAGCGGCGGCTGCGCAGGACGCGCCCGCCTATCTGCGACTCGCCATCCGTCCGCGCACCGGCTGGTACCCGAGAGGACCCATCGTGGCCGACGTCGCCCTGCTGGCCCTCATCACCTGGGCACTCGCCTTCGGCGTATACGACCTGGCTTACAGCGTACGGCACGCACGCCGCGCACTGGCGACGGCGCGCGGACGGCTGCGCACCGTCAATGCGCGGCTCAGCGCCGAGGTCGAGCAGCACGATGCGCTGCAGCGGAATCTCGAGCACGCCCGCTACCACGACGCGTCCACCGGCTTGCCGAACCGCCGCTACTTCATGGGCCAGCTCGACCGGAGCCTGCGCGATCTGCACGCCCGGCGGCGGCAGCGTCTCGGCATCCTTCTGATCGAGATCGACCGCTTCGCGCTCATCAACGACACGCTCGGCCACACCGCGGGCGATGATCTGATGCTGCAGGCCGCACAACGCTTCGCCAGAGCTCTGGAGGGAACGGAGCATTCGCTGGCCCGCTGGGGCGCGGACCAGTGCGTGGTGCTGCTCCTGGACGTGGAATCCCCCGCGGATCTGCGCGGGCGCGCCGCCGCGCTCCACGGCGCCTGCCAGCAGCCCTTCTCGCTGCGCCGGCACCGCGTCAGGATCGCCACGCGCATCGGTTTCACCTGCATCGAGCGGGGGCTGCGGCGTCCGGAGGAGGCGCTGCGCGAAGCGGACGTAGCGCTGTCGCTTGCCAGGCGTCAGTCGGCACCGCCCACCGTCGAATACACGCCGGACCTCGGCGGTGCGGCAGTGAGCCTGGTCGATCTCGAGGCGGATCTCCACCTGGCCCTCGAGCGCGGGGAATTCGACTTGCTGTTCCAGCCGATATTCGATCTGCGCGCAGCGCGGGTCGCGGGAGTCGAGGCGCTGCTGCGCTGGCACCATCCGTTGGAGGGGATGCTGACGCCCGACCGGTTTCTGTCGATCGCAGAGGAGGCGGGTGCGATCGTTCCGGTGACCCGCTGGGTCATTCAACAGGTCTGCAGCCTCATTGGTGACTGGCGGGAAAGCCTGCCGCCGCAGGCCGCCTTCTTCGTCAGCGTCAATCTTTCCGCGGCGGCGCTGCGCGATCCGGGCCTGTGGCAGCACGTGAGGCAGGTACTGGAAGCGACGCGGGTGCCGCCGGGGTACCTCAAATTCGAGCTTGCCGAGCGCGGCCTCATCGAGAACCCGAGCGGCGCGCGCACCGTCCTGGCCGCGTTCCGCGAGATGGGCATCGAGCTGATGCTGGACGACTTCGGCACCGGCTATGCATCGCTGAGCTATCTGCAGCTGCTGCCGTTCGACTACGTGAAGATCGACCGGCCGTTTGCCAACCGCACCGGATCCGAGCGCGCCAACAATGCCATCACCGCCGCCGTGTTGCAGATGACCTCGAGCCTCGGGCTGCGGGCGGTCGCCGAGGTGGTCGAGACCGAGGCGGCGGCGCGCTCGCTCGCTCAGCTCGGCTGCAACTTTGCGCAGGGCTATTACTTCTCCGCTCCGCTCGAGGCGGCGGCCGCCCTGCAGCTGCTGCGCGACTCCCCGAGCCCCGCGATGCCCGGTGCGGCCGCGCAGGCTCCCGCCGGGCCGCCGCGCACCGCCGGCACGGTGGACGAGACGGCGATTCTCGAATCGCCTTTCATGCCGCCGGAAGTGGGCGTGCCATGAATGCCGGACGTCCATGGAACCTGCTGGCCGCCGTCGGCGTATACGTACTGCTCGCCGGGTGGGTGGTACTCGCGGCGGCTGACGCGGGCACCGGGGACTTCTCACTCCTTATATATACGCTGGCCAACATCATCGTGTTCACGGACGCCCTGGATTTCGGCCTGCGGCTGTGGGCACACCGGCGCCACACGGCGGCCTCGGCGGAGCGCGGCACCGGCGAATGCGCCCTGCTGTCGGTCGATCTGCCGGTCCCGCCGACGCCGGCGACCGCAAGGCCGCGGGTCCGTCCTTTTGCCATCATCGCCTCGATCTACAACCTCGAGGACCGGCTCGATGACTTCATGGTGCGGTTGGCCCCCCATCGCGAGCATGTCTGGCTGATCAGCGACGGCTCGACCGACAACACCGCCAGGCGACTGCGCCAGGCGGGCTGGCGCTGCCTGGAAGAGGAGGTCAACCGTCACAAGCCTGCCGCGCTGCGCCGGCTGCTGGCAACCTTGCCGACACGCATCGAGACCGTCATGGTCATCGATCCGGACGTGAGGATCTGCTCGCGTCGCGAGGGCAGTCTCGTCGACCTCGAGCGCGTCATTGCGGATCTGCAGCACTCGGGTGCGGCGGCCGCCTGTCCGCGCGTGACCCTGGAGCGCGACGGCCTGCTGGCGCGATTTCAGGCGCTCGAGTACGCGCTGACCTTCGTGGTCGGCCGCCGCAGCATGGCGGACTACGCGGTCACTTCCGGCGTCGCGATCTACCGGCGCGACGCCCTCGAGCGCGCGCTCGAGCGGCACTCGCTCTCGGTCTATGCCGAAGACCTGGAGACGTCGCTCATCCTGCTCAACGATGGTGAGCGGGTCTATTACGACGGCCGGCTGGTCGTCGGCACCGAAGGGCCGAGCTCGTGGCGCCACTGGTTCTCGCAGCGGGTGGGCTGGTACTACGGGCTGCTGCGGGTCTATACCGAGCGCTTCGGCGAGCTCTGGCGCATCGGCCGGCGCGATCCCTTCGCGATGTACAACTTCATCGGCTATCTCGGCGTGCTCGCGCTCGGGCTGCAC
>Ga0070730_10006065_pt1 | contig 10359 bp, 9 predicted proteins | sample Coa_R1_3_FD_66447 | JGI IMG/M metagenome (GOLD analysis project Ga0070730, IMG submission 66447) | Surface soil microbial communities from Centralia Pennsylvania, which are recovering from an underground coalmine fire - Coalmine... | ecosystem: Environmental > Terrestrial > Soil > Unclassified ... | reverse complement strand
ATCCGGATCGGAGGCGCGAGCGTGTTCGCCCAGCGCGTCACGTACGTCGGCGAGCTCGGCTGGGAGCTGTATATCGATCCGGCGTGGGCCGGCCAGGTTTGGGACCGGCTCATGGCCGCGGGCCGCGAGGACGGCATCCGGCCCGGCGGCTATCGCGCCCTGGACTCGCTGCGCATGGAGAAGGGCTACCGCTACTACGGCATAGACCTCAGCCTGCTGGACAACCCTTATGAGGCCGGGCTCGGCTTATGTGTGAACCGAGAGAAATGGCCCGCGATCAACCGCGAGATCACCAGACGGTTGCGCACTCTGGCGGTCGGTGACAGCGACTACCTGCCGATCTACGGCGGCGAGGCTGTCACGTTCGACGGCGGCGTGGTAGGTCGCGTCCGAAGCTGCGCCTACGGCTTCACGGTGAAGAAGAACCTGGCCTATTCCTACCTGCCCATCGAGCTGAAGCCTCGCGCCCAGGTCGAGGTCGAGGTCTTCGGGTCGCGCGTCCCGTCGCTGGTCGTCGCCGATTCGGTCCTGGCAAAGAGTGCTGTCGCCTCGCGTTGACGACGCGGTAAGCCGCGTAGCGCTCTGGCGCGGGCACGAGGTCAGCGTTTCGACCCTTTCAGGCGGGCTCACGAACGAGAACTACCTGGTCGAGGCCGGCGGCGAACGCTACGTGATGCGCATGCCCGGGGCATCGACCGAGCTGCTGGCGATCGACCGCGCCAATGAGGTGCACAACACCATGGCCGCGGCCGAGACGGGTGTCGGCCCACGCGTCCTCGAGCACCTGCCCCATCTGGACGTGATGGTGCTGGAGTTCATCCCGGGCGCCACGATGTCAGCCGAGACGCTGCAGTCGGTGCACATGGCGCGGCGCATGGCCGAGTCGTTCAAGCGTCTGCACTCCGCGCGGCGGTTCCTGCGGGACTTCGACATGTTCAGGCTCATCGAGACGTACCTGGGCATCGTCGACGAGCACCAGGTCACCATCCCGCACGGGTATCGCGACCGCCTGCCGGTGGTGGCGGAGATCGAGCGCGCGGTGAGCGTCCACGCGCTGCCCGCGGTGTCGTGCCACAACGACCTGCTGTGCGAGAACTTCATCGACGACGGCACGGCGCTGCGCATCGTGGACTACGAGCTGAGCGGCAACAACGACCCGTGCTTCGACCTGGGGAACACGGCGCAAGAGGCCATCTTCGGCGACGACCTGCGGGAGATCCTGTGCGAGGCGTACTTCGGGCGCGCCGACCAGCGGCAGCTCGCGCGCATGAACCTGTTCGCGCTCATGTCCGACGTCGGCTGGACGCTGTGGGGCGCGATCCAGGCCAAGATCTCGACCATCGACTACGACTTCACGGGGTACTACACGGCGCGGTGGGAGCGGGCGCTCGAGGTGATGGAGACCGACCGGTTTCAGATCTGGCTGAGGGAGGCGGGTACCTAGCTCCGCTTGATCACGATCACCGAGATCTCGTCGGCCGCTCGGTCGATGCGGTCCGCGGAGTTCTTCAGGTGCCTGAAGATCTCTCGCGACTTGAGGATCGTGTTGATCTCCTGCCCGCTGTCGAACAGCCGCCCGACGCCCTGGTGGTAGAGGCCGTCGATCCGGTTCTCCGACCGCTTGGCCCGCACCGCATGCTCCGAGGCGACTCCCGGGTGGTGCAGCAGCTCCGCGACCGCCGAGCGGATGTGGATCGCGCCCTCGACGAGCACCTTCGCCATCTCCTGGAAGCCGTCCGGCGGCGCGATCTTGTAGATGCTCAACTCCACCGCCGTCTCGTTGGCCGCGTCCAGGATGTCGTCGACCGCCCTCGACAGCGCGAAGAGGTCCTCGCGGTCGAACGGGGTCGCATAGGTGTGGGCCAGCTCGTCGATCAGGATCCTCCGCTTTGCGTCCCCCTCGCGCTCCACCGACTTCACTTGCTCGACGAGATCGTCGTGCGCGCCCGGCTCTTTGCCGAATCGTTCGAGCACCTGCATCGCCCGCACGGTCAGCTCGGCCTGCTCGCTGAGCAGTTCCACGAACCGGCGGTCGTTGGACCGGGTCAGGGCTCGGAACGACCGGCTCAGGCTCATGAGGCCCACCCGGCGGCACGCGCGACCAGGTGCAGCGCGGCCGCGAGCAGGACCGCGAGCGGCAGCGTCAGCGCCCAACTGCCCACCATTTCCCGGACGATGCCCCACCGGATCGCGGACGCGCGCAGAGCCGCCCCGACGCCCACGAGACCGCCGTCAATCGTCTGAGTCATGCTCACCGGCGCTCCCGCAATCGCCAGCACCGAGACCACGCTGCCCGAAGCGAGCTGTTGGGCCAGTGCCTGCATCGGTCGGACCCGCAACACACCAAATCCGATGCGCCTCGCGATCCGCCATCCACCGAAAAGTGCTCCGACGTAGAAGAGGATGAATGCGGCAATGATAGGCGCGAGATTCGCGAACGCAACGTTGTGTGTCGGACTCGCGACCGAAGCGCCGACCGCGACCAGCCCGATCGTCTTCTCCATGTCGTTGGCGCCGTAGGCGAAAGCCTGCACGCCTGCGGTCACGAACTGCAAGCGCGCGAGACCAAGGATGTCCGCGTGCGAGCGTGAGCCCAGGAGCTTCAGCACCAGCCAGTAGAGGAACAGCGCGAGCAGGCCTCCGCCAATCACGGAGATGGGCATTCCGATCAGCACGCGAGCCACACCCGGCCAGTGCACGACCTGGCCCGCGCCGCCGGCCAGCACCCAGCCCAGCATCGATCCGACCAACGCGAGCGTCATGCTGGTGGGCACTCCGAAACGCCACGAGCCGAGGATCACGCACAGCGGCGAGACGGTGATCAGGACGAAACCGACCACTCCCTGCGCGCGGAGGTCGATGACGTTGGTGCCGACCGTCTGCGCCACCGCCGTCCCGAGGACCAGCGGTCCGGCGAGCGCGAACAGGAGGACGATCGCCGCGGTCCGGGGCGTGATCACCCGACCCGACGTGAACGAGGCCATCAGGTTCCCGCCGTCGTTGAAGCCCGACACGAGCCCGAACAGCGAGGCCGCGATCAGCGGGAGGGCCTCGTTGAGATTCAAGCCGGCTTCATCGATTTAGGACAGGCCGACGATCTCCCCCTTGTCGTCGATGTCGATGCGGATCGCATTGGGGTGGGAGGGCAGGCCCGGCATCGTGCGCATTTCGCCGCAGATCGGATAGACGAAGCCCGCGCCCACCGACGCCCTCACCTCGCGCACTGGAAGCTTCCAGCCCGTGGGCGCTCCCTTCAGCTTCGGGTCCGATGAGATGGACAGGTGCGACTTCGCGATACAGATAGCGAGGTTGCCGAAGCCGTTGCGCTCGAAAGCGTCGAGCTGCTCGGCCGCCGGCGGGTAGTACTCGACGCCGTCGGCGCCGTAGATCTTGGTGGCAATCGTCTCGATCTTCGCCCGCAGGGTGGCGTCGAGCGGGTACAGGAACTGGAACGTGCTCGGCTCCTCCGCCGCGGCCGCCACCATCTCGGCGAGCTCGGTGGCCCCACGGCCCCCTTCGGCGAAGTTGTTGCACACCGCCGAGCGGACGCCCAGCTCCTCGGCGATCTCGCGCACCGCCGCCTGCTCGGACGGGTGGTCGGTCGGGAAGGCGTTGATCGCGACGACCGGCGTGACGCCGTGCACCTTGATGTTCCCCACCTGCTTGCGCAGGTTGGGCGCGCCGGCCCAGACGTCGTCGGGGTTCTCCTTCACCATCTCCGGCGGCAGCGGCCGTCCGGCGACCACGCGGTACCGACCCGAGTGCACCTTCAAGGCCCGCACCGTGGCCACGACCACCGCGGCATCGGGCGCCAGGCCCGACGTCCGGCACTTGATGTTGAAGAAGCGCTCGGCGCCCATGTCGGCTCCGAAGCCTGCCTCGGTGACGAGGAACTCACCGCAGTGGATGCCGATGAGGTCGGCGATAACCGACGAGTTGCCGGTCGCGATGTTGCCGAACGGCCCGGCGTGGACGAGGACCGGCGTGTTCTCCAGCGTCTGCAAGAGATTTGGCTTGATGGCGTCGCGCATGATCACGGTCATCGAACCGGCGGCGAACAGCTCCTCGGCCGTGATCGGCTTGCCACCGGTGGTGTTGCCGATGACGATCCGTCCGAGCCTCTGGCGCATGTCGCGCAGCGACGTGGAGAGAGCGAGCACGGTCATGACCTCTGAGGCTGCGGTGATGTCGAAGCCCGTCGAGCGGATGACGCCGTCCTCGCGCGTGCCGAGGCCGACGATCACGTTGCGCAGCACGCGGTCGCTGACGTCGAGGACGCGGCGCCAGGTCACGCTGTCGCGGTCGACGAGCGCCTCGTGGTGGTGGATCTGGTTGTCGATCATCGCCGCGAGCAGGTTGTGGGCGGCGGTGATGGCGTGCATGTCGCCGGTGAGGTGCAGGTTGAGACGCTCCATCGGAACCACCTGGCTGTAGCCACCACCCGCGGCGCCGCCTTTGATGCCGAAGGTCGGACCCATCGACGGCTGCCGGATGGCGACGGTGGCGGTGCGGCCGATGTGCACGAGAGCCTGACCGAGGCCGACGGTGGTCGTGGTCTTGCCCTCGCCCAGGGGCGTCGGTGTGATCGCCGAGACGACCACGTACTTGGCCTTGGGCCGGCCGGCGAGCTCTTCGATCGCCTCCAGCTTGATCTTGGCCACGTCGTGCCCGTACGGCTCGAGCAGGTGCGGGCCGATGCCCATGCGCTGGGCAATCTCCGGCATCGGCAGGAGCTTCGCCTTGCGGGCGATCTCCAGGTCGGTTGGAAAAGTCGCTGCCACCCCACTCCTCCTAATGCACTCAGCGCAAGCGCGCCAGCATCTCCTGGCGCCACCTCTCGGTCGGCTCGATCTCGTTGAACGTGAAGACGTGCAGCCCGACGATCTTGCGGTCGGGCTGCGCCAGCTCGGGCGTGAGCGCAACCGCAAGCCGCTCGGGTGAATAACCACCCGGACGCACCATGCGCAGCAGCCAGTTGGAATGGCCGCGCAGGAAGCGGGCCGAGTCGCTGATCCCGATACGCGTCGATACTCGCAGCAGCTTAGCCGGGTCGGCGACTCCGGCCATCCCGATGTAAATGGGCAGCTGCACGCCGCGGCGCCGCACCCGGGCGACCCAGCGCTTCAGCACGCGGACGTCGAAGCACAGGTTGCTCACGATGTAGGTCGCGAGGCGGCGCTTGTCCCACATGGCCTGGATGGTTAGGTCGTCGTCGATGAAGCTGTGGCTCTCCGGATAGCCGGTGATGCCGATGTCGTGCAGGCCCGGCGCCTCGGCCGCGATGGCCGTGAGCAGCGACACCGAATCAGGGAACTCGCCCGCGGCTTCGCGCGAGTCGCCGGCGACGACGAAGACGTTGCCGCCGAGCGGCGCCAGTCTGGCCACGATCTCCTTCAGGTGGGTCCTGTCGCGGACCAGCCGGGCCGCGAGGTGCGGGACCACGTCGTAACCGCGGGCCGCCAGCCGCGCGGCCAAGGCAAGCGTGGCGTCGATGCCGCGCTTGGGCGAAGAGGTGATGGTGATGGTCACGTCGACGGGTACGTGGCCGGCGACGAGTTCCTCGGCCTCCTCGGTGGGCAGGACCTCGTAGCGGGGGTGGCCCAGGAAGGTGGCCAGCGCGGCCCGGGAGGTCGTGTCCAGGCGCAGGCGGGCGGCTCGAGCAGCGATTACCACCGCTGTCGCACTATACGGCACTGTCGCGCTGTACGCAACACGAGGCTCTAGCCCGGAAGCGGGAAAGGGGCGGGAAGGGTCAGCACCACGTTCCGGTCGGCTTCGGTGCCCGCGCGCGGCGAGCCCAGGCCCGCGTGCGGGTCGTTGGCGGCCAGCTGGCGGTGCAGTCCGGCCAGCTCCGGGGAGGTGAGGGCGGGGCCCGGGTCGGCCGGCCCGTCGTGATCGATCATCGTGCAGGCGATGCCGAGGCGCCCGCTGCCGGCGTCGAAGATCTCTACCAGCCGGCCCTGGCATGGCCAGTCCACCAGCGAGCTGGTGGTCACCTCCCAGAACCCGGCCGCGATGCCGGACCGGTTGGCGTGCGGCTGGATGAGGTTCATGTGGATGTGGCCGTTCAGCCACAGCACCACGTTCTGAAACCGGTGGAGCAGTCGGCGCAGGTCGTCGGCCGGGACGTTGTCCTGGGCCCGGTGGTTGCTCAAAGTGAACAGAGGGTGGTGGGACAGGATCACGACGAGCCGGTTCTCGTTGGACGTCCGCACCGTCTCGCCGCGAGCGTCGATGTAGGTCGCGTGCACCTCGGCGAGCCTCTGCTCGAGCCATTCGACCTGCCCGCGGCCGATGCGGCCGTCCGCGCCGCCGCCCGGGCACGCGGTGTCGAGGGTGATCAGGCGCACCGCACGGGTGTCGTGCACGTAGTACCCCGTCCCGTCGCGCCGGTTGGCGGGTGTGAAGCCGTGGCCGTCGGGCCGCGCCGAGGGGCGGAAGTGGGCCTCGACGAAGCCCTGCATACCGGCCGGCCGGCGCGCGGCGTCAGGGGTGACGGCGCGCGTGAGTCCTGACATGAATGCCTGCGGGCGCGTGACGAAGAGCTCGAGGGCGGTGGCCGGGTCGAAACCCTCGTATAGGGCGAGGGGCTTGCGGCCAGCCACCATCGCGAGCGCCAGCTCGGGCGTGACCACGCCGACGCCCTGGCAGAGCTCTTCGTGGTTTCCGTGGCAACCGATCCAGGGGAAGCGCAGCCCCGGAGCCTCGAAGCTCGCCAGGCCGCGTTCGAGCAGCCCCGGCACGAGCGGAAAGCCGTACGCGAGCCGGAACTTGTCCCGCCCGTAGGCGCCGCCGTCGGGCTTCCAGAAGATCTCGTCGGGCCAACCGGGCGCCTGCACCCCCTCGAAGTCGGGACCGCCCGAACCGGGGCTGACCATTCCCCCGTCGAAGAGGGACATGAACGTCGCGAGCTCGTTCGCCTGCGCGTTGTCGATCGCGTCGCCGGTAAAGGCGACGAGGTCGAGCGGGCTGCCGCTCACGGGCGCCGCCTCGATCGCGTTCACCGCCCGCACCATCGCCGCGATGGCGTGCGCGTTGAGCGCCTCCTGCGGCCGCTGCATCGTCAGCAGCTCCTTGAAGCGAGCATCACCCGCGAACCGGTTCAGGAACTCAAAGCGCGCGGGCGATTCGACGTCGGTGTCGTGCACGTCGGTGAGGTGCGCGATGGACAGCAGCGCGCCCCGGCGGGCACGAAGCTCGCCGGCGATGGGGCCCGTCAGCTCGGTCCGCACGACGTGCGCCTCGCCCGCGGCCTCGACCAGCCCCCGATAGGGCGCGGCGGTGCCCGTGCGCAGGACACGGCCCGCCGTGAGGCGGCGATGGACGGTCAGCAAGGCGAGCGGCTAGGGCTCGACCGCGGCTTTTTCGTCTCGCGCGATGAGCACCGGATCAGTGCGCAGCGTCAGGCGGACCCGAGTGCCTGCGGGATGCGCCGACGCCTGGTTGGTCGGCATCTGGGCGAGAACGATGAGATCGCCGAGGTCGACGGTGATGCGGCTGGTCGCGCCCAGGAACGCAACTGCAATCACCGTTCCTGTGAGGGGACCGCCGTCCGTGCCGTCTGTCGCCAGCGACACCGCCTCGGGTCGGATCAGCGCGATCGCGTCGCCGTCGGTGGTGTCGGGCTTGACGAGCGGGATGCGCACGCCGCGGACCTCCACCTCGCCGCTCTTGACGTGGCCGGGGATCCGGTTGGTGAGACCGACGAACTCGGCCACGAAGGGCGTGGCCGGGCGCGAGTAGATGGCGGTCGGCGGCCCGAGCTGCTCGAGGCGCCCCCTGTTCATCACGCCGACCCTGTCGGCGATGGCCAACGCCTCCTCCTGGTCGTGGGTCACGAACAGCGTCGTCGTCCCGACCTCGAGCTGGACGCGCCGGATCTCGTCGCGAAGGCGGGCGCGCACGCGAGCGTCGAGCGCGGACAGAGGCTCGTCGAGGAGAAGCACCTGTGGCTGAATCGCCAGGGCTCGGGCGAGGGCGACGCGCTGCTGCTGGCCACCCGAAAGCTGGTGGGCAAAGCGGTCGGCAAACCCCGAAAGGCCAACGAGTTCGAGCATCTCGCCCGCCCGCTTCCTGCGCTGGGCATCGCTCACGCGCCTCAGCTGCAATCCGAAAGCCACATTCTGCAAGGCCGTCATGTGTGGAAACAGCGAGTACGCCTGGAACACCATGCCGACGTTGCGCTTGTTCGCGCCGAGCGTCGTGACGTCCGTGCCCCCGAAGACCACCCGGCCGCTGCTGACCTCATCCAGGCCGGCGACCAGGCGGAGCGCAGTGGTCTTGCCACAACCGGAGGGACCCAGCAGGGCGACCAGCTCCCCGGGCGCGAGGGTCAGGGATAGGCCGTCGAGCGCGGTGAAGGCTCCATACACCCTCCGGAGCTCCTCGAGCCTGACTTCGACACTTGAACGGGCCGAATCTCGGGGGTCTTTGTGCGTCGCTGTGGTGCTCTCCGTCATGTTCCCTATGTTCTCTGTCCGGCGGTAAGGTACTGCGGATCAGTGGCCGCCGCTGTCAGGCTGGGGGCTCGCCTGCGCCCGACGAACGAGATCACCATCAGCAGGATGAACGCGAACAGCAGGGACGCCACCGCGGTCGAGATCGAAACCCCCGCGTTGGCACGGCCGAGCAGCGCGATCGCCACCTGAAGGTTGGTGTAGTTGAGGAGATTGGCGAAGGTGTATTCGCCAAGGACCAGGGCCACGGACAGCAGGAGCGCGTTGAGGATCGCGACCGGAATGTTGGGGACGATGATCCGCCACATTACGGCCGGCCAACTCGCGCCGAGGCTGCGCGCGGCCTCCGTCAAAGTCTTCACATCGATGGACGACAGGCCTGCGTCGAGTGAGCGATAGGCGTAGGGAAGCACGAGAATCACGTAGCCGAACGCCAGAGTGAGGATGTTGTCGCTGACGTTTAGCGCAATCCAGTAGTAAATCGGGGAGAGTCCGACGATCAGCACGATCGCGGGAATCGTCAGCGGCAGCAGACATATGAACTCGATCGTCGCCTTGATGGCAGGGATGCGCAGCCGGACCCACACCATCGTCGGCAGCAGGAGCAGCAGCATCGCCACGGACGTGATCGCCGCGAGGGCCAGTGAAGCCTTTATCGCATCCGTCAGGTCCGGGTACGTGAGGATGCTTGTCCAGGCAACCCAAGTGCGCGCTGCGTTGAGGCCGTTGCCTCGGGTCGAGAACTCGAACATGGCAGCGATCGGTGTCAGGAAGAAAAGGCCGAACACGACCAGGGCGATGACGCGCAACACTTGCGTCCGCATGCGGTTGCGGCGGCTCATCTCGGCGACCTCACTGGAGCCAGCGCGCGGTTCTGCGCTGCAGGATGGCGTACGAGACCATCACGATCGCCACGATCACGACCATTCCCAGGGCCAGCGCCTTGGCCTGGCCGGGATCGGACAGGCCGACCTCGCTTTGGATCAGATTGCCAATCGCCAGGGGAACGATGGGATTGCCCTGGTTGATCAGCGCCGCGGCGGTCGCGTACGCAGAAAACGCGTTGGCGAAGAGCAAGAGGGTGGCGCCTAGGAAAGCCGGGAAGAGCAGTGGCCCGGCGACGTAGCGCCAGTAGTGCCAGCCGTTGCCGCCGAGGCTCTCCGTCGCCTCGCGCCACTGCGGGCGGATGCCGTCGAGCGCGGGCAGGAAGACCAGGACCATCAGGGGGATCTGGAAGTACAGGTAGACCAGTACAAGGCCGGGGAGCTCGTACAGCCAGATGCCGTTCGGATAGATGTCGATGCCGTGGTCTTGCAGGAAAACGGTCATGAAGCCCGCGCCACCGATGGTCGCTATGAAGGCGAAGGCAAGCGTCACGCCACCGAACTGGGCGAGCACGCCCGCGACAGAAGTGACCACACGTCTGAGCAACCCTTGAGGGTTGCCGAGCACGATCGCATAGGCGAGGATCGCACCAGCGATGGCGCCTACGACGGCGCTCACGAGGGAGAGAAGAAGACTGTTCAGGTAAGCACGCGCAACGTAGCCCTGCGACAGGGTGGTCTGGATCTCGGCGAATGTCGGATTGCCATTCTTGTCGAGGAACGCACCGGCCACGACGATGGCCGTCGGTAGGAGCAGGAAGAGGCCGATATACGCAAAGAACGGTATGACGCCGATCCACGTGAGGGAAAGGCGCCGGCCGCCCCCGATGGGGCGACCGGCGGTCATTACGGCCGACCTATCGGCTGCCGTCAAGAAATGGCTGCTGCCCAATGGGCGGCCAGGTACGTGCCGGCCGCGGTGGCCTGGGCGTCACTGAGGAAGACTGGGGTCCCGCTGACCGGGGGCAGCGCCGCGGCCGCGGCCGCGTCGATGGTTCCGGCCGACTGCATCGCCTGCA
>Ga0070730_10006064_pt1 | contig 10360 bp, 6 predicted proteins | sample Coa_R1_3_FD_66447 | JGI IMG/M metagenome (GOLD analysis project Ga0070730, IMG submission 66447) | Surface soil microbial communities from Centralia Pennsylvania, which are recovering from an underground coalmine fire - Coalmine... | ecosystem: Environmental > Terrestrial > Soil > Unclassified ... | reverse complement strand
CACTACCTCATCAGGGTGGATGCACCCTGCAATGCAAGTTTGCGGAGCCTGAAGGTACGGGGAACGCGCAGCGGTAGTCGGAAAGGGAAGCCATGCTCCGTCTGCCGCAGCGTCCTGCGCTGGCGATGGCTGCTCTGGAGAAGTTGAAGCTGATAAGCGCTCCAGATGAATGGCGCGGGGGGGCGCTGGTTGTGGGTGAGTGGCTGGAAGCGCAACCTGTCCTTTGAAAAAGTTGCGCTGACCGATCAGCCGTGCCACTTCGGCTGTGCAGGGGGTGCGGAAGATGGCTTCGCTGCTGCCACTCTGCGCGACACGCCCTTGCAGGATCACAATCATGGTATCGGCAAGCTGCTGTGCCTCAGCGCGATCATGGGTGACCAGCACAATAGGCACCTCAAAGCGGCGCTGGAATTGGCCCAGCGCCTCCCGCAGACGCTCGCGGACAGTGGCATCCAGCGCATTGAAGGGTTCATCGAGCAGGAGCAGTCGAGGTTCAGCCGCCAACGCCCGCGCCAGCGCGACGCGCTGCTGCTGTCCGCCAGAGAGCGTCGATGGAAGACGGCGCTCCATGCCATCCAGTTCCAGGGCATCCAGCAATTCGGCGACGCGCGCTTGCTGAGCTTTCCTGGTTGTTCTCCATCCAACTCCACGCGCGATTTTGGGCAGACCAAAGGCGATGTTCTCTGCGACGTTCAGGTGCGGGAAGAGCGCATAGTGCTGGGGCACGTAGCCGACACGCCGCTGTTGTGGGGGCAGATTGATCCCTGCCGTGCTATCCAGCAGTACCTGTCCGTTGATTGCCAGGTAGCCCTGCTCTGGATGGAGCAGCCCGGCCAGGCACCGTAAGGTGAGGCTTTTGCCCGCGCCGGAGGGACCGAAAAGGGCAATCAGGCCCGTTGGAACCTGAAAGTCAACTGCCAGTTGGAAGGCGCCAAGGCGGTGCTGGAGGCTTACGCGGAGCAGACCAGCTTTGGGCCGTTCGATCTGATCTGATCTGATAATCTGGCTGGCCTGGGTCATTGTGCCCTCCGCAGGCGCGCCGAGCGCTCGACCCAGAATACCAGGCTGACTCCAATACTGCTGACGCCCAGGGAGAGCAGTGCGATAGGCAATGCTGCATCCACGCCGGTACCACTCAACTGGACATAGGTATAGACAGGTAAGGTGTACGGATGGTATGCCAGGACAACCGTTGCCCCGAATTCTCCCAGGGCGCGCAGCCAGCCGAGCAAAAGCCCTGCAATGATGCCTGCCCGCGCCACTGGTAGATTGACATGCCAGAAGATGGCGAACGCGCCTTTGCCTAGCGTGGCGGCAACCTCCTCCAGAGCAGGATTAACAGCCTCAAATGCAGCGCGCGATACAATCACCACAAACGGTGAGGCGACAAAGACCTGCGCCAGAACAATGCCGATGAACGAAGTATCAAGCTCCAGGTTTACGTTGGCGAACGGGGCGCCAATAGGACCATAAGGGCCATAGAGCAGCAGCAGGAGAATACCGCTGACGACGGGTGGGAACACGAGCGGAAGGTAGATCAGGAGCGTCAGCGCGCCACGCCCAGGAAAGCGCCCACGTGCTAGAAGATACCCAAGCGGAACTCCCAAAAGCGCCATGAGGATGGTCGCTATGGTTGCTGTGAGCAGCGAGGTAGCGAGCGACGAAACGGCCAGGGGGTCCGTCAGTTGCCCTGGTACATCAGGCCAGGGCAACTGGAAGAGGAAATACACTAATGGGCTGACGAGAAAAAGCAGCAGCAACGCGCCCAGCGCCGCGAGAGGTATGCGCCCTGCGTTGCGCTTCTTGAACATTGGCACCCTCCCTTACGATTGGAAGTAAGATTTTAACTGATTGGGAACTGCTGAGGCATCTCCAGAGAGCGATGGCGTTGTTTGCAGCAAGCCATCTTGGGTAAAGAATGCCTGCCCCTGCGAGGAGAGGATAAAGTTGACAAAGGCGATAGCCCCAGCGCGGTTCTTGGTGGTGCTGGGAATGGTAATAGTATACACGATAGCCGAGCCATGTGCTGTCTTACCGGTTTGGGGATTGGTGTAGCTGGCTTGCGCATAGGCGCTGTTCATGCTGGGATCGCTCAGGTTGATTTGAGTAGGCAAGGTGATAAAGGGCAGGTTCAGGTCTTTCACCTCGTTGAGATAAAAGAAGCCTGCATCAAGCTGTCCTGAACTGAGCCGGGCGGCCAGTTCCTCTTCTGGGAAAATCTGACTGGTGTTCTCTGGATCGCCGAGAATCTGTTGCGTTAATCCCGGCTGATTGTAATACTGCTCGGCTAATTGCATGGTGTAGAGAGTACGCAAGCCCTTCGGATCAAGCTGCGGGTCGGTGCGCCCCAAGTGTATACCTGGTTCTTTTAACACCTGATACCAAGGCTTGGAGCCGTTAGCGGCTGCCTGAAAATCGGCGGCAAATTTGCTTTTGGCAGTATAGCCGATGACCATTGATGTGCGTGTAAACGTGGCGTACCAGGAGACGTAGTTCCCATTATCTGGCCCCATCAAAGAGGTATCGACCGCAGGGTCGGCGCTGATAAAAACATCAGGTACGCGCAACTTGCCTTTAATCTCATTCGCCAGTGCGACCGAGCCTTTGCCCTCGCCCTCGTAGGTATATCCTGTCGCTTGTTGAAAGACCGGACCAACCTTTTTCTCCAGCAGATTGACCAATGAGCCGGCATAGAGAACCAAGACTTTGCCTTGAGAACTGGAGCTACTGGAGTTGCCACAGGCGGTCAATAGTAGGATATTAAGCAAGGCAAGCGTGCAAAGCTGTGCTACTAACCCAAGGGGATGTTGGCGAGTCCAGGTTCGCAGGTGCAAGAACATGCGTGCCTCCCTATGCTACATCAAGATGCAGCAAGTGATTCGGTGCAGAGCAAGTACTCGTCGCTCGTTTTGCAATGGCTGAATATTCAGTGATTGGATATTCAGCCATTGGCTTTATTGTAAGGAGGCAGTGCGGCTTCTGTCAAGGGTCGGAGGCGCCAACACCCATAGGTATCAGCCATTTCTGGCATAGTGCGCTTATGCGCGCTCCGACTGGTTTGACGCATCTACAGAGGTTGGCGAAGTCAGACCCAGGCGAGCAAATGCGGTATCGATGTAGCGCGTGTAGAAACTGGTACCTGTGAGGTGTTGTAGCTCTTCTGGCGCCAGATACATGCCGATCTCCGGGTCGGCCTGGAGCAACTCTACGAATGTGGCCTGATTCTCTTCGCCACGCCAGATGCGCTGGGCGTTGCGCTGGACCAGCTTGTAGGCGGTCTGCCGGGACATCCCCTTGTCAATCAGAGCGAGCATGATGCGTTGAGAGAAGATCAGGCCGCGCGTGCTTTCCAGATTCTGGCGCATGCGCTCAGCGTCAACGTCTAGATGCGCAACGACATCAGTGAAGAGCGTGAGCATATAGTGCAACAGGGTGCAGCTATCAGGGATAATCAGGCGCTCGGCTGAGGAGTGGCTGATGTCGCGCTCGTGCCAGAGGGCGACGTTTTCCATCGCCGTGAGCGCGTGGCCGCGAATCACGCGCGCTAGCCCACAGATGCGCTCGCATTTTTCGGGATTGCGCTTGTGGGGCATGGCGGAAGAGCCTTGCTGCTCCGCGCCGAACGGTTCGAATGCCTCGCTGACCTCTGTGCGCTGAAGATGGCGGATCTCCTGCGCCATCTTCTCAAGCGAACTGGCAATCAACGCAAGCGTCGTAAGGAAGTGCGCGTGGCGGTCACGTTGGATAATCTGGCTGGAGACTGGATCAACGCCCAGGCTTAACTGCGCGCAGACATACTCTTCGATGGCAGGGGGGATTGTGGCGTGGGCGCCCACTGCGCCAGAGATGGCGCCGACGGCAATTTGCTCTAGGGCTTCATGCAGGCGCTGGCGCGCCCGGCGCTGTTCGGCGACCCAGAGGGCCAGCTTGAGACCAAAGGTCATTGGCTCGGCGTGGATGCCGTGCGTGCGTCCCACCATCAGCGTGTCTTTGTAGGTCAGCGCCGCCTGCTCTGTGACGGCGATGAGGTGGTCGAGCGCCGCACTGATGATCTCGCTCGCTTCTTTGATCTGCACGGCGAGGCTGGTATCCAACACATCTGAGGAAGTGAGGCCCAGATGGAGGAAACGCCCCTCAGGTCCAAGCTGCTCCTGGACAGAGCGCAGGAAGGAGATGACATCGTGATGACTCTCGCGCTCGATGGCTTGCATGCGATCCATGTTGTAGCTAGCTTGGCGAAGCTTCTCCATATCCTGGGTGGAGATGACGCCTTCAAACGCCCATCCCTCGCAGACGAGGAGTTCGACTTTGAGCCAGATGCCAAGCTTATGCTCCTCCGACCAGGTGCTCTGCATCTCAGGGGTATTATAGCGTTCTATCATTGGTCTGGTCCTTTTTATCTATCCTTATCTCTTATCCCTATCCTTGTTTCTTCCTCATCCTTGTCTCTCTGTGCCTGTCTTCTGAGGGGCATGAAAAAGGGCAAGAGCCTGAAAACTGGTGGCGCTTGGGGCGCCTGCTCTTGCCCTGGATAGCTGCTCGTCAGTGACCCAGAAAGAAGGCCAGCGCCTGCGCGCCGATGGTGGCCTGAGTCAACAAAAACTGGGTCAGGATGGTAACGACGATAATGCCCACACTAGAAACGGCCAGTGCTGTGTTCAGCGCTGGTGTGCTGCTGATGTGTCCCTCTTTGAGCGGAGGCTTCACAAACATGGCGTAGACGAGATAGCCGTAGTACCCCATCGAGACCAGGCTATTGAGGACGCCGATGAAGACCAGCCAGGTGAGACCCTGCTGCCAGGCGGCTGCGAAGAGGATAAACTTGGCGAAGAAGCCCGCCATCGGTGGGACACCAGCCAGCGAGAGCAGGCAGAGCGACGTGCCCACCGCCAGCCCGGCGTTTCTGGAGCGTAGGCCGTTGAAGTCGCGGATATTCTCGGTGCCCAGCGCGTGGCCTATGGCGATGATGCCCGCGAAGGCGCCCAGGTTCGTCAGGACATAAACGAAGAGGAAGAAGAGCGCGCTGCCAGTCCCAGCAGGATTATTGGTGCCAACGCTGGCAGCGAAGCCCACGAGGATATAGCCCGCCTGACCGATGCTGGAATAAGCCATCATGCGCTTGACATTGGACTGGGCGATGGCGACGACATTACCCAGTGTCATGGTCAGGATGGCGATTACCGCGAAGAGTATGACGATAGTCTGGCCGTTCGCTGATCCCAGGTTGGCATCAATAAAGACGCGCATGAGCGCGGCAAATCCGGCAGCCTTGGAGCCGACCGAGAAGAAAGCCGTCGCCGGGGTGGGCGCGCCCTCGTAGATGTCGGGCGCCCAGGTATGGAAAGGCACCGCCGAGATTTTGAAGCCAAAGCCAGCCAGCACGAAAATGTCAGCGAGCAGCAGGAGAACGTTGCCGCCCGCAAAGCCGCTCTTCAATGTGGCCTGGACGATGCCGCTCAATTCGGTTGTGCCAGTTAGCCCATAGAGCAGCGCGAAGCCATAGAGCAGGATAGCTGAAGACATCGCGCCAAGCAGAACATACTTGACGGAGGCTTCAGCCGAGCGATCATCGCCGCGCAGCAGGCCGGCCATGATGTAGAGAGGAATGCTGGTGAGTTCCAGAGAGATATAGATGGAGATCAACTCGCTGGTACTTGCCATGAGCATCATGCCGGTTACGGAGAGTAATAAGAGCGCGTAGAACTCGCCTACCGAACGCACGTATTTATTGACATAGTCATATGAGACGAGAATCATGACCGCGCCGATCAGTAAGAAGAGCAGCTTGAAGAAGATGGAATACTGATCGACGATCAGCATGTTAAAGAAGCCGTGCTGGTTGGTCGGCGTGTTCGTTGCCAGTGCGAATGTGAAGCCAGCGGGCACCGCCAGCCCCAACAGGGCCGTTAAGACAACGACTATCCGGCGTTTGACCAGCAGATCGAGAGAGATGACTACCAACGCCAGGATGGTCAGGCTCAGTTCCGGCGATAGCAGCCAGATGTCATTACTTGAAATTGTCACGGCGCCACTCCCTTAATGAACTGCAACCGTCAGAGTATGGATAATCGGGCTGATGCTTGGCTGAATGACGTTTACGATGATCCCTGGAAAGATGCCAAAGAGCAGGATAACGGCGACAAGCGAGACAAGCGGCACCATCTCCAGAGCACTGGCATCAGTAAGCGTAGCCCATTTTACATTGAGCGGCCCATAGAAGGCGCGCTTGAGCATCCAGAGTAGGTAGCCTGCCGTAAGGACGATGCCAAAGGCGCCCAGGATGGTCCAGGTCGTCCAGATCGGGAAGCTGCCGGTAAAAACCAAATATTCGGCCACGAAGCCACTGAGCGCGGGAAGGCCAAGCGAGGCCAGACACGCGATGGAGAAAAGTGTAATCAGCCTGGGCATACGCTGCGCGATGCCGCCAAAGATGTCGATGTCGCGGGTATGTGCCTTCTCGTAGACTACGCCCACGCAGAAGAAGAGCAGACCCGTGATGCTGCCGTGTGTGAACATCTGGAGGGCTGCGCCGGTCAGCGCGGCTTGCTGAAAGCCCAGAAGGTTCGGATCTCCTGCTACCCCTGCTGCTGCCGCCACGCCCAGCAAGACGTAGCCCATATGGCTGACACTGGAGTAGGCGATCATCTTCTTCATGTCGCTCTGAACCATCGAGACACCCGCGCCATAGAGGATGTTGATAACCGCCAGACCGCCGAGCCACCAGGCGAAATCATGCGCGGCAAACGGGAAGAAGCCCAGGCAGATGCGAATCAGTCCGTAAGCGCCCATCTTGAGCAGCACACCGGCAAGTAGGACGCTGACAGCCGTTGGCGCCTCAGTGTGCGCGTCGGGGAGCCAGGTGTGGAAGGGGAACATTGGGATTTTAACGGCAAAGCCAAAGAAGATGAGCAAGAACGCCAGCAGTTGGGCGGTAATCTGAATGCCTCCCAACGAGAGGAAGCCTGTAAGCTGATGGGCTGGCTGCGAGAGCAGGATCATGTTGGCTGTGTACGTCCCAGTCTGAGCGCCCTGGCCGAAATAGAGCAGAAGAATGCCCGCCAGCATAACCGAGCTACCCAGCAAGGTGTACAACAGGAATTTCCAGGCAGCGTACTCGCGTCGTAGGCCGCCCCAGACGGCGATCAGCAGAAACATGGGGATCAACTCCACTTCCCAGAAGAGGAAGAAGAGGATCAGGTCCAGCGCGGAGAAGACGCCCATCACACCTGTTTCTAGCAGGAGGATGAGCGCCATATAGTCTTTAACGCGCTTGTCAACATGCCAGGAGCCGATGATGGCCAGAAAGCTGAGCAGGCCGTTCAGGATAATCATGGGAAGGCTCAGTCCATCGGCTCCCAGGAAGTAATCGACGTTAAACTGGAAATTGGAGCCAAGCTGGATATGAATCCAGGGGCTGAAGTCTACCCAGCGCAGGCTGCTCATGCTGGCTATGCTAGTATTATCCCAGCGCTGACCAAAATAGAGGGCGAGCGTCAGTACGAACACCAGGCCGGTCACGCTGGCTGCACCCCACTTTGCCAGGGTGGTGTTCTTGCCTGGCGCCAGGAAGAGTCCTATCGCCCCAACAGCGGGGAGAAAGACGATTAAGGTTAGAAGTACATGAAATTGTGCTTGCACGGCTGTACAGCCCCCTATCGCAGTGGATGTGCCTGGAGATGCTGGTTGGAGCGAGACGTTCCATCGGTTTCATCAACGTTCTGACTGGTGGTCAAAATGACCAATGGTCAATATGAATCATAGCCAGCCCATCTCCAGGCTTCCACTCTATTTCCCTGATTGGACGACGATAAAGACGACAATGGCAATAATCAGCGCACCGCCAAAGATTCCGGCTGCGTAGTTTTGCACGCGGCCCGTCTCGGTGCGGCGGAAGATGTTTCCACCTGTGCGGATGACAACGGCTGAGCCATTCACGATGCCATCGATGACGTAGCGGTCAAACGCCTGCTCGGCGTAGGAGAGGCCAAGCACGAGATTGCGGATGATCCAGCCGTAGAACTCATCGACATAGTATTTATTGAGCAGCACGCGATAGACGAACGCGCCCACGCTGTGGCGCGTCAGCGCGTCAGCGCGGATGACCTGCCCACCGTACATCAACCAGGCAATCGCTATGCCAAGCACAGCTACTGCCACGCCTATCCAGGTCAGACTTGACAAAAATGGATTCTCGAATGCTTCTGCCTGGGCATTCCCTGTCAAGAAAGCGGGAAAATTGCCCAACGCCCAGAAACCAGCCAATGCGCTTGGAATAGCGAGCGCGACCAGCGGTCCCCACATGACAACGGGCACTTTATGCGGTGTGCCTTCACCGCGATACTCGCCGCCCCATAAACCGCCGAGCTTGCCGCCGCGCCCACCGAATGTCATGAACCACAGCCGGAACATATAGAAGGCAGTCAATCCAGCCGTCAGCAATGTCATGGCATAGAGGACATAATTGCCACCATGTGTCTGGCCGTAGGTGAAAGCCTGGCCTATAATCTCATCTTTGCTAAAGAAGCCTGCAAACGGTGGAATACCGGTAATAGCAAGTGTGGCGATCAGGAAGCACCCAGCAGTCCACTTCATATACGGCGCCAGTCCACCCATCTTGCGCATATCCTGATTAGCGATAGCGTGAATGACACAGCCGGACCCCAGGAAGAGCAACGCCTTGAAGAAGGCATGAGTGAAGAGGTGGAACATGCCAACGGCATCGGTTGGGCCAATGCCCAGGCCCACAAACATATAGCCAAGCTGGCTGATGGTAGAGTAGGCCAGCACGCGCTTGATGTCGTTTTGGACGAGCGCAATTGTGGCAGCAAACAACGCGGTAAAGCCGCCAACATAGGCGACCACCTCGAACGCCTGCGGTCCAGCCTGCTGGAAGATGAGGAAGGTGCGCGCGACCAGATAGACACCAGCGGCAACCATCGTGGCCGCGTGGATCAGTGCGCTCACTGGCGTGGGGCCTTCCATTGCATCCGGCAGCCAGACATGCAGCGGGAATTGTGCGGATTTGCCCACTGCGCCACAGAAAATCAAGATCATCGCCACCGTCAGCAGCGTGATGTCGATATTCCCAGCCTGGGCGGTGATCTGACTGAAGGAGAAGGTGTGAAAATTGAAGAAGAGAATCAGGATGCCGATCAGGAAGCCGAAGTCACCAAAGCGGGTGGTGACGAATGCTTTGAGGGCGGCTGGAGGAGGATCGCGCCGCTCGTACCAGAAGCCGATCAGCAGATAGGAGGAAAGGCCCACCAGTTCCCAGCCAATATAGATGACCAGGAAGTTATCAGCCAGCACGAGGATTAGCATCGAGACGGTGAAGAGCGAGAGCCAGGCGTAGAAGCGCGAGAAGCCAGGATCGCCCTGCATATAGCCCTGCGAATAAATCTGGACCAGCATCGAAACGGTGGTCACGACCACCAGCATCAGAGCGGTTAGGGAATCAACATGGAAGTTGATCGGGTAGTTGAGGACATTGCTGAACGAGAACCAGGTGTAAAGGGGAATCGTCCTGCCAGTGGTCTGGATGCTGGGCGTGGTGATGAACTGGATCAGGATAATCACAGAGATGACCCAGGCCGCAAAGATGGCGGCGATGCTTGTATAGCCGCTCACCTTCGCCCAGAAAGAGGTTTGGCTGCCATGCTCACCGTGCGAGTCATCCTCGTGCATGGCGCTGCCGGTAGGGCCGTGCCCGCCGTGCGCGGCGCGGAGGGTGTCAACATCGTGGCCGCCAGCGGGGGCGCCAGGTTGATCGGTTGGTCCCCGGTCAGCGCTCTCGGCCTCTTCGTGGGTCAGTCCAGCGGGATGGCCCGCATCGGTTGCGCCTGCCGGAACAGTCGCGGGTCTGCTGCGCACATCCATGACGCGCGTAAAGAAGACGATGATAATGAAACTTGCTAAGGGTAGCGCTGGAATGAGCCAGGCTTGATCTATCAACCCCATAAGCTTATCCTCTCAATAAGACTTTCTGGTTGTTGAGCGCGGCGTCGCGTTCAACAAGAAAGGATATTACCATTTCATCATATTGATGTCGCTTACATCAATCGTATTACGTCGCCGGTAGATAGCAATAATCATTGCCAGCGCTACGGCTGCCTCGGCTGCGGCGACAGTGATGATAAAGATGGCGAAAATCTGCCCGGTCAGAAGGGCTGCGGTTTGTTTGTTCGGGTTGAAAAAAGCGAAGGCAACGAGCGTGATGTTGACCGCATTGAGCATGACCTCGATGCTCATGAGTACGGCAACCGCATTACGGCGGGAGAGCGCGCCAAACAGCCCGATGCAGAAGAGAATCGCGCCCAGGACCAAAAAGTGGCCCAACGTGAGGGGGTAGAAGAAAGAGCCA
>Ga0070730_10006063_pt1 | contig 10360 bp, 7 predicted proteins | sample Coa_R1_3_FD_66447 | JGI IMG/M metagenome (GOLD analysis project Ga0070730, IMG submission 66447) | Surface soil microbial communities from Centralia Pennsylvania, which are recovering from an underground coalmine fire - Coalmine... | ecosystem: Environmental > Terrestrial > Soil > Unclassified ... | reverse complement strand
CGCAAGCCGGAGGAGTTTGCCAAGCGCGTCAAGGTAGTGCTGGACAAAGGCTACAAGGCGTTCAAGGTGGACCCGTTCGGACCCGGCGGCCTCGAAATCTCCGACAAGGAGAAAAGGCTGTCCGTCGACTTGGTGGCGGCCTTGCGCGAGGCCGTGGGCCCTGACATTGAAATCTTTGTGGAAATGCACGGTCGCTTCAGCGCGGCCACCGCCATCGATCTGGCGCACATGCTCGAACCTTACCGCCCGGGCTGGATTGAAGAGCCGTGCGCTCCGGAAGACGTTCCCTCACTCATCAAGGTGGCGGAACACGTGAATCTGCCTGTAGCCACGGGCGAGCGCTGCTTCACTCACCAAGGCGTGCGCGAGGTGCTGGAGTCCGGAGCCGTGGATATTTTTCAGCCCGACGTGGTCCACGCGGGTGGAATAATGGAAATGAAAAAGATAGCTGCCATCGCCGACATGCGGTCCATTATTATGGCGCCGCACAACTCCAATGGACCCGTCTGTACGGCGGCCAGCGTTCATTTTGATTTCTGCACCACCAACATCAAAGTTCAGGAATGTTTTGACGATTTTTCCGAGACCTGGGTGGTGGACGCCGTGCCGGGCACTCCGCGCCCGCGCGATGGCTATTTTTATCCGCCGGAAAAACCCGGATTGGGGATCGAGTTGAACGAGGATTTGATCAAGGAGCATCCGTTCAAAGAAGGCTTCTTTAATATGTGGGAGTCCGATTGGCACATGCGGCAGTTTCGGAAGGGGTAGGATTAAGGATCAAGGATTCGGGATTCGGGCGAGGCTTTGAAAAACCATCCTGGCGCCTCAAAGAAAAGCGACAATGGCTGACGTTTTTTTCTCACCCGGTTTTGGAATTGAGCTTCGAAGATGAAAGCTTTGAAATCGCGCCAAACAAAACCAAGCCTCGCGATTCTGCCAGAGCAGATTCAGCGCCGGATATTGATTCTAAGAAGTCAAAAGGTGATGCTCGACTCGGATCTGGCTGACCTCTACGGCGTGGAAACGAAAGTTTTAATTCAAGCTGTGAAGAGAAACCAGGATCGCTTTCCGGAAGATTTCATGTTTCAGATTGCCCCTATGGAATTTGAGCTTTTGAAGTACCATTTTAGTGCTTCCAATTTGAGGTCACAAATTGTGACCTCAAATCCAGGGAGAGGAGGCAGACGATATCTGCCCTACGCCTTCACCGAGCAGGGCGTGGCTATGTTGTCGAGCGTCCTGCGCAGCAAGCGCGCCGTGATGGTCAACCTTGGGATCATGCGGGCCTTTGTGAAACTACGGCAAATGCTGGCTTCGAATCGGAGCCTGGCGCGCAAGCTGGCTGAAATGGAAAAGCGATACGACGCTCAATTCAAAGTGGTCTTTAACGCTATTCGGGAGCTCATGGCGCCGCCTCCCCCTTCGCCTGTTAAGCCCCGCCGGCGGATTGGTTTTTAGAGTTCCTAATTTTTTATGAAACCCACGCGACGACGTTTTCTCCAATCCGCTCTTTGCGCGCCACTCGCCGCAACCCTCGGTCTTCCGGGCGGGCGCGCTTTTGCCATCTTTGCGCCGCAGCAAGGCGAGGACCAATTTGAAAACCCGCACCTGATCCGCTACGACGCCGATTGCTTCATCATTAACGACAAAGACGCTTTCATATTCAGCGCCGCGTTCCACTATCCACGCTGCCCGCGCGATCTGTGGCGCGACCGCCTTCAAAGACTCCGGCGGGCGGGATTCAACACAATTGAAACTTATGTTTTCTGGAACTACCACGAACCGCAGGAAGGCCGCGCGGACCTGAGCGAGTTTGAGGATTTCATCAAGCTTGTCGCGGAAATGAAATTCTGGATGATCGCGCGGCCCGGGCCGTACGTTTGCGCGGAATGGGACGCGGGCGGTTTTCCCCATTGGGTGATTGCCCGGCAATTCCCGCTGCGCTCGAACCATCCCGAAAGCCTCAAGACCTCCGGACACTGGTACAGCCAGGTTTTGCCGGTGATCCAGCGGCATCAGGTGACGGTGGGCGGACCCATCATCATGATGCAGGTAGAAAACGAATACGATTTCAGGCCGGCTCTGCCGGACGCCGAACGGAAGGAGTACATTCGCGCTCTGGCGCAAATGGCGTGGACGGCTGGTATCGACGTGCCCATCATCACCTGCTGGACACGGCAGGCGCGCGAAAACTCTGATGCGGACATGGCGCGCATCATGGATACCTGCAACTTTTATCCACGATGGAATATTTTGAAGCAGGTTCCGACCGCCCTCGAAAAATTGCGCCGGGAGGAGCCCGCATCCCCGCTGGGCGTGACGGAGTTGCAAGGAGGATGGTTCAGCCAGGTGGGCGGAAAACTTTCCGTGGACCAGGATGGCGTGAACGGCGCGCAGCTCAACATGCTTTCGAAAACGGTGATGGAGCAGGGCGTCACCTACTTCAGCTACTACATGGGATTCGGCGGAACGAATTTTGATTGGGCGGCAAAGAATTTAACCACCACCTACGACTACGCAGCGCCCCTGCGGGAGCCCGGCGGGCTTTGGGAAAAATATTACGCGGCGCGCGGCATCGGCGCTTTTCTTGGAATGTACGGCAACGTTCTGACCCGCGCTAAAATTCCGCAAGGAGGCACTTCCTCAACGCAAACAGAAGTGAGCGTGACGCAGCGGGTGAACGGCAAGAGCGCCGTGGTGTTTGTGCGTGAGAATGCGAATGCCGCGCAGAAATTCAAGATGACTTTCCATGATCCCAACAGTCCCACGCTGCGCCCCATCACGGCGCCACGTGAAGGCGAGCTGGAGATCGGCCCTCGGGAAATGAAGATGCTGGGTGTGCAAGTGCCCATCGCCGGCAGCCAGCTTCGCTATGCCACGGCGGAAGTGCTGACCCACGGCCTGAATCTTGACCGGCACTATTTGATTTTGTACGACGAACCCGGACGATTGGTTGAAATCGGCCTGGCGACTTTGAAGGAGCCGCAGGTTGAAGGTGAAACCGTCTACCAATACTGGGACGAGGAATACGAATCCGTGGTGATTGGCCTGCGCTTGGATAAGCCGGAAAAAATTCTTCTCGTCAACAACCACTTGCTGGTGATTCTGCTTCCACGCGACCGGGCGCTTCGGACTTGGGCGGGAGAATTTTCACCAAAAATTATTCCCGGCTCCGACGATACCAAACCGTATTCCGTCCCGTTTATTTCTGACATCGCCATGATGGCGGGCAGCGGGACAACGAAGAAAACCAATTATACCGACCTGGAATTCTCCGCTGGCGAACACGATCTCACCTTGCTTCTGCCGCCGCTGCCCACCAAATGCTTTGTCGATGGCGCCCCGACGGAGTTCAAATACGACCGCCATTGGCGGACGGCGCGCCTGCACCTCACAACGCCGCCGGCGCCCACACGATCTTTCCCGTTGGATCAAATGGAAACATGGGAGGAAAAATTCGACACGAATGTCGGCGCCTGGATCAATACTCCGCTGCGCGCCCTGGAAGATCTTGGCCCGCTGCCTTACGGCTACGTTAAATATCGCGCGCAGTTTGTGTTCAATGGCCAGCCTAAAATGTTCATCTCCGCTTTTGCCGATGACGCGAAAAAAGTTTTCCTGAACGGGAAGTTGGCGGACGAAGCGTCCAATACAAAAAAGCAGGTTGAGTTTCCTTTGTCTGGTTACACCGGGGCTGGCACGAACACGATTGAAATTGTTTATGAACTTTTCGGCAGCCCCAATTTTGGCGCCAACATCGGCGAACTGAAAGGCATTGAATCCGTCCGCCTGGGAACTGACGCGCAAAGCGGGGCCGCGATTGACTCCTTGCAGCTCCAACTATTTCCGGCGCCGATGAAAGGGAGAGAACTTGACCCGGCATTTTCTCCAAGCGGCCAAACACTCGCCATGTCGGGAGCCGCTGCATCAAAGGAATTGGCGCCCGCATTCACCTGGTGTCGCGCGGAGTTCACTCTGGAACCTTCACCGGAAGAATGGTCAGTGCCCTTGAAACTTTCATTCGAGGCCGAGCGGGACGCGCTGCTCTATCTCAACGGGAAGTTTATCGGGCGTTATGCCACGACCGGCCCGCAAAAAGATTTTTATCTTCCGGAGCCTTATCTTTTTTTCGACCGCAAACGGAAAAATGTGTTAACCATCGTTCTCGCCTACACCCGTGAGCCGCAAGCCATTCGAACGTTACGTATTGGGCCCTACGATGAATTTGCAACGCGCCGAACGCGCGTGGAATTTGAGTGGTGAATATGGCAAATCGAATCACCATCGCCTTGAGCCGTTCCCCATCGCTCCGCCGCACGATTCGCCTCGGAGTAATTGGCCTGGGCACGGTGGGAACAGGAACGATCAAAGTATTGCTCGAGCACCGGAGAGAAATCGAACGGCGCCTGGGATGCGCGCTTGAATTGAAAACGGTTTGTTCGCGCACCATCCACAAGCGCGATGTTACATGGATGGGGCGGACGGTGGAAACCACCCACGACTGGCGGCGCGTGGTGAGTGACCCCGAAATCGACATCGTGGTGGAGCTGGTGGGAGAACTCCAGACCGCCCGCGCCATCGCGCTTGCGGCACTCCACGCCCACAAACATCTGGTGACGGCCAACAAGCAACTGGCGGCAGAGCACGGCAGGGAGCTGGTGGCAAAAAGCCGCGCAGCGGGAGTGAACCTTGGGATCGAGGCCTGCGTGGCCGGCGGCACTCCCATTCTTCACGCCATCCGCGAGGGGCTTTCGAGCGAGCATTTCACGGCCGTCTTCGGCATCTTGAATGGAACCACCAATTATATTTTGACGGAAATGGAACGGCGCGGCTGCTCGTTTGCGGAAGCTCTGGCTGAAGCACAGGAAAAGGGCTTTGCGGAGCCTGACCCTACGATGGATATTGAAGGGTACGATGCGCGCTACAAAATCGCCATCCTCGCCATGCTCTGTTTTGGCCACGCGGTAAGAGTGAAGGATATTCCCGTGCAGGGCATTACACGGATTGACGGAGTGGATTTCGCCTACGCCCGCCGGCTGAACCATACCATTCGTTTAATCGCCGGCGCACGCAGGCGCGCGGGCGGGCGCCTTGAAGTTTTCGTGCGCCCCATGATGATTCCGAGTTCCGCGCAACTGGCCGGCGTCCTGGGCGCCACGAACTGCATCCTGCTGGTGGGTGATAAAGGCGGCAACACCACGATCACCGGCCGCGGCGCGGGCGGCGAGCCCACGGGCGTCGCCGTGTTGTCAGATGTCGTTCAGATTTCGCGTGACATCGTGGCCGGAGGGCACAGCACTTCGGCGCTCGGCTACACAGACTGGCACCCGGCCAAAGTGGTGACCTCCGGGGAAAGTGTAGTGGGCACCTACATGCGCCTGGTCGTCCGCGACCACCCCGGCATCCTGGCAAAAGTCTGCGCTATTCTGGCCCGGCACCGCATTAACATTGATTCGGTGCTCCAGGAACCCAACCATCCAAAAAAACATCTGCCCTTCGTGATGACGCTCGAACCCGTTCAGCAAAAATATGTTGCCCGCGCGGTCAAGGAAATCACACGGCTGCCATTCCTCGCCCAGCCCCCTCTCACCATGCCCTTCGCCGAATTGCCGTAAGAATAAAAAGATGAGGTGACCGCGCTGCGATTTATTGCTGGGGGACAGCGGGAGGCGGCGGAGTTGTGGGAGGAGTCATGGGTTGAACGGTCTGCGGCGGCCCGGCTACCTGGAAATCGAAAACAGTATCATGGCCAATTTTGCTTCCGGGCGGAGGCGTCTGCGAGAGGATGGTGCCGGAAGGGGAGACATCCGTGGGTATGGGAATAATATGTCCAATATTAAAGCCGGATTTCTCCAGAGTCCGGCTGGCGTCGGAAAGCGTGTGGCCAACGAATCTTGGGCAGAGGTATGCAGGAGGAGGATCCCCCAGTGAGACCAAAATGTTGACCGCAGGGCTGTGCACCTCAGCCTTGGCGGGCGGTGGATCCTGCGCCATGACCTGGTCTGCAACGCTCCCCGGCCAGTGTACTGCGGCAATGTCACCCACCGTTAATCCACGCTGGACGGCGGTTATTTGCGCGGTGCGCACGGTGTCGCCCACGAGCTCCGGCACCCTCACGCGAGGTGATCCCAGACTTACCAGGACGAGAACGTGCTGGCCCACTTTCACGCGCGAGCCGTGCTGAGGGATCTGCGAAACGATCTGGTCAGCAGGATACTTGTCGCTGAAAATCTTGTCTTCGACCTTGAGCTCCAATCCCAGACCGTTGGTGATGCGCTCGGCCGATTCCAGCGGGACGCCCACCAGGTTCGGAGTCTCTTCCTGGTGGCCGTGGATCGTCAGACGAATAGTGGTGATGGCGCTCACCAGCGCCACCGCCACCATGACTGTGAAAAGGGCGAATAGCCGGAACAGACTGAAAAGCCGCTCGCGCACGCTCATCTGATATATGAATAATGACCGATGAAAAGCGAATTTTCAAGTTGGAAGCGAGAGGTAATTTGTCTTTAGTTCTGAAAAGCTTTATCAACTGCCGGTAATTGTTTGCGGGCTCTACTTGACCTGCCTCTCGAATTCAAGTAGCGTTGGCCATTCACGAATCATGCCATGACTTGCGGTAGCCAAGTGCTGCAAATGGGTCGATGCCCGGTGCGTGGCCCGGAAGTTTAGTTTCTTAAATTTATTTCCGGTTTTTAATTTGATGGCTCAACAAAAACTTCGCGCGGCTTTTTTTATTACCTGTCTGGGCGACCAGTTTTTTCCCCGCGTGGGGGAATGCGCCGTTAAGGTATTGCGGCGGCTGGGAGTGGAAGTAACTTTCGATACCGCACAGACCTGCTGCGGCCAGCCCGCCTTCAACACGGGCTTTCGCGATGAGGCGCGCGAAGTGGCGGCGCACGTCCTTGACCAATATCGAGATGCCGAATACGTGATCGCGCCTTCAGGATCATGCACCACAATGGTGCGCGTCTTTTATCCCGAACTTTTTGCCGATGACCCGGAACGCCTGCGCCAGGCCTTGGAGCTGAAAAAGCGATTCTTTGAATTCTCTGAATTTATCGTGAAAGTCTTGAAGGTTGAAGACGTGGGCGCAAGCTTCCCCCGGCGCGTGACCTACCACGACTCGTGCCACCTGCTTCGGGAGTTGGGAATTGAACAGGAACCGCGAAAATTGATTGGCGCGGTGCGCGGCATCAAGCTGGTGGAGATGCAAGACAACCAGTTGTGCTGCGGATTCGGCGGTACGTTTTCCGTGAAGTTTCCGGAAGTTTCCGTAGCCATGGCGGAAGATAAATTGCGCGCCGCGAGCCTTGCGGGCGCGGAAATCCTGGTGGCCAATGATTCCGGCTGCCTCATGCACCTGGCCGGCGTGATCCACCGCCAGGGACTGCCGCTCCAGACTATGCATCTGGCGGAATTGCTGGCAAAGCAAGAATAGCAAGTCAGTACGTCAGTATTTCAGATTTTCAGTTACTGACCCACTGACTTACTGATTGACTTTCACAAATGAGCGAAACCGGAGTCCAAAGCGGAGAAATCCACGAGCGTGGTAATACTGCCCTGAATAATGCGCACCTTCAGGATGCCTACCGTTCGTCCACGCTCCGCCTTTACACCAACCGCCGCGATGCGTCCAACCTCGTGCCGGGTTTCGAGCGCCTGCGCGACCGCGCCCGCGAGCTGAAGCACGAGGTGATGGAACATCTGGATGAGTACCTCGCGCAGTTCGCCGATAACGTCGAGCGGAACGGCGGACACGTTCACTGGGCGCGGACCAGCGAACAAGCCTGCTCCATCATTATTGAACTCGCCAAAAAGGCCGGCGGCCGCGAAGTGGTGAAAGGCAAGACGATGGTCAGCGAAGAGATTGAGCTGAACCACGCCCTCGATGCGGCGGGAATTCGTGCCGTTGAAACCGACTTGGGAGAATTTATCCTTCAACTGGCCGGTGAACGCCCGGCGCACATCGTCGCTCCGGCCATTCATAAAACCCGCCAGGATGTTTCCGATCTTTTCGTCGCCAACCTTCATTCCCAGCCCACCGCGGAACCTGAGCGGCTCACCATGATCGCGCGCAAGGCCCTGCGGGAGATGTTCCAGAAAGCCGGTATGGGATTGAGTGGGGCTAATTTTATCGTGGCGGATACCGGGACGGTGGTGGTGATCGAAAACGAAGGCAACATTCGTTTTTGCACCACCGCGCCGCGCATCCACGTGGCCCTGGTGGGTATTGAAAAAATCATTCCGCGCCTGACGGACCTGGGTGTATTTTTGCGGCTCCTCGGCCGTTCGGGCACGGGCCAAAAATTGACTTCGTACACGTCGCTCCTTACCGGTCCTCGGCGCGCGGGTGAAGACGGTCCGGACGAAATGCACGTGGTCTTGCTGGATAACGGGCGCATCGCGACTTTGGCTGACGAGAAAATGCGCGAGGCGCTTTTTTGCATTCGCTGCGGTGCGTGCCTGAATGCCTGCCCGGTTTATAGAAAAATCGGCGGTCACGCTTACGGATGGGTGTATAGCGGGCCCATCGGCGCCTTGATCACGCCGCAATTCACCGGGCTCTCCGGCGCCCGCGAACTTCCGTTCGCGTCATCATTGTGCGGAGCCTGCCGCGATGTTTGCCCGGTGAAAATAAATATTCCTGACTTGCTGCTCCACCTGCGGAGCAACGTGCAGGAGCAAACGCCCGCACCGAAGCCGCCGGGCTCGTTGGTGAAGGAACGCACTGCCATGCGCGCGTGGGCGTGGGTGATGAAGCGGCCGCGAATTTATGCGCTGGCCAGCAGCCTGGCAAGATTGGGGCAGCGCCTCTATGCGCGGCAAGGCTGGATTCGACACGTCTCAGCCTTCCCGCTCTCACGTTGGACCGAGGGTCGGGATTTGCCGGCCTTGGCGCCGGAATCATTTCACACATGGTGGAGGAAACATGAGACTGAAAAATAAGGTGGCGATTATCACCGGGGCGGGCTCCGGCATCGGCCAGGACACTGCTTTGTTCTTCGCCGGGGAAGGAGCAAAGGTCGTGGCGGCGGATATCGATCCGGCCAGCGGGGAGAAAACAGTTTCCGATATCAAACAAAAAAAAGGCGAGGCGATTTTTGTGCGCGCCGATATTTCCAAGGAAGAACAAGCGCGAAAGATTACGGAAGAAGCCGTGAAAGTGTACGGCCGGGTGGATATTCTGGTGAACAACGCGGCCGTATTCGTCCTCAAGGGAATTGATGCTGGGGTGGAAGACTGGCAGCGCTCGCTGCACGTGAACGTGATTGGAACTGCCCTGGTTACCAAACACGCCGTCCAGGCGATGAAGAAGTCCGGAGGCGGCGCCATTGTGAATCTGGCCTCAATTTCAAGTTGGGCGGCCCAGCCGAATTTCATTACCTACAGCGCCACCAAGGCGGCCATCCTGCAGATGACGCGATGCATGGCCATGGATTTCGCGCCTGACAAAATCCGGGTGAATTGCGTCTGCCCGGGCACTATCATCACGCCCGCCTCGTATCACCACATGGAAAAAACGGGAATGACGCTGGAACAGTTTAACGCCGAGGAAGGGGCGAAGACATTTTTGAAACGCGCGGGAACCACGCGCGAAGTTGCCACCGCAATTTTATTTTTGGCCTCGGATGAGGCCTCGTACATCACTGGAACGCATTTGATGATCGACGGCGGCTACACCGCAATGTGACAAAAGGTAAATCATGTTTGAACCAAGACAAAACTGGAGAACAATTTTCCTGGTTGGATTACTGGCATGTATCCTGCCCGGCGCCGCGTCTGGCGCGAAAGGGCCGATGGCTCCCAGCAATCTGCGATGCGAATATTTATCGAACCCGCGGGGCATTGACGTGCTCCAGCCGCGTTTTTCATGGGTGCTCGAGCACGCCGGGCGCGGCGAAATGCAGACTGCCTACCAGGTGCTTGTCTCCACTCATGCTGGGTCTCTGATGAAAGATAAGGGCGACCAGTGGGACAGCGGGAAAGTTACCTCTGACGATTCGACTCAAATCGATTACAAGGGGAAGCCACTGGCGAGTGGCCAAACTTATTACTGGAAAGTGAAATACTGGGACAAGGAAGGAAGCGCCGGCCCGTACAGTGATTCCGCGCATTTCGAAATGGGGCTGTTGTCACGCGATGATTGGAAGGGGCAATGGATTGGCGGCGCCAACCAGCTTCGCAACGAATTCGAGCTTCCTGAGAGCGTGGTTCGCGCCCGCGCGTACGTGACGGGAGTGGGGTACTACGAATTGCGCATCAACGGTGAGAAAGTTGGAAGGGACGTGCTGGATCCCGCGTGGACGACTTACGATAAAAGAGTTTTGTATTCAACTTACGATATCACCCGCCATTTGCG
>Ga0070730_10006061_pt1 | contig 10361 bp, 9 predicted proteins | sample Coa_R1_3_FD_66447 | JGI IMG/M metagenome (GOLD analysis project Ga0070730, IMG submission 66447) | Surface soil microbial communities from Centralia Pennsylvania, which are recovering from an underground coalmine fire - Coalmine... | ecosystem: Environmental > Terrestrial > Soil > Unclassified ... | reverse complement strand
GCGACCGTCATCTCGATCCCTTCGGGAGCAAGTGCCAGGTATCTCTCAGGAAGCACAACATATTCTGCGTAGGAGCCTGCCTGCGTAGCCACGTGTACGGTCGGCGCAATCACCTGCTCGCCCACCTGAAATTTGGTGACACCTTCGCCAATCAGATCCACTGTTCCGGCTACGTCCCAACCAGGCACGAGCGGAAAACGTACTGGTTCCCTCCAATGGTATCTGCCCTCGACCATTCCAAGATCAGCGGGATTGACCGCAGCTGCGGCTACGCGTAGCCGAACCTGCCCTGAGCCAGGAATTGGTATGGGCAATTCCTGGATATGAAGCTGCTCTGGCCCGCCAAAGCCATCTATCGCAGCGGCACGCATTGTTCCATTTCTCATCGCTCAACTCCTTCTAGAACTTCTTCGCGCAAGCAAGCGTCGCCCAACGCAGGCGAGCACAAGCAAGCAACTTTGTATCCTCAACACAAAGAAAAGCATAACTCAGGAGTGAACAAAGCTCATTATCATAGGTTAAGAATTCGCTAATTGTGAACGAATGCGGCTCAAAGTGACGGGCGTGATGCCCAGGTAGGACGCAATATGATGCTGCTTGACCCTGGCCTCAAGCCCTGGATAATCAACAAGAAACTTCTTGTAGCGCGTGGCCGCATCATCGAGGAGCAATTCACATTCGCGCTGCTCCTGCCTGATGAACAGCTGCTGAGCAAATTTGCGATCCACAATCTGCCAGCTGAGGTGCCCGGTCGTCAATGCTTGATAGGCACTGTAGGGCGTCACTAACAGGGAGGTCGGCTCCAGGGCTTGTAGAAATAAGCGCGATGGCTCCCCTAACAATAAAGCACTGTAGGAAGAGACGAAGCTATTTTCGGTACGAAAAGATCGGGTTATCTCATCCCCGTCTGGCGTTATGAAAAATAAGCGAATCACGCCTGAAACAACAAAGCCCAGCGTGAGTGGAATGTCACCTGCTCGCAGTAAAAAGGCGCCTTTGGGCAGAGAGACAGGCTGAAAGATCTTCATCGCTTTCGCTATTTCGCTGCCTGGCACCTCTGCCAGGGTGCGAAAAAATTGAGCAAGTTGTTCATAAGCCGAAGTGTGCATATGCTATTTCCTCTGGTATTTGCGGAAGCAATCAAACTATTACTTGTGGTACAGTATATGTTATCGTATTGCTTACCGTAGAAACCACTGGCGAATCACACCTGTACCTGCTGCCCAGGCGTTCAAGGATGACGACTGGAGGCACAGGTACACTTAGTATCAGAGGAGAGACGTTTGCAATGACCGCACCTGAAGTTCCTCACACCGCCGTGTCAGAAGAGCGTATCGAACGCACCATTGATGTGCAGGGCATCCCTACGCACCTGTTTGAAGCTGGTCCAGCTACCGCGCCCCCCTTGCTCTACCTGCATGGCACCTATCTGGGAAATCTCTGGCTCGACTACCACAAGGCGCTGGCAAAGCACTTCCACGTATTCGCGCCCGATACGCCTGGCTTCGGCTTAACTGAACGCCCCGACTGGATGCGCGATATGAGCGACTATACGCTCTATTTCCGCGATCTACTCAATGCGCTGGACCTGGAAAAACCCTTTATCGTCGGACACTCTCTCGGCGGCTGGATGGCGGCGGAAATCGCTGTCTGGTATCCCAGACGCGTCGGCAAACTGGTTCTGTCAAACGCGGCAGGCATCCGGGTGAAGGGGCATCCGATCGCGGATATGTTTGCCATCAACGCTCAGGAGTTAATGGCGCTCTGCTTCGAGAAGCCCATGGCTGCGATGCCGTTGATGCCTCCTGAAGTCAACGCGCAGTATATACTGGCACAATACAAGCAGAGCATGACCCTGGCATCTCTGGCCTGGAATCCCAGCTACGACCCCAAACTGGAGCGGCGTTTAGCCCTGGTGACCTGCCCGACCCTGGTTCTCTGGGGCGCGAATGATCGCCTGATCCCAGCCATCTACGGCGATACCTACCACAAGTTGATTGCTGGCTCGCAGTTAGTAAAACTGGAGGGCACAGGGCATATGCCAATGTTTGAGCAGCCTGAAGAGTGGAGTGCCACTATTAGCACGTTTCTCAACGAGGAAGGGAAGGCCAACGCATGAAGAAGCTCTCTTTCCACTACTTTCACCTGATGCCCTGGCCCTATCTACCAGACGACTTCGATGAGAAGTATGACTCGGCCTGGGTCACCCTCCCCAACTCCATCTACGATCCAGAGCGGGGCCACGAACTCTACAACCGCTATTTCAACGAGATTGAACGCGCCGATCAGCTGGGCTGGGATAGCGTGATCGTCAACGAGCACCACCAGAATGCCTATGGCACCATGCCCTCGCCCAATATCATGGCGGCAGTATTGACCCAGCGCATTAAACGGGCGAAAATCGGGATTGTAGGCAATGCTCTGCCTCTGCATGACGATCCCTTGCGGGTGGCCGAGGAGATCGCGATGCTGGATGTCATCAGCGGTGGGCGCATTATCTCCGGTTTTGTGCGCGGAACAGGAATGGAGTACTTCAGCTACAATATCAACCCCACAACCAGCCGCGAACGCATGAATGAGGCTCACAACCTGATCATCCAGGCGTGGACGCGTCCTGGCCCCTTTGCTTTTGAGGGCGATCATTATCGTTATCGCTACGTCAACATCTGGCCTCGACCCATTCAGCAGCCGCACCCGCCGATCTGGCTGCCCGGCACTGCCAGCATGGAGACGATTGATTTCGCGGCCAGACATAAATATCCCTATATGACGGTCTTTATGACGATGGATCAGCGCAAAAAGGCCTATGATATGTACCGGCGTGTGGCTGAAGAAAAATATGGCTATGAGGCCCAGCCAGAGCAACTGGCCTTCTGTACCCCCTGTATTGTGGCCGAGACAGACGAGCAGGCCATGAAGGATGGCGAGCGCTACGCGATGTGGCTCTTTAATAAGGCGATGAAGCTGCGCCCACAATATAACTTCCCACCGGGCTATGTCAGCGAACGCAGCTTTATGGGAGTCCTGCAGAGCGGCGTCTGGCAGCGCACCAGCCGACCAACGTTCCGCGAGCTTGTGGAGACGGGCGTGATTATCGCGGGCAGCGTCGATACGGTGATTGAGAAGCTGGCCTACTACACCGATGAGTTGCACGCGGGCATGATGGTGAGCGGCTGCCATGTTGGCGAAATTCCCGACGAGCTGGTACTCAAGCAGCAAGAACTGCTGGCTAAAGAGGTAATGCCACACTTCCGCGAGCAGTCTGTTACCCCCGAACCCAGGCCAATCGAGATCAGCACACCACAGTGATGACCTGAAAGGCAATCTTCAGGGCGCCTCCGCCGGTGGCGGAGGCTTGCCCCGTCACTTCGGATAATGCCTTAATGTCGTATAAGGCGTTTTGATTCTTTGAGCCATTTTCTGCCACACCTGCCACATATACCGTGCGTATCCGCCTGGCTTAAATCAGGAATGGTTTTCCCTTCGGAGGTAAGCATGAGCATACGCCGACCGACCAGGGGGCCATTGAGCATACGACCGCACCAGCTACATTGGGCGAGCAGAACTGTTTTTTCCTCTTGAGCAACGGCAACGCGACTACCCATCTGATCTAACATCGCTACCCCTCACAAAAACACGAGCAACAACTTCTACTACCATAATACAGGAGATAGCATAATGCATTCTTTGTCAGATGGCCAGTTAAGATATGATTAAAATTCTCTGCCCTGCTATGAGTTCTTTCCCCCTTTCTGAGTCCAGTGCAAAGGCGAGAGCTATAAAAACTTGCCCGAATAAGCTATTATGTATAGCATTGCTAAACATAATAGAGAGATCCAAATAGAAGGAAAACCTTTATGAATATCCACTTTCTACGCCACGCAACATCCATTATTACAATCAATGGCCTGACACTGCTTGTTGATCCTATGCTAAGCGAGGCCGGAGCGATGGACCCTGTGGCTAATGCAGGAAATCAAAAGCGCATCCCCCTGATAGATCTACCGATGTCGGAGAGAGAGTTGAAGCAATTGCTACAGGACATTGATGCTGTGCTTGTCACGCATACTCATCGCGATCACTGGGACGCTCGCGCGATTGAACTGCTACCAAAGGATCTCCCTATTCTGTGTCAGCCAGAGGACGAGCAAAGTATCAAGCAAGCGGGTTTCTCTTCCGTCACGCCCATTGCGAGCCAGTACAGCTGGCAGGGTGTGGAGATTCAGCGCACCAGGGGACAACATGGAACAGGCGAAATCGGCCAGAAGATGGGGCCAGTTTCGGGCTTCTTCTTACAAGCAGAGGGAGAGCCCTCGCTCTATATCGCCGGTGATACGGTGTGGTGCCCCGAGGTTCAGAGCGCACTGGCGACCTTTTCACCTGAAGCGGTCATGCTCAACGCGGGCGCGGCAGAGTTCCTGGTGGGCGGCCCCATCACCATGACGGCGGAGGATGTATCGCGCGTCTGTCGAGCCGTTCCAACCGCCAGGGTGATCGCAGTCCACTTCGAGACAGTCAATCATTGCCGACTGACACGTGCCGCCCTGAAGCAGCATTTGGAGGAGGAGGGGCTGGCAGATCAGGTACAAATCCCTGCTGATGGGGCTGTGATCAATCTTGCTCATACAAAAGACTGAAGCCCGTTAGAGAGGCTCTCTCCCTCCTCAAAAAGAGTCGAGGAGAAAGCCAGGGGAGAATCTGACACCATCTGACACTTTTTGGCGTGTCAGATTCATGTCAGATTGGCTCGATCAGCCTGGGGAGCGGATTGATCACCTGAATCTGACACTTTTCCAATCTGACACTTCCAGGGGGCAAAGCAAAATACCGGTAATGCTGTTTTTAACCGATGGTGAAAATGCTTCAAAAAAGTGTCAGGAAGAATAGAAGGATCTCTTCACCTCGTTGACAGCAGGCAGTGATAACTCTTACAATTAGGTAGTATCCACCACGCAGGCAAATTGTTACTGTCCCGAGTGATGAATACGATTTATGACCATGCCAACCCGCTCTCGCACTCACCGCACCCAACTATAGACTGGAAGCGAAAAGATTGAGCCCCAGAGGCCGATAAATCGGCGGGGTGCCACGATGAAATCGGGCACCTCTAGAGCTGGGGATGTGCAGAGCCTTTTCCACGATGGAGAACTATTTGAATGCCCAAACATACCTCTCATGATCACCCTGAGCTTGCTATTCTGCCACAACCCGTCAGCATTACGCGTGGCGAGGGATATTTTCCGCTCACTCAGGAGACAGTGATTGTTACCGATCAGCAGACCCAGGAAGTTGGTACATTACTGGCAGAGGCGCTGGCCCCGGCACTCGGCTTCACACCTGGCGTGCTGACGGGCGCGCCCTCTGATCTGCCAGCCATTACGTTAGCCATCGATCCTGAACTCAGCCATCTGGGCAGCGAGGGATATGAGCTCACCGTCACACCACAGCAGGTCGACTTGCGCGCGGCTCATCCCGCTGGCGTGTTCTACGCTACGCAGACGCTCAGGCAACTGCTCCCTACCGACATCTTCTCAGCAACCCCTGTCAGCCGCGAATGGACCATACCAGCCGTCACTATCAAGGACGAGCCGCGCTTCCAGTGGCGTGGCTATATGCTTGATAGCGCACGCCACTTTATACCCAAGCGGTCGATATTCAAGTTTATTGATCTGCTGGCCCTGCACAAAATGAATATGTTGCACCTGCACCTGACAGATGATCAGGGATGGCGGGTAGAGATCAAAAAGTACCCCCGGCTGACAGAGGTGGGATCGCAGCGCAAAGAAACGGTGGTCGGACACGCACATGTTTCGCAAGAATATGATGGCACAGCACATGGCGGCTTCTACAGCCAGGACGATCTGCGCGAAATGGTTGCTTACGCGACTGCCCGCTCTATCACCATCGTTCCTGAGATCGACCTGCCCGGTCATGCGCAGGCAGCGATCGCCGCTTATCCTGAGCTAGGCGTGCTGGGAGAGCCTGTCGAGGTCGCGACGACTTGGGGCATTCATCCTTATCTCTACAACACCAGGGAGACAACATTCCAGTTTCTGAAGGATGTTTTGAGCGAGGTCATGGCTATTTTCCCCAGCCGCTACATCCATGTTGGTGGAGACGAGGCCCGCAAAGATCAATGGCAGGCCAGCCAGGAGATACAGACGCACATCAAAGAGCTGGGATTGCATGACGAAGATGAGTTGCAGAGCTGGTTCCTCTCACAGATCGGCGCCTTCCTCACCCAGAACGGTCGCTTACTACTGGGATGGGATGAGATCCTCGAAGGTGGACTGCCAGCGGGAGCAACAGTGATGTCGTGGCGGGGGATCGAAGGAGGGATCGCCGCCGCGCAGGCAGGCCATGACGTGGTAATGACCCCCACCACTCATGTCTACCTCGATTACTATCAATCGAACGACCCCTCAGAGCCTCTCGCCATTGGCGGCTACTTGCCATTGCAGAAGGTGTATACCTTTGACCCCATCCCAGACGTCCTTACAGCCGAGCAGGCGCAGCACGTCCTGGGCGCGCAGTGTAACCTCTGGACCGAGTACGTCCCCACGCCAGAGCATCTGGAGTATATGACGTTTCCACGCGCCATCGCCCTCTCCGAGCTGACCTGGACGCCAAAAGAGCAGCTGGACTTCGCCGACTTCCGAGCACGACTCGCTCTGCATGAGGCAAGGCTCACCAATCTGGCTGTCAAGTTCCGGCCAGTGGCGAAGCTGGACCAGGAGCAGACATTCCCCGAACGCCCGTCCATCTGGTAGTAGCGATGAGAGCATGGTTCGTGAGCCACAGACCATGCTCTCATTTTTCATAATCGCTGGAGAGAGGCTGGCTTCAACACGGCCTACTCAGCCCCAGCGAAAATGGCGGGTGCGTTTAGCTTGCAGGGGCTCCAGGCCCCTTCTTGCTTTGCATTTGCTTTTTCAGTTTCAGCTCTAATTTCATCTGCTCATATTTGCGTGACAGGTCCGACATATCAGGGTACATCGCCATCGCCACCGCCTGATGCGACGCACTATCCACAGGACCCACGCTATTGTGTCCACCCACGCCCTGCTCCTTGACCACTTCCCTGAGCTGCTCACGCTCCACCTCTTTCCTGCGCAGAGCCGCTACCTCGTTTTTGATCCAGGTGCGGAAGAAGCCCGGCGTTATCGGCTGATGCCTGCGATTGCGCGTGGGATCCGCAATCCACTCGCAGAACCGATCGGCCTCTCCCGCCAGAGAGAGATCCGGCACCTCGGCATATTCCTCAACCAGGCGCTGCAACTCTGGCGTCACTGGTAGGCGCAGAATAGAGGCCACCTCGGCCAGCGTTTTCGTCGTTCCCCGTTCCCTTAAAACAACCTCCTCCTCCTCCTGGGCGAAACCCTCCTGCGCAAGAGTATGAGCTGTATTCTTTGTATGAGTATAGGGATTCTTAGTATGTCCGCAGATCTGCGGACCCCCCTCCGCAGATGTGTGGGCCCCCTCCGCAGATCCGCGGCCCCCCCTCCGCGGATCTGCGGAGGGGGCCATATCACGCCCTCTTTCTTCTGGAATACAATGGTTTACCAGGGGCACATCGCCCGCCCTCTCCTCTGGAATACAATGGTTCACCAGGAGCACATCACCCATTCTCCCTTCCAAAATCATTCGTTCGATAGAGCTTTGCTCTTCCTGCTTTGCCAACAATTCAGCCGTGTTAACCAGAAACAATCACACACAGGATCGTTCTCACCCATCCTTCCTACTCATCATCAAGCCTTCACTACGAGCGTTTCTGCCCATACTATAGAGTAAAACGGAATAAAATATAAAATATAAAATATCAGCATTTCACAGATTATATCTATTATTATCAATGTATATATGATTATATATACATATCGAGATAGAAGCCATACGTAGGTTGATTCTATTCTGTTTTTGTGTTATATAAGGTATTGTTTCTATTTGAATGGTACCCATCCTTTGTGTCTTTCTTTTGCGGTAAACCAAAACTATCCCCTGGATCACGCAGAGAGACAACGATCTACACGTAGCGCATACTCGCAGTGTGTTCTCTTCAGGCAACGAACTGTGGTATTTCCAAGTCATATCCAGAGTGCAATATTTTTCTGATTGCAGTAGTTTGAGTAGTGTTATTGCAAGGGCAAGGAGTTGCATATGTTAACCAGACTCAAAATTGAAACGCTGGATAAGCCACGTCTGCTGCGCATCTACGAGCAGATGGCGACTATTCGGCAGTTTGAGGAACGCGCAGGGCGTGAGTTTGCAGCTGGGAAAGTGCCCGGCTTTGTGCATCTCTACGCTGGTGAGGAAGCGGTCGCCGTCGGAGTGTGTATGCATTTGAGCGATGATGATTATATCACCAGCCATCATCGCGGCCATGGTCACTGCATCGCCAAAGGGGTAGATCTGCGCGCAATGGCCGCGGAACTGCTGGGGCGGGAGACTGGAGCCTGCCGGGGCAAGGGCGGTTCCATGCATATCGCGGATGTCCACAAAGGCATGCTAGGGGCCAATGGCATCGTTGGCGGTGGTTTTCCGCTGGCAACCGGAGCCGCGCTGACCGCGAAGCACAATGGGCGCAACCAGGTGGCCGTTTGCTTCTTTGGCGATGGGGCAGCCAATCAGGGGACCTTCCACGAGAGCCTCAACCTGGCAAGCATCTGGAAATTGCCTGTCGTCTTTGTAGCCGAGAACAATGGCTACGCCGAATCGACCCCCGTAACCTACCATATGAGTTGCCGCAATATCGCTGACCGGGCTGCTGGCTACAATATGTCGGGCGAGATAGTCGATGGGCTCGACGTATTCGCAGTCTATGACGCGGCTGGCGAGGCGATCGCGCGCGCAAGGAGGGGCGAGGGGCCCAGCTTGATCGAATGTAAGACCTATCGCTACTTTGGACATTTCGAGGGCGACGCCGTCACCTATCGCAGTAAAGAGGAAGTCGCATCTTTCCGCGCACGTGATCCCATCGAGGCGCTGCGCCGCGCATTGCAGAGTAGTGGTGTTATGATCGACACTGAATTTGCTGAGATCGACAAGCACATAGCCGAGCGTATTGATGATGCCTGGCGCTATGCGGAAGCGGCCCCACTCCCGGCGCCAGAGGATGCGCTCACCGATGTGTATGTCAACTATCCATCTTAACTGGTGCGGTGCTGTGCGGAAGAGGTTCGCTCATAGCATTTCATGTAAGAAGGGGGAGTTGATGTGGGGGAGCACAAGCTGATAAATCAGCGGGAGGTATCGATAAATCGACCTGTATAAGAAGGCGAGCTTTTCATAAGAAGGCGAGCTTCTTTAGGGAGGCAAGAGAAAGGATGTGATGACTATGGCAGTCGCAATTCGCCAACTCACGTATGGTCAGGCGATCAACGAAGCACTGCGGCTGGAGATGAGACGCGATTCACGGGTTATTTTGTTGGGTGAGGATGTGGCAGGGGGAGCCGGTATTAGCAATTTTGAGAGAGAGGATGCCTGGGGCGGCGTTCTGGGGGTCACTAAGGGGCTGGTGCAGGAGTTTGGGCGCGAGCGCGTGCTGGATACGCCGATTACCGAGGCTGGTTTCATTGGGGCAGCAGTGGGAGCAGCCGCCACCGGAATGCGCCCGGTGGCTGAGCTGATGTTTGTGGACTTCTTTGGTGTCTGCTGGGATATGATCTTTGACCAGGGGGCCAAGCTGCGCTACATGTTTGGCGGCAAGGCGAACTGTCCACTCGTCATTCGTACGATGATCGGCGCAGGCATGGGGGCGGCTGGACAACATAGCGGCAGCCATTATTCAGTCTTTACGCATATGCCAGGTATCAAAACTGTGGTGCCCTCAACACCGGCAGACGCCAAGGGCCTGCTGACCGCCGCGATCCGCGACGATGATCTGGTGGTCGTTTTCGAGCATAAGCTGCTTTACGCTATGAAGGGCGAGGTGCCGGAGGGCGAGTATATTGTGCCACTGGGCAAGGCCGATATCAAGCGAGAGGGGAACGACGTCACGATTGTCGCGATTGCGCGCATGGTACATCAGGCGCTCGCGGCGGCTGATACCCTCTATGCAGATGGCATCTCGGCGGAAGTCATTGATCCCCGCACACTCTCGCCACTGGATGAGGAGACGATCCTGCAATCGGTCGCCAAAACCCATCGTCTGATCGTCGTTGATGAGGACAACCCGCGCTGTAGTATCGCCACCGATATCGCCGCGCTGGTCGCCGATAAAGCCTTCACAGAGCTGGATGCTCCAATTAAACTGGTGACCGCGCCGCATACCCCGGTCCCATTCAGTCCGCCACTGGAGCAGTTTTACATACCCAGCCCGGAGCGCATCGTGGCTGTCGTACAAGAGATTTTAGGGTAGAGAT
>Ga0070730_10006060_pt1 | contig 10361 bp, 6 predicted proteins | sample Coa_R1_3_FD_66447 | JGI IMG/M metagenome (GOLD analysis project Ga0070730, IMG submission 66447) | Surface soil microbial communities from Centralia Pennsylvania, which are recovering from an underground coalmine fire - Coalmine... | ecosystem: Environmental > Terrestrial > Soil > Unclassified ... | reverse complement strand
ATGGGCTCGATCCTTTCACGGCGCGCTTGCTCCTGCTCCAGGTCGCCACGCCGCAAAAAGCCTATATAGTCGACTGCCAGCGCGTCGACCCACTCCCGCTGAAGCCGCTACTCGAGGGGAGTCGGACACTCAAGATTTTGCAGAATGCCAAGTTCGATTATAAGATCCTGAAGCAGATCGCCGGGATCGAGCTCTGCAACATCTTCGATACGATGCTGGCCGAGCGGTTGCTCACCGCGGGGCGCGCGCGCGAGGTCAGCCTGAAGAGCCTGGCCATGAAATACGCCGGCATTGCGATGGATAAGACCATCCGCAAGAGCTTCGTCGGGGTACGGGGCGATGATTATCTCTCCGAGGCGCAGCTGACCTATGCGGCCCGCGATGCACTGATCATGTTCACGATCCAGCGCGCCCAGCTGGCGGAGCTGAAGAAGCTGCGCATGGCCCAGGTCGCCGATCTCGAATTCCAATGTGTGGCCGCCGTCGGCGATATGGAGCTGGCGGGCGTGAAGATCGATACCGCGCATTGGCGGGAGATCCTGGCCCGCATCGTCGTCGAGCGCGATCGCACCGCGGCGGAGCTGAACGCGGTGCTGGCGGAAGTGGCCCGCCAGGCGACGATGTTTGGCGTGCCTACGATCAATCTCAACAGTGGCCCCCAACTGATCGAGACCTTCGCCCGCCTGGGCGTCGAACTGACCGACACCAGCGAGGCCACGCTGATCAAAGCCGGCGACCATCCCGCGATCAAGAAGTTGCTTGAGTACCGCTCGCACGAGAAGACGCTCAGCGCTTTCGGCGAGCACCTGCTGACCCTGATCAACGCCAGAACCGGTCGCCTGCACCCGAACTTCCAGCAATATGGCGCCGATACCGGGCGCTTTTCCTGCACCGAGCCCAATGTCCAGCAGATCCCCGCCACCTCCGACTTCCGCTCCTGCTTCGTCGCCGCGCCCGGCTACAAGCTCGTGACGTGCCTGGCCGCGGGTACTCGTGTATCCACGGAACGGGGGCTGCTCGCCATCGAATCGGTCGCGCCGGGCGACCGGGTTTGGCAAGAAGACGGCAGCCTGCAGCCGGTCGAGCGGGTCATCGATCAGGGCTGGCAGGAAACAGTTACCCTCAAGACGGGCCTGGGCTACGAGATCACCGTAACCCCGGACCATTGCCTACGCGTCTTGGATGCCGCTGGCGCCTATGTGTGGCGCGCGGTCGACGACATCCGGGCAGCCGACCAGGTGGCGATCCAGATCGGTAGGCCGGCCGGCACCGGCCCGCAGCTCCCCGGGTTACCTGGCCCACCGCTCGGCGATTTCAACCCCGTAAATCCCTCCCTGTCCGCGCCGCCAGCGGACCATGTGCCGGAGTTCTTATGGACCGCCGGCGCGCGGCTGATCTCGGCCTATCTCAGCGAGTTGTTTGCGGCGGAAGGGCCGGCCCAGCGGGGAAGCACCGGGCCTGTTTCCTTCTCCACCGCTTATGAGCAGTTGGCCCATGAGGTCCAAGAGCTTCTGGCGGTAGTGGGCATCGCCGCTACCCGCTCTAAAACGGAACCTGGCCCGGGATGGGAATCTATATGGATCATTACCGCCCGCATCCCGGCGGCCGGGCCAGGCTCGCCGATTGCCCCTATCCTGCACACAACGACCCGGCCGGCGAGGGCCGCCGGCATGCTTCGCGACAGCTATACCCATAACAATCACCGCTCCACCGCTACCGCTACCCTCCTGAGGGAGCGCGATGCACAGGTGTTTGACGATCCGGTCGGCGAAACCCCGGTACGCCCCTCATTACTGTTTGACAGAATCGCGACTGTGGAGAAAAGCGGTCCGCGCCGGGTTTACGACCTGACGGTGGCCGCGACCTCGACCTATATCGCCCGCGGCTTCGTCAACCATAATTGTGATTACTCGCAGGCCGAGCTCCGCATCCTGGCCGAACTGAGCGGGGACCCCGCGTTTGTCGAGGCCTTCAAGAGCGGGGGTGACTTGCATGCGATTACCGCCAGCCAGATGTTCCAGGTCCCCGTGGACCAGGTAACCAAGCCCCAGCGCTCGGCCGCGAAATCGATCAATTTCGGCCTGGCCTATGGCCGGGGCCCCGGCTCATTGGCGCTGCAGCTGGGCGTCTCCCCCGAGGAAGCCAAAGCCCTGATCGAGAAATACTTCCAGGCCTACACGGGCATCCAGCAGTGGCTGGACAAGGCCGCGCGCGATGCCGTGCGCAAAGGCTATAGCGAGACGTCACTCGGCCGCCGCCGCTTCTATGACGTCCCCAACCGCGACGATCCGGACTACAGGACCAAAATCGGCTCGATCGAGCGCCAGGGGAAGAATACACCGATCCAAGGATGTGTTGCTGGTACAACTCGCATCTTTGAGGAGTCGCGCGGCTATATGCCGATCAGCACGCTGGTGGGGCAGGTCGTGCGGGTCTGGGATGGCACACAATTTGTCCATGCATCGGTTGTCGCCAGCGGCTTGAAGCAACTGGTGCGGATCGAGTTTTATGGTGGGCACTACATTGAATGCAGCCCCGACCATCGCTTCCTGACCAGGGGCACGGCGGGCCGAGATGCCTGGAAAACGCCTGCTGAGTTCAAGGTGCAAGATCGAATTGTACTCTCCGACGCTGTTCCCGCCTGGGCCTATCCCATCGCCGTGACGCCGACCCAACCCTTCGGATTTATGAACCCGGCAAAGCAGGCTAAAGCGGAGCAAATCTCGGCGCCGATTGAGGAGCGTATCTATGGCCGCGCCGTCCGCGCGAAGTTGGTGGAGATTACTGACGAGTGGGTCGAGATGTACGACGTGGTGAACAGCGAAACCGGGCGTTTCATGGCGAATGGGCTGGTTGTTCATAATTCCAACGCCGATATGACCAAGATCGCTCTCGTCTACTTGCGCACCGCGCTCCAGGGCTATGATGCCCGGGTCGTGAACACGGTCCATGACGAGATCGTCGTCGAAGTGATCGCCGACCAGGCCGAGGAGGTCAAGAAGATCGTCGAGCACGAGATGGTACGCGCCGGCGAGCAGATTCTGCAGATCGTCCCGGTCGTCGCGGATGCCGCGATCGGCGACTATTGGAAGAAGTAGGTGCCTGCTCTGCCAATACCCCGCCAGGGCGCCCGGTGCGGGCCGCCGGATCGGCGACGGCCGGGGCGGCTGGTCCTCCTGCTGCTCGGCGCCCTCCTGACGGCTTGTGTGGCCCCTGGACCGCCCGCAGTGGGCACACCGGGGATTGACCTATCCACGCCGTTGCCAAGCCCTGCTGCCCCAACTACGCGGCCTACCGCCCCACCGGCACCGACCGCTGTCCCGCCCACGCCTTCGCCCCTCGGGACAGTGGTGGCTCCCCAACCGACCGCCGATCGCGCGCTGCCGCAGCTGACGCTAGCCACCCGCACGGGCACCCTGGCGCGGCTCTACGTCGAAATTGCCGACACCCCCGAGAAGCAGGAAACGGGGCTGATGCACCGCACCGCCATGGCCGAGGACCAGGGGATGCTTTTCGTATTTCAGGGGGAAACCACGGTGCCGTTTTGGATGAAGGATACACTGCTGCCCCTGAGTATTGCTTTCATTACCGCCGGCGGGCAGATCGTCGACATCCAGGATATGCAGCCCCTGGATCTCACTTTGCACAACCCCGCCCATCCCTACACCTACGCGCTGGAAGTGAACCAGGGTTACTTCACCCGCCACAATATCGCCGTCGGCGGCCATGTGCAACCGCCGCCTCTGCCCACGGCGACGCCATTCCCGGCGACGACCCCAGCTACGACGCCGTAGAGACGGCCACCCAGAGCGCCTGCACCTGCGCGGCCCAAACCTCAGGCTGTTCCAGCGGGGCCATATGCCCGGCGCCAGGGATCGATTCCTGGCGGGCCGGGGAAATGTGGCTGGCCAAAAACAGGCTACCTGCCGGCGGTACCATCCGATCGCCGCTGCCGCTGATGATGACTGCCGGCCCTGGTAACGCGCCCGCCTGCACCTGCGCAGTAATGTCGAACCCCGCGCAGGCCTCGTAATCGGCGAGCGTCACCGCCGGGGGCACCCGCAGCATCTGGCGGCGGATACCGGCCCGCCGGTATGCGGAGGGTGGCGCCGCGAAAGCGTGCGCGATGACCCAGTCGACGGCGGCGGGGTAGTCGGTGGCCACCAGGTGGAGAAGGGTTGCCGAGACCGGCAGCCGCGCGGCGGTGCTCGACAGAACCAATCCTCGCAGCCAGGCCGGCCGGCGCAGCCCGAGGGTTTGCGCAATCGCGACGCCCATCGAATGGCCCACGACCACGACGTCGGCCCAGCCCTGCTCGGCGATCCCGGCGCTGATCCAGTCCGCGTAGGCGTCGATCGATCGCAATAGGGGGCCCGGCTGCGGCGGAGTCCCGCCCGGCCGGCGGGCGCGGCCGGCCTCATGCCCCGGCAGATCGACGATCCAGGCGCCCGGGAAATGGGGCCGCACCAGATCCCACAGATCGCCACTGCCGCCGGCCCCGTGGATCAGCACCCAGTGGAGGGTACTGCGCTCCGCCTGCTCCATTCCAACCCCTATTCGATTAGTCTTTGTGCCGCTTCAGTTGAACTAATCATAGCAGAATCGTTTCATTTACCTATCAACAATACTATACGTTACATTGGCGGATTGGGGCACGTCTATGGCCCAGTCCGGCGCGGCCACCTGTGGGTGAAGCCATTGTCATTCTGAACCCTTCGCTGCGCTCAAGGGTAAACTCCGTGAAGAATCCGTCTCTGACACGTGGAGACGAACTCTTCGCTGCGCTCCGAGTGACAAGATCCCGACTTGGCCACAGCCGTGGCAGATGGGGTAGGGGGCACGGCGTGCCGTGCCGGGTGGGATGCGGTGGTGCTCCCCATCGGGCACGGCACGCCGTGCCCCTACGCAGCGTTAGCCCAGTGATACGCAAAAGTGCAACCGTAGGGCTCTAGCTTACGAATTATCAATTCGCGGCTCCCGGCTTCCGCAGTGAGGCCATGGGCAGTGCCCGCAGACACAAACAACCTATGCAAAATTTCTTGCACGAGGTACCTCAGCCCCGTTTGTGTGGCTCCTCGGCTGGGGGGCCGGCCGCCGGCTCCTCGGGCGGGTGCTTGCGCAGGAGCTGGGCCCGCAGGGCGGCAATTTGCCCGCCCAGCCCGGGGAGCGGTGGGCGGGCGGCCGGTGGCGCGGCGGGCGGGGGTGGGGTAGTTGGGCCGGCGTCCGGCGCGGGCGCTGACGGGCGCGGGCGCGCCGGCGCCGGTTCTTTGGTGGCGGCCCCGCCATTGAAGGCGTTCATCGTCTTTTCGATCCCATTGGTCAGCCAGAAGGCGACGGCGTCGACCGCGCTGGTCAGGGCCGGCTCCAACTCCCGTTGCGCATCGCGGGTGAAATGGCCCAGGACCCAGTCCACCTGCTCGCCACTGCCGGGGGGGCGCTCGATGCCGATCCGCACCCGCGAGAACTCCTGGGTGCGCAGATGCTGGATGATCGAGCTAATGCCGTTGTGGCCGCCGGCCGAGCCCCGCGCCCGCACCCGAATACTGCCGAGGGGCAGGTCCATATCGTCATACAGGATAATCAGGCGATCGAGCGGCACTTTGTGCCAGTGGACCAGCCCGGAGACCGACTCGCCACTCAAGTTCATGAAAGTCTGCGGCTTGGCCAGCACGACCGGTACGCCGTCGATGGTGCCTTTCGCGATCTCGGCACGGGCTTGCCGGCCCCGCCAGTCGAGCCCATACCGCCGGGCGATCGTATCGACCGCCATAAAGCCGATATTGTGCCGGGTCCGCTCGTACTTCGATCCCGGATTTCCCAGGCCGACAATCAAGTGCAAGGGTGCATTACCTGGCATAGCGCAATAGCTCCTTATCGCTCAACCAGTAGTGCTCGATGGGTAGCGCTCAACGGGCGATGCGCCGATACACGTCGAGCGTTTGTCGCGCCGCCCGCTCCCAGGAATAGCGCGCTGCCTGCCGGGGGCCTCTCCAGCGCAGGTCCGCCTCCAGAGTCGGATCAAGCAAAACCTGCTCCATAGCAGCCACCCACGCCTGGCTGTCCTGCGCTGGCAGCAATACGCCAGCCTCGCCGACCACCTCGGGCAACGCCCCCGCGCTCGCGGCCAGCACAGGGGTGCCGCAGGCCAGGGCTTCCAGGGCCGAGAGGCCGAATCCTTCATACAACGAGGGGAGCGCGAAGAGGCGCGCGCCCTGGTACAGGATCGGCAGATCCTCGGCCCCGATCGCGCCCAACAAGCGCACCCGATCGCCCAGGTGCAACTCGTCGATCGCTCGCAAACTATCTTGATAGAGCCAACCCCGCTGGCCGGCCACCCACAACTCCGGTACCGGGCGCACCCGCCCCCGATCCAGCAGCAAGCGATAGGCTTCAAGCAGTGTACGTAAATTCTTACGGGGCTCGATCGTGCTGACGAATAGCAGATAACCGGGCTGCGCGGGAGGGATCGGCGACGGCTGGTAGCGGGCGTCGGCCGCTTCGTAGATCACATAAATTTTATCGGCCGGCGTCCCGGCCAGGTGGATCAGGTCGTCGGCCGTGCTCGCCGATACGGCGATGACGGCTTCGGCGCTGGCGACCGCGCGCCGGATCTGGCCGTAATAGCGTTTGCTCTCGGCGGTGAGCAGCTTCGGGTAGCGCAGGAAGGCCAGGTCATGCACCGTAATCACCGCTGGGCAGGGCCGGTGGAAGGGCGGGATAAAGTCGGGGCTGTGCAGGACCTGGGGGCGGGGGCGCAGCCCGGCCAGCTCGACGGCCAGGCCGGCCTGTTCGAGCCGGTGGTGGCACGGCGTCATCAGGCGATGGCGGCGGAAGCGCTGGTCCCCGGGCACGATCGGGTGGGGATCTTTGCGGCTCTGGAGCACCGTGACCTGTAAATCCGTGGTCTCCGTGGCCGGTAAGGCGGCCAGCGCCTGGAGCAGACAGCTGCTGTACTGGCCGATGCCCGCGCGCCGATAATAGACCATCCGTGCATCAAAGGCGAGGTGCATTAGGGCACTCCAGCGCGCATGTCCAGCATGTCCCGCGCCGCGCGCACGACATGCGCCGGGGTGAGCGCGGTGAGACAGGGCCGCGGGCCACAGCCGTCGCGCAGGCCCAGGTCCTGGCCGCGATAGAGGCATGGCATGCAGGGCAGATCCTGGCGCACAATCTGGGCGGGCTGGCGCGTCCCGGTGGCCGGGTGTGGGGGCACATACGGGCCATACGCTCGCCAGTTGCTGAGGCCAAAGATGGCCAGGACGGGGATGCCGGCCGCCGTCGCAATATGGAGCGGGCCACTGTCGTTGCCGATAAAGAGGCGGCACCGCTGGAGCAGTGCCGCGGTGCCGGTGATCGACGTCTGCCCGGCGATGTTATGGACATGGGCCCGTGCGGCGGCGGCGACCATCTCGCGGATGCTGGCGGTGAGCTCCTGCTCATCAGGGCCGCCGAGCAATACGATGTCGGCGTGTCGCTCTTGGACCAGCATGTTGATCAGCGTCGCAAAATGGGCGGCCGGCCAGCGCCGAGCCGTGCTGTACCAGCCGGCGCCGGGATGAATAGCGATCAGCGGGCCGGGACCCGGCAAGCCCCGTTCCGCCAGCAGAGCGGCGGCGGCGGCGTGGTCGGCGGCGCCGATGGGGATCATGAGGCGCCGGTCGGCCGGGCGCCGCTCGGCACCGGCCAGGGCGGCGACGTCGAGCCAGTACTCGGCTTCGTGTTGCGCCCCAAAGCCGCCATCGGCGAGCCGGTGGGTCAGGAACCAGCCCCGCCCGTTGTCCACGCCGGCCCGCAGCGGCGCTCGGCTGGCCAGGGCGACGGCGGCAAACTTCAGCGCGCCAAACCGCAGCGAGTAATGATGGAAAATCAGCAACGCATCATAATGCCGCCGGCCGAGCCCCCAAAGAAATCTGATAGCGCGCAGGACCGTACTTAGATCGAAGAGGCTCCCCAATGTATCAAAGGGAAATTTGTTGAAGACGAGCACCTCATCGATCTCGGGTGCTGCGCGCAGGACGGCCGCCGACGAGGGCGGGGTCAGTAGATCGATGCGCGCCCCCGGATACCGCGCCCGGAGGGCGCGCAGGGCCGGGGTACATAACAGCACGTCGCCGATATCTGCCAGCTTGACGCACAAGATGCGGGGATCGGCCGGAAGCAGGGTGCGATGCATAGCGCCTATTATAGCCGAACCACGCTATGTGCTACAAGCGACTCCACCTTCCGGCCTAGCGTGGGCACGCCATTTGCATCTGGTATCACGGGGCCGGATGTAGTACAATAGCTTGTTTCTGCCGCGTTATCTTTCGTCTAGGAGGATGGTCTTTGCTGATCCAAAGTGTGCTGGTCATTCCCTTTGCCGACGGCATCGGGGATTTTATCAACATGCAACCGCTGCTGGCGGCCATCCGTGCGCACTTTCCGGAGGCGGAGATCAGCGTCGCCGTTTCCGAGCATGGGAATCTGCTCTGTAATGACTCGGCGATCCGTCCGGTAAAGCCCTCCTGGTTTAATCATGAGCCGGGGAAAGCAACGATCAACCTGCGCTGGCTCCTGCCGCAGACCGCGTTGGCCTGGTTTGCCGGACCGATCTTTGAATACGAGCTGGGCCCCTTTGATCTGGTCGTCAACTGCTTTTTTGCCTGGGAGCGGGCCATGGATTTTCGCCGCACCTGGACACCCCAGGTCCCGCCGGCCCCGGAAGTCGTCCACTCGCTCGACTGCCTGGCCGACGAGCTGGAACGGGAGCTGAGCATCACGATTGCGCCGGAAGCACGCAAGCCGCACCTGGTTTTACGCCCGGAGGCTCAGGCGGAGGCGGCGCGCTTCCTGGCCGAGCATGGTCTGGCAAATGATGCACCCCTGGTGGCCCTGGTGCCCGGAACGAATATGGCCATCAAACGCTGGCCGCTGGCGCACTGGCTGGAGCTCGATTCCCGCCTGCGGGCGGCGCGCCCCGACGTGCGAACGTTGCTCTTTTGCGACCGGCCGCTCGATCGCAGCAGCGTGGCCACGGCCTTTGCCTGCGCCGGATCGCCAGCCGTACCGTGCTATGCCCCGCTCGACCAGGTCGCGGCCCTGCTGGCGCGCTGCCGGCTCACGGTGAGCGTGGACACGGGTTTGTTGCATATGGCCGGGGCGCTTAACATTCCCTGGATCGGCCTGTTTGGGCCGACGAACCCGGATGTCACCGGCCCGTACGATCCGAGTTGGGGGGAGGCGCTTATCGCGCCGTTCCGCAAACCGGCGACCTGCGCAGCCTGCTGGAAGCAGGCCTTCAAGTACGAAGACGACCGCTGTCGGACGCTGGATCGGGGCTCATGCATGAATAAGCTGGCCGTCAGCCCGGTGCTCCACGCGGTCCTGCGCCGCTTGCGCCTGCCGCACCAGGTGCCGGTGCAGCCGGGGTGGGAGCCGGCCCCGCTCGCCGCCGCGGCCGCGTTCCCCGTCAACGCCAGCCCCGCACTGGGGTTTTAAGGGCGAGCACCCTACTACTCCAGCAGCACCCTTAGTGTTTCGGCCGCCGTCCGCGCCCAGGTGAATTGCGCGGCGCGCGCAGGACCGCGGCGGCTGAGGTCGGCGCGCAGGCCTGGGTCGGCGAGTACCCGGCGCAGGCCGGTCGTCCAGGCCTCCCGGTTCCGGGGATCGATCAAGAGCGCGGCCTCGCCGGTCACCTCCGGCAGCGACGAGGCGTCGGCGGCGAGGAGGGGCGTGCCGCAGGCCAGGGCTTCCAGGGCGGGCAGCCCAAATCCCTCGTAAAGGGACGGCAGCGTAACCGCCGTCGCGCCGCTGATCAAGGCGGGCAGATCGGCATCCGGGATGTAGCCGAGAAAGCGCACCGTGCCGGCCAGCCCCAGGCGCTCGACCTGGGCAAAGAGCGTGTCGTAGAGCCAGCCCTTTTTACCCCCCAGGGCAAGCTGCGGCGCCGGACCGGCCGCCGCGTCCCAATCAGCCAGGAGGCGGGCAAAGGCCTCGATCAGCAGGTCGAGGTTTTTGCGCGGCTGCAGGGTGCCGACAAACAGCAGATACGGGGCCGGGCCGGCCAGATCATAACGGGTCGTGACGGCCGTGACGGCTTGTAGATCCGTTACCCGGCGGAAGGCGGGGTCGACGCCGTGTAAAACAACCCGAATTTTCGCGGCCGGCACACGATAACGGGCCCGCAGGTCCTGGGCCGTCGCCGCCGACACGGCGATAATCCGCCGCGCGGCGCGGGCGCTATAGAGCGTCGACCAGTGGAGATACCAGCGGGACGCGCGGGTGTGCGCCGCCGGATAATAGAGATAGCCGAGATCATGAATCGTCACCACCGTCCGCCGCGGATGGACCAGGGGCACGACATGGGCCGGTACAAAGAGCAC
>Ga0070730_10006059_pt1 | contig 10362 bp, 6 predicted proteins | sample Coa_R1_3_FD_66447 | JGI IMG/M metagenome (GOLD analysis project Ga0070730, IMG submission 66447) | Surface soil microbial communities from Centralia Pennsylvania, which are recovering from an underground coalmine fire - Coalmine... | ecosystem: Environmental > Terrestrial > Soil > Unclassified ... | reverse complement strand
TTGGCTTGCCTGTCTCGGGTATGGTGATGAAGACCTGATTCAAACGCTTCTGTCCGCCTCTCGTCAATTGTCGTTTTGGCACCAATTCGAAACAGCACACACTTTTGTACGGGATTATGTTCAAACGTTGCATTCACATGTGCCTGTCTCTCTTCGGGGTAAGGCTCTTTTTGCGAATACCGGCTCGGGCGCGATGGAGATAGCGCTTCGCATCGCTTGTGCGCGAGACGAGGTATTGGGACGTGAGACAGTCTTCTTGCACTTGAGTCGCTCCTATCATGGAAGCACTTTTCTAGCTCAGCAATTGGGACATTGGAACGATTGGCCGCATTCCTTGCGTCTTGAAGGACACCGAACGGTAACAATTTCATCACCGACATCCCGCCAACTATCTCTTCAGTCTATAGAAGAATTTCGCCGACTATGTGAGAGTCCACGCCCTCCCAGCGTCTTATTGACCGAACCGGTTCAAGGAGTTGGGGGGATGGTGGTGTTATCGGACGAATACATCGAGGCCCTGATTGAAGTCTGCCAGCAATACAACATCCTCTGGATTTCTGATGAGATATCAACGGGATTTGGATCAACAGGATCTCTGTTTGCGTTTAGTGATAAGAAGCGGTCCCCTGATATCGTTGTCTTGGGTAAGAAAATGGCGGCAGGATATTTCCCGATGGCTGGAGTCCTGTGTTCGCCTGAGATTAGCACTCAGCTCCTTGACAAGGCATTTCATTACGGCTATAGCACTTCGGGTCATCCCGTCGGATGCGCGGTGGCAAAGCGGGTTCTTGAACGCGTAAGTAGCCCAGCTCTCCTCAAAAACGTCATCCAACGTGGGCGCCAGCTCAAGGAAGGGCTCTTAGAGATCGCTACCCGCCGGTCTGTTGTTGGCGAAGTTAATGGTGTAGGGCTCATGTGTGCCTTGGAACTCCCGAATTCAACGGTTGCATCACGTGTTGCGGGAACGATGAGGAATTTGGGTGTGTACGAACTGCCCGAAGGGAAGTATCTGACTTTCTGTCCGCCTTTCATAGTAACAGCTGCGGACATCGATTTGCTCTTGTCAGTGGTTGATTGCGCGTTGCAGGAATGTGTTTGAATCCTTGCGACACTGGGAGCGTTTGGTGGCCGAATCCCCATACAGCATTCAAGTTAAGTCGGTTGATGTTTGTTTTGGTCGCACATTTGCTCTTCGAAATCTGACACTTGATATCATCCCAGGCGAGCGGTTGGCTGTTGTCGGCGAGAGTGGTGCGGGAAAAACGACCCTGCTCGCTGTTATAGCCGGCCTAATCAGACCGAGCCGCGGCAGAATCTTTCTTCGGGAATCTGACATTACAGACTCCGCGCCTTCCGAGCGCTCAATTGGTTTTGTATTTCAATCCGATGCTCTGTTTCCTCACATGACTGTATTTGAAAACGTGGCCTTTCCGCTTTGGGCAAAGAAGCGACCTTCTAATCTAGTTGTCGAGCGTGTAAATGGATTGCTTGCTCAAGTCGAACTGTCAGAGTATAGAAGCCGCTTACCACGAATGCTCTCTGGCGGACAGCGCCAGAGGGTAGCACTAGCTCGTGCATTGGCTGTGCAACCCTCAATACTTCTGTTCGATGAGCCTCTGGCTAACTTGGACACAGCGCTCCGTCGCCGATTGCGCGAATTGCTTTTAGAATTGCACAAGACTGAAAATTTTACACTTCTCATGGTGACGCACGATCCCGAGGAAGCATGTGAGGTTGGTCAAAGAATTGCTGTCATCAAGCAAGGCGAGTTGGTCGCTGTGGAGAGTGGCCGCCGGCTTTATTGGACTCCACCAACACAATATGTTGCTGACCTTTTCGGGCCCTGCAATACTCTGAACGGGCACGCTTCTGCGTCTGGGGACGTAATCACCCTGACGGTTTTAGGGCATACTTTTCGGGTTCCTCGAAACATGCTGCCCGACGCCATAGCAGACGGTTGCGGCACTCTGCTTGTTCGCCCGGACGCTGTGAGTATTTCAGAGCGTAACCAGGGACTTGTGAATGATGGTTCCAATTGGCAATTCGGGCGTGTTGTTGCATCTCGAGACAGTGGGCGCGTGGCGACTATCCGTGTAGCTCTTGATTGTGACAGGCAAGAGCTTGAGGTTTTTATACCAAACGAGACTGATGGCTGCGTCCCGCCTTTGGGCTCACAAATTTGTTGGCAATTCAAATGGAATCGCGTTCACTGGATTCCGGGGTCATAACCTTAGCACAAGCAGGAGGCTTTATGAAAGGCATTTTGTCTGCAACCTTCACAGTCAAGAATGTATTGCTTCTTGTCATATTGGTAATTACGGCTTGCAAATCTGCGCCTCCTCCCAGCGACGAACTTGTCATAGCATCTTATGGGGGCGCATGGCAAGAAGTTCAAAAAGAGACTATGTTTCGTCCCTTTGCTTCGGCCAATTCGGTGAATGTTCGTGATCTCCCTTATGACGGTCAATATGCAAAGATCAAAGAGATGGTCAATGCGAATCATGTGGAATGGGATGTGGTAGATGTTGAAGGCAATATGGTTGTTTTAGGAGCCCGCGATGGAATGCTCGAGCCTATCGACTATTCAGTAGTCAATAAGTCAGACCTGATTCCTGGATCAACCAACAAATTCGGTGTTGGTATTGTGGCTTGGTCTTGGGTACTTGCTTATCGGCGTGGTGCTCTGAGTCAGGATCAGCTTGTGAATCCGTGGCGAACCTTTTTTGATGTGAACGCAGTGCATGGGGCTCGTGGGCTTCGAAATGATCCGAGGAGAGTTCTGGAAATAGCACTAATTGCGGATGGCGTACCGACATCATCATTATATCCGCTTGATGTTGATCGGGCATTCAGGGTATTAACACGATTTAGAGATGCAATGAGAAAGGCAAACTTCCCAATTGTATGGTGGGACGAATACTCGAAACCTCCGCAGTTGTTACGTGATTCCGAAGTGGTTCTGACTCCGGGGGCGAACGGTCGCATTGCAGATGCACAAAAGGATGGAGCCCAGATTGATTTTACCTGGAACCAGGGTATTGTCGACCTGGATTGGTGGGTTATCCCGCGAGGATCTCATAAGAAGGACTTGGCGATGCGTTTCATTGCCTTTGCTTCATCACCAGACCCGCAGGCGGCTGCGGTCAAGCGAATACCGTATGGGCCGGTTAATCAAAAAGCTCTTTCGAATCTCCCTGAGGATGTTGCCTCAAAGCTTCCCACATATCCCGGGAATCTCCAGAAGGAGTCGCTGTTTAATACAGAATGGTGGGCCGACAATGCTGATCGCATCCTAGCACGTTGGAATGAATGGCGTGCTTCGACACAGAAATAAACCCGAGGGCGGCGATGCGGTTCGTACGAAACATTCTGGAGACAGTCTTTCTTATCACGGCGGCTCTTTTTGTGGTGGTTCCGACCGTAAGATTGGTCTTGGGGCCGCTGAGCGGATGGAGCGTATCGCCTAGGGCCAGTGCTTGGGCACTCTTGTTCTCTCCCGGCACCGTAGCAATTCTTTGGCGCAATCTCCTCCTGGCTGTAGTCGTCACCGCTGTAGCTTGCATTGTCGGGACACTTCTTGCGGCGGGTCTAGCTCGTATTAGACCCCAACAGTTATTATGGATCGTGCCATTGATCCTTGCGCCTCTGTTGGCGGATCAACTGGCAAGAAACTATGGATGGTATTTTCTGCTGCGCCGGGATGGAATAATCAATTGGGTAGCAGCTCGGCTGGCCATTCCGGGAAATCCCTTTCAGATGCTGTACAGGCTCGATACGGTGGCGCTAGCCATCTTTCAAGGTCTGTTTCCGCTCGCCGTCTTGCCGGTATTCTTGTTCCTATCTCAGAAAGAAGCGCGTCTCAAAACAGTCGGAATGATCTTCGGAGCGGGGTGGCTAACAATAGCGCGCAGTGTAATGCTTCCCCTGTTGGTGCCTAGCATCCTTCTCGCTGTATGTTTTATTTTCACTGCTTCCTTCGGTTACTTTATCACTCCAAGAATGCTTGGGGGAGATGCAGGCCTAACGATTGCAGGGTTGATCGATCAAAGAATCAACCTGATTCTTGACTGGTCAGGTGCCACGGCTTTAGCGGGAGTTTTGGTCATCGCTTGTTTGCCCTTTTTTCTGCTGTTTCTCTACACCTTCGCCAAACTTGAGCCTGTCAGTGGATTCAGCGGTGTCCCAATAATCAGTGGCACCCGAGCCGGTTGGCTGTTACGGCTTGTAATCTTGGGCACCATTTTTCTCTTGGTTGTAAGTCCACTACTGCCCGTGGCATTTGCTTCCTTCACGAAATCAAGCAGTCTCTCCTTTCCTCCTGACGGTGCTTCAGCAAGATGGTATTGGAAGGTTCTGACTGATTCGGATTGGCTCAGATCCTGGTGCATATCGATTGCTGTGGCCTCTATATCCGCCTCTGTAACCTCCCTACTTTCCCTCGGCTCTCTCGCCTTCGCATCTAGGGGACGTTTTGCTGCGACCGTCTCATTGATGGTTGGGGCCCTGCCTTTGATGCTGCCACCGATCGCTTTGGCTGTTGGCCTGTACCGCACAATGGTAGGAATAGGATTATCAAATGAATGGGCACGCTTGGTAGCCGGCCATGTCTTACGTGGCCTGCCTTTCCCCGTTCTGAGTCTACTATTGGCTTGGAAGTCAATTGATCCGGCAATGCTGAAAGCGGCATCGATCTACGGCTCTGATCGTATCTGGAGTTACTGGAAGAGCCTAGGGCCGCATTTTGCGCCCGCGTTGATAATTGGATTTCTTCTGTCCTGGCTAACATCATTTGCGGATCTCGAATATGCGCTATTCCTTTCAGGTCCGAATACCATTACGTTGCCTATTCGAATGTGGGGTGCATTAAGTTACTCTGCTGAACCGAGCGTAGCCGCTTGCGCCATATTGACAACGATCATTGGCACAGTTCTCTTGTTTATGCTTGTTCGCATTGTAGCGTCCAATTCGCGATTGTTTACGTCTCAGTGAAAGGGAAGGGCTGGTTTTCTATCGACGCTTCAATCATCATTCAAATAATTACCTTGCCTTTGGACGATAAACTGAATACATTTTCTCTTAAAATGAGATGCAAGAGCAAGGGTTGATGAACATCGTGTCAGCGCCAGAGTGCGACTGCCGGACACGGCTATCTGAAGGTTGGCTAGACTGGATTTTCTACAACCTTGGTTCCCAAGGCACGTGCTATCCGAATTCAGACAGCCTGCTGTTCGAAGTTCTTGGTGCATGTCTCAGTATTGACGTCCTTGTGATTCGATTCGAAGGACGTTCACTCATGCACAACGTCGTTCCAGCGTTCGAAGGCAGTGAGGAAAATCTCAAGGCATGGATCGATAATGGTGCGGTGACGTCTGACCGCTGGTCGGAGTGGATTCTCTCCGACCGAGCTGCTGCCTTGAGCCGTATTCCAGTTTTTCAGCCGCCCGCGGTTATGGCTCGAAGCGCATCAGCGCCGGGCTTAAAAGTGATCGTTGGAATTTCTTCCCTTAAACCTGAAAAACGACTTTGTGAGTCATGTTTTAATGAGTTGGTGGAATTCCTTGGTAGACGTCATCGTCCTAATCTAAAGATGCCCCTCCTAGGGCAGCCGACGATGGAAGATACTATGTGGCTTGTCAAGGAGCCCTCCTCCACAGATAGCATCGCGACTCTTCTTACGTACGGCACAACGTTTTTCCGCACAACCTTTAGTTCTTTGGCGCGCCAGTTTCTTTCGGGGAGATATGCCGCCGAGTTCGAGGATCTCCGCCGCCTCCTGCTGTCTCACAAATTCAGTTTTTCCGTCATATTGAATCATGAGCCATTGGCTGAGCTCACTGGCTTCGGATATTATTTGACACGTGAACAGCAGCAACAAGTGAAAGAGCGACTCCAAGCGTGTGGAAAAACAGACCTGGATATCCAAAAAGCCAAACGACAACTGCAGGGTTTCGAATTCGTATCGACCGAAGGAAACGGTGCTGGTCTTATTTCGATAGTCGTTGAACGCGAATTGGCACTGTGGTCCTCACGTTTAACAAGTAAGCTGATATATCCGCCCCAGACAAAGGATACGGAGAATTACATTGCCTTTGTCGAGGACGCGGTTGTGCACAGCCCAGTCCAGAAGGATCCCAATAGTGATGATCTGGACAATTTTGTCTTTGAGGTGCCACTTTACATCTTTGGCCCGAAGCCGAGCAAGCCGGAAGCTGTGTTCTTCTTCCTTCTTGCTGAAAGACCATCGGGCCCTCTGATGTCGCTTTTATTGCTTGCGGCGCGGTTGTCGCTTCGTCCGATTATGGCAGCAGTGTTTTCAGGGTTTTGCTTGCAGCCCAGGAGTCCTCTTCTCCGACATCGATGGACTCCGCTCTTGTTACACGAGGGGCGCGACATAGGATCGGATCTTCTTGAAAGAGTATTTCCACGTGAATCGGAGACAGCTGGGCATGATCTCGACAAGATTCTGGATGCTGACTTGCCGACTATTCATCAACTTCTCCGAAAAGTCGACGAGCATGAAAGGTCCATACTTCTCCAACATAATGACTCTAGCCTTCTTTGGCTTGCGATGGAATCAGCCGACCAGCCAGAAGATGCTCGCTGGGCCCGGTTTTGGTTGAAAATGCGAGTTCGTGAAAAACAGGTGGGCCTTGACACGCAAATTTATGTTGTCGATCTTTTTCACTATTTGGCTGGATGCTCGATCATGGGAAGTGTCAATTATGAATGGAAAGACTTGACTGCAATCGTGGGCATTCTTCAGCTGAAAAGTATTGAAAAGCTGAAAAAGAAATGTCACATCTCTCTTTCTATAGCAGTTTCTGTTAAGAATGAGAGTAAAGTCATAATCATGGCCGAGAAACTGCCAGGATCGGGTGCTGGTCAGTGGCGAAGCCCTAGAGGGGACCATGAGCACATTGCGAATCCACTTTACACTGGATGGGACTGGAAGGATGAGAGGGACCCATTTTATTGGGTGGTGCGGAGTCGTCTCCAAATTCCAAGATATTCAGCAAATCATCCCGGTGGTCCTTTGGGTTACTTACTATCGAAGCTAGTGGAACGAATTGATGACGATGGACTAGATCGATTGAATATTCTTGTTAGGCCAAGCGATGATCGGATCGTGATCGAGGGACTTTGGCGTAAAAAGGAAGGCGCTGAGCCCTCGAGATACGGGCCACGAGAGCTGCTCCCGATAGAAAATCGAACTGATGGTGGCGATTTAGGTTTACTTCGGCGCCACCTTGATGGACAAGACTACATTGGTTGGTTCATTGCTTTTCCCCTAAGATACGAGGATCCTACAGTATCTCCTAGTGAGGGGGATCCAGTAGATCATGAGAGATTCGAGCGCTATCTGGCGATGGTGAGTGCGGCCATTGAAGGTAAGCCCAAAGTAGTTGTGATCAATGATGACCAAGCGGAACTTGAGAGGCTGTCTAGGTATTTTCAGGATGCGGGATTCAGCTTGTTGACTACAATCAGGACTGGCAACGAAGAAGACGCGCTTAAACAGCTGAAGCTACTGTTGCTCCCTGGTCAAGGCATTTTTCTTGCGATTGATCTGTTTGGCCCGAATGATTCGCCGCCCTATTTTGGTGCCAGATTGGCGAGCAGACTTCGCGAAGAAGGTTTTAGACAACCAATCATCATAACGACCCGCAAAAAAGATATTGAGGGGTCTGGTCTTCATGACGGATTAATCTACTGTCACGTCTGGACCAATGCGAAACGTGAGGTAATTATAGGAGCCCTTAAGAGGCTAGCTGCAACGCCCTCTTTAATCCCCCCCAAATTAATGATCGTTTCGAAAAAAACGGATCTTGTACCCAGCACCAGCAAATCGCCTTTGGAAATACTGAAAGAGAATATCCGGCATCATTTAGGTGGGTGGCGGGTTACGATTCGCGTTTTAGAGCAACTGGCGATTAAGGCAGCAGAGGACATGGCAGGAATACTTAAAGATTATCGGCATCGGGCAGCTATCATTCCGGGGGCAGATCTGATCGCTGACACTCTCAGCCAGTTGATTGAGACATTAGGTCTTTTTAACAGAGTATCTGCAGATCCGGTAGGAGAAGCTAATCTCACTCGTAATAAAGCATATGAATTATTAGACAAGCTGGAAGCGCTGGTGAGATAGAGGCCACGGAGAAACTTATGACCCGCACGTTATTGGTTGATGATGACAGTTTTCTTGGGCCAGTATTGCAACGAGAACTTGGTGGATATGGCATCTCGGTATCGTGGGTTGAATTTGGCCCTGAGCCTCTTTCTGAGGAGAGATACGCTGATCATTTGTTCGACCACCTTACAAAAGACCTGCCTGACGTGCTTGTGTTGGATGTTATGTTTCGGGTAACTGGGTGTCCGAACCCTGAAGAGCCAATAGGCGTCAATCTTCTCCGCAGGCTTAAGGCAGACTCACGTTACAAGAATATTCCAATCATTTTGTACACAGGGCATGAGGATGCCGCTGCCAGTCTTGCGCAAGAAGATATTATGCTCACCGACTTCTCAGTGTCAAAGCCTGCTGACGATTATGCTTGGCACTTTGCTTATTTAGCGGATGTTATAAAAGCGGCATCGCTGGAGAAGGAAAATGAATTCGGCCTGAAATTTATTGTCGGGAACTCACCGGCAATGCGTGCGATTGCTGCAGAAATCAGCCTTTTGGCGAAACGTCCAGTGACTGTCCTGATCAAGGGTGAAACCGGTACGGGCAAGGAGTCGATTGCCAGGGCGCTGCACTATAACGGTCCACGCGCCAACGGTCCCTTTTTTGCGCTCAATTGTGCAGGTCTTTCGGATGCCCTTCAAGATTCACAGCTGTTCGGTTATGTTCGCGGAGCTTATACAGGTGCGGAGCGGGACGAGCTAGGTGCTTTTACATATGCATCCGGCTATGAGCTTGAAGCTCCGGTCAAAGCTCCACGATATCTGTGCCAGGTTGGTCCCCCAGGAGAGCGCGTTCTGTCAGAGGCTCCCGGCCGGCGACTGATTATTGGACCAAGGAATGGACGCCCTTGTGGAACCCTGTTCCTCGATGAAGTTGCAGAGCTTGGTCCACAAGCACAAGCAAAACTGCTTCGCGTGTTACAGAGCGTGGTACCACTCGACTTGAGGAGTCAAAATAGCTTACGAATGGTAAGGCCTATCGGCGCACTCTTTGAATTGCCGGTTGATGTCCGAATTATTGCTGGCACGAATGTTGACCTGCGGGAGGCAGTGCGAGCAGGAAAGTTCCGAGAGGATCTCTTTTATCGTCTCAGTGTTGTGGAGTTGCAAGTGCCGCCCCTTCGTGAACGCAAAGAAGATATTCCTCGTCTTTACGCTCACTTGATCAACGAGATTAGCCATGAATGGGGTGTTCATATTTCCGCTTCAACCGATTCGAAGGTACTTCAGGATCTCGCAACCTATGATTGGCCAGGAAATATAAGAGAACTCAGAAATTGCATTGAGCGGGCTGCTGCAAAACTGCCTGACGGGGAGGCTCGGATCGATAGGCGACTGGTAAGCCCTGACCCTGCGATGGAACTTGCCGACCGTGATGCAAAGGCAGCAGCCCAGCGAGTACTGGCTGGAGAATACTCCTGGTCACGCTTGTCGAAAGATTTCACTGACGTTGAACGTCGCCGGCGCGCTCTCTTAAAGGTCATAATTGATCTGGGAGAAATGCGAAGTGCAGAGAGAATTGCAAAGCTACTCAAACTAACAGGTAAGGATCCAGCGAATCATGTTCGCCAGATTCTCACAACTCTCCGGCTAAGGTTGACAGAGCCTTTCGAAATCCCAGAGATCTCCGAAGTCGCCCGAACAGTTCTGTCTGATGGGTCGTTAGGCTGGCAATTCGTCGTTGAGAGTTACCCCGAGTCCGGTGGCAAGATCAGCAAGGACCGAAGCAGTGTGTTGGCCTTGATAATAGAAGCCTGCCGCGAAGCTTCAATTGATCCGGCTGAGTGCCTAGACATTTCTAAGGCTGAACTTGAACAGCTGGTAGTGCGCCACCAAATCGTGCAGCCTTTTGGTTCGTCAAAAACAAATGGTGTGTAGATCCGCCGAGTTCAGTGGAGCTATGTCGCTGGCCAGAAAAGGATTGGCCCAGGCCGTAGGTAAAAATGTGACACACAGAGCCTCGAACTTCCAAAAAGTTCAACAGCTTTCCACAAACGGCCCGCAACAGCTTCAATAACAGCCACTTAGCGTCCATAGAATTCTACAAATTCCAATAGACCCTGGAATCTGGTTCGGGACCAGGGGGTCTCCAGGTTCAGTTGACTGCTCATCACAATCAGCTTCTCTGGTTTTGCTCGAATGGACAACCTCTTGAAATGTCACAGTTAACGTAGCACCCCT
>Ga0070730_10006058_pt1 | contig 10365 bp, 6 predicted proteins | sample Coa_R1_3_FD_66447 | JGI IMG/M metagenome (GOLD analysis project Ga0070730, IMG submission 66447) | Surface soil microbial communities from Centralia Pennsylvania, which are recovering from an underground coalmine fire - Coalmine... | ecosystem: Environmental > Terrestrial > Soil > Unclassified ... | reverse complement strand
CGAAATTTCCGTTTTGCCTTCCCGGCCGGCCTGGAAGTGGATGCGAGTCCTGATCAGAAACCACAGTTCATATCGTGTGGTTGATACCAGCGGTCGCGAGCCAGTCATCTACTATTTGTTTGACCCAAGCGCGAAACGGGATGGTACGAACGTGGCATCCCTTCCCGACCAGGTCCACGATCGCCCAGCGCTCTTGCTGGGCACGGCACAGTCCTGATCAGATCACTTCGGAATTGACCTCGACCGAAAACAATCATCTGATCCGAAAATGGACTTGATTGGACACGCGAGCCGAACCCGGCTAATATGAGGCGTCGGTAACATTACTGAGGATCACCCAACACCGTGACGTTTCCTCGCGGTAGCGGCGCGCTCTGAGGGCCGAAAACCCTGCGGGACGCCGCTACAAAAACCGGCGTCACTATATTCTGTGATCCTCAGTAGGGCGTGCTGTGGAGCGGAGCACACTGATGCGACGGGGAATTTGTCTCGAACTCGAACTTTGTTCGATCCTGCTGTGCGCTATCCCTGCATCGACTGCGAACACTCAGATCCCACTCTCGCCTGGCCCGCCGAAGTTTGTGCTTCCAAAAAGCGGGCTCGAGCTCAAGCGAAGGACTCACTCAGGTTCTTTCTTCGATGTTGTCGGCCACAAGTCTGCGGTATTCGGCTACGAGAACCGCTCGCTTGAAGCATGGGTATATCCCATGAAGATTCTGGATGACTTTAACCTGGCATTTCGGCTTAAAGATTATCCGCTAAACATTCCGGGTTCAGAAATTCAAGTGGGCATCACGGCGCGCCCCGAGGCGACAATCTTTACCTACTCTCACGCTGCCTTCACGGTGCGCCAGATCATCTTCGCCCCGATTGATGAGCCGGGCATCGTCATGCTCCTGGACGTTCGCTCGGTTTTGCCGATGACCATCACTGCTTCGTTTCGGCCGCGGCTCAGGCTCTTCTGGCCGGCGGGCCTAATGACCGCCTACGTGGACTGGGATTCGCAGTCGCACGCCTATTCCCTCAGCGAAGAATCCCATCGTTTTGTGGGCATGATCGGGTCACCCGCGGCACGCGACATTTCCATGATGCCTTACCAGGAAGAACCGCGTGACGTCCCTCAGCAATTTATCATCGACGTCAACGTCGCAGACGCAAATTCAAAATTCATTCCCATCGTTATCGCCGGCAACGTTACCGGACGCGACGCGGCCAAGGCGACCTATCAAAAATTGCTAGGCGAAACGGCGGCACTTTTTGAGAACAATGTGGCCTACTACGAGCGGCTTGAGAAAGAAACCGTGAGCGTTACAACGCCCAACGAGCGGTTGAATACTGCATTCGCGTGGGCCACAGTGGGCGTCGATAAAGGCATCGCGACCAACCCATTTCTCGGGACGGGAATTGTTGCCGGTTTTCGCACGTCGGAGGATAGTGAGCGTCCCGGGTATGCCTGGTTTTTCGGGCGCGACGCGCTTTGGACTTCACTGGCGATTAATTCCTATGGCGACTTTGCGGCGACGCGCACTGTTTTGGACTTCCTCAAGAAGTTTCAACGCGCGGACGGAAAAATTCCCCACGAGATTTCTCAAAGCGCATCTCTCATTCCATGGTTCACAGACTACCCTTATCCCTGGGCGAGTGCGGATGCATCACCACTTTACGTAATCGCCCATGCCGACTACTGGCGTGCGAGCGGAGATCTCGATTTTATCCGCGCCAACTGGGACTCCATTGTGAAGGCTTATCGCTTCAGCGCCGCTACCGATACTGATGGCAACGGGCTGATTGAAAATACGAACTTCGGGACGGGCTGGGTTGAAGGCGGTCCGCTCTATCCACCCCATGAAGAGATTTACTTGCAGGGTCTTTGGATCGAAGCCTCGCACTGCATGGCGGAACTGGCGGACCAGATGAAGGACGCAAAGCTTGCTGCGGAGGCGCAAGCGAGCGCGAGTCGCACGCGCGCAGCGGTAGAAAAAAACTACTGGCTGGCCGATCGCGGCTTTTATGCCTTCGCCACTTCGCTGCCTCACGCGAATCCGGCCGAGGCCGAACCCGGACCCAACCGTCAAACGCGGCAGGCGCGAATGGATGCGGTCAGCAAGGCCCGCTTGATTGACGAAGACACGGTGTTGCCCGCGGTCCCGCTCTGGTGGCACGAGCTCGATGACGCGCGAGCGCAATCGGAGATCGATCATCTGGGCAGCGCGGCGATCGCGACCGACTGGGGCGATCGGATCATTTCCGATAAGAGCCAGCTTTACGACCCGCTCTCCTATCACTACGGGTCGGTGTGGCCGCTATTCACGGGCTGGGCCAGCGTGGCGGCTTACACTTATGGTCGCCCGCAAGTCGGTTACCAGGCGCTGATGGCCAACGCCTCACTCACTTTCGCCAATGCGCTGGGCTATGTGACGGAGTTGCTCTCGGGAGAATTCAACGCGCCGTTCGGGCGCTCGTCTCATCATCAGGTGTGGTCGGAAGCAATGGTCGTATCTGCGACACTTCGCGGCTTGCTAGGCTTTGAGGTGAGCGATGGCGGCAAAACTCTGCGCTTCGCGCCGCAATTGCCGGTGAACTGGGATCACGTTACTGTGTCGAACGTTGCAGGGGGCGATGCGCATTACGATCTAACCTTGAAGCAGGAACGCATCCCTGGTGGCTGGGGGATGGTCAGAGAGAATATTATCGTGGCGCGACGGGACCGCGATGGAGTGGCGGCCAATTCGGCGGGAGGATTGCGCCAAATAATCGTTGCGCCCGCTTTGCCGCTCGACGCGAAGTTGAAGTCGGTGTTCATCGGGAAGACTGCCTCTAAGTTCGAAGTGGTTCGCGTTGGTGATGTGCAACGCGTGCAAGTGGCGATCGAAAACCCGCCGCCCAAGGTTGAAGTTGCCTTCGACTACATGGAGGGCACTGATGTTTACGTCACGCCGCCGCCGCTCCGGGCGGGTGCGAGCAGCGAAGGATTAAGGATTATCCGCTCGCGTGCCGACCAAAACACATTGCACCTGACATTGGAGGGGCTCGGCGGCCGCGAGTACTCTTTGTCCCTTCGGAGTCCGCAACGAGTGGGCGAGACGAGTGGCATTAAAGTCAGCAAACCCGGGAAAGACGACCAGGAATTGTTCGTTAGCTTCGACGGCCCACCTGGCGTTTACGTCCAACGAGAGCTGGCCATTCCGTTATCCGATAGGCTGTCAACTCGGCCACCCGTGCATCGTTAATCGGTGCTGAAAAACGTGGAGTGGCGACTTTACGCCGCCATCGGCGAATTGAATCGACGGCGCCGGTGGCTATATTAAATCGCCGCTACCTCCTGAAAAGAGCACGCAACGCATGATGCCTCTAAAACGCAGCAAGTTTTTCACTACCGCGGTCTTTCTCTGCTTATGGTTCAACGCGTCCTTGATCTTATCAACAACGACCGCACGAAGCGCAGAAGCTCGCGGAACCGTCGGAAAGGCCGACCCGCATACCGACCAACATTCCAATCAACCCCAGGACCTTGACGATATTCTGAAATACATTTCTAACGGGTGGAACTCACTCACCCGCTCGATGACAAATTGCATGAGTGTGGCTGACACCAAGTCAGCGGAGAAACCCGTCTTATATCTTCCCGCACAGTTCCCGGTTCCGGCGGCCGTTCAGCAGCTCGAGAAAGACTGCTCGGTTCGAGTCAAGCGCCTACCCAGCGTGATTAAGAAGCTGGGGCAAATTGACGCGAGCCGCATTCACCCTCCCGGCCTCCTCTACCTTGAAAATCCCTACGTGGTGCCGGGGGGACGATTCAATGAGATGTATGGTTGGGACAGTTACTTCATTATCCGCGGCTTGCTGCGAGACGGCAGAGTGGACTTGGCGCGCGGCATGGTGGAAAACTTCTTTTTCGAGCTGGACCATTACGGCGGGTTCTTAAACGCCAACCGCACCTATTACCTGACGCGTTCCCAACCGCCCTTTCTCACTTCGATGATCATGGCGGTCTACGAAGCGGAGAAGTCGAATGAGCAAGATGAGCGAACCCGGCTGGCGTGGTTGGCCACGGCCTACCCCTACGCCGTCAAGGACTACGCTTTGTGGATTAACGCGCCTCATCTCGCGGGCGGGACCGGCCTTTCGCGTTACTACGATTTTGGCGAGGGGCCAGTACCCGAGATGGCTGACGATCCCGGCTTCTATCGCAAAGTTGTAAGCTATCTTCTCACTCACCCGGGCGCCGGGCAGGAGTACCTCGATCGCCCCAAAACTGAGACGGCTGGGATTCTGACGGGTCCGGTCTTCTCGCTCAACTTGTGCGACTCGGGAACCAGTAACTCCAATTGCGAGCCCGTGGAAAGAATTGGTTTGACCCCTGATTATTACAAGGGTGATCGGAGCATGCGCGAGTCCGGGTTTGACGTTGCTTTCCGCTTCGGCCCCTACAGCGGGAGTACTCATCACTACGCGCCTGTGTGCCTGAATAGCCTGCTGTATAAGGTGGAGAAAGATCTGGAACAGATCAGCGCGCTGCTGGGACGCACTGAGGAGTCCACAGAGTGGGGCCAGCGCGCCATCAAGCGCCGCGAGTTGGTGAACAAATACTTATGGGATGAAAAGCGCGGTCTGTACTTTGATTACAACTTCGAGCACGGAATAAAATCTTCCTGCGTGTTCATCACTACGTTCTACCCGCTGTGGACTGGCCTGGCGTCGGAAGAGCAGGCGCGAGCCGTGGAGGCCAATTTGAAACTGTTCGAGCAACCGGGCGGACTGGCGATGAGCACGCGGGAAAGTAAGGGGCAGTGGGACTACCCTTATGGTTGGGCGCCGACTCAACTTATTGCCATCGAAGGGCTGCGTCGCTACGGCTACAATGAGGACGCGAATCGAAACTCTTACAATTTTCTTTCCACGATTCTGGAGAATTATCGCCGCGACGGAACCATTCGGGAGAAGTACAACGTCGTCACGCGCTCTTCAGAAACGAAAGTGGAGGCCGGTTATCAACAAAACGTAGTTGGATTCGGCTGGACGAACGGAGTCTTCCTCGAGTTCCTGCACGCTTTGCCCCGGCAGTCGGTGTCCCGGCTCAGTGCGAAGTAACATCGCAAGCACCGAATTCGAACGGTGATCACTCCGGCAGTGGAGGCAGTTTCAAGTGTGGATCAAGTCTGTAAGCTATGTTGAATTCTTCTTTCGCTTGAGCGGCGTCGCCTTTCTGACGCAGCGCCAGACCAAGCTGAAAGTGGGCGGGAGCAAAGTTCGGGCTCAGTTTCAACGCCTCGCGAAATTTCGTAATGGAGCCTTCGAGGTCTCCTTGGCGAAGCTGCTTGGCTCCGGTATTGGTCGCCAGGGTGGCCGCCAGGGTATTTGTTTTCGCTTTGTTCAATTCCTCCGCTTTGCGAAACTCCTCCTGGGCCTTTGCCGTATCTCCCTGTTGACGATAAACCATGCCGAGTGATTGATGAGCTCCTCCGTCGCCAGGGTCGAGTTTGAGCGCCGTGCGAAGCTCATCCATCGCTGAATTAAGGTCGCTTTTCTGTCGCAACACTGATCCCAGGATCGAGTGGGCTTGCTCATAGTCAGGACGGATGGCGATCGCCGCCCGGAACTCCGCCGCCGCGTCGTCCAGCTCTCCCTGCTGCCAGAGTATCACTCCGAGGGTGTAATGAGCTTCGGGTAATTCTGCGTCGAGCCCGATGGCGCGGCGAAGGGATAGGATCGCTTCATCGAAATTCTCCTGCTGCTTTAGCGCCACGCCGAGATTGTAATAAGCTTCTGCATTATTTGGGTCAAGTTGAATGAGAGTGTGATACTCCCGAATGGCGTCTTCCCACCGCGCTTTTTGCAGCAGGGCAACGCCAAGATTGTTCCGCGCGCTGTAGTCGTCGGGATTTAATTTCACCGCCTTTTGAAATTCCTCAACCGCCCCATCCCCGTCTCCCTGCGCCAGCAAGACCAGACCCAAATTATTGTAAGGTTCCACGTCTCCAGGCTGCAGCTCAATCGCCCGCTTAAATTCCGTGGCGGCCTCCGCCAAGTCACCGTCGTGCTGCAAAGCAAATCCCAAGGCGTTGTGGAATTGCGACGAGGCCGCGTCTAATCGCGTGGCCGTCCGCAATTCCCGAATTGCTGATTCCATTTCACCGCGTTGCTCGCAGGTTAAGCCGAGGTAATAGTCTGCGTTCGCCATGCCGGGTTCGAGCCGTGCGGCCCGCTGAAGCTCTGCGAGCGCCGCGTTGTAATCCTTCTGCAACCAGTCTGAAAGGCCCAGATGAAAATAAGCTTCACCGTCATCGGGCTTGAATTTGATGGCTGCCGCAAACTCATTGCGAGCGCCCAACAGATTTCCGCGATGCCCCAGCACGTTGCCGAGTGCGTCATGGGCTTCTGCCCAATCAGGACGCAGTCGAATCGCCTCCTGATAGGACTGGATGGCGCCATCAAGGTCCCGCGCACGTTCGAGTGCGTTCCCCAGATTAAAGCGCGCTTCCGCCAAGTTGGGGTCGAGGCCGGCCGCCTGGCGAAGTTCCACGAGGGCGGCGCCTTCCTGTCCTGTCTGCAACAAAGCCCATCCTGGGGAATTGTGGATCGCAGCAGATTTTGGCGACTGTTTTAGCGCCTGTCGGAATTCACGAATGGCCGCTTCCCAGTGGCGTCTTTGAACCTCCGCCAGACCGTGTTGGTAGTGCTGGTCAGTCCTTTGACTTGGAGAAGAGAAGGCAGTAGGCGGGGGATACAGAAGGGCCAATGGCAAAAGGCAAATCGCAAACAACAGAAGTAAAGAAGGAGCCATGTGAACGGTCCTGCCGTTACTACGTCGCCTTCCGGCTCCGCCGTTTGGGGGAAGTCTGCCCTTATCACTCACCGTTAGCCTTTATCCTTTAACCTTTCGTTCTATACCCTCTGCCTACCTGTTTGACGATTCCCTGTCCCTCTTTCACCCACACGACCTGGTTGGTCCCGACATCCTTCAGACGATCCACCTGTCCGCTCAGCCAATTGACCACCACCAGCTCCGCCTGATTCGCCGCGCCCATTCCAAAGTGAAGCCGAAGATCATTTTGAGAGATATAACTTCCGCCGCTCCGCACTTCATCAATCTGTGAATGGCCGCCGGCCACGACTTTCACGCGCGTGCCGATACCGCTGCGGTTCGATCGCGTGCCAACCATCTTGATCTTCAGCCACCGATTCTTGTTTCCTCCGTCGTTGCGAAGCAGCGTCGGCGCGTCATTCACGTTGTTAATGACGATGTCGATATCGCCGTCATTGTCGAAATCTGCAAACGCTACTCCCCGGGCCGAGCGCAGTAGAGCGACGCCGGACCCGGCGCGGCTCGAAACGTCTTCGAATCGCCCATTGCGAAGGTTGCGATATACAATTTTTGGCTCTTTATCCGGCCGGCCGTCATTATCGAAGTCGCCGCTAAGCGCGGTGAAGGCATAGTGGCCGAAGGTGTTCAGAATACCCGCCTTCTCGGTAACATCGGTGAAGGTTCCGTCACCATTATTGTGATACAGGAGGTTGGTTGAGCCCGGGAGTCCTCGCGGGCCACACATCACCTGTACACCTTTCCATAAGCAGTACTTGCCGGAACCCGCCGTCGGCGTCCGCGATAGATCCAAGTCAACGTAGTTGGCCACAAAAAGGTCGAGGTGCCCGTCCTTGTCGTAATCCACGAAGCAGCCCGCGAATTTGGAGACAATTTGGGCTTTTCCGGAAGCTTTCCCATTGCACTGATTAGCTGCCGAATGTGCTCAAAATGCATGCTGCACTTCTCACAGCTTTCCAGATGCGTTTCAATCTTCCGGGCTTCTGACGACGAGAACGCGCCCTCGTAGTAATCAGCACGATTCTGGCTCGCCAGCTCGAACGCCTCCGCCAAAAAGGTTATGTTTTTCATGTCGGAGTGGAAGCGGAGTTCATGCTACTCAAGAAGAACGAGGAGGGGCTATACATTCCATGGGACCCCCTCGATAACGTCGGGAAGCGCTGCTACGATCTTCGTGCGCTCTACCGCAACCTCGATATGATGACCATCTTGATCCGCTACATGCAAGAACTGGGCTGGAGCCCGTACGCCAACGATCACGAAGATGCCAATTGCCAGTTTGAAATCAATTGGCTCTACTCGGATGCCATGACCACTGCTGACCGCCACACCTTTTTCAAATGGATGGTGCGCGCGGTGGCCGAGCAGCAGGGTCTGTGGGCCACCTTCATGCCTAAACCGTTCAGCCATCTCACCGGCAACGGAGCTCACTATAATCTCAGTTTGGCGGAGGCGGACAGCGGCCGGAACCTTTTCCTGGATGAGAACGCGGAATACGGTCTTTCGCAATTCGGCCGCTGGTTTATGGGCGGCGTTCTGCACCACGCCCGAGGCCTCTCCGCAATCACCGCACCGCTGGTGAATAGTTATAAGCGGCTAGTGCGGGGAGCTCCCCGCTCCGGCGCAACTTGGGCACCTGTGTATGTCACTTATGGCCCGGCGAACCGCACGCAGATGATCCGCCTCCCTGCTTCAGGACGAATTGAGAATCGGGCGGTCGACGGCGCTGCGAACCCCTATTTGGCGTCTGCAGCAATTCTTGGCGCTGGATTGGACGGCATCGAAAACAAGATGGAGCCAGGCGCGGCAAATACTGCCAACTTGTATGAAGCTCCCGAGGATGAACTTGCTCGCCGTGATATCAACTTTCTGCCGACTACACTGCGGGAAGCACTGGATTGTCTGCCCACCCCGGTCAGGCCAACAGTGACGTTGACAGCGAGTCGGCGAGACGCTGCTCCTGCCGGCCACGTCGGGTTTCCAGTGGTGATCACGTCAAGAAAGGAATTGACACGAACTCGGTGTGGTGATCACGTCAAGAAAGGAATTGACACGAACTCGGTGCTGACTCAAAATGTCAAATCGATACTCGATTATGGTCCGCCCCATCAAACGCGGCGCTTTGCGCAATCGCCTCACGGCTCATCTCTTCGATGCGATCCTTCACGGTGAGCTCTCTGCCGGTGAACGGATTGTAGAAGGGAAGCTGGCCCGGCAGCTTGGAGTCGCGCAAGGAACCGTGCGAGAGGCGCTGCAACAGCTTGAACACCAGGGCTTGGTTACCAAATATGACAATCGCGGCACGTTTGTGAGCCGACTGACGACGGAAGACATTGAGGGCATCTATACTGTCCGACGGGAGCTCGAGCCGCTTGCGGCCGCGCTCGCGCGTGAGCGGCTGACGGCTGAGCACCTGGATGATCTGGCGAATCTGGTTGAGCAGATGCGGATTGCGGGTGACGCGGGCGATTTTGTTAAATTACTGAAGACTGACATCGAGTTCCACCGGCTCATCTGGAAGGTTGCGGGCAACAAGTGGATCGAGCGAGCCCTCGAAGTGGTTTGCCTGCCCCTTTTCGGCTGTTACCTGATCAAGACTTCCTCGGGCCATCTCTACAACTACGCCAAAGATCTCGAAGAGCACCGTACACTTTTGAAAGTGTTGAGTGAGGGGCGTTCCGAGGAGGTGCGGAAGGTGTTCACTCAAATTATAGACACTTTTCGCGCACAGGAAATCCAAAACTTCCAGGCTGCGGAGGAAGGGACTCCTACCATGAACGATCAGCCGAGCCTGCCAGCGCAGGGATGAAGGGGACAGGTCAGAGCGAAGCGGCCAGCCTATCATTGAATAACCATATGCCGACGGAAAGAAACCCTGGCGCGAGCTGGGGCTGCCGCAAAAACGTTCATCGATAATTGATTTTACTTCCTCAGCTTTAAAGTCGTGGAGAACCCATGTTCCGGGCGCGAGTTGACACGAGTTGGGCCAAGCACGATCTTCGCACAGTGATTCTTGAAAATTCGCTCCTCCGTGTTGTAATTTTTCCTGAAATTGGCGCCAGAATCTACCACCTGATTTATGAACCTCTGGATATCAATCTGCTTTGGAATCATCCTCGCATCAATCCGGCAAAGCTTCCATTTGGCGCGCGATATGACGACGTCTGGCCCGGAGGCTGGGACGAGTTGTTCCCGAACAACGAGCCTGGAGTAATCAATGGGGAATTGTTTCCGGACCATGGGGAGATATGGAGTGTCGATTGGGAGTTCGAGACGGCGGAATTGTCAGATGAAGTCTCCGCCAGCTTCTATTGCCGGACTCGAATCAGTGATGTTTCAATCAAGAAGACGGTCTCGCTTCGCTCCGGAGAGCGCAAGGTGCGTGTCTCATACTCTGTGAAGAACGAATCCGGCATAGCGGTCCCTCTGCTTTGGAATCTGCATGTCGCGATGGATGTTTCGGAACATCACCGAATCGAATTTCCGCCGATGAAGGTTCGGGTTGATCCTTCTTACCCCGGAACCCTCATGGAAGCGCAGGC
>Ga0070730_10006057_pt1 | contig 10365 bp, 9 predicted proteins | sample Coa_R1_3_FD_66447 | JGI IMG/M metagenome (GOLD analysis project Ga0070730, IMG submission 66447) | Surface soil microbial communities from Centralia Pennsylvania, which are recovering from an underground coalmine fire - Coalmine... | ecosystem: Environmental > Terrestrial > Soil > Unclassified ... | reverse complement strand
GGGCGGTCAGGTATCCCAACTGGGGCACACCAACGAAAAATCCGGGCAGGGCGGCGGACGTCGATGCCGTGTTCCAGAGCAGCGATTGGTCGCTGCGGTAGGCGCTGATCGACTTCAGCGCGAGGCTGTTGCCCAAATCCCAATTCAAGGTCACGCGGTGGCCGGTGAATTTCTGCTGATCGAAGGGTCGATAGGTCGGATAGGCAATATCGTTGATGCGCGCCGTTTGGATCGGCCACACCGTGTTCGCGAAGGTGGGCAGCTCATGCATGAAAAGATCATTGCTTGCCAGCAGCTGGTTGAACACCTCGGTCGATTTCACCTGGGTCCAATCGAAGGCATATTCCGCACTGAAGCCGTCAACCGGCTTCCACAGGGCCGCGAATCGTGCTCCGGTGTACTTCAGACGGCCAAAATTATTCTGTCCCGGCGCCGGGTTCTTCTGCCACCCATCATCGTCGCTGCTGACGAAGTCGATCTTGGTGGCGATGCCGGCGACGCTCGGCAGATCAAGGTGCGTAGTGCTGTTCCAGTAGCCGAAATTTCCGCCCTCCACTTTTTGGCGGATGCCGAATTCGCCGGTGGGCTCCTTGGTGATGAAGCGGATCGCTCCACCCTCCGCATTCTTGCCGAACAAGGTGCCCTGGGGTCCGCGCAGCACTTCGATGCGCTCGATCTCGTTCAACTGCAGCGAGACGGCGGTTTGACGACCGTAGAACACATCGTCGATGTAGACCGGAACGGGGTTCTCGTTGGTCACGTTGACGCCGTTCGAGTCGATGAAACCGCGCATCGCAATTTCCAGCACCGTGGGATTGCCGGCAAACGGTTCGATGCGCAGCGAGGGGACCTGTCCGCCCATGAGATCGCCCAGGCCGCTGATGTTGCGCCGCTCGAGTTCGGCGCTGCCGAGCGCGGCCACCGAGAGCGGCACCGACTGCAGGCTTTCCGATCGCTTTTGGGCCGTCACGACGATTTCCGCGAGCCCCTGGCCTTCGACGGGCGATTCGTTGTTTGCGGCCAGCGTCGCCTGTTGCGCGAAGGAAGCGCCGCCGATCAATGCCAGCGGCAACACGGCCGCGAGCCGCGGCGCCAAGCCCGCCCAGCACGCGGAAATCCGGCCCAACCCGCCCCGAAGACCGACCAATCCATATCGATGTCTCATCTGCGCTCCCCTACAGCCTTGTATTGTCTACAGCCTTGACTACAGCCTCGTATCGACGGCGGTCACCGCCGCTCGTATCGGCGGTACCGCCGCTTGTTTCACCTGGACGGATCGTAATGCCGAAACGGCTTAAGATCAACTTTTCGCACAACGTACCAATATGTGAATCATGTCGGGACACCCGGTTTGAGCCTTTTTGGTGAACTTTCTCATCCGTTTCCGAACGACGAGATTGACTCCCGCGACCCGCGCTGTTCATAATACCGCACGTCGTTCATGTATTCGATCGTTCCATCGACAATCGGCCAAGGGAGATTCACGCGTTGGGCACCATGGTGAAGGACAAAGTGGTCATCGTGACCGGCGCGGGCGGCGGGATCGGCCGTGACTTCGCGCTGGCTTTCGCGGCGAACGGCGCCCGCGTGGTCGTCAATGACGTGGGCCGGTCGGGCGATCAGCCGGCAGCGGACAAGGTCGCCGCCGAGGTCAAGGCGGCGGGCGGCCAGGCCGTCGCCAACACCGACAGCGTCGCGGACCCCGCCGCGGCCGCGCACATCGTGCAAAACGCTCTGGACTCTTTCGGACGCATCGATTGCGTGGTCAACAACGCCGGGATCGTCCGCGACCGGATGTTCTTCAACATGTCCATCGACGAATGGAAGGCCGTCGTCGACGTGCACCTCAACGGCTCCTTCCATGTCGCCCGCGCCGCGGCGCCGCATTTCAAATCCCAGGCTTCCGGGAGTTTCGTCAACATGACCTCGACCTCCGGACTGATCGGAAATCTTGGCCAGGCGAACTACTCCGCGGCCAAGATGGGGATCGTCGGCCTGTCCAAATCCATTGCCTTGGATATGGCCAAGTTCAACGTCCGCTCCAACTGTATCGCCCCCTGGGCATGGACGCCGATGACCGCCACGATTCCGGCCGATACTCCGGAAAACATCGCGCGGATCGAAAAGATGAAGAAAATGGAATCGGCCAAGATCGCGCCGCTCGCCGTCTACCTCGCGAGCGATGCGGCGGCCAAGGTGAGCGGGCAGATCTTCGGCGTCCGCGCGAATGAAATCTACTTCTTCAGCCAGATCCGCATGACCCGCTCAGTGCATCGCAGCGGCGGATGGACGCCGGAGGAGATCGCCGAACACGCCATGCCGGCGTTCGAGTCGAGCTTCTATCCCAACGTGCCCTCGATGGCATTGACACCCTGGGATCCCATCTGATGAGCGCAGACGAGTTCGAGACGGTCGGCATCGGATTCTATTTCGAAGATCTCCCCGTGGGCCGCAAATTCAAAACGGTCGGCCGCACCGTGACCGAGGCCGACATCGTCGGATTCATCAACACCATCGGCATGACCGAGGTGCTGTTCACCAACATCGAGTTTCTGAAGCACGAGTCCGACATCAAAGGGCGCGTATCGCCCGGCTCGCTGGTGTTCTGCCTCGCAGAGGGCCTGCTTTCCCAGGCCACGATGCAACGCACCGGCTTTGCATTCCTGCACATGGAACTGGACATCAAGGGGCCGGTATTCGCCAACGACACCATCCACGTGGAGTGCGAGGTCACGGAGTCGCGCCGCTCGAAGAGCCGGCCGAATCGCGGCCTGGTCAGAACGCGCAATCGCATCTACAAGCAGGACGGTACCTTGGTGCAGGAATACTCCCCGCTGCGCATGGTCAAAGCGCGCGGCACCGGCCAAACCTAACCCCCTTATGACGATTCCATGAACACGGCGAGTCAGGTTTCCAAAGGTCCGTTGACCGGAGTGCGGGTGATCGATCTCACCGTGAATGTGCTCGGCCCCGTCGCCACCCAGGTGCTCGGTGACATGGGGGCTGACGTCATCAAGATCGAACCGCTGCAGGGCGATCCCAACCGGGAAACCGGGCCCTGCCGCAACGCGGGCATGTCCGCGATGCACATGAACGTGAACCGCAACAAGCGCAGCGTGACCTTGAATCTGAAGTCCGCGGAGGGCATGGACGCCTTGATGCGCCTGGTCGACACGGCGGACGTTTTCGTTCACAGCATGCGCCCCGCCGCAGCACTTCGGCTCGGTGTGGGCTATGAGACCATCGCCGCCCGCAATGGCCGCATCATCTATGCGTTCGGCCCGGGCTACAAGCAGAGCGGACCCAACCGCGACTATCCGGCGTATGACGATGTCGTCCAGGGAGAGAGCGGAATAGCCGGTTTGGTGGGACAGGTCAACGGCGAACCGCGCTTCTACCCGACCGTGATCGTCGACAAATTCTGCGGCTATATCCTCGCATCGAGCATTGGCATGGCGCTCTACGCGCGCGAGAGGACGGGGCTCGGCCAGCAGGTCCAGGTGCCGATGTTCGAGACCATCCTGTCCTTCAATTACCTCGAGCATCTTTGGGGCGCGGCCTTTGATCCTCCGTTGGAGCCCGGCGTGGGCTACGTGCGTCTGTTGACCGGACACCGCCGCCCGTATCCGACCAAAGATGGATACATCTGCGTACTGGCCGTCAACGACGAGCAATGGCGACGGATCTTGCCCGCCCTCGGCCGTGCGGACTTGATTTTGGAGGGGCGCTTCGCGACCACCGCGCAGCGGGTCAAGCACTATGATGAACTCTATTCCATCGTCGCGACGCAGCTCAAATCGCGCACCACCGCGGAATGGCATGAGTTATTGGACCGGGAGGACATCCCCAACGGTCCCATGCACACCTTGCAGGAATTGATCCACGATCCCTACCTGCGGGAAACGGGATTCTTCCTCCATTACGATCATCCAAGCGAAGGACCGTCGGTGACGACCGCCGTCCCCGTGACATTCTCGAAGACTCCCGGCGGCCTGCACAGGCCCCCGCCGCGCCTGGGCGAGCACAACGCCGAAGTATTCGCCGAACTGGGCCTTGATCGGCCGCAGACCGAGTTGAACGCCGCGCACGCGGCGGTTTCGAAAGTGTGAGGCGCGGTCCCAAAGGATGAGCGTCGTTGCGTGCCGCGATGGCCGCATTCTGCTGTTGGGCATCGTCAATTGGGCGCAGTCCGCACTCATCGCCGCCGTTCGCGCCGAATGCCAGAGGCTCTACGACCGGTTGACGCCCTCTCCTCAACTGGCTCCCGATGGGTCGAAGCGCACGTAAATGTGCTTCGGCACGCGCATCATGATGCCGTGAATTTGCGGCTTCGGCCGATCGGGGTCCAGCCGCACATTCGGCAGACGATCCAGCACCGCGTTCAATGCCCGCGTCATCTCGACCCGCGCCAGATGTTGTCCGATGCAGATATGCGGACCGAACGCAAAGGCAAAATGCCGGTGCGGCGACCGGCGGAATAGATTGAATCGATCCGGTTCATCGAACCTGGCCGGATCGCGATTGGCCGCGCCCGCGGCCACATCCAAAAACGCGCCGGCGGGAATCTTGACGCCACCGAGCTCCGTATCGCGTGTCGCCATGCGCGTTTGAATCAGCACCGGCCCTTCCCATCGCAGCGCTTCTTCGATCGCCTGCGGTACGAGGGTGCGGTCCTTGCGCACCGCCTCGAGTTGATCCGGGTCGTTGAGCAATCCCGTGAGCAGCACACTGGTACCGCGGTAGGTGGTGTCGCCGCCCGCGTTGACCAGTTGGCGCAGAAACGACACCAACACGTCCTCGGGCAGACGTTCCCCATCCACTTCGGCTTGGGCGAGCACGCTGATGAGATCATCGCCGGGATTGCGCCGGCGCTCCTCGATGATCGCCTTGAAATAGGTCCCGAGTTTGCGCGAGGCCTCGGTTCCATGCGCGATATCGAAAGTCACCACGATCTGCGCCATCGCCAGCTTGTGGAACACCTCCACCTCGGCCGGCGGCAACCCCAGCTGTTTGAAGACGATTTGAAACGGATAATGAAAGGTGAATTCCTGAACCAGATCGGCCGAGCCGCGCCTTTCGAAGCGGCTCATCAGCGAATCGACCACCGGATCGACCACCGATTCGCCCCACTTGGAAACCACGCCGGGCAGGAATGCTTTCTGAAAGATCTTGCGAAAGCGCGGATGTTCGGGCGCATCCATGGTCGAGACGCTGCGGCCGAAGCTGATGCCGATATTGCGCAGATACGCCTTGTTCGAGAAGGTCTCGAAGTCGCGCAGGCAGGTGGCCACTTCGTCGTAGCCCACCACCGTGAAATGTTCGACGTCGCTGCTCGTGAGGTCGGGGCGCTCACCCATATAGACGCGGTAGTTGAGCGCGTGCACCGGCCCCTGCGCACGCAGCGCCGCGAGCTTGGGGTAGGGATCGGGACAGGCGCCGAACATGGCTTCGTCCGCGACGAACGGATCGAACTGCGCGTCATCGAAGTCTTCGAGTCGCTGGACTGCGTTCATCGCATCTCCATCACTGTTATCGCGCCAAAAAAAATCCCCTTGCTCAAGGGCGTCCGGCGCTCTCGAATATGGCGGCGAGCCCCTGCCCGCCTCCGATGCACATCGTCTCCAAGCCGTATCTGCCGCCGCGCCGCTTCAACTCGTTCAGCATCGTCGCCAGAATGCGCACGCCGGTGGCTGCAATCGGATGACCCAGCGAGATCCCTGAGCCATTCACATTGAGCCGCTCACGGTCATCCCAGCCCCAACCTTTCAATACGGAGAGGACCTGGCAGGCGAAAGCCTCGTTGAGCTCAACCAGCGACATCTGATCGAATGTAAGGCCCGTGCGGCGCAATAGCTTCGCGACCGCCGGCACCGGCCCGATTCCCATTGTCGCCGGCTCACAGCCCGCGGCGGCCCAGCCCGTCAAATAGCCCAGCGGCTCGAGGCCCAATTCTTGGAGCTTGTCCTCGGCCACGACCAGGCACGCGGCCGCCGCATCGTTCTGCTGGCTCGAGTTCCCGGCGGTCACCGTGCCGTCCTTCATCAACGGCCGCAGAGCCGACAAGGTCTGCATCGACGTGCCCGCTCTCACGCCTTCGTCGCGACTGACGAGAATCGCCTCGCCTTTCTTCTGGGCGACCAGCAGGGGCACCATTTCATCGGCGAAGCGGCCCGCTGCGACCGCCTGCGCCGCACGGCGTTGGCTTTCGACCGCGTATTCGTCCGATTGCGCCCGCGAGATGCCGAATTGCCTGGCGAGATTTTCGGCCGTTTCGATCATGCCGGAGATCCGCCCGAAACGGCCCTCGGGCTGCGACCGCTCGCGGCCGCGCTCGAGCCGGTCGTGCAGCTTCACGCTCCCGGCACGCGTCCCCCAGCGCATGTCGGTGGTGTAGTACTCGACGTTGCTCATGCTCTCCACGCCGCCCGCCAGAATCACGTCCGCTGCACCGCTCTGCACCATCATCGCCGCAGTGAGGACGGCTTGCAGACCGCCGCCGCAGCGCCGGTCGAGTTGCATGCCCGGCACCTCCACCGGCAGCCCGGCCTCCAACGCGATCCAACGGCCCACGCAGGGCGTCTCTCCGCTGGCATAGGACTGCGCGAAGATCACATCCTCGACCCGTGCCGGGTCCAATCGTGTCTTGTCGAGAATGGCGCGCACCACTGCGGCGCCGAGCATTTCGACGGGCACGGAGCGCAGGCTCCCGCCGAAGGTTCCCACCGGCGTACGCAGAGGGCTCACGATCGCGGCACGTCGCAGGGCGCCCACGGTCACAGACCCCTGAAGCGCGGTTCGCGCTTCTCGGCGAAGGCCTGCATGGCATCTTGCGAATCCTGGGTCATGCGGCAACGGATCATGTTGCGCATCTCCACCTCGCAGGCGCGCTCCAGGGGCTCATCGAGCGCGGCATGCACGTTGTCCTTGATGTAGCGCAACGCAATGGCCGGCCCGCGGGCCAAGCGCCGGGCGAATTCATAGCACCGGGTCTCGAGCTCGGCGTCCGGCAGCAATCGCGTGACCAACCCCAGGCGCAGCGCCTCATCCGCGCTGACCCGCTCGCTCAGCATGTACAACTCCTTGGTCTTCGAGGGTCCGATGAGCTTGGTCATGAAGTAGCTGCCGCCATAGTCGCCCGACATGCCGATCTTCGCAAATGCGGTGACCAGGTACGCATTGTCCGCGGCAAAGCGGAAATCACAGGCGAGAGCCAGCGACAACCCGGCGCCGGCAGCCGGCCCGCGCATCATGGCGATCGTGGGCTTGCCCATGCGGTACAACCACAGCGATGCCTCGGTCATCTTGCGCAACCGATCGGTACGCGCCTCGACCTCGCTCCACACCGGGTCCCCGGAATACTGCTGTGCGACGGCATCACCCGGATCGGGAGACCCCAGCGATTTCACATCGCCTCCCGTCGAGAACGCCTGGCCCGCGCCGGTCAAAATAAGGACCCGGACGGCAGGTGTCCTCGCAGCATCGTAGAAGACCTCCGTCATGCGCCGCTGGGTCGCGGTATCGAAGGCGTTCTTCGCCGCCGGTCGATTGAGCGTGACGGTCAGAACGCCATCCGCATCGAGCCGGGTCAGGAGGGAATCTTCGCTCATGGGAACTCCGTAAGGCTAGCGCAGCACTCTCAATGATTCCTCGCTGAACGGCTGCAATTCTTCGCCGACGCGGACTTTGTACGTCCATTGCGGGTCATGCAGCAGCGAACGCCCCACTTCCACCAAATCGAATTCACCGCGTGCGAAGCGCTCGAGCAGCGGTTCGAAATTCTGGGCGGTCCGCGATACCGCGTACGGCTGGGGACCGGCCGTCCCCTTGTCGAGGCCGATGCCGCCGACCGTCATGCTGAGTTTACCAGTGACCTTCTTGGCCCAGCCGGCGAGATTCAATGGTGATCCGTCGAATTCGGCGCGATTGAAGTAGCGCACGCTGGCATCGAAGATATCGACGCCGGCGTCCGCCAGGGGCGCAAGCACCTCCTCCAATTCCTGAGGGCTGTTCGCCAACCGCGCGCGAAAGTCCTGTTGCTTCCACTGGGAGAAGCGAAACACGATGGGCCGCGACGGGCCGATCGAGACCCGGATGGCCTTGACGACTTCCGCGGCGAATTGCGAACGCCTGGCGCGGTCGCCGCCCCACCGGTCGTCCCGCCGATTGGTTTCCTCCCAGAAAAAATTGTCCGGCAAGTAGCCATGCGCACCGTGCACCGCGACCCCATCGAACCCCACGTCCATGGCATGGCTGGCGCTGCGCCCGTAGGCGGCGATCACGTCGGCAATTTCGCTCTCGGTCATTGGGAGTGTCGGCGCCGCAAACGCCGCCACATCCTCGGCGTCCAGCGACGTGGTGCGCCCGGCCGGCCCCCACAGACCCGAGGGTCGGCAGCTCGGCACATCGGGATGCGGGCCCGTCCCCGCTTTGCGCATCGCGCCCTGGTGCCAGAGCTGCGGGAAGATGACTCCGCCGGCTTCGTGCACTCCCGCGACCACACGGCGCCATCCCGCAAGCGCGGCGGCGCCGTACAAATGCGGCAGGTTGCGCTCGTTGAGCCCGGCATCGCCGAGCGCGGCCGGATGATCGATACCCACGCCTTCCGTGATCAGCAGACCGGTCTCCCCCTCCACGCGCCGGCGATAGTAGGCCGCCACATCGGCACCGGGAACTCCACCGGGCGAAAAGCCGCGCGTCATGGGCGCCATCACCACCCGGTTCTTGAGGGTCACGCTGCGAATCGTGAGCGGCTGAAACAGCGGTGCCACGAGGGGATTCATCGTCATGCTCCGCTTTTTGCGGCGGCCATGTCGGCATGGTAGGGCGCGTGCGCGAGCAGACCGCCGTCGACGCGGAGGGTTTGCCCCGTGATGAAGGCCGCTTCGTCCGACGCCAGGAACACCACCGCCGCCGCGATGTCCTCCGGCATCCCCAAACGCGGCGTCAAATGGTGCCTGAGCATCATCTCGCCGAACGGCCCCGAGGCGTAGTTGTGCCCCGTCGCCGAGGTCACGATCAATCCGGGCGCAATGGCGTTGCAGCGGATCCCCTCCTTGCCATGCTGCGTGGCCACGTATTGAGTCAGGGTGATGATACCGGCCTTGCTCACGCCGTAGGCGGTCGGCGCGAGCGCACCGGTCAACCCCGCACCGGAGCTCATGTTGATGATCGAGCCGCCGCCCCGTGCGCGCATCGCCGGGATCGCGTACTTGCAGGCGAGCATGGTGCCGCGCAAGTTGGTGCGCATGAGCGAATCCCACACCTCGATCTCCGTGTGCTCCACCCCGACGTCGCGCGTGGCGGACAGCCGCGTGTCGGCGGCATTGTTGTCCAGAATGTCCAATCCGCCGAAGTGCTCCACCGCAAACCGGACCATGGACTCGACGGAGGCGGGATCGGCGAGATCGAGCGCCACCGCCGCGGCGCGCGCACCGTCGACTGCGATGCGCGCCGCTTGTGCGCGGGCTCCCTCGAGATTGATGTCGGCGAGCACCACGCAGGCGCCCTCCGCCGCGAGCGCGACGGCGGTCGCCGCGCCGATGCCCGATGCCGCGCCGGTGACGATCGCCACCCTGCCCTCGAGCCTCGCTTTCCGATCAGTTGTACGCGTCATGGATCACATTGCCGTATAGAGGCCGCCGTCGACCTGAATGCTCTGAGCGGTGATGAACCCGCACTCATCCGTGCACAGCGCGACCACCGCACCGCCGATGTCCTCGCGCGGGCGGCCCATCCGACCCATCGGAAAGTTTTTCATATAAGCGTCTCGTACCTGCGGATATTGGTTGAAAAAGGTCTCGGTGGGCGCGGTGGCCGCGGCCGGCGCAATGGTGTTGACGGTGATTCCGTAGCCGCCCCACTCGCGCGCCAGCGCCTTCGTCAGGCCCCGATAGCCGCCCTTGAGAGCCGCATAGACGGGGTTGAATCCCGCGCCGTGCAATCCAAACGCCGAGCCCAACAAGAGGAACCGGCCGGCCGCCGATTTCTTCAAATAGGGCAATGATGCACGTGCCAGCCAGAAAGCGCCGTTCCAGGCCACATGCGACTGCGCGTAAAAATTCTCCGCGGTCACGGCCTCGAGCGCGAGCGGATGCGCCGACTCCGCGGCATTGGCATTGTGCACGACGATGTCCAAACCGCCGAACGCGGCCACGCCCCGCTCGACGGCATGCGCCACGTCGTGTTCCTGCGTGACATCGCTCTGCACGACCAGCGCCGTTCCGCCTTCCGTCTCGATGAGGGCCGCCGTCTCCTCGCCGGTGCTGTGTCGCCGCACAGCAAGGACGACCCGGCACCCCGCCGCCGCCAAAGACAGCGCGAGCCCGCGGCCGATGCCCGATCCGGCTCCCGTGACGAGTGCGGTGC
>Ga0070730_10006056_pt1 | contig 10365 bp, 2 predicted proteins | sample Coa_R1_3_FD_66447 | JGI IMG/M metagenome (GOLD analysis project Ga0070730, IMG submission 66447) | Surface soil microbial communities from Centralia Pennsylvania, which are recovering from an underground coalmine fire - Coalmine... | ecosystem: Environmental > Terrestrial > Soil > Unclassified ... | reverse complement strand
TTTTCCGAGCTTCAGATAACCTTCCGCGAGCAGATAGAGATTCTGAGGCTGGTCCGGGTGTTTGCCGACTTCTTCAATCAGCTGAGTGAGATCGAGTTGGGTACGGTTCAGACTGGAAAGGCTGGAGCGGTTGTCCAAGTAATCGAAAAGGTGTTGATACGGATAGGGACCTGGAGGAGCATTCTTCGAGAGAGTCTGAAATACACTCAAATCCCTCTGTGCCGCGTCCATCTGATGGAGGCTTCTCTCCACCATGGCAAGCTTGTAGTAGCCCGCCGCAGGGTCGCGGCTCACTTTGACGTATTGTCGCAGAAGTGCTGCAGCCTCTTGGAATCTTTTGCTTGCGATTCGTAGATTCGCCAATTCCAGCATGGCCTCGGAAAGATTGGGGTTCGAGTGCAGAGCCGCCTGAAGCAACTCCTCGGCCCGCGCGTGATTTCCCTGGTGCTCCTCGATATAGCCCATGTTGAATAGGCAGGAGGCGTTATGAGGATCTTGCTTTAGGCCGGCCTCAAAATACTTCCTGGCCTCATCGAATTGTCCAAGATGCCGATAAGAGAGACCCATAAACGTATAGGATCGTGCTGAGGGATCCAGTTCGATCAGCGCCTTGAACTCCTCGATTGCCTTCTCCGCTTTTCCTGACATGAAATAACTCTCGCCCAGGGCAGCGAGGAGATCGGCTCGTTGCGGCGCGATTTTCAAACCCGATTCCAACAGGGGGATGGCGTCTTCGAAATAATTCTGGGTCATGCTGACGCGCGCGAGAAGAAAAATGATGTCGGGGTTCTGGGGAGCGAGTTTGTGGGCGATCACCAGTAAATCCATGGCATCCAGCGACCTGTTTTGCGCTTGATAGACCTGCGCCAGCAAGTAGAGCGTTTCGGGGGAATCGGATTTCAGCTTCAGCGCGCGATTCAATGCCAATTCCGCTTTCGCGTATTCGCCGGTGCGAAGATAAGCCTGGCCGAGGTTGTAGAGAATCTCCAGCGTTTCCGGCTGCAGCGCGTTGGCCTTTTCCAATTCAAGTTGAGCGGTCCGGTACTGTTTTTCGGAGGCCAGCAACACACCCAGCGTGAAGTGCAATTGCACGTCGTCTTTATTTTGGGCGGAGAGATCCGCCGCCAGCTTCAACCCCTTCGCAGTTTGGCCGGCCCTGAGGTATGCGCGGATTAAGTTGGAGCGAGCCGCGGTGTCAAGAGGGTAGACACGCTGAAAGTGAGAAATAGCCGCCACGGGTGAACCCGTGGCCATCAGGAGCAGGCCCAAGTTATAGTTTCCATCGCGATTGCCGGGCTCCAGGCGCAAGACCTTTCTGAATTCCTTCTCCGCGAGGTCGAGCTTTTTCTGCGCGACGTATAAGTTGCCGAGGTTGTTGAGCGCCCTGGTGGAGCTAGGTTCGAGCTTCAGCGCTTGCTGGAAAGACTGCAGGGCGTTTGCGTAGTCTCGTTCATTGGTGTAGACGATTCCCAACAGGGTGTAACCGCCGACACTGGACGGATTCTGCTGGAGTTCCTCCTGTATTCTCTTTTTTGCTTCTGCGATGGAACCTTGGCGAAGCAATACTTCTGCTTCCTGCAGAAACGGAGAAATCTTCGACGGTTGCCGAGTGGTGCCGCTTCTCGGAACGGTTTGCTGGGCAAATGCGTTCGTGGAAATGAGAATCACGAGCAGGGCAAGAGTTTGGCAGACCGGCGAGCAGCTTCCTGCCCGCTTGGATAGACGCTGAAATGGCGCGCCGTTAAACATTTTCCAGTTTTTCTCCGAGTGCTCTCTACGCAGCCATTGAAAAATCAATTTAGCATCTTCAGCGCCTGCTGAGCCAACTTGTGCTGCGGCTGCTGGCGGAGCAGCGCCAGCAAAACCTCTTTGGCCTTTGCTTTGTCATTGAAAAGCACATAGAGGCGCGCCAGATTGAGATAGGCCTGGTCATAATTCGGGGCCACGCGGATGCAAGTCTCGAATCTCTGCTTTGCTTCGGAATAGTTTTCTTGACGGACAAACAGAACACCTAGGTTGTTGAGCGCGTCCGGATAATCCGGGCGCAAGTTCGCTGCCTTTTCCAAATACTTCGAGGCGCGCTCGAGTTGCGCTTGCTGCGCGTAGAGCATTCCCAAGCTGTAGTTCGTCTCCGGATTATCAGGTTCTATCTCGAGCGCACTGCTAAGCAGTTTCTCCGCTTCTTCAACCGCCCCCTGCCGCCGATAAAGATTCCCGAGGTTCACCAGCGCGGTGACATAGCCAGGCCTCAGAGACAAGGACTGTTGGAAGTTGCGGATGGCCTCGTCCGTCTGGCCTTCCTGGCCGGCCACCATTCCAAGATTGTTCCATGCTTCCGGATAGTTTGGGCGCAGCTTCACCGTTTGTTCGAGGTATTTCCGCGCATCTTCTAGAGCGTTTTTTCGGAGGTAAAGCGTTCCCAGGTTGTAATAAGCTTCCGGCTCCTGTGGTTTGGCCGCAATGACGTGCTGGAAAGACGCTGCAGCTTGTTCGAGATAGCCGCGTTGAAACATCGCGACACCATACGTAAAGTCGTTTCGTTGAAAGACGTCTTGGTACAGCGTCCCTTCGAATGGAAGCGCTCTCTTTATACGGTCGCCCGCGGTTTTTGGCATTGATTTCAGATCTTCTGCAAGCCGTTCTCGATTCACCGGCCCTTGATAGACCCTGATGATCATGCCATCCCCATTGATGAGAAAAGATGTGGGGAGAGCAAGATCCCTGCGACGGTCAAACAGATAGCGATAAATAATATTGTAGATGCCAGCTACTTCTTGCGTCACAAGCAGGATCGGGAAGGAAAGTCCTTCTTTGACGACGAAGGATCGAACCACGGTCACGTCGTCAGGATCGTCGACGTTGATGCCCAATATTTGAAGCCCGCTCGACGTGAGGATTGAATGGTGTTTCTGTAGAAGTCGCAGCTGCTCGCCACAAGCCAGCGAAGCCGTTGTCCAAAAGTGAAGCAGCACGTATCCGCCTCGGAACGACCGAAGGTCCCGCATATTTCCCGCAAGGTCGGGCAAGGAAAACTCCGGTGCGCTCAAGGGCTCGATGAGCCACGTCTCGACCGACGAAGGCAATGTCTCCGGCTTCTGAGCGTCGCCCCCTCCAGCGTAAGACGAAGGCGCCGCCGCAAACGGCTTTGCTTCAAAATCCTCGGTCCCTTCCTCAATCTCGATTCGACGGTTTACGGGTAGATGATCGAAGGTCTGAGTCAGACCGCTGGGCCAGCGAATGGTGGCGCCGACGGTGCCTTGCGCTTTTCCGACACCAAAGAAAAGCTCCTTGGTGTGCTGGGATAGAAATCCAGAGCCGGCTTGGAGATACTTCGTCTGGCGATGTCCTTCGGCTTCGACCGTTACCGCGGCGCCGATCGCATCGCGGTTGCTTTTTTTCCCCCGCAATCGGAATGCGATCGAGTTGCCAATATCCTTCGTCGCGTTGCGCAAAATCCGGAGTTGCGGCCCGTTCCGGTTTTTGAGGACAACTTCCAATCGTCCGTCGTGGTCGAGGTCGGCGAGGGCGAAGGATCGGCTGTCGTCGGAAAAATCCAATCCAGAAACACCCGACACGTCGGAAAACGTCCCGTCGTGGTTATTCACATAGAAGACGTTCCTCTCGTAACCGCTCCAAGAGGCGTCCGACCGTATTAGCTCATTGATAGCGTTCCACCCCAGCTCGTAATTCACTGACGGCGTTGGAGTCTGAGGCGAATTCGCCACGACCTGCCGCCAGAAGAAGCTCGCAAGATCGCCCGCTTCGCGCCCCGGAGTCTCGGCTCCTAAAGTCGGGGGACCTGAGATATACCCGTTCGCGATGTACAGGTCCGGGTAGCCGTCGTGGTCAAAGTCCCAAGCGTCCGAGGACCAAGCCCAGCGGCCCACATCAACTCCCGCTGCGTGGCAAACGTTTTGAAACTTCCCATTTCCCTGATTTCGGTACAAGGAGTTGCCGCGCGCATGTTGGCGGTAAAGCGCGCGAATAGTTGCTGGGTCCTCCTCATGGAAAATTTTTTGTTCGGAAACTCGCATGCCGGCCGGGGACCACATATTCGAGACGAATATGTCTTGATTCCCGTCATTGTCGAAATCGAACCAGCTTGCGCTCATGCCTGCCCCGACATCCTCAATGCCTGCTTCAGCGGAGATCACCGTGAATTTCCCATCGCCGCTGTTGAGGTACAGGTTGTTTCGCCCGAAGTCGTTGGCCACGTACAAATCCGGCGCGCCGTCGGAGTTGTAGTCGCCCCAGGCGCACGCGAAACTATAACGGTCGTTATCCACGTTCAATCCCGCGGCTTCCGTGCGATCCTGAAAAGTTGCGTCTCCTTCGTTGTGAAGCAGGAAGTTGGGAGGCCCATTGCGCGCGTCGAAATAAGGAGCCGGATAGTGATACTGATCCAGACCCAGGTAGTAGCTGTATAAGCAGAAATAGATATCGAGACGCCCGTCACGGTCGTAGTCGGTGACTGCGGCGTGCGTGAAGGTCCCCTGCGGCGGGCGCGCAAACTGGAAGGCATCGCGTTTCAATAAAAACTTTCCGTTCCCCTGGTTGAGGAAGAGCAGCGGTCCGTTGCCGCAAACCACCAAAAGGTCCTGGAGCCCCTTGTTCTCAAAATCCGCGAAGAGCGCGCAAGCCGTGCTGTCCAGCACGCCCACTCCCGCCTTCTCCGTGACATCCTCGAACGTTCCATCCCCCCGATTGTGATACAGCCGGTTCGGAAGTCCCGGGGGCTGACAGACGTACAGATCATCCAGTCCGTCGTTGTCGATGTCTCCCACCGCCAAGCCGTTATTTCCGTAAACGTCGATCCCGCACGCCCCATCCAAAACCGTGCGCCAATAATCGACTCCGTGGAGCATCTGCTTTTTGTACGATTCTGTGTGGCCCAGCGCCTGCGAAGTAACGTCAATGAATATCGGTTCGCGCGCCCGGCTGAAGGTTTCCGCAGTCGCCTCCCACCGGAGTGCACGCCATCCGTTTGCTTTATCGCACGACCAACGAGTCAGCCAATGTCCAACGCGTTCCTCGCGACTCGCGTCTGTCCCCGTGCCGACAAGGTGATACCGAATGTCGATGCGCACCATCGGCGAAGAATGTGCGATTTCTTCAATGCTTGTCATTTCGAATTCTGCGGTCTCCGCTCGTGACATCGAGCCAAAGTAAGTCTTGATCTCCTCAAGAAATCGCTCGCGGCTCGATACGACATTGGCAGCAAACTGTCTTCGAAAGACCTCGATGCCCCCCCCAGAGCGCAGCAGGCTTTGCTGAACGGGAACCAGCGATCCGGCTTCGAGCGAAGCGTCCAGAAACTTCGCCAAAACCCCGAGAGCGGGCGGCCCTGCCTCAAGAGCTTGGCGCCACTCGTCAAGCAGTCGCATGATTTCAAACGCGTACTTTTCCGTGACGTATTCATCCGTGCCCGGAACGACTTTGCGAAGAATATCCTCAAGCGGAGATTTCGCCGGATAGTGGGGCGTCACACGAAAATCAGCGAACTCGAAAGCAGGTTTAGGTGCCCCCGAAGGCTCTGCGAGCAACGGCCGAAGCGACGGCACCAAGATAGGCGCTGGAAGGAAAAGCACCGGCGTCCACTGCAACTTGCCCAGAAAGCTGCGGCGTGAAAAAACGTAGTCTTCGTCTTTTTGGTGCGCCATTCTTAACTGTCCCCGCCGCGATCGCTCGGCCTTCGCATGCTCGCATCGTGGAGAATTGGCTCCAAACACCAACGAGCCGGTCCCAAAGCTCTGGAGTCTCACCCTGCTTGCGGTGTCGTGCGAAGCGCAAAATACCGAGAATTCAGTCAAGGCTTTTCAGACGGAGCGGGCCCTGAAGAGTCTCGCAAAATCAGCTCGGCAGGAATCTGGTATTCTCTGCCCTGAGGATTGGCGGAGCAAGAGAGTTCATGAAGTGCATCGGCCGCCATTTCCCCCAACATGTCCCGGTGAATATCCACCGTGGTCAGCGACGGATTGCTGTATTCGGCCAAGCGAGTGTTGTCGAAGCCGGTGACGGAAATATCCTGCGGTACGCGGCACCCCCCTTTCAGCAATCCCTTGATGACGCCTACGGCGGTGAGATCGTTCACGGCCATCACCGCGGTGGGCCTGGGCGAGAGTTTTGCGATACTCAAGCCCGCCACCAAACCGCCTTCAAAGCGCAAGTCTCCGTGCACCACCGGGCGAGGTTCCAAGTTCAGTTCGCGCATGCACTTTTCGTAGGCTTCCAACCGAGCGATGTTGGACTTGAGCTTTGGGCGCCCGGCGATGAAGGCAATTCGTCGGTGCCCGCATTTATGGAGGTATTCGACGATTTGTTTGATTCCCGAGAAGTAGTCGATTCGCAATTTGCTTACGTAACCGCGAGCCGGAGCGAGATCCAGAAAAGTGACTGCAATCTTTCTTCGTTCAAATTCGAGCATGAGTCGCGAGCTGATCTCTGACGTCATGATCGCCACGCCGCGCACGTTATGCTCCATCATGCGCTCCGCTGCTTCGCGGGTTCTCCGCGGATCGTAATTCGTATCGCTGAGCATGGCATCGTAACCAAGTTGCCGGGCGCGCGTTTCAAAACTCTTGATCACTTCTGGAAAGAAGGGGTTCACAATGTCGGACACGATGATCCCCAGGGTCCGGCTGTCACGCGAAGCCAGGTGTCGCGCATGAGCGTTCGGAAAATAGCCGAGGCGCTTTACCGTCAAAAGCACCTGGCGATGAGTGCGCGGGCCCACTTTGCCAGTCTTGTTCAGGACGTTTGAAACAGTAGCCGTGGAGACACCCGCAGCCTTGGCAACATCGCGAATGGTTAGTCCCATAATGCCATCATCAACTGTCCTCGACCCATTCCGAAGTTACAGAACGTCGGAATCCTGGAATCCTGAGGGTGCCCAAAGTATAAATCAAAAAAAGTGCTTGACAACAAACAAAACAGCGTGATATCAGCCAGGTTAAGCGGTTAAGTGCAATCGCGGACCTGTGCTTGAGGTTAAGCGGTTTACATCCATCCGGGGCTTTGGGGTTGTTCAACTAACTGGCTTTTTCGTGCCCAGAAGCGGCAGGGTTCATTACCCCGGCGTTTCAACAGCCGAGCTTTAGCGGGCTGCCATCCGCACTGATTGGGCTGGCGCGCTTGGCTGGCGGGTTTTGGATTGAGTGAGAGGTTGGCACGATACTCGACCGAGGAGGAAGTCAATGAGGCCAATAGCAGGTTCAAAGTTAATCGGGCGAGCATTCTTGGGGATGGCCGGTGCAATCGTGCTTGCGCTGTTGGGTGTGACGCCCCTCCGTGCACAGGTGGATGCCGGCGCCATCTTGGGGACCGTCACCGACGCCTCGGGTTCGGCCGTCCACGGGGCCACGGTCACTCTAACTAATGAAGGAACCAACGCAGCTCTATCCACGACTACGGAGCCCGATGGCGGGTACAAATTTACGCCAGTGAGGATCGGTAGCTATAAGCTTACCATCACCCTCCAAGGTTTTGAGACGATCATACGTCCCCATGTTACGGTCAATGTTGGTGAAAACGTGGTCGCTGACTTCGCTCTCAAGCCGGGTAACGTGACTACCACTGTCGAGGTCACTTCCTCTGTCCCTGTGCTCCAAACCCAAGACGCTGCAGTAGGCCAGGTCATTGACTCCCGCAGCGTGAATAATCTCCCGCTGAATGGCCGGAATTTCACATTCCTGGCGCAGCTCGCCGCGGGTGTGAACACCCCTCAGGCAGACACGCGTGGCAACGCTGCAAGTGGTGCTTTTGCGGCCAATGGTTTGCGCCCCGCCCAGAATAACTATCTCCTCGACGGCATTGACAACAATTCGGACACCGTCGACTTCCTTAACGGTACGAACTTCGTTGTGCTCCCCCCTGTCGATGCCATTCAGGAGTTCAAGGTCCAGACTTCGGACTTTAGCGCAGAATTCGGCCGTTCCGGAGCCGCGGTTCTCAATGCCACCATCAAGTCCGGGACGAACCAGTTTCACGGTTCGGCCTGGGAATTTTTCCGCAACGACAAACTGGATGCGGCGGACTTCTTTGAAAATGCGGGCGGCGTCCCGAAGGGTGAATTGCGGCAGAACCAATTTGGATTTACCGCTGGCGGCCCGGTTGCTATCCCGCACGTCTTTAATGGCCGAAACAAGCTTTTCTTTTTCGGAGACTACGAAGGATTCCGCAGGGTCCAGGGAACCATCTTAACTGGCACGGTCCCAACCGATGCGGAACGATCCAGTTGGAACGCGGCGGGCCCGTTAGTAAACTTACAGGACTACATTACAGGCCAGTCGGGTACGACCATTGATGACTTAGGACGTACGGTTCCAAAGGGAACGATTTTTGATCCCGCGACAACCCGTTTGGTTACTCAAGGACAAGTTGATCCAGTTAGTGGTTTGGTTGCCACTAGCACCGGGTTTACTCGCGATCCGTTCGGCACTTGCGCCGCCAGCACTTTGATCTTCACCATGGCGGCTTGTAACTTGAATCAACTTCCTTTCAACCGCTTGGATCCCAACGCCATAAAGCTTCTAAACCTTTTTCCACACCCGACCAGTTTAGGGACGTTTGGTAATTTTGCGAACTCACCGAAACTTTTTGAACACAAGAACTCCTTTGACACTCGCATGGATGCCAATCTAAACGACAAGAATCAGCTCTTCTTCCGGTTCAGCTTCTCGGACGATCCGCAGTTTATTCCCGGCATCTTCGGAGGTGTGGCGGACGGCGGCGCTTTCCAGCAGGGCCCACAGACCGCCAATGCTCAGCAGAGTGCATTAGGTTACACGCACTCATTTTCCCCAACGCTTATCAATGAGCTGCGTGCTGGCTTCAATTACCTGCATACGACCCGCTCAAGCCCTGTATCGAGCCAGATGGGTCTTCCGGCACAATTTGGCGTTCAAGACATCCCGCAAGTGTCCGAAAATGGCGGCCTACCGGCCTTCGGCATCGGTGCCCTTTCGACCTTGGGGAGCAATGCTTTCTTGCCTTCGGATGAGGTCAGTTCCACTTTCCAATTGACCGACGATGTCACCAAGATCTATGGCAAACACACTTTCAAGATGGGCTTTGAGTTCCAGCACGTCAAGTTCTCGACCTTGCAACCGCCCTGGTCTCACGGCCAATTCAATTTCGGCGGGTACACGGAGCCCAGCGGAGGAAACTCAGGCAACGTAGGCATTGCGGATTTCCTCTTGATTCCGAGCACCACGTCCGTGCCTGGCGGCATAGATTATGTCGGGGGGGCCAACGGGGTCTTTGTTTCGAATATTTCTTTGACCGACAACGGCAAGGATTATTACGGCGGCTACGTCCAGGACGACTGGAAGGTCAGTTCAAAACTGACCCTCAATCTTGGGATGCGCTATGATTTCTTTGGTCTGGTCTACGAGCACCACTCTAATCAGGCCAACTTTGTGCCGAACTTGAATGGATCGCCAACTTACTTAATGCCAGGGGGCAAGGATTCCTGCGACAACAGCTTTGTCTCTGTGAGTTTCACCACTTTGCTCGCTCAAGACGGCATCAAGTGTCTGGCTACCAATGCTTACGGCGGCGGGCTCGGACACTCGCAAAAGGCTAATATTTCACCGCGTGTGGGCTTTGCCTACCAAGTCAATTCAAAGTTGGTTGTGCGCGGCGGATTTGGAATGTTCTACAACGGTTTTGAAAATCGCGGCTTTTCGCCTAATATCGGCGAAAACTATCCCTTCCAATTCAACTTCTCTTTCTTCCCGGGCCTCAGAACGAACAGCGCCGGTGGTTTCGACCCCAGCGGCCTATATCCCTTTAGCACCGCCACCAGCACTACGTTGGGGACCCCCTGTCCGACCGCCGGACTCAACGGAAATCCGATGAATGGTGTCGCAACGTTTGAAACCGGATTCTCGTGCACTCCATTGAGTCCGCTCGGGGTTAACGCCAGTGGGTTGGCCTTGCGTGGAATTCAGTTTAACTACCTGACTCCTTATTCGATGAGTGGCAACCTCACAATCCAATACCAACTCTCGCCTAGCCTATCTGTGCAGGCCGGGTACGTGACCTCGCAGGCGCGCCATTTGGAAACCTTTCCCGGCAGTAACAACGTCCCGATTATCACCAACAACGACGCCAATCAAGCATCCCTGGTTCCTTATCCGGATTTTGGGCGGGGTAGCAGCTACGCTGCAACGCAAGGGAACAGCATCTACCACGGATTGCAAACCAAAGTCGAAAAGAGGTTTGCAAATGGTCTGAACTTCCTCGCAGCTTACACTTACTCTAAAACACTCTCAGACGCGGGCGACTTGCTCAACGGCGGAAGCATCCGGGGATATCGTGCGCCGAGCGTACCTGGCCTCGGAATTCATTTCGATTACGGTTTGG
>Ga0070730_10006055_pt1 | contig 10368 bp, 4 predicted proteins | sample Coa_R1_3_FD_66447 | JGI IMG/M metagenome (GOLD analysis project Ga0070730, IMG submission 66447) | Surface soil microbial communities from Centralia Pennsylvania, which are recovering from an underground coalmine fire - Coalmine... | ecosystem: Environmental > Terrestrial > Soil > Unclassified ... | reverse complement strand
TTTTCTACGTCGATCCAATCTGGGTCCAATGTCTGGTGCAGGGGGCCTGCAGCGTCGGCAATACCGAGTATGGCAGCGCGTTGATCGATAACGCGATCAACACGTTGGCGCAGCCCAACCAGCCCGACGGCGGCAGCGGGCCTGCTCCCCTCACCAACAAAGCCGCCGCGGGGGTGCGCGACAGCCTGCGCCAGCAATATGAGGGCATCCCCATGCCGCAGCAAAGCGAGGACATGGATTGGCCCTTGACCGGCTTCCTTCTGCGTTCGGCCGCGGTGCAAGGCTGGCGCGGCCTGGAAGTCATGGCCTACAAGACCGTCAGCCAACAGGAAAAACTGGCCTGGGAGACCAAACCGCTGAATGAAGAGCAGCGCGACAAACTGAAAAACGAATCCGTTGCCCCGCTGAAGGCGCTCCGAATCGAGCAGCTTGCCTCCGATGTGATGTTGGGCTTGTTTAACGGTGTCATCGCGCAGTTGGTGATCCGCCAGCCCCAGGAAGGGCTGCACTTCGGGCTGACACGCGAAAGGCAATCCTGCACGAAGAGGCTGCGCAACTTGGGGTTCAACGATTCCACGGATGCCGGAAAGCCGTTGCCCGGCGAAGTCATCGATTTATCCGCCGACGGGCTGATGCGCGATTCAGCGAACAAAGGAGTGATTAGGATTGCCGCCCTGGCCGAAAAAATCAACCAGAGGCTGGCACAATACAAGCCCGTTCAATTGCTCGAGGGCAAGTTCACCTCGGCTGAATTCGCCGTAGAGATGATCGAAGCCCCCGGTGAATTCACCTTCACACCGAAGCTGGTGTCCCCCGTGCGAGCCGAACGATGAAAACCACCGCCGCCCAGCCTCGTCTTCTGGTTCCGATCGATATCGAAGCTCTGTTCATCGGCAAAGCCGCCGCCGGCAGCGACTGGCTTGATCTCAAGCCGAATTTTCGCGGTGTTTACTACAACCAGTTCCTGGGCGATCAATTTGAAAAACAGGCCAGCACGATACGAAAAAACCTGCTCCCATCTGGCATTCACCTGCACTGGGCGCTGCCCGATGGCCTGATGCACGGAAGCGCCGCTGGCGGCAACATCGAGTTCCCGCTGATTCCCAACCGTTGGCTCATCGTGCGCTTCTGGGACCGGGATGCGAAAATCTCATCCCTCGACTTTCAGCACAAGGCCTGGATCGTAGAAAGCGACACCATTGCCGGTGAAGATGATAAAACCGCACAACCGTGGCCCACCCTCCGGAGCGCGAAGCCTAACCGCGACAATCCGCAGGACTATTACGTTCTGGTCGGAAAGCGCTACGAGCTGGCCGCGTGGCCCGGGGAAACATCGGCGCCCAACGTCGCAATTACGTCCATCGGCTACGGCGATCCCTGCTTCGCCGCTTACTATCCCGCCTGCCGCGGCATCCTGGGATTTCATGATCTTGATCTGGAAAATCTCGAAGCCGCGACTCTGAATTATTTTGTCTGCGGCTGGTATTCCGGGCCGGCTGACGACCCGCTCTATCAGGCGATCTCGCAGGCTCCCACAGGCAACGCGCTCTCATCGCTCGATGCCTTTCTTTCGCAAAGAAAATGGACTTACCCTGGCTTCGCAGATGCTTTGAGCAAGGCACAACAGGCCAAGGGCCCTCAGGAGATCGAAGCTATCGAGAACCGTCTGCCCGCCCATATCGTCTGTCACGGAGTCATTGCGGGAATTCAGCCGAACAAGGGCGACCTGCGCATTCCTCGCAGCCAGCCCTTCCGCGTCTCGCTCGGCAACACCTCGGTGGAAGCCCTTACTGCTCTGTTCCGGAACAAGCTGTCGAGCGACGGGTTGGCGCGCTTGCTCGAAGCCTTCCAGTACGACCTGTTCAGCGAATTTGACAAGCCTGATGGAGCGGCGATCGTAGAACAAAAGCTTCACGAGCGCAGGTATCGCCCGCTCTCGCGCGGCATTCGCTGGGACCTAATCCAGGAAAACCCGAACGGCGCCGCCTCCGAACAGGCTCCGCCCATTCCCGGAGACATTCGTTTGCTTCTGGAAAAACTGAATGCCCGCCAGCGCACGATCAACGCCCTGATGCGCAAACGAGACTCCGCCCGAAGCCAGCTCTACGCCACCTGGTACAAAACCGCCCTCAATCCTAAAAAAGATGCGGCGGCTGAGGTTCTTAATCGACAGTTGACCGACTTGCAGAAAGAAATTGACGACGCAGTGAAAGAGATCGCCCGGAATGAAGAACTGAAACAAGCTGAGTTCGCTCGTCTCCAGGAACAGCTGGAAGTTTTTCTGCCCGGTTACACGCGGCAGGAGCTTGAGGAGCCACGCTTCTGGCGCCCCAATGACCCGGTCGTGCTTCTGGAAGGCAAAGCTTTTGAGCGCTCTTCACGCTACGGTGAAGACGGACTTTACCGCAAAGATGGCAGGCTGCTCTGCCGTTTGAGCGGCGACGCGATTGTAAAACTCAAAACCACGGTCCCGTTTGCCAGCGTGAATGACGTGGAATTCGGCCCCGCCAAGCTCGACGCATGGTGCAGCCCGTTCTTCGCGCCGGACAGGCCGCAACTTCCCGCTGATATCCCCGATCTTTTTCGGGAATCGCTCCTGCTCACCCTCGATGAGAAAAGGGCCCGGCGGATTGCTCTTGCCGCCTACAAGCAAAATGGAGTCGACCTCGAAACAACCCAGGATCCGCAGCAGCTTGAGAAACTCCACAACCTCTCGCGCAACCTTCTCAGCTATCTTCAAGACCTCTGGCGCGCTGCCGGCAATCCAGAGATCGAAGATGTGCCGCTGCGGCGCGAACTCCAGAACGCCGATGGCGAGACCACGGTTTTGGAACTTCAGGGCAAATTTCCCTCTCCCATCATGCTAAAAAGCTGGGAGCGGAATCCGTGGATTCCTCTCCTGCTGCAGTGGAAGGTGGCGTGGGAGCCTGCTTACACCGATCCGCTCCAAGCGCTGAAAGATTGGCAGTTATCGAAGCCGGAGGGCACGAGCTTTACGTGGCGCCCTAACGGCCGCAGGGGCAATAGCCAGAGCTACAGTGGCACGACTTTATTAACACCAAGCGCGACCACGCACCTCACCAACCGGCTGCGCGACTACATGCGAACGCACACCGGAGTCGATGCGAACCGGACGACTTTCCAGGACGTCGTCAGTTCGATGGAAGTTCTCTGCCAAAGCCTTGGCGGCCTGACCGATGGCCTGCTGACGCGTAAAGCGCGCCTCGAACTGCAACCACTTGATCCCGGAGCGGACGGACACGGCCCGCAACCCTCGTCGATTTGCGACCAAGTCAAAGAAATTGACTGGCTCTCTCCGTTGACCGATGGCGGCTTCTTTCCGGTCCGCGCCGGACAGCTTCGATTTGAATCTCTCTGGGTCATCGATGCGTTTGGCCAGCTTCTTCAGCTTGATGATGGCCCGCTCAAAAAGCTCATTTGCGCCCGTCAGCTCGAGAGTGCAGAGGGCTACGCGCGGCTCGAGCCGCGGCTGGCCCAGCCTGCGCGCCTTACCATGGAATGGCCGCCGGCCCGGGCGAGCCGGTCCGATTCCGGCAGCTCGCAGGATGCACAGACTGACGCCTTCAACCCGGTTTGCGGATGGATTCTTCCCAACTTTCTCGACAGCAGCCTGATGATCTACGACGATCGCGGCTACGCGCTGGGAGCGTTGCAGGCGGTCCGGAAAAAATCGTGGGAACAGGGCGCCGGGGGTGAAGGTGAAGAGATCGAAAGCTTCCATTGGATCGACATTCCCGGAAGCGACGGCTTTTTCTTCGGCTTGCCGCCGAAAAGCATCGATGATCCATTGGGCAGCGCCGCCAACCCGCACTTGCGGCAGTTTGTGAAAGGACTTCTCTCGTTGGCCGAGGGAGCGGGGCAGGCCTTCAGTGCGCTGCTCGAAAAACTCAATGAAGCTCTCTCCGCTTCGGGTGGAGCCGGTTCCCGTCAAGATCCCAACCTGGCGCTGCTGATTGGAAAACCGCTGGCGCTGGTGCGGGCCAGACTCCGGCTGGAGCTTGATGGCTCGCCTGCCTATGCGCAACCAGCCGGGCGGCCCGACGCCGAGCGCACAGGCAAAATCGAAGCTGTCAAATTCCCCGTGCGCCTGGGTGATCGCCGCAAGTGGAATGACATGTGGATTGGCGACGACGGCTTGGCTGGCTTTTTCCTGAATCAGGATTACACGCGCTTCTTCCCCGCCTGGGGACTCGGAGCGGAAGGCACGAGTGACCACTACAGCACCTATGGCCATGTCCCCTCCGTCTCGATTGCCGAGCCGCTCGATCTCACGCTGCTCATGGATATTTCCCGCGGCGTCTCGGCGACGAGCGGCATCCTGCCGCAGACCGTCTTCCAGCTCCCCTATGGCGACATGACGGAAACAATGGAGAGCAAGCAGGTCATCTTCTTTACGGGTCCGGTCATCTCTCCCAAATCGGGAAAAAACAATGCGCAGATTTACATGCCGCGGCCCTCGGATATCTACGGGCAATGGTCCTGGACCCATCATCCTGACGTAAAGGTCTGGAGTGAGGGCCCTATCGTTCAAGCCGAGGCCGAGGACGGATATTTCCCCGAAGCTCCCCTCGAAATCTCCGAGGGCTGGTTGAAGCTCGTGACCGCGCCGCTGGCCGTCCGTGTATTGACAGTCAAGGGAAAGAACGCGGTTGACCAGGACGCGAACAAGCCCGCGGGAACAGAAACTACCGATCAGTTTTGGGCGACGCCGGGCGAACGGATTGTTCTTTCCTGGGCCACGGTCGGCGCCGACAGCGTCGAGTTGTTGCGCGATGGCAGCACTTCCCTTTTCCAATCCAGCCGCCATCCCCTTCCCGCGCAGTACCAGGTCCAGGTCGACCGGGATACCTCGTTCACATTGATCGCCACCGCCCGCGCAGACAAGTTAGCTGCCACCGGGCCGTCGTCTGAAAGAAGAGAAACCAAGACCATTGCTGTAAAACTGAAACCGCTTCCGCGAGCATGAGGATTGAAGGAGAAAAATGGCAGATCAGCTGAAGGCAGAAATCAACGTCGACAATCTTCAGGTCGGACCGAACCCCACCAAACCCAACAAAGTCAAATTGTTGATTACTAATTCGGGCGAGGCAATCAGGTGGAAGGGAAACGAGCCCCATCTTTATCTGAAAGGCACTCTTGGTTCGGGCGAAGATGCCCTGTTTCTGGGCGAAGCAGACGTCCGGCAATGCCAGCTCTCGGTCGACGGAGAAGATGGCTGGTACGCGGTGTGGAATTACAGCGCGACAGCCGAGCAAAAATTCTGTTTAGACATCTACAAGTTTGATCCGGAAATCCTTGCGCCCTCAAAAAACCCTTTGACCATTACCTTGGAAAAAGTGATATCGCAAACGGCGCCCGGCAACGCCAGCTTGACCTTCGAGGTCTCCATCCCATCGTTCGAGCAGGCAAAGCAGGCTCTCAGCGTCACCAAGGCGCCCGATAAACCCGATATCATCAACTTCACCTCCGAGCCGCCCGAAGGAGTGCAAAATTTCCCCAACGAAAGCGTCACCTTGCGCTGGCTCGTTTATGAACTGCGTTCCCTCGAGCTGACCCGAGTCGGCAGCACCGACTTTCTTCCGTTTGATATCAAAGAGGACCCGAAGAACAAAACGGTTCAAGGCATTGCGACCATCAAGAACCTCTCCGTCGATACCGATTTTCGCCTCCGAGGCTACGCCGGCTCCAAACCCGTGGACAGGACTCTGGGCGTCCGCGTGCTGCGCAACGACTGGTATGAGCTGAGAAAAACCATTTCCCCGGGCGACGGAGGATATCCGCCTGCGCGAGACGCCGACGAAGCCAGGGCGCTCAAGGACCGGACTGCACCCCGCTTTGAGCTCGAGCCCACGTTGGTGTTCAACGTCAACGATCAAAGTCTCTATGCCATTTTTCGGCACGACTTTGACGGCGAAAAAAGGGCGCTGCTCTTCCAAACCGAAAATCCTTTCGGCGGATGGAACTTTGTCGATTCTCGCGTCGATGGCCAGCCCGGGCTCTTTATTCCTGATGGCCTCTCGACCAGTCCGGGAATATATTTCAACGGCCAACTCTGGCTTCTTGGTGGCAGTCAGGTCGAGTCCGGCAATCGCTCGAACGAAGTGTGGTGTTTCAATCGCAACGACAAAGTCTGGACCCAAAAGACCTGGAAAGGCAAGAAAGACAAGATATGGTCCGAAAGAATGGGACATGGGGTCGTGAATTTTGACAACAAGATGATCTGGGTGATGGGAGGGTATGATCGCACCGGCGCGTCCCTCAATGATGTCTGGGCGCTCGATGCTGGCGACGAGAACAGTGAGTGGGTACCGAAGGGCAAGGCCCCCTGGGAGCCGCGATGCCTGATCAGCCCAACCTTCTACGACAATCGCATCTGGGTATATGGCGGAACCAAACAGCCGAAATCGGCTGTACTGTACGACGACCTTTATAGTTACTCCCTCGAAGACGGTTGGAAAAAGATGGAGATGACGGGCATCATTCGCGGTAAGGACGCGAGGGAACCCATCGCATCATGCCTTCAGGTCTTTCAGAATAAGCTGCACCTCTTGGGAAAATTCCAGACCATCTCTGACGTTGATGCCAGTCAGCTAGTCGAATCCCTGGCGTTTTCGCTCACCAATCTGCGCACCCGGACCTGGAGCCGCTTCCCCAGTGACCGCCTTCAGAACTGGTGGGGAGATACTACGTTCAGCTATCAGCTGGTCAACTTCAAAGCCAGGCGGACCAAAGAGAACGCCAAAGATAGCGCGAAAGACGACACCGAAGACAGAATGCTCATCGCCAGGGCGCTGGGCGACAGGACGCCGAACATTGTGCTGAAAGTTTATGTCCCATGAGGACGCGGAAAGCCTATCTGCAATCGTGAAATTACGGCCAACAAACATGCCGGGAGAGAAGACCATGAACCTGAGAAAACCACTGCTGCTCACAATCTTCGTCGCCGCCTTGTGCTTTTGCCCTGCTCTCAACGCCCAGGGAGCGCGGCGGCTGACCACGACTCTTTTGCCGCTCCCTCCGACCGAGAAGCTCGTGAAAAATGAGCTTTGGATCCAGTCTAAACCCCGCGAGGAGATCACCATGCGCTTCGATCTCAGCGGCCTTCCCGCTGGAATCGAGAGGAAGGATTTCACCTGCACTTTGAGGTTGAGCGCAGAGAACATCGGCTACGAGCCAGAGGGCAATCGCCATGTCGGAAGCGACAGCATCACCATCAGCGTCGAAGCTGATGGACAGTCGATCGCCCCTATGGAATTTCCTGATCCAAAAACGAAGGCGCAAAGCATGACGGCCACCACCGAAGAGCTTGCCGATGCCGTATACAGCAAGTACGACTCCGCCGATAAAATCGTCTCTTTCCGGCTTTTCACCGAGACCGCCAACGCCAGCAGCCTCTTCTACTCCACGAGCACTCCGAACGCCCCTCCCTCGAACCTTCCTCGCCTGGTGATTGAGTACGCCTTGGATTCACCCTCCCTGCTCGAAGCGATGAGCTGGCCGCAGCGCCAGCAGAATCCCGAGCACACGGGCAGAAGCGTGTTGAAGCCTTTTGAAAATCCCGCAGGCTTCAAGCCGCAGACAATCGCCCTGCCAAGAATCGATGGTGTGGACGGAACCGTTGCTCTCGTGGATTATCCCCTGATCTGGCAGGGTAACCTGTACGTTGTGGAACACGTCTCCAACAAAAACTACCTGCTGACGTTGGACTTCAGAGGAAACAAGCTGAACCAGAGAGAGATTGAATCGGGCACGATTCAGCGCTCGCCGGTCATCAGCCGCAACGGTATCTTCTATATGGTGACCGAAAGCCGCCTCGCCGCCTACGACCTGAACCGTGACGGAGAAAAGCCTACCTCGTGGAACCTGGGCAGCGATCAACAACCCGGAAAGCTGGCTGCTTATACCGACCTTACAATCGGCAATGACGGTAGCCTGTTCTTCGCGCTCAAAGAAAAAGGCGGTAATTACATTTATGGCCTTACCTCGGACCTCAAACCCTTTCTCAAGACCGGCCCTTTCTCGACCGAAACCTACAGGATCAGCACCGTTACAGTCAGCGCGGATGGGAAGAGGATCTTTGCCCGGACTGCGAGGGGACCAATCGTAATTGACATCACCAACCCCAGAGAGGAGCTGCCTCAGGGCAAAGAGAAGATCGACCAGTACTATCACGTCCCCATTGCTGGCCCCATCGAACCGAAAGCGGCAACGCAGAAGGGCAAGCCTGAGCCGCCGAAGGGAATCATGATTTTTTCCGACTTTCTCGGGCATGCTAAGGAGGGAGCCGATATTTCCGGATACAGCGCTGCTCTGAAGCCGATATGGAGTTTGCCGGGAAAGCTCCTGCCACAGCCTGTCCTCGGTTCCAACGGGCTTGTGTATTTCCTCCGGGACGGCAAACTTCATAGTCATCCGTATGACGAAGTCGGTGGCAAAGTTGCTGACGGCACAATCAGCGGAGACGCGAAGCTGGGCGCCACCAGCAACCTAGTCATGGATGGCGCCAATAATATCTATTTTTGGCAGAGCAGAGTCCTCCACGGCTACAAGCCAACAGGCGAGGATCTGCTCACGGCAAAAGACCTTCCCGAACTGAAACCACGCCCCGGCGAGAGTAAAGACGAGCCGGAACAGTTTCTCCGGTTGATGGTCGGCCCCGATGGCACGCTGTGGACCAACAACAGCAATGCCGATTTCCTGTACGCATTCCAGCCGACCTATGCCAAGCCTGACTTAACGCTCACGCCGGCGCAGCTGAAACAAGACGGCAATGCGGATACTCCAAGGGTGTACCGCACAACCGGTACGCTCACCGTCGTAGACACAGTGAGTGATCCGCCGACGTTCGCAGCCGGAACGAAGACATTGCTTCAAGCCCAGGAAGGCATTGCCTTTGGCAAGAACTTCAGTGTAGAAAAGGGCGCCACGCTTCTTTGCCGCACCGGCTTCTAGCCGGCAATCGTTTCTCATTTCTCAACGACAACAGGGGGGAAATTGCGATGAATGAAACGTCTGAAAGACTCGATAACAACGAAATCAGGGCCGAGTTGGGGGTGCTCCGCAAGAAAATAAAAGATATGGAAGCCGGTCAGACGGGCCGCAAGCCTGCGGCTCATGCCGCACGCGGCCGCGGATTCTCCAGGGGCGTCGCTCTGGGGTTGCTTCTGCTGCTGATTTCTGCCCTGCTGATCGGCAGCGTACTCGGCGCTCAACGTGACCATCGAGCTTTCTTCATCGATGAACAAGGCAATGTTGCCATTGCAACGAACCTGGATGCGGGAGGAAGAATTAGGGCCAGCACGCTTGAAGGCGATGGCTCGGCGTTGAACCTCGAGGGAAACAAAAGCATCCGTGCGCTGCAGGCCGACAAACTCGACAAAACCGGCGGGACGATTCTGGGCAAGCTCAACATCGGCAGGTCAAACGCCGCCGGGCCGCCATTGAATGTCGAGGGAGAGATCGCTGCCGACAATGTCTGGACCAGGCTCCACGAGGCGCAGTTGTCTTCCGCCGCCGACTACACCGTCAAAGGTTTGAATGGCGACGCGTACAGACAGTTCAGGATCGAACTGGAAGGCACAGTCACCACAGAAAACTATGGCTACTGGACGAAGGCGATTGGCATAAGACCCAACGGTAACGCTGATGCAACCAACTACGGCACGCACCAGGAACTGGCGGCCGCGCCGTGGACCTTTGGCCAGAATGCGACGGACTTCTTGCCGCTTTGCGTCTCCCATTGGCTAGCCGATGGGCAAGTGAGCTGTGCCGGAGAAATGAACACGCATACTGGCATGTCTCGCATCATGAGGAGCGAAAGCCTCTTCATCACTCTGGCTGATTGCAGCCATCATCCCTGGTCACATCTAATCCCACAGCAGCAGCAGCACTGCATACTTTCGCAGGATGCCGCAAATGCCTGGTTCGATCAGAGCACGAACATTACCTCTTTAACTCTGTACTTTGGCAAGGCTACCGGTTTTACCGGAAGATTCGTCCTCTACGGCAGGAAGTAGCTTCGTTCAGAGGCTTATACGCGAATCTGAGAGAAAGGGATTTTACCATGCAGAAATTATCCGACGAACCCAATTGCGGCGAACTCAGAGCCGAACTGGAGGCACTCCGCAAAAAAATAGACGCCTTAGAAGCCATGCAACAGGGCCACGACGCCGCTGCTTCTGCGCACGGTCGTTGGTTTTCTGCCAGCCCGGGCTCAACGCTGTTTTTGCTCACAGGCTTTCTCGTTCTGGTAGTCGGGCTGCTGGCCGCGGCAGGCGACAAGGCCTTATTCATCGACCCGCAAGGTTATGTCGGCATCAACCAGACAAAACCCGAGGCTCGCCTGGA
>Ga0070730_10006054_pt1 | contig 10368 bp, 9 predicted proteins | sample Coa_R1_3_FD_66447 | JGI IMG/M metagenome (GOLD analysis project Ga0070730, IMG submission 66447) | Surface soil microbial communities from Centralia Pennsylvania, which are recovering from an underground coalmine fire - Coalmine... | ecosystem: Environmental > Terrestrial > Soil > Unclassified ... | reverse complement strand
AACCTCGACGGCGGGCGACGACGTTTCGTGCCCGATCACGAGAAGTCTGGCTTTCAGGTCGGTCAGATAGAATTCAAATTCGTCGGCCCGATAGGCAGGATTCAAGGGCGCGGCGGTGGCGCCGGCGGCAATGCACAGGAACGCCGTCGCCATTTCCGGACCATTGTCGAGCACGATTGCAATGCGGTCGTTTCTGCCGATCCCATGGGCATTGAGTGTGGCGAGCGTATCCGACGCAAGCTTGCGCAAGGATTGATACGAGAGCGGCAGGCCGCCCGGTGAGTTCAAGGCACGCGCATCCGGTGCCCCCTGTTCCAACAATGCCATCACGGTTGAAGCGGAAGTGCTCATGCTGTGGATCCTCTTGTTGAATCTGAGTGGGAGATGTTTGGGCCGAAACCTAGTTCGCGACGGCCAACTTGCCGTGCTGCGCATTCAGAGTTTTCGCCAGCAGACTCGCGCATGCAAACACTGCGCTGATGTGCGGCACCGGCGTACGGGTCAATAGGCCGAGTTCGACTACCGAGCCGACCAGCGCTTCAATCTCGATCGGCCGGCCCTGTTCGACGTCCTGCAGCATCGAAGTCTTGTGGGCGCCGACTTTTTCCGCGCCGGCGATGCGTCTTTCGATGCTCACCCTGAAGGTGATCCCCAGTTTCTTCGCAATCGCTTCGGCCTCGGTCATCATCTGCGTGGCGAGATTGCGGGTAAGCGCAAACTGGCAGATGTCCACCAGAGTTGCATGGGTCAGCGCGCTGATCGGATTAAAGCTCAGGTTGCCCCATAACTTCAGCCATATCTCGCTGCGGATTTCGTTGGTAATGGGCGCTTTGAAGCCGGCCTTGATCAGGCTTGCCGCTATTGCCTGCAGCCGCGGTGTGGTCGAACCATCGAGCTCACCCAGAGTGAATCGGTTTCCTTCCACCACGTGCACAACGCCGGGTGCGATCAGGTTCGCCGCCGGATAGACGACGCAACCGATGATTCTCGTCGGGTCAACATGACGGGCGATCGTGCCGTCGGGATCCGCAGCCAATACCGGTTTGCCCTCGTATTCTCCTCCGTGCTTCTGGAAATACCACCATGGGATGCCGTTCTGCATCGTGACGATGCTGGTGTGTTCGTGAAAAAGTTTCTCCAGGTCCGGGGCGATCGCGGCAACCTGATGTGCCTTCACGGTGAGCAGCACGACGTCCTGCGGACCCGCTTCGCTCATGCTCCCGCAGGCCCGGGGGCCGCTGGCGAAAACTTCGGTTCCGTCTTCCAGGATCAACTTCATTCCCTTGCTGCGGATGGCATCCAGATTTGGTCCCCGGGCGATAAACGTGACTTCCTCACCGGCTGCGGCGAGCCTCGTGCCCAGGTATCCGCCGATGGCTCCCGCGCCGACAATGGCAATTTTCATGGCAAGTTCCCCGGACGATGGTTCATGCGTATTGGTTCGAAAGGGTTCCGACGCCGTCGATGACCACCTCGACGGTCGCGCCGTGCGCAAGCGATCCCGCTCCGACCGATGTCCCGCAGGAGATGATGTCCCCGGGAAACAGCGTCAGGTCCCGGGATATCAGGCTGACCAGCCGCTCGGGCGGGAAGACCATGTCCCGCACCAGGTAGTTTTGCCGCTCCTTGCCGTTGACCAGCGTGCGCACAACCAAACCCGCCGGATCCACGGCTGTCGCGATGACCGGGCCGAACGGGCCGAAGCCGTCGAAGCTCTTGGCGCGCGTCCATTGGGCGAAAGTGGGGTCGGACTTCAGCAACTCGACGGCGGTCACGTCATTGACGCAGGTGTAACCGAAGATATGGCTCACCGCGTGATCCGGCGGAATGTCTTTTCCTTGTTTGCCGATGACGATGCCGAGTTCGCCTTCATAGAGCACCTTGCCGGAATAGGACCTCGGTGGCGCAATCGTGGCTTTGTGTGGGCAGAAAGAATTGCTGCTCTTGACGAAGAACAGCGGCTCCCTGGGAATGGCGAGCGCGAACTTTGCCGCGGCTTCGTGGAAATTGTTCCATAGCGCAATCATTTTCGTCGGCGTGCAGGGCGTCTCCCAGCGAATTTCGTCCAACGCGATGAACTCGTCGGTCTTCTCCCAAGCGGAGAACATGTCGCCGCGGCAGGCGCGCACGCCGCCGGCTTCCATGAAGCCGAATGCGCTTGTGCCTTGACGCGAGAATCTCAACCAGTGCATCTGTGCTCCTCGCCCGTGAATACGGTCCGCATATCTATCAGGATTTTCTCATGGCCGCACGCCGCGGTTTCAGCAACCATAATGCGCTGAAGGCAGCAATGAAATTCATCGCGCTGGCCGCCACGAAAATCGTCTGCCATCCTCCCGGGGACGCGCTCAACAGGCTGGTCAGCGGCACTATCAGGGAGGCCGTGCCTTTGGCCGTATAGAGCAGGCCGGCATTGGCCGTGGCGAATTTCGAGCCGAAGGTGTCGCCGCAGGTGGCCGGAAACAGGCTGTAGATCTCCCCCCAAGCGAAGAACACGAGCCCGGTGAGCAACACAAACGCGACCGGCTCGCGTCCGAAGTGGCTCAACAGGAGTATGCCGACGCCCTCGAGAAAAAACGCGATGAACATAGTATGTTCACGGCCAAGGCGATCCGACACCCAGCCGAAGAACGGGCGGGTAATGCCGTTGAGCGCACGGTCGATCGACAGGGCAAAAGTGAGTGCTGGCAGGGTCAGGCCGAAGATACTCACCGGCACCTCGGCAATTTCGAAATCCCTGGCGATAGGCGCCAGCTGGGCCGTCGCCATCAGGCCGCCCGCTGCCATCAGCACGAACATCGCATAAAGGATCCAGAACACCGGCGTCGCGGCCATCTGCAGCGGCGTGTAGTCACTGTGCGCCGGCGCGGCGACGAGTCCATGCGCAACGTCCCGATGCGAATCGGGCTTTCTCAGGAAACAGCCCAGCGTGAATACGACCAGGCCCTGAGCGATGCCGAAGGTCAGGAACGTCGCCTCGTAGCCGTCTGATTTGATCATCGACGCGAGCGGAATAACGGTGAGCGCGGATCCGGCGCCGAATCCCATCGCGGTGAGACCGGCGGCGAGGCCGCGCCGATCGGGAAACCATTTCAAAGCCTGGCCGATGCATGTGCCGTATACGGCACCAGCGCCGATGCCCCCCACGGCGGCAGCCAGATAGAGCCGCAGTAGCGAGTCCGCAACGGAGTTCAACACCCACGACAGGCCGACCAGAAGCGCGGCGATTACGGTGACCCGCGCGGGCCCGAACCGGTCCACGAGGTAGCCCTCGATCGGCACCAGCCAGGTCTCGGTGAGCACGAAAATGGTGAACGCGACCTGGATCGACGCCCTGCCCCAGTGGAACTTGTCGTTGATCGGATTGACGAACAGCGTCCAGCCATACTGAAGATTGGCAATCATCGACATGCAAATAATGCCGATGATCAGTTGCCGCCAGCGCACGGAATTGGAGGTGCGCACATCGCCCGGCGAGGATCCGGCCATTCCCCTCATTTGTTTTGATCTTCCCCTGGTCTGTGGAAAATAGCTTTCTGCTTCGGCATGATCGCCGGACCAGCGGACCGCGTCGCCGGATGGCAATCCTAGCATCCCTTGCGCGCCACCCTGTTGTACCCGGCACCGAGCGGCGCGTCACATACGGGTCATTCGCGCCCGGGTGCGGCTCGCCGGTTTACCGCGGCACGCCATTTGCTAGAATCGCGCCTTCATTTGCGTCCTGGTCCTTCCTCGATGGCACTGCTCGAAATTCGCAACGTGACCCGCCGCTTCGGCGACTTCACGGCGGTCGACAATGTCAGCATCAGTATCGAAGGCGGCGAATTTTTCACCCTGCTGGGTCCGTCCGGCTGCGGCAAGACGACGCTGTTGCGCATGATTGCCGGCTTTGATGTCCCGGACGGCGGCAGCATCGTCGTCGACGGCAAGGACATGACCGGCATTGCGCCGGAGGCCCGCAACGTCCACACGGTGTTCCAGAGCTATGCGCTGTTCCCGCACATGAGCGTCGAGCAGAACATCGCCTTTCCGCTGAAAATGGCGAACGTGGACCCGGCGCAGATCGGCAAACGCGTTGAAGAGGCGCTGGAGGACGTGCGCCTGACCGGCATGGGCAGGCGCTACCCGAACGAATTATCCGGCGGACAAAAGCAGCGCGTGGCGGTGGCACGGGCGCTCATCAATCGTCCAAAATTGCTCTTGCTCGACGAGCCGCTCGCCGCGCTCGATGCCAAACTCAAGGAGAGCGTGCAGCTCGAATTGATCGGCCTGCAGAAGGAAGTCGGCATTACTTTCGTTTATGTGACCCACGACCAAAGCGAGGCGCTGGCGCTTTCCCATCGCATCGCGGTCATGAACCACGGGCACGTCGAGCAGGTCGACGAACCGTCGAAAATCTACGGTTTCCCCAAAAATCGCTTCGTGGCGGATTTCATCGGTCAGTGCAATCTGCTCGAAGGCGAGATCCGATCCTGCGCGGGAGATCGCATGACGGTCGCCCTATCCGGAATCGGCGAGGTGGCGGCATTGAACGTCGAGAATGATGCACCGGGATTGAAGGGCGCATTGGCGCTGCGGCCCGAGAAGGTCGCTATCGGCCGCGACCTTCCCGCCGAAGCGGACGTCAACCGATTCATCGGCAAGGTGCACGATTTTCTCTACCTCGGCGATGTGACGATTTATATCGTCGAACTTGCCAACGGCATGCGCATCGAGGCGCTGCTGCCGAATTCCGCCGCCGGGCGGACCAAGTTCTTCGAGGCTGGGGACCAGGTCCACGTGTGGTGGCGCTACGACGCCGGCCATTTTCTGAACGATTGAAGATAGAAATGCTCATCACGAAGGACACGGAGTAACACAAAGAAGTGCGAAGAAATAAGATTCTCAATGAATTTCGATGATCGGCCTTTACTCCAATTTGCTTTCTTCGTGAATCTTCGTGTCCTTTGCGCCTTCGTGGTGAGATTTTCCGCTGCGGGTTCTTTTGCCTTATCGGGTGTCGACTGAAACATGACTTCCGGAGTAAATAAAGCTCGCCTGCACAAGTGGCTGATAGGCGGGCCGCCGCTCGCCTACCTGGTCGTCTTCTTCGCGATTCCCGTGCTGATCATGGTGCTCGCGTCGTTCCGCAATCCGGGCGAATTCGGCGGCCTTGCACCGCTCATCAACGACGAATCGGGCAGCCGGCAACTTGATCTCACCACGGAAAACTACGGCCGCTTCTTTTCCGACTTCCTGTACACAGAGCTGTTCCTGAAGTCGTTCGCCTATGCGGCGATCACGACCATCGTCTGCCTGGTCATCGCCTACCCGCTATCAATGCTGATTGCGCGCAGTCCGAAAAAGCACCGCGATCTGCTCGTGCTGCTGGTCATCCTGCCGTTCTGGTCGAACTTCCTGATCCGCGTCTACGCCTGGATGATCATCCTTGGGCCGCAATCTGTATTTGTGACCGCGCTCAACGCCGTCCTGGGCCTGTTCGGGATCGATCCGGTCAGCCTGCTCTACACGCCCTTCGCGGTGATCGTCGGGCTGGTCTATGTTCACCTGCCGTTCATGGTCCTGCCGCTCTACGCCAATCTCGAGAAACACGATCCGGCGCTGCTCGATGCCGCGCAGGATCTTGGCGCAAATGCCTGGCGGCGGTTCTGGCGGGTGACCTTTCCCTTGTCCTTGCCCGGCGTTTACGCCGGCGCGGCCCTGGTCTTCATCCCCGCGCTGGGCATCTTCGCGATCCCGGACATCCTCGGCGGCACCGAAGGCATCATGATCGGCAACGTGATCAAACAGCAGTTCCTCGACACGCGCGACTGGCCGTTCGGCAGCGTACTGTCGATGGTGTTGACGATCATGGCGGTGGCGATCGCCGGACTGGCGGCCTGGGTCGCGCGGAGATCACGGACATGAACCGGGGGCCACGCACGTGAACCGGCGTTCGCGCTGGCTGTGGATCGCAGCCGTCGTGGCCTATGCGTTCCTTTACGCGCCGCTGATCATCGTTGTTGCCTACTCTTTCAACGACTCCAGGCTCAATGCCGAATGGGTCGGTTTTACGTTCTCCTGGTACGGGAAGCTTTTCCATAACGAAAAAATGTTGCATGCGGCCTGGAACTCGCTGCTGATCGGCATGACAGCGAGCGCGGTGTCGACGGTGTTCGGCACCATGGCGGGTTACGCGATGTATCGTTTCAGGATGAGATTGTTGCCGTTGCTGATCCTGGCGCCGATCGCGATCCCCGAGATCCTGATGGGGGTCTCGCTGCTGATCTTTTTCGTCCTGCTGAACATTTCGCTCGGCATGGTTTCGATCATCCTGTCGCACATTGCGTTCTGCATCGGTTTCGTCGCCATCGTGGTGCGTTCGCGGCTGGCCGGCATGGACGAGAGTCTGACCGAGGCGGCGCGCGATCTGGGCGCCACGCCGTGGAAAGCCTTCCAGTTGGTGACCTTGCCGCTGATCATGCCCGGCGTCGTTGCCGGCGCGTTGATGGCGTTCACGCTGTCGATCGACGACTTCGTGATCACCTTCTTCACCGCCGGCGTCGGTTCGACCACGCTGCCGCTGCAGATTTACACCATGGTGAAGATCGCGGTCACACCCGAGGTCAATGCCGTCTCCACCTTGCTGATGATGCTGACTCTGGTGCTGATCCTGATCGCGTCGAGGCTGGCGCCGGGATCATTGCGGGCGCAATAGGATTCCCCGCCCGGGCCGCCTCTGGACGCGCCAGCCCGGTTTGCCTAAGCTAGGCGCCATCGGAACTGCAAGATTTTAAAAAGGCGTTTCGCCAATAACGGAGATCAACCATGAGAAAACTGCTGTCCCTGCTGCTGTTTGCCTGTCTGCCCGCGTACGCTGCCGATGAACTGCACCTGTACAACTGGAACGACTACATCGCCCCCGAGGCGGTGAAAGCTTTCGAGGTTCAGTGCAAATGTAAGGTGGTCCAGGATTTCTACGGCGACAACGAAGAGCTGGTCGCCAAGCTCGCGGCAGGGGCAAAGGGATATGACGTCATGGTGCCGACATCGAACTATGTCGCAGGTATGGCCAAGGCCGGCTGGCTGCAGCCGCTCGACAAGAGCAAGTTGCCGAATTTCAAGAACCTGATGCCGACTTACCTGAACACCGAGTTCGATCCGGGCAACAAGTACTCCGTGCCCTACGCGATGTCGATCACGCTAATCGGCTACAACGACCAGAAAATGAAGGAGCTCGGCATCACCGTGGATTCCTGGGCGGTGATTTTCGATCCGAAGATCCTGCAGAAGATAAAAGGCAAGGTGACCGTGCTCGACAGTCAGGCTGAAGTCATGGCTGCGGCACTGAAGTATCTCGGCTATTCGGTCAACGACCGCGACCCTGCGCACTGGAAACAGGCGAAGGACGTGATTCTGAAAGCCAAGCCCTACTGGGCGGCCTTCATGGCGCAGGGCTACATCAAGGAACTTTCGACCGGCAACATCTGGGTGGTGCACGGTTACTCGAACGATATTTTCCAGGCGGATACCGGCGCGCAGGAAGCCAAGCAGAAATTCCGCATCCGCCATGCCCTGCCCAAGGAGGGTGCCGTGCTGGCCCTGGACGCGATGGTGATCGCAAAGACGGCACCGCGTCCCGACCTGGCCCATCAATTCATCAACTTCATGCTCGAAGGCAAGAATTCGGCCGCGCTGACCAACATCACCGGCTCGGGCAATCCGAATTCCGAAGCCATGCAGTTCATCAAGCCGGAGATCAAGTCGATCAAGGCGGTATTTCCCGATGCGGAATCCGCAAAGCGCCTCGAGCAGCTCAAGGACATGAACAAGAAGGAACGCCAGCTGCTCAACAAGATCTGGACCGAAATCAAGGCCAAGTAGTTGCCCGGTCAGCGCGCGCAAGTGTCCGACGGCGCTTGCGCGCGTCACTTCATCGGCGGTCGGCGGCGGATGCCGGCATTGCCGGCGGTGTTCTGAGCAGCGCCAGCAACCTCGCAACGTCCGGCTCCGGCAGGAACTGGATGCCCGCGGATCGCGCCCGGCCGCTTCCCGATTCGAACTGCTGCGCAAGCAGATGCATGCCCGACGCACCGTGTTCGGGTGCGCGCAGACTGACCTGATAGCCGGCTCCGTTGCGCACCAGCAGGGCCACGGTCCGGTCGACGTGCCGGCGGGCCAATTCGTTGGCGAACGTACCGGCAACGCGCCGGCTCCAGGCTGCTTCCGGCATGAACACCACGATGGCATCGTTGCCCACATTTTCGACGGGCAATGCCAAAGCCTGTTGCAAATCGCCGGCAACGGCGCGACGCAGGATATCGAGCTCCTGCGCCTGCGAGCAAAACGCCAGGGGATCTGCATAGGGCCGCATGCGCAGATAGAGCTGCGCAGGATGGAAGTGCAGGTCGGCAAGTCTCCGGCCGTAGGCGTTGTAATTGAGGCATTCGCCCAATTCCCTCAGGGCCTCGATGTCGGTGCGCCCGAGCTCAAGCGCCGCCGCCGCTTCATTGGCCTGTGCGTGCAGGTTGTCGCCGAAAGCGGCAACGATGGCCCATGCGCGATAGCGGCCTCCCAGATGGCGGTCGACGATCAGGCTGGTGCACACCGCCGGTGAGCAATCTATATGCGTTTCGAGCAGACGGTGACTCGGGATTTCTCCGGCGAAATGGTGATCGAAGTAGCGCACGCGCGCGCCGATCTCCAATGCGCCGAGTAGCGCTGCGCGATTGGCATCCAGAGAAATGTCGAGCACCGTGAGGTCGTCCCCGTTCTGCGGCGACACCTGCGCAAGCAGCGCTATGTCCCGCTTGACGCCGGTTACCAGCGTGGTTGTACGCGGCTCGGCCAGACGCAACTGATGCAGCGCGCACAGTCCGTCGGCGTCGCCGTTGAAGATGTCATAGAATCCCATGCTGTGCCATCCGTTGCGGATCAGCAGTCCCTGCCCCCGGCGCATTGCCCACACGACATGAGCGATTCGCTTCCTCTTTCATTCGCGCGATACGCGCGCAGTTCCAGGCTGGTCGCCTACCTCACCGTAGCTTACCTTCTGCTCGTGGTGTATGCCAGCCTGTATCCTTTTGCCGATTGGCGCATACCGAACGACGAAGCGACCCGATTTCTATTCGCCGGATGGCCGTCGTACATCGTCGTATCGGATGTCGTTATCAATGTCCTGGCCTACGCTCCCCTCGGTCTGCTGCTGACATTGCTGTGGATGGGGCGCATGCCGCGCTGGGCGGCAGCGGCGCTCGCAGTTGTCGTCGGAATGCTGTTGAGCCTGGCAATCGAATTCGCCCAGGCCTATCTGCCCACGCGCGTTTCATCGATCGACGACGTGCTGACCAATTCCGCAGGCGCGCTTTGCGGTGCCGTTGCGGCACTGGCTTGGGGAGAGCGCTGGCTGCTGTCCGGAGAACTGCACCGATTGCGCGAGCGACATTTCCGCGCCGGTGCCCGCACCGATCTGGCATTCTTGCTGCTCGCGCTCTGGTTGCTCACGCAGCTCAACGCGGAAATCTGGCTGTTCGGCAACGGCGACCTGCGTCATCTTGTATCCGTCGATTTCGGCGTGCGCTTTTCCGCGGACGCCTATCTGTTTCTCGAAGCCGGTGTCGCCGCGCTGAACTTTGCCGGCGTGGCCTTCCTCGTCGTCGCGATCGCGCGTTCTTTAGCGGCCGCAGCGGTCACGGTAGCCGCCCTGATTTTGACCGCATTGATGCTGAAGACAATTGCCTCGATGGCCTTGTTCATCCCGGGTAACCCCGCGCTGTGGCTCACGCCCGGGTCGTTGTCGGGGCTGGTTGCGGGAGCGCTGTTGTGGCTTGCGCTGGCGCGCTGTTCGCCCGCCAACGCCATGCGCCTTTCGGCAGTCTGTTTTGCCGCCGGCTTTTCCCTGGTGAACCTCGCTCCAGAGAATCCCTATCTGGTGGCCGCCTTGCAGATCCTGCGACGCGGACACTTCCTGCCTTTCAATTCGATGACCGGACTGCTGTCTTCGTGGTGGCCGGTGCTGGTATTTGCCTATCTTGTATTTCTGATACGTGTCGATGACGAGGATCGTCCCAACACCGGCCGGTCCGCCACCTGATGAAAGGGAATCCGCCATGACAGCAGGGACATACGCCCAGATCCCCCCCACCGACAGCCTCGACAACCTGCGCGAACGCCAGCGGCGATTCGCTGCCGAACGCGATTGGGAGCAATTTCACACGCCGAAAAACCTGGCCATGTCGGTCGCCATCGAGGCTGCGGAAATCATGGAGCACTTCCAGTGGCTGACCGCGGCACAGAGTCTCGAACTTGACGCTGCTATGCGACAGGAGGTCGCGCATGAAATTGCCGACGTCCTGCTCTACCTGGTCAGGCTGGCCGATGTACTTGATA
>Ga0070730_10006051_pt1 | contig 10370 bp, 4 predicted proteins | sample Coa_R1_3_FD_66447 | JGI IMG/M metagenome (GOLD analysis project Ga0070730, IMG submission 66447) | Surface soil microbial communities from Centralia Pennsylvania, which are recovering from an underground coalmine fire - Coalmine... | ecosystem: Environmental > Terrestrial > Soil > Unclassified ... | reverse complement strand
GAGAATGGATCCGTTCAGAGCGGCAAACATGGAGATCATGGCGGCCACCGACACCAGGTTGGCGCCACTTTGCCCGGCAACCTGGCGCATCATGGCCGCGGCGACGCGATTGGTGGCTGCCACTTGCTGCGGTGAAAGAACGTAAAAATAGGCCATGTTGGCGAACAAATAAATCGCAATCACCGCGGCCGTGCCCCAAATGAGAGCCAGCGGCAGGTTGCGCTGTGGCTGGCGAATTTCCGATGACACCATGCTGACGTTGTTCCATCCGTCATATGCCCAGAGCGACTTGACCATCGCGGCGAAGAATCCGAGCACGGTAAGTGGGAGGAGCGCCGCGGTGCGCGGTCCCGCGGAATGCCCCCAGCCCAGACCCGCCACTACAATCGCCAAGATCAGCGCAACTTTGAGAATGGTTACGGCCACCTGCACACCGCCGCCGATCTTGACGCCGAAATAATTGAGCAGTCCGAGCGAAAAAATCAGCACCATGGCCATCAACTGCCCGTAACGAATATCGAGCGGCGCGCCATGTGCGCCCAGCGGCAGAGGCACGGTGAAAAAGACATGTTCGAGTTCGGGCGCGAAATTCGCAAGGTAATAAAAGAAACCCGTAGCAAGGATGGCGATGGAGCCACTCTTGGCGACCCACATCTGGGTCCATCCGTAGATAAATCCCCAGAGCGGGCCATAGCCTTCGGTCAGGTAAACGTACTCACCGCCGGCTTCGGGCATGGCCGCGGCCAGTTCGGCATAGCTGAGCGCCCCCGCCAGAGATAGCAGCCCGCCGACAATCCACACCACAAAAACCATGCGCGGCGACCCGACCAGTTGCACCATCGTTTGCGGGACGATGAAAATACCGCTGCCGATTACTGTGCCGACAACGATGGCCACGGCGCCCCAGAGCCCGAGGTCGCGCTTCAATTCCACCGCCGGCGCCTTTACGTTGCCCTGCTGTGTGGGAAGGTTCATGTGTTAGGTCCGCTCGCCGCCGCATCAATGGGCTCGAACCATGATGCCGCATATCCCGCAACGAAAGTGCTGACGCTACCAATCAGAACCCACCAGGTAAACGCGATAGGCGTGAATCCGCGCACATAGAGGATGACAGCCAGACCGGCGAGCACACCGAGCGACGCCGCATTCTGGCCGACCCGGCGCGTCAGCACACCGAGCAGGAACACGCCGAGCAGCAAACCGAGAGTGACCGAGGCAATCGAGAGTCCCGATTCGAGCACCGAACCCCAGTGGCGCGCCACAATGCCGATGGCCACCAGGACCAGCGCCCAGCCGACAGTGGCGAATTGCGCCCAGCGGAGAAATCGCCCGTCGTCATCCGGGCCTGAAGAGCGAGTTAAAGGGCGAAGGAAATCCATCACTGTGGTGGAGGCGAGCGAGTTCAGCGCGGCGCTGAGATTCGCCATGGCCGCCGCCACGATGGCGGCAATCACCAGGCCTGCAATTCCGGGCGAGAGATTCTGCCAGACAAATTGCGGATAGATGCGGTCGAGCTTGGCCGGCGGGGCAATGTGAGCGTCGCCATAATACACGAAAAGCGCGATGCCGATGACCAGAAACAGGCCGAATTGGAAGAAGATGAGGGCCCAGCTTGCCAGAAGCGCCGCGCGGCTTTGCGCCTCGTTGCGCGCGCTCAACAATCGCTGCACGATTAACTGATCGGTCCCGTGGCTCGCGGTCGTGAGAAAGCATCCGCCCAGCAGTCCCGCCCAGAAAGTGTACGGTCGCGAGAAATATTGCATCGTGAAGCTAAAATCGAAATCAAATATACGCAATTTGCCAGCCGGCGCCGCTGCTGCCACGACGTGCGTCCAGCCGCCGGGGATGTGATGGAGGATAACGAAGAAGCTGACGATCGCGCCTAGAACATAAAGCCCCATCTGAATGACGTCGGTCCAGATCACCGCCGTCATGCCGCCCTCGAATGTATAAAAGAGAGTAAGAGCGACGATCATGAGGATCGCCGGGATCTCCGGCACGTCGAGCACAATCGAGATCACGATGGAGATCGCAAATACGCGCACGCCCTCGGCGAGCGCGCGTGTGACGAGGAAGATCAGGGCGGTCAATTTGCGCGTGCGGTCGCCAAACCGGCGGCGCATCAATTCGTAAGCGGTGTACATCTCGCCGCGGAAATAATGAGGGAGCAGCAGCGCGGAAATGACGACGCGCGCCAGCAAATAGCCGAAGACGACCTGCAGGAATCCAAGGTTGCCGGCGAACGCCAGCGCGGGCGTTCCGACGATGGTCAGCGTGCTGGTTTCGGCGGAAACAATGGACAGGCTGATGGCCCACCAGGGCGTGGTACGCCCGCCCAGGAAATAATCTTTCAGGCTTTTTCGGGAGCCGCGAAAGTGCGCGCCAAACCAAGTGATGCCGGCCAGGTAGAAGAGGATGACCCCGAGATCGAGGAAGCGCATGCGGATGGGGAATTCTAGCATGCGCGCCGCGCAGGGCATCTGAACGGCGCGATTTCCTGCCGGGTGAGACGCGATCAGATCCGGCCCGAACCGGTACCGGGCGGCGTGGAACTAAATGCCAGTCTGCAGCGTCCTATATGTTGCACCACTAGCGTCGTTCGGCTATACTCCGCAAGTGCCCATCGGAGGCACCAAACCGTTGGGGCGGCGGGTACAGCCCATCAAGTTCCAAATACAGCGGAAACCAGCAGGAGGCGTTAGGTGCTCGATCCAATTTCGAAAGTGTTTTTGACCGTGCACAAATTCACGAGGACCCCGGCCGGCGTGACGGCTATCGCTGTATTCTCTGCGCTCCTGTTGACGATGACGGCACAGGATGCGCGCGCGCAGGCGGCGGCTGGTTCGGCCCAGCCGGAAAAGAAACCCAAGGATCGGGCCGAGTACGACCTCTATAACGAGGTCATCAAAGACAACACCAACCCAGCCAAGCAGCTTCAGGACCTTGATTCCTGGACACAGAAATATCCCGAGACCGACTTCAAAGATGACCGGGAGTTTTTCTACATCTCCGCCTACAACGGCACGAATCAGCCGGGGAAAGTTGTGGATACGGCGGCGCAGTTGCTCGCCAAAGATCTGAATGCCGCGTTCAAAGCGCCCCAGCAGGTGATCGCCGTGCTCTACCTGACCGCGCTCAACGTGCAAAAGACGCCGAACCCGAATGCCGACCAGCTTGCCACTGGCCAGAAGGCCGCGCGCCAGTTGCTGGAATTCACGCCCACATATTTCACCGCTGCGAACAAGCCTGCGGCGACCACTGAGGCGCAATGGGGCGAGGCACGCAACCAGCTGGATAGCGTGGCCAGAGGAGCGCTGGTATACGTTGCCATGGTTCCCGGCAATCAGGCCATGGCGCCCAATCCGAAGGATCCCAACAATTGCGCGGCCGGCGAGACGGCGTATACGAAGGCGCTGCAGGAATTTCCCGATAGCGCGCAGGTGGCCCTGGCGCTGGCGGGAGCGCTGCGCTGCCAGCAGACCACGAAGCCGGAGAAAGTGGCGCAGGCCATCTACGAGTATGCGCGCGCCGCGGCCCTGGACCCGGCGAAGGGCGGGATCGCCGACGCGAAAGCGCGGGGAGACATCGACAAGTACGTGCGCACGGTCTATACGAATTTCCACGGCAGCGACGAAGGCCTGGATCAGTTGAAGCAACTGGCGGTGCAGTCGCCGCTCCCGCCCACGGATTTCAAGTTGAAGACCGCCAGCGAAATCGCCGCCGAGAAAGAAGCCGAGTTCGCCAAGAGTAATCCGCAGCTGGCGCTGTGGATGGGGGTCCGAAGGCAATTGAGCGACGCCAACGGCGAGCAATATTTCGAATCGTCGATGAAAAACGCAGCGGTGCCGAGACTCAAAGGCACGCTAATCGAGGCCAAGCCCGCCTGCCGCTCCAAGGAACTCCTAGTAGCGCTTTCCGACGCCAAGAACGCCGAAGTAACACTGAAACTGGATGCCGCAGTGAGCGGAAAGCCGGAGGCCGGGACCGAGATCCAGTGGGAAGGCGTTCCATCCGCGTTCAGCAAGGAGCCCTTCATGCTAACCATGGATACGGAGAAAGCCAAGGTCGAAGGGTTGAAAACCACCCCGTGCGCCCCGCCGGCAAGAAGTGGCGCCGCCAAGAAAAAGAAATAGGAGATCGCCGGTGTTCTTGAAATTACTGGTGGGGTGCTGAAGGTTGCTTCAGCTCAGCAAAAAATCAGCAGGAGGCAAGCAGTGTTCGATCGAGTTTTGAAAGTTTTCTTGACCATGGCTGTCGCGGCGGGGATAGCAGTGATTGTCCTTCCGGGCCACAGTCAAGCAGGTCAGGCTCCGACGGCGCAGCCGGCACAAAAGAACTGGAAGGACCGCGCCGAGTATGACCTTTATAACGCGATCGTTAAGGAACAGGACCCCAGCAAGCGGCTGGCGCTGCTTAACAGTTGGAAAGAAAAGTATCCCACCAGCGATTACGCCGACGCGCGGCTGCAGATTTATGTGACCACCTACGCCGCCATGAATCAGCCGGACAAAGTCATCGCCACCGGCAACGAAGTGCTGCAGTCCGATCCGAAGAACCTGACCGTGCTATACATGATGGCGCAGAACGTTCTGGGCATCACCAAGCCGACCCCGGAAGATCTGGCCTCCGGTGAAAAGGCCGCGAACGGGCTGATCTCCAACATCGATACCTTTTTCGACGCGAGCAAGAAACCAGCCACCACCAGCGACGCCGATTGGGCGAAGGCGAAGACGCAAACCGAGACACTGGCGCACACCAGCCTGGGCTGGATAGCGCTGCAAAAGAAAGATAACGAAACGGCTGAAAAGGAGTTCACGCAGTCTTTGAAGTTGACCCCCAACAACGCCCAAGTTTCGTACTGGCTGGGCACGGCGATCGTGCAGGAGAAAAAGCCTGAGAAGCAGCCTGCGGCGCTGTTCCATTTCGCGCGCGCGGCATCGCTCGATCAATCGCAGGGCGGCTTCAACGCCCAGGCGAAACAATCGATCGAAACCTACTTCGTAAACGCGTACAACCGATTTCACGGGCAGGATGCGGCTGAGTTGAGCAAGCTGCGCGAACTGGCGAAGGCGTCGCCATTTCCGCCTGACGGCTTCACGATTAAGGACATCAACGAAGTCAAGGCCGCCAACGAAGAAAAATTCCGCAAGGAGAATCCGGCCCTGGCGCTGTGGATGACGCTGAAGCAGGCGCTGACTGCCGCCGATGGCCAGCAATACTTCGACGCCAATATGAAGGGCGCTGAAGTTCCAGGCGGCGCAGGCGGCGTGCAGACATTCAAAGGCAAATTGATTTCGAGCAAGCCCGCTTTGCGGCCCAAGGAACTGGTGCTCTCGATCGGCGACGGTACTACTCCGGATGCCACCCTGGTGCTGGATGCGGCGCTGCCCGGCAAGGCCGAACCCGGCGTGGAAATCGAATTCGCCGGTGTTCCCACGGCGTTCACCAAGGAGCCGTACAACGTGACCTTTGACGTCGAGAAGAAGAAGGTCACGGGCTGGCCCGGCAAAGAGGCTGCTCCTGTCCGGCATCACACGGGCTCCAAGAAGGCCGCGAAGTAGGGCTGATTTTTAAATTTGTTTCGCCGGTCCTTGGGGCAGCTGCGACGTGGTCTGTCCTTCGGGCTTGGCTTTGGTCAGCAGCAGGCTGAAAAGCAGGCGCTCCACAGGATTAACGCGAGCGTCGCGCAATCCCTCGAAATACCGGAAAAATTCGGAACGGCAATATGCCTGTGCCGCATGAGTTTGCACTAATCCACCAACCACGATCACCGAGATCGCAGTGAGCAGCCTCATTCGATTTGGGAACAATCGACTCATGCTACTAGTAAGACGCCACAAATACGGCCGTCGTTAGCTTCCCGGCAGAAAAATTTAGCCTGGGCCTGCCGCAACCACTGAGGGACCTGCGGCTCTGCTGCAAATAGATACGAAAAGCCGCAGATCACTCAAAGTGGCCACAGATGTTACATCTTGAGTCCTTATTGCACGGTTACCGTAACTGCCGCGGTAGACCGTCCAAACTGATTCGTCGTGTAAAGCGTGTACGTGGTGGTGGCCGAAGGCGTCACTACGATGCTTGTGCCGCGTACCGGCCCCACTTGCGGATCGATGATGTTGTAGAGGCTGTTGCCGACGCTCCAGCTCAGGGTGACCGGCGACCCGGCCGTGACCGTGGAAGGATTCGCGGTGAAGCTACTGATGGTGGGCGAAGGTCCGGTGGGCACGTTGGCGTCGGTGTACACGGTGCCCAGAGCGACGACGTCGAAATTCGAGGCGGTGATCTGCTTCAGCAGATTCAAATCGGTGTTGTTCCAGGCGTTGTCGGGCGTCCCGCTGATGAAAATCGCGCTGCCATTATCGGCCAGAATCATGCCGTATTTCTTCAGAGCGGTGAGAATGACCTGATCGTCGGCCGGATAGCTGGAAATATCGAAGCTGGCCTTGAGACGCAGCCGGGTGCCCATGGGTGGAGCATTGGGATCGGTGACCGTGGAGGCCCAGTGCGTAGCCGGCAGTACGAACGCGCGCCGCGTCGTAGGCACGGTAAATCGTAACGCGTGGTTGATAGCGCCGGCGGCTACTTCATCATGGCGCGCCAAGCCGACGAAAATCGGAAGGCCCGCGGCGTCGGCCGACGTCCATGTGTAGGGGCGCTGCTCATTGATGGTCATGTCCCAGATGGCCGCCGAGTCCGCGCTCCATTGCCCGCTCTTCAGATTCGCGTGATAGAGCTCGTAAAGCCAGCAACCATCTTTCTCCAGCACCAGCACGTGGCGGTCGCCGTTGCCGGGCTTGGGATATCCCTCAATCAATGCGTTCGAGGGGATGGGCTCGGGCCCGGGATCGCTCTCGCTGGCAAATGTCCCCAGCGTGACCGTCACTTTGGGCTGCGTACCCGCGACCGTTTGGTAGGGAATGCCAATGGTTTGATTGTGAAACGTTCCCGCGCCGAAATCGGGGTGCAGGGTGACCGTCGATCCTATGAAATTAATGATATTGGCCGAATTGGGATCGACTGGAGCGGCGGAAATATCGGTATTCCACAAACTGCTGGACGGAAAAGGAACGAAGCCGTTGAGATTGGCACCCTGGCCAAGGCTCATTCCGCTGCACGTACCGCTTTGGCCAAACGCCGTGCCGGCATAAAGCAGAATCGCGAGCCCAAAAACTCCTGTGTTGAAGACTTTTCGCATACGTATCCTTTCTGAGTCGGCCGCATGGCGGCCGTGAGTTTGGAAGTGTGCGCTCCCGCGTCAGACGACACGGACAGACGGGCCATCAAACCGGATATCACAAAAGCATATCTCGTAACGGCAAGAAATTCGCGTGATATCGGTCACAATACTACATTAATTCCGCGATTTTTTGGGGGGCTGCCGGCATTCAGTTCCTCCGGATTGGGCCACAGGGGCCCCAATCCGGGAAGCGAGTGCCAAACACTGGACGGCTAGTTGGCGCGCGCGACGGCGATCGTCACGACATTGCTTTGGGCGATGCTGCCATCAGGACGGTGCGTCATGATCTGCACCGACACGGCGTTGCTTGTGTGGATGCTCGCTGGGACCTTGGCGTTCACCTGGAATAACCCCGTGTATCCCGGAGCGAGTCCTGCGAATGAGATGTCGGCATTCAGACCGTCGATGAGCACGTCGATGGGCGCGGTGGCATGCACCAGAACATTGCTAGGCGCCGGCTGACCCACGGGCAAATTGGTATCCACGGGGCCGAGACCGGTAGCATAGATGGAAATTGTATTGCCGGGCTTGGCTGGCTGGCTGGGTATTCCGTCCGTGTGTGGCATGGCCACGTCGGGACTATTGGCCAGCAGGATGGCGCCCTGACCTCGCCCGGATCCATCCAGGGAGAAGATGCCCGGCGTAGCGTACTGCACCGTTGTGGGCAGCGGAGACGAAGTGCCGGTGGTGCTCTCGACCGTCAGGGACAAAGGAGTCCCGGGTGCGAGCTCGGGGCACTGCAGGTTGATCTGCGTTTCCGAAGCATAGAAAACCGGGATGTAATCGCCATTGGCCTTTACACGCACGCCATTCACTTCGGTTGGAATGGGACTGGTGGAGGCCGCCTTGGGCGCGGTATTCGCAAATCCTTCGCCAAGGAACGTCGCCACCGCGCCAGGACTGCAGCCGCCGTCATTCACGTAACTCGCGGCATTGGCGAGAGACAATATCACGGGTGTATCCGAGCCGACGTTCACAAACACATTCTTCGAACTGGATGCGCCGGCGGTATTGGTGGCGGTGAATTGCACGATGTGCCCGCCAATCTGCGAAGCCGGCGGAACCCAGGTAAATACGCCACTGGGTGCGTCGAATGTGGCGGTCTGCGGGAGTTGCAAAACCGACAGTGTGACGGCCATGCCTGCCGGATCACTGGCCGCGACTGTAAAGGTTGTGGTCTTGCCCGGGAGCGTGGATAGCGGACCGGGAACGATCAGCGCCGGCGGCGCGACCGCAATAGTGATCGTTGCCTGGACAGAATAGGAGCCGAAGTTCGCGGTGATCACGCCGGTCTGCTTCTGCGTCAAGCCGCTGGTGGTCGCCTGGAACGTGACAGTCGATTGTCCAGGCGGAACCGGCACCGAAGATGGAGGGGACACATGCGAGTTGCTGGTGCCTATACGGAGGGCGACGCCGCTCGATGTAGCCGCCGCGCTCAGCGTCACCTGGCAGCTTACGGGCGAACCCGCATTCACCGACTGGGGTGTGCAAGCGATCGCCAACGGCTTGAAGCTGACCAGAGATACGGCTGCCTGCACGGGCGAATTCTGGACAGTGGCTGTGATGGTTGCGGTCTCGTCCTGATTGACGATCGAGGCATTGGCATTGAACGCCGCACTCGTGTTGCCCTGGGGAATCTGGACCGCGGTAGGCACGGTCAACTGGGTACTGCTCGACGAAAGCGCAATACTTAGCCCCCCAGTTGGAGCCGGCGCCGGTAATGTGAGCGTGCAGGCGGTTTGTCCGGAGCCAGTCAACGTCTGCGGGCCGCATGAGATGGCGGCCGACGAATTCTGCGCCCCCAGGAGGGTGACGGATTGTGAGACGTTGCCGGCGGCGGAGACCGAAGCCGTCGTGCTGGACGAAACCGACGCCGCGCTAATGGTGAAGGTAGCGCTGGTCATCCCAGTCCCGATCGTGACCGCCGTCGGCGTCGTCAGGCTGGCAGAAGACGAAACCAGAGAAATCGAAGTACTGGCTTGCGCCGGTTTGTTCAACGTGAGCGTGCAAGTGCCGGTCCCCGGCGTCTGGATGGATGTAGGTGTGCATACCAGAGTCGCGTTCAAGGGCTGGTACACATTAAGGACCGCCGTCTGCGACACCGTCGTGGTGGTCGCTGTGATGGTATCGCTGATGTTTCCCGCGTCCGATGCGGCGATCGCAGTAAAGGTCGCTTTGCTGCCGCCCGTGGGTACGGTGACCGATCCAGGTAACGTAATCTTGGGGCTGCTGCTGGCGAGCGTGACGCCCACACCTGCGCCCGAAGCCGTTTTGTTGAGCGTTACCGAACATGTGCTCGAGCTGCCCTGCGGCATGTTGGATGGAGTGCAACTGACGGATGCCACGTTCGGCGAAGTGACAATACTTATGGGGAACGAGGTTACGGCGCCATTCATCATCGCCGTCAACATGACGGTCAAGTCGCTTGCCGGTGTGCCCGCCATGGCGGTGAAGCCCACGCTTGTCGACCCGGCCGGCACGAGCACGTTGGCCGGCACGGTTAACATAGCGCTGTCGCTATTCAGCGTCACCGTCAAACCCCCGATGGGAGCATTTCCCGTCAGACCGACGGCGCAGTTGGCCGAAGAAGTGGTGGCGATAGCCCCTGGTGTACATTTCAGGCTTGCCAGCGATATACCGCCGGGTTGCAGGGTGAGCGTCGCAGTCTGCGGGCCGCCTGAAGAGCTCGCCGCCGACACGACCGGCGTTTGAGTGCTGGTCACCGCAAGAGTGCTGACTGCGAAACTGGCTCTCGACAGACCAGCCGGCACGGTCACCTGGACTGCGACCAGAGCGTTCGCATTGTTGCTCGAGAGGCTGACGGTTGTGCCGCCGCTGGGGGCGTTCCCGTTCAGATAAACTGTGCAAGAGCTATTACTCCCGCCCGCGACCGTGCTGGGTGTGCACACCAGCGACGACACCGCGCGCTGTGTCACCTGAGCAGTCGTCAGGCCAAGAGAAAAATTCCTGGAATTTCCATTCAGGCTAGCGGTCAGTATCGCGGAGCCGTTGACGTTCACCGCGCTCGCTGCACTGGCCGTGAAACCGATGCTGCTGGCGCCCGACCCGATCGTGACCGAGGGCGGTAAAGTAACCGCCGGGTTGCCGCTGCTCAGAGAGACGGTCGTCGCCG
>Ga0070730_10006050_pt1 | contig 10372 bp, 8 predicted proteins | sample Coa_R1_3_FD_66447 | JGI IMG/M metagenome (GOLD analysis project Ga0070730, IMG submission 66447) | Surface soil microbial communities from Centralia Pennsylvania, which are recovering from an underground coalmine fire - Coalmine... | ecosystem: Environmental > Terrestrial > Soil > Unclassified ... | reverse complement strand
GAGGACGGCCGGCTGGTGACGGCTTCGGCCTCCTCCAGCCAGCTTGGTCCCTATGCCACCGGCGCCGAAAAGGTGATCCTGGTGGTGGGCAGCCAGAAGATCGTACCCAACCTTGACGCTGCCCTCCAGCGCATCCGCGAATACGCGCTGCCGTGGGAAGATGAGCAGGTGCGCAAACTCGGGTCCAGCGGCTCATTTGTGGGCAAGATCCTCATCGTCGAGCGCGAGCAGTTCGCCGGCCGCATGGCCGTCATCCTGGTGCGACAGCCCATCGGCATTTAGCACGGAGAGGGTTCCATGAATATCGTGTTTTGGGTGTTACAAGTGCTGTTAGCTGTCGTCATGTTTTTGCATGGCTATGTGTATGTTGTCTGGCCCGCGAGCCTGGTCGAGAAAGTGCGCCAGCGGCGGCCAGATCGGGCCCGGCCGGAATTGAACCCCAACTTCCGGCGCTTCATTGGTCTGGCTGAGTGCGCTGCGGCGCTGGGTCTGATCTTGCCGGGGCTCACCGGCATCCTGCCCTGGCTCACGCCGCTGGCGGCGGTGGGGCTGATCGTGGTCATGGGCAGCGCGATTATTTACCACTTCCAAACCGGCGATAGAAAGGGCGCGACGGGGCCTTTGGTCATCCTGGTGGTAGCACTGGTCGTCGCCTACGGGCGGTTGGCCGTCGCGCGCCTGTAAACCAAACCCGCGTGGCAGGACCGTGGGCCGACTCCCCACTTACTGATCCTGGGCGGCTCGCCGAACCGTGTTCATCCATTTCTACATTTGGAGGCCAGCATGAGCATCTTTAGCCCCGCCGAGATTGCCTATTTGCAGAGCCAGACGTTATGCCGGCTGGCCACGGTCGGCCCGGACGGCCAGCCGCACGTTGTGCCGGTGTCATTCCGCTACAATCCCGATCTTGACACCATCGACGTGGGCGGCCACGACTTCGCGCAGCGCAAGAAGTACCGCGATGTCCGCGCTCACTCGCGGGTGGCGCTGGTGATCGACGACATGCCATCGACCAACCCTTGGCGTCCACGCGGGATCGAGATCCGCGCCCTGGCCGACGCCTTGGAAACCGGCGGCCAGACGATCCGCCCCAACTTTAGTCCCGAGATGTTTCGCATCCGGCCCAGGCGGATCATCAGTTGGGGGATGGATGAGTCCGTCGGCGTGTTGAACGCACGGTCGGTGGCGTAATTGATAGGGAAATAAGTACTACAACCTTTCAACTAACTGGTTCAAAATGACGCCCTCACGGCAGGTAAGCACTCTTCCTACCGTTCGTGCCAGCGTAACTGACGGGCTTGGCTCAACTGCGTCCGTTGGTGTTCGTAATGGATGGCAGCGAAGTGGACCAGAGCTGACTGGCGGTGTGCGTCTTCGCTAGTAGAAGGTAACGCAATAATGCTAGCCCGATGATCATGTTCGCTTCTGGGCTACCTATCGAGTTGTGACCATTCAGCCATTTGCGAGGCTAACTGTTGCTGAAGCCTCTATGAGTGGCATCAGGCCGGCCAGAATGAGGGGCAGTATCTGGCCTGCTAACTCCCCCGCCGGCTCGCGCCGATCTTTTAGACTCCATTGCACGGCAGCCCCATAAATGGCCCAGGTGGCCAAATTCAAAGCTTGCTCCGGTATCGGTTGCCCGGACCACCTAACAACAAAAAGCCGCCCTCGCTGAAGGCGGCCGCGGCGGGCTCTCCATTTATCTCGGCCCGTTCAGACCTATTCTGGCTCAATTAACTCGGACGCGGACAATATGCATCAGGCGTCTAGCCCCCGGCCCCACTCCCCGCTGGGCTGGGCGCAAGCAGTCCCCGCTGAAATGATGTGGGGAAGGGAGTATAAGCAGAAGAAGGTGACGCGGGCTGAGCAAGGCTCAGCCCGCGTCACCTTCTTCTGATGAAACTTTCCTATAGTTGCTGACTTGCCCCCAAGACGAATGAAGTGCTGATCCGAATACACGCGACCACCGGGCTGAGGCGAGCCAGCGCCAAGGCGGAGGATCTCGTCTTTATTTGTGCGCTGGTTGTGACGAGCGCGCTAACACTCGATCCGTTCGAAACTGCAGCGCGCGGCCTGGCTCAGGCCCCGGGCGGGGGCAGGAGCACCAGGTTGTGTTCAGCGAATAGCCGCGCAAACGTCTCTGGCTGCGGCGGCGGGTCGGTGGGCAGGGCTAGCAGCGCCCGGAAGAAGGCCTCCATTTTCCCGGCCGGAACGACGGTCCATAGCGACTTCGTGACATTCGATCCGGCGCTGCGGACCGCGTGCGGCACGCCGCGCGGCATCTTCACCAGATCACCGGCGCGAGCTGTGTGTGTCGTGGCGCCCAGGGTGACTTCCATTTCGCCTTCTACCACATAGATGAACTCGTCTTCGGTTTGGTGGATGTGGGGCGGCACCATCGTCCCAGGCGGGGTCAGGTTCTGCCACATAAAGACAGCGCCGCCCGTTTCCTCGCTGTGGGTTTTGAAGATGAACGTGGTGCCGAGTTGGTCGTGGCGTTCGCCCTCACCGGCGCGCAATACACCGCCGGGAAGCTGGCTGGGGATGATGGTCATGATGGTTTCTCCGGTGCGAATACGTGAGAGATAGTATACGCCAACCAGCGCCGCGGCGCATCGTTAGAATAGAGGATATGCGATACAGCGGCTTGGGCTAGCGCGTGCTGGATGGCGAAGCGGGTCGCCCCGCTGCGCGACCTCACCTCCAGCTTGGGATAGATAGCGCGCAGGTGAGCGTTGACCGTGGTGGGGCTGGCGGCCGAGGGCAGGAGCATGCAGATAGAGCAAGCGGCGGAGTACGCGCTGGAGAAGCAAAACTGGACATCCAAATCGGTTACATCGTCGTGTTTGCTCCTGCGCCGCCCACCATCAACAATGGGAGCGGCAAAAGGTATCGACGGTGTGGTTGGCAGCGGGGAAGCTGTCTCAGTCAAGTACAGCTTGATTGCAGCTTGCCCAGAAATAGAATGTGGACTGCGAGGATGCAGAGGACGACAAAATGGAAAAACACCGAGCAAATCGCGCCCTTTGGACGGGAAGGACATGTCGAGAAATTGACCTTTGGTTGCGGACCAAAAGGACGAGGGTTCGAGTCCCCCTAGGCGCACTATAAAAGGCCCGTTTCGAATGAAACGGGCCTTTTCTTACCACCAAAGTACCTCAACCAGCCGGATCGAGCACTAGAAGTGTGCAGATACGCAGCCACGTCAGTATGGCTTCAACCTCGCGGCGTATTGCGGTAGGACGTTGCGAGCTCAGCCTTGCCATTTTAGAGTCAATGGAACAGCCCGAACCAGTCCAATCCATCCACGCTGTCCAATGCGAGCATCGTCTCAAGATCGCCAGTTACGAATGGTGAGCGTAGCGAGTCGCACCACGCATGTCTGCACCCGGCTCGCCCGGCATGGTCTATCAAGCTGTTGATCACTTGGCTTGCGGCCAAAGGGCCACAAGGCGCGTCATGCCTAGACGCATCAGCAAAGTGGCCGACTTTTATAATGAAGGCGAATTTCAATCTCCCAAAAGTACCGTTACCGGAACGAGTTCTGAGCGTCTCCGCAACGACTGGCTGATTGGCGACTCGCGGCACGAGCCAAGCAGCCGTCATACGCTTGCTAGCTGCGCCGCGCTTGCGCGGTCAGCAGCGCGTGCCAAAATACTGTCGCCGGCGGACACCGGCCCAAGCGGCAGACCGCACCGATCACCATTGGATCCTGGCAGAGTTTCTGCTCTACTCATCACCGTCTGCCCCCACGTATTGCGCCTGGGGTCAGTAAAAAATCGGAGCGGTGCCGCACTCGCGGGCGCTCGGTCTGGGCCAAGGCCTCAATATGCGCAGTCCAGTGGGTCCGGGCACTCAGCGACAGGCCCATCGCAAATTGCCCGCCACGTTCAAATGGAGGACCCCCTGCGGCTGTCGCTCAGCGCGGCGGGGGCCTGCCAATTTGAGTGCCGTGAAGAAGCCGAGATCATGGCCGGCCAGCATGTGCTTAACGCCGGTACTGAGCAACTCCTGGTCGATATTGCGTGCAATTGCGGGCGGCCCTTCGGGGTGCTCTGGCAGGCCGTGCGCTGCCTGCACTTCGCCGGGCGTGACGAAGCCGTCGTAAAACTGATCCAGGAACTGCGCCCTGTCTCGGATGACGTCCGGCTGCGCGACGCCGACGCGGCCCATCTGTTGGCCGCTCGCGAGGCGCCGGCCAGCGCCAGTCTGAAGCCCATTTGGCGAAGCGTCGAAGCCTCCTTGTGCCCGTTGCGGTGGCCGATCACAGAGCCAGACTATCGCACCTACATTGCCCGCGCTCTGCGCGATCCCAACTGGACCAGTTGCCGGAAACTGGTCCAGGAGATCCTGGGCGCCGAATGGGTGGCGGGGCGGCCAGCGGATTCGATCTTGTAGAGCCTGGCCCTCGGCGCACAGACCACCCTTTTCAGTGGTCATCCGGCCGGTCCATGTTTAGGAAAAGTTGGACCACAGCCGGGTCGAAATGACTCCCAGCCTGGCCGCGGATGTATTCGCGCACAGTCTGTTCTGGCCACCGTGCGCGATACGGACGGTCGGAGCGCAATGCATCCCAAACATCCACCACCGCAAACAGGCGCGCCGACAGCGGGATTTGCTCCGCCTTTAAACCGCGCGGGTAGCCGCTGCCGTCCCATTTCTCGTGATGGCAATAGGGCACGTCGAGCGCCGGGTGCAGATAGATGATCGGGGACAACAGTTGGTAGGCTAGGACCGGGTGTTGGCGCATAATGACCCACTCGTCGGGCGTGAGCGGACCCGGCTTGAGCAGAATGCTGTCGGGGATGCCCATCTTGCCGATGTCGTGCAGCAGCGCGCCGCGGCGGACGTTGAGCTGCTCTTGCTCGTCCATGCCCCTAGCGCAGGCGAGCACTAACGTCATCTCGGTCACGCGCTGGCTGTGACCTTCGGTCTCGCGGTCGCGCAGGTCCAGCGCACGCGACCAGCCTTCGATGGTTGACTCGTACGCCAGGCTGAGATCCACGTTGGAGCGCTGCAGGCCGTTGAAGAGCCGGTTGTTGTCGATGGCGATAGCGGCCTGGCCGGCCAGGGTCTCGAGGAACTCCACCCAATCAGAATCGGGGTGTAGTGGCGCCCGATGGAAGACTTCCAGCACGCCGTGGACCAGGTCTTTGGCCAAGAGTGGCACGCCATAGTAGCCTTGGAAGCCTTCGCCGCTCAGCACCGCCGGCAGGGCCGCGCCAGGCTCGGCCTCGGCCAGATCGGGCAGTGCCAACATGCGCCGTTCCAGCGCCGCCCGGCCAGAAAACCCTTCGCCTAAGCGCAGGCTGGAGCGCTCGCCGGCCGGCGAGCGAAAGCCGCGGCCAGCGGCATAGTCCAGGCTGTCGCCGTGCGGGCTCAGCAGAAGTACACTGGCGGCGTCCACGCTCAGTTGGTTGAGGATCTGGTCGAGCACCACGTCGAGGGTGGTATGCAGGTCAAGGCTGGAGCTGATAGCCAAGTCGATCGCGCGCAGGGCGGCCAAGTGCCGCAGACGCCGTTCGGTCTGCTCGTGAAGCGTCGCGCGCTGGAAAGCGTTTCCAGCAATTTCGGCGATGGCGGTGAGGACGCGGATGTCGTCATTGCCGAATGGCGTTTCTCGGCCTACCCACAGTCCGCCGAATGGCTGACCTTGAGCAAAGACCGGAACGCAGGCCAGCGCCCGGACGCTTTCGATGACAGCCGCTGGGAACAGTCGCGGGTCGCTGCGCGCATCATCGTTGACGTACGTCTCGCCGCTGGCAATGACGTGGCCGATGATGCCCTGGCCCGGTGCTACTCGCTGGCCGGCCAGAGCCGCCCATGCCCCGCGCGCCGATTCGATGACCACGTTTCCGCTGGCCGCGTCGTACAAGTCGAAGGCGGAGCCATTCGCTCTAAAGAGGTCGAGGAGTTGATCCAGTATGATCGGTGACATTTGCGCACGCGTCGCGGCGTTGCGTAGGGCTGTGGAAACGGTGGCAATGGCCTGCATTTCAAGCTGCCGCTGCCGCCGCTCGGTCACGTCACGCGCGACCCAAACCACGTGGTCAGGCCCAATCGGAGATACGGTCCCATCAAACCAGACGGGCGCTCCCTGAACGGTCAGGCTGTTTTGGACTTGAATTGCTTGCTGCAGCTGCAAGGAACGCTGAATTTCTTCTAAGAGTTTATCGGCGCCCTCCTTCGGCAACACCTCATAGACGGTGCGCCCCAAGAGCGCGGCCGACGGCTTAATCAGTGGGCCAGGGTTGGTTGGAGCAATCTGCAAAAAATGCCCCCCAGCGTCCAGCACGACCACCACGTCCGTCATGGCGGCAAACAGCCCACGCAGTTGGGCCTCGGAGGCGGCCAGCGCCGCCTCGGCCTGCTTGCGCTCGGTTATGTCGATCCCAATCCCCACCAGGCGAAACGCATGCCCGCAGTCGTCGAGCACGACCTCAGCGCGCGAATCCAAAACGCGAATCCGGCCGTCCGCGAGGACGATACGGCTCTCGTATTCTAAGGTCCCATGCTCCCGATAAGCGGTGTCGACGGCCATGCGGACACGCTCGCGATCGGCGGGGTGGACGCGCTCCAAATAGGCTTCGTACGTAGCGCCGAATTCCTGTGTATTCAGGCCGAAAATGCGGTACATCCCATCTGACCAGACTACCCGGTTGGCGCCTAAATCCCACGACCAACTGCCGATGTGCCCGATCCGCTCGGCCCGCGACAACAGATCATTGGTCTGCGCCAGACTGGCCTCGGCCTTCCTGCGCTGCGTGATTTCGAGCTGCAGCCTTGCCGCGTGCGCCTGAATTTCGTCGTAGCGCGTGACGTTTTCGTACGCCGCCGCCACAAGCGAGGCTAGCGCAACGGCAAGGCGTTCGTCCTCGGCACTAAACTCAATTGCGCCGATTTTCTCGGTCAGGTACAGCCCGCCGTATAGCCCGCCGGGCGAAGCGATCGGCACGCCCAAGAACGACCACGTTGGCGGGTGCCCCGGCGTGAGGCCCACCGAGCTGGGGTCGGCCGAAAGATCCGCCAGCCGCAGGGGTTTGCCCTCGGCCAGCAGCCTGCCCAACACCCCTTTGCCGGCTGGGAGCGGTCCAATCCGCCCAATCGTTTCGGCCTCGAGGCCGCTGGTCACAAAGTGGCGCAAGCTCTGCCGGTCGTCGCCCAGCATGCCGATGGCGGCATACTGCCCCCCGATGATGGAGCGTGCCGCGCCGCAGGCGATCTCGAGCAGGCGCTCCGGCTCGCGCTCCGCGGACACTTTCAACATGAGCTCCACCAGCGCCGCCAGCCGCCGCTCAAGGCTGTTCAACTCGCCCATCTTCTCGGTCAGTTTGCTTCCAACGGCCCGCAGAGGGTCCTCCAACAGCCCGCTATCAGTTTTGGCCGGCAGCGCCGGATCCAGGCCAAGGGCGGCGTTGACGGTGTCCAAAATGGCTTGCGGCTCAGCCGGCTTAGCGATCAGGTAATGGACGCCCGCCGCCAACGCCAAGGCCTGCCCCTCGCGGGCGTTGTAAGTGGCAGTATAAAAAATGATCGGGATTCGGGCGATGGACGGGTCTGGGTCGCCGCGGACCAATTGGGCGAATTCGTAGCCGTCCATGGTCGGCATTAGGATATCGGTGATCACCAGGTGTGGACGCTCGGCCCGCAGCAGGGCTAGGGCCGCTGCACCGTTAGCCGCCTCCAGCAAGCGATGGCCGTCATAGCCCAGCAGCGTGGTCAGGTAATCTCGGTTCCCAACACGATCGTCAACAATTAATATGGTCGCCATTAACTCCATCACCCCACAGGATCTTGGCCAGGCATGTTCTGGCCTGTCAGGCTTTGTTTTCGATGGTTGCCCGCACCTCAGCCAATAGAGCCTGCGGCAAGATGGGTCGCAGTAGGAATCGCCTGGCGCCCAGCGCCAACCCGTCGACACGGTCGGCATCGCGCCACACCGTGGACGACAGGAAGATGAATGGGACATCCCTCAGGTTTGGATCGGCCTTCACAGCCTTGATGAAGTCATAGCCGTTTTCACCTGGCATGTGCAGGTCCGATAGGATCACATTAGGGCGGCGCTGCCTGGCGAGCGCCAACGCCTGCGCCACGTTGCCAGCGGTGACAACCTCGTAACCGAAGGGCTCAAACGTGCCGCGGATTAGCTCCAGGTTGACGGACGAGTTATCCAGGGCCAGTATCGTCCCCAGTTTGACGGGTGGCAGCTGCACCGGCTCGCTGGGTGTCTCCGGTCGCGGCTTGTTGATAAGCCGCGTTTCGGCTGGCAGAAACAGCTCGACTTGGGTCACAAATGTCTGGGGTACAATCGGTTTGGGGATGTAGCCGTCAAATCCGGCCGCCAGCACCCGGTCACGGTCACCCACCATCGCCAGCGCCGTCACGGCCACCAGCGGTATACGGCCCAGGGCTGGGTGGCCATTGAGCTGCCTGGCAATTTCGTATCCGTCGAGCTTCGGCAATTGCACGTCGCACAGGATCAAGTCAAACACGTCGCGGCGGGCCACCTCTAGCCCGGCCTGCCCGTCTTCGGCCGTCATAGTTGTGTGGCCAAATGCCCGCAGCAGATACGTCATCAGCTCCAGGTTAGCCGGGTTGTCTTCAATGACCAGAATGCGAGCCATGCGCCTGGTTCTCCGGTATCGCCAGGGTAAAGGTGCTCCCCTGGCCATAGTCGCTCTGAAAGTGGATGTGCCCGCCCAGCAGTCCGGCCAGCTTTTGGCTCAGGTGCAGCCCCAGTCCTGTGCCTTCATGCCGGCGCGCGCCAGAAGCGTCAACCTGCTCGAAGGCTTGAAACAATTTGGCCTGGTCATCGGGCCGGATGCCGATGCCGGTGTCAGCCACGCTAAACTCGGTGACCACTTGCCCGTTGTCGCGCCGCTGGCTGAGCTCCAGCCGCACCTGGCCGCGCTCAGTAAATTTGATGGCGTTGTTGGCCAGGTTGATAATGATCTGGCTCAAGGCCCGCCGGTCAGTCTGGATCAGCAGCTCGCCATCCGGCACGCGCGCCTCGAACCGCAGGGCCTTGGCCTCCGCCAGCGGGCGCAGCGAGGCGACCACCTCGTCCAAGACCCCCTGGCAGGCCACCGTCTCGAAGTTGAGCTCCACCTTGCCCGACTCGATCTTGGCTAGGTCGAGCAGGTCGTTGATCAGCGACAGCAGGTGGTGGGCGCTGGATTGGATGGTCGTTAACTGCCGTTCCTGGTCGGCGCTCAGCGGGCCAGGCAGCCGCATGAGCAGGGTGCCGGTGAAGCCGATAACGGCATTCAGCGGCGTGCGCAGCTCGTGCGACATGCTAGCCAGGAAGCGGTCTTTCGCAGAGTTGGCATTCTCCAGCTCTAGGTTTTTGTCGCGCAGTGTCTGCTCAAGGCGCCTGCGCTCGGTGGCGTCGCGAACGGCGGCGGTGACCAGCGTGCCGTCTTCGGTTTCAATCGGGCTCAGGCTGATCTCCACCGGAAACTCCGTGCCGTCCTTGCGCAGACCATATAGGTCCAGCCCAATGCCCATCGGGCGGAAACGCGGCTCGATGAAAAAGCCGTCGCGGTGCGCCGGGTGTCTGGCTCGAAATCGCTCGGGGATCAACACCTCCAAGCTGGCGCCGATCAGTTCGGCGCGCGTATACCCAAACAGCTTCTCCATCTGGCTATTCACCAGCACGATGCGGCCCTCGCGGTCTACAATCACAATGGCGTCCGGCGCCGACTCCAGTAGGCCGCGGAATCTCTCTTCGGCCCGCTTGCGGTCGGTTACGTCGCGCGCCCCCGCAAACACGCCTTGCAGCTTGCCATCTTGGTCGAAGAACGTGGCGGCGTTATACGACACCACCGTTTCATGGCCATCCTTGGCCCGCGCCGTCAGCTCGTAATTGGTCACCTTGCTCTCACGCAGCACCAGCCGGATGCCGGACTCGGCCCGCGCTGGGTCGGTGAAATATTGCTTGAAGGGCGATCCGATCAGCTCCGCGCGCGTGTAGCCGGTCAGGGCTCCCATTTGCTGGTTGACGTCGGTGATGAGGCCCAGCGGGTCGGTCGTCATCAGCGCGTCGATATTCGATTCGATCAACGAGCGGGTGTAGAACTGCTGGTCGCGCAATTGCAATTCGAGCTGCTTCTGAGCGGTAATGTCGCGCGCCGCGGCCAGGATGCCCAGCGGCGAGCCGGCCGTATCGGTGAAAACCCCGGCGTTGAACGACACCGTGATGCGCCGGCCATAGCGGGTGATGAGCACCAGCTCGTAGCCGATGACGCGCCGCTCGTCGAGGGTCTTCTGCACGCCGGCCCGCGCCCGCTCCGGTTCCGTGAAGTAGTCCTTAAAGCGCGAGTTGACCAGATGCTTGCGCGAGTACCCGGTGAGGCGGGTGGCCTCTTCGTTC
>Ga0070730_10006049_pt1 | contig 10372 bp, 10 predicted proteins | sample Coa_R1_3_FD_66447 | JGI IMG/M metagenome (GOLD analysis project Ga0070730, IMG submission 66447) | Surface soil microbial communities from Centralia Pennsylvania, which are recovering from an underground coalmine fire - Coalmine... | ecosystem: Environmental > Terrestrial > Soil > Unclassified ... | reverse complement strand
GTCGCCGAACATCGTCTCCGGCCGCGTCGTCGCCACCGTCACGAATCCCGAGCCGTCGTCGAGCGGATACTTGATGTGGTAGAGATTCCCCTGCGTCTCGTGGTGCTCGGCCTCCTCGTCGGAGAGCGCGGTGAGGCAGTGCGGGCACCAGTGAATCACGCGATGGCCGCGATAAATCAATCCTTCGTCCCACAGCCGCACGAACACCTCGCGCACCGAGCGCGAGTAGGCGGGGTCGAGCGTAAAGCGCGTGCGGCTCCAGTCGCAGGAGCAGCCGATCGTCTTGAGCTGCTCGAGGATCGTGTTGCCCGTCCGGCGCACGAATTCCCAGACGCGCGCCACGAACGCCTCGCGTCCCAAATCGAAGCGGGTGTTGCCCTCGGCGGCGAGCTGCTTCTCAATGACGTTCTGCGTCGCGATGCCGGCGTGATCGGTCCCGGGCAGCCACTCGGCCGCCCGGCCGCGCATCCGCTCGAACCGGATCAGCACGTCCTGCACCACGTTGTTCAGCGCGTGCCCGACGTGCAGCTCGGCCGTGACATTGGGCGGAGGAATGACGATGACGTAGGGTTCGGCATCGGGCCGCGGCTGGAAGACGCCGGCGTCGAGCCAGCGCTTGTAGATGACGGGTTCTACGGGCCGCGGATCGTATGCCATTCCTTAATATAGAAGCGGCCACTAGAATATCGTCCAATGACCGTTCCCAAGTCGCCGTCATCGGATGACGCGCTCCCGCCCGGACGCATCGTGCGCTGGCTCGTGCTGGCGGGCGTGATTCTGTTTTCCGTCGTGCTCTATTTCAAATTCGGAATTCACACGCCGCACCTCGGCACTACGCCGGCCCCGTAGACATGGCTCCTTCCGAAATTCAGGTCGTCCTGCCGGATGGGAGCAACAAGACTCTGCCGGCGGGCGCGACGGGCGCCGACCTTGCCAAAGCCATTGGTCCGGGCCTGGCGAAGGCCGCGCTCGCGATTCGTGTCAACGGCGACGTGCGCGACTTGCAACGTCCGCTGCCGGACGGCGCGAAGGTTTCGATCCTGACGGACAAGGACCAGCAGGCGCTGGACGTGCTGCGCCACTCATCGGCGCACGTCCTGGCGACTGCGGTGCGCCAGATCTTTCCCAAGGCGCAGATCGGCTTCGGGCCGCCGATCGAGGACGGCTTCTACTACGACTTCGACATCGGCCGGCCGTTTACGCCTGAGGATCTGGAACAGATAGAGAAGAAGATGGCCGAGGTAACCAAGTCTGACTTTCCGTTTGTGCGGGAAGAGGTAGATCGGCAAGACGCCAAGCGCCGGTTTCAAGACGATCCGCTCAAGCTCGAGCGGATCGGTGATCTGAAGGAAGATGAGATTATCTCCGTCTACACGGACGGGCCGTTCGTCGATCTCTGCCGCGGCCCGCACGTGCCGAGTACCGGGCGGATCAAGCATTTCAAGCTGCTGCACGCGGCGGGCGCGTACTGGCGCGGCGACGAGCGGCGCCAGATGCTGCAGCGCATCTACGGGACCGCGTGGTTTTCCAAGCAGGATCTCGACCAATACCTCACTCGGCTCGAGGAAGCGCGCAAACGCGATCACCGCGTCATCGGCAAGCAGCTCGATCTCTATTCGATTCAGGAAGACGTCGGGCCCGGTCTGATCCTGTGGCACCCGAACGGTGCGATCATCAACTTCGAGCTGCGGCGCTTCATCGAAGACATCATCCTCCAGCGCGGCTATCAGCTCGTATACACGCCGAACGTCACGCGCGAGCAGCTCTTCTTGCGTTCGGGGCACCTGCCGCTCTATGCCGCCAATCAGTTCCCGGCGATGGCGGCGGGTGAGGGCGAGTCCGAGGAAGTGCGCTATCGCGTGAAGCCGATGAACTGTCCGATGCACATCCTCGTCTACGCGAGCCAGCAGCGCAGCTATCGCGACCTGCCGATTCGCCTGGCCGAGGTCGCCAACGTGTATCGCAACGAGCGGTCGGGGACGCTGCACGGCATGCTGCGCGTGCGCGGCCTGTCGATGGACGACGCGCACATCTTTCTGCGCGAAGATCAGATCGAAGAAGAGATTTTCAATTTGCTCGACATCGTCGAGCTCGTGATGGGGAAGACGTTTGGACTGAACTATCGGTTGGACCTTGCGACGCGCCCCGACAAGAAGCTTGGTTCCGACGAGATGTGGGAGACGGCTGAAAAGGCGCTTGAAGGCGCATTAAAGCGCCGCAAGTTGACGTATCGAGTCGACGTTGGTGGTGGCGCATTTTACGGGCCAAAGATCGACGTCAAATTCAACGACGCGATCGGCCGCGAGTGGCAGGGCGCCACGATCCAGCTCGACTATCAGTTGCCCGAGCGGTTCGACCTGACGTACACCGGTACCGACAACAAGCCGCACCGCACGCTGATGATGCACCGCGCGATCTTCGGCACACTCGAGCGGTTCGTGGGCTTTCTGATCGAGCACTTTGCCGGCGCCTTCCCGCTTTGGCTCTCGCCGACGCAGGTGCGGGTGTTGCCGATCGCCGATGGGCAGATGGAGGCTGCGCGCGCGGTGCACGACACGCTGCGGCAGGCAGGCATTCGTTCGCATCTCGACGAGCGCTCCGATACGCTGAATTACAAGATCCGCGACGCCGAGCTGCACAAGATTCCCTACATGGCGGTGGTGGGGCAGCGCGAAGCGGAGGCGAAGTCCGTCGCCGTGCGGGTACGGGGGGCGGGGAACAAGCAGGTGGTGATGCCGATTCAGGAATTTGTGGAGAAACTGCGCGACGAGATACGCACACGATCGTTGAAGTCGCTAATTTGAACCCAAAAGCCCAATGACCAGCAACGACACCGCCATCCCCGTGATCCTCTCCGCCTGCCGAACCCCCATCGGCAAGTACCTGGGCGGCCTGTCTCCGCTTTCCGGCCCGCGGTTGGGCTCGATCGTCATTCGCGAAGCCGTCCGCCGCGCCGCCGTCCCCGACGACGCCATCGACGAAGTCATCATGGGCAACGTGCTCCAGGGCGGTGAAGGGCAGGCGCCCGCGCGCCAGGCGGAGATCCATGCGGGACTCCCGGGGCTGATCCCGGCACTGACGATCAACAAAGTCTGCGGCTCGGGACTCAAGGCCGTGATGCTCGCGGCGCAGGCGATCAAGGCGGGCGACGAGCAGTGCCTCGTGGCCGGCGGCTTCGAGTCGATGTCGAACGCCCCGCACTACGTCTACGGCATGCGCGGCGGCATCAAGGCGGGCAATTCCGAGCTGGTCGACGGCATGATCAAAGACGGCCTGTGGGATTCATTCTCCGAGTCGCACATGGGCGCTTTGGCCGAGTACACGGCAAGGAAAGCCGGCATTTCTCGGATCGAGCAGGATGAATTTGCGTTGCAAAGTCACAAGAAGGCTGTGCATGCGATGGAGTCGTGCTTCTTCAAGGCGGAGATCGTGCCGGTAGATAAGGTCGAGAAGGATGAGGGTCCGCGCGCCGATACGTCGCTGGAAAGACTGGCGGCGCTGAAGCCGGTCTTCGAAAAAGACGGTACGGTGACCGCCGGCAACGCGCCCGGGTTGAACGACGGCGCGAGCGCGTTGGTCGTCGCGTCGCTCGCATTTGCGAAATCGCACGGCCTCAAGCCGCTGGCGCGAATTACCGGTTATGCGATGGGCGGCGGCGAGCCGAAAGATCTCTTCTTTGCGCCGATCGTTGCCGTGCAGAATCTCCTCGAGAAAACCAGCTCCAAAATTTCCGACTACGATCTCATCGAAGCGAACGAAGCGTTCGCGGTGCAAGCGCTCGCCGACGGCAAAGCGCTCGGCTGGGATTGGTCGCGCGTCAACGTCCACGGCGGCGCGATCGCGCTCGGCCACCCGATCGGTGCTTCCGGCGCGCGCGTGTTGACGACTCTGCTCTATGCTTTGAAACAGTATGGAAAACGCACTGGCTTGGCGACGCTCTGCCTTGGTGGTGGGAACGCAGTGGCCCTCAGCGTGGAGATGATTTAATGGAAAGAACATTGGTCATTGATCCGTCGACATTGATCATTCGCCGCGCCGCCGCCGTCGTTTTAGGGGCGCTCGTCGTTGCGGGCGCGGCGCAGGTCTCGATCCCGCTGCCGGGGACACCGGTGCCGATGACCCTGCAGCCGATGGCCGTGCTGCTCGTCGGCGGACTGCTCGGCCCGCAGCTTGGGGCGCTCAGCATGATCCTCTATCTCGCCATGGGCGCGGCGGGGCTGCCGGTGTTCGCACCAAGCCCCTTCCTGCTCTCGGGAGTTGCCCGACTCTTCGGGCCAACCGGCGGCTACTTGTTGTCCTATCCCGTGGCCGCGTGGGCTGTTGGTGCAGTGGCGCGCGACGGATCGCGCGTGTGGCGTGTCGCGGGCGGCGTGTTCGCCGGTATGGTCCTGATCCATCTCGGCGGCCTGGCGCAGCTGCTCATCATCGCCGGCAACGTTCGCTCCGCCGCGCAGCTCGGCACCTGGCCCTTCCTGCTGGGAGATCTGCTCAAGCTGGCTGTACTGGTGCCGGTCCTGGCCAGGCTCACTCCCACGATTCGCGCGCGCCTCTGATGGCGCGCGTTTCGTTTGCGGCCCCCGCCGTGAAACGGGTCGCGATCGCGTTCGGCTGGGTCATGCTTTTCTTCTTCGTCGCGTTTGGCGTGGACTTCGGCCTCTCGCGTCTCGCCACGCCACCGTGGAGCGGCACGCTCGCCATCATCCCGATCGGCGGGTACGAAGTGATCGGTTTCCTCCTGGCGACGTATCTGTTCGGACGCTTCATCAATGAGCATTCGTGGTCCGCGCTCGGGTGGCGAGGGCCGGCGATCAGGTCCTGGCTCCGCGGCCTCGCGCTCGGCGCGGCGATGGCATCGCTCGCGATCGTCCTCGGCATCGCGGCGGGCGCGCGGCTGCACTTCACCGGCGACTGGAACGCGTGGGCCCCCGTTGCGCTGCCGCTGGTGCTCGGTCTCATCCTCGCGGCGCTCGGCGAAGAGCTCGCCTTCCGCGGTTATCCCATGCGCCACTTGTCCAACGCGATCGGCGTGCTGCCCGCGATCGTCATTCTCGCGCTGCCGTTCGCGATCGCCCACGTGTGGAACCCGAACGCCACCGTCTTCAGCACGATCAACGTCGGCCTCGCCGCGATCTGGCTTTCGGTCGCGTTCTTCTCGGCCGGCGGGATGCCGCTCGCCTGGGGCGCGCACTTCGGCTGGAATGCCGCGCTCGCGATTTTGTTCGCTGCGCCGGTCTCGGGCTTCGCGTTTCACGTGCCCGTCGTCGAATACGCGCCGGGCATGCACCACTGGATCGACGGCGGCGCGTTTGGCCCAGAGGGCGGGATCGTTGCGACCATCGCGCTGATTTGTGGGTCCCTGTTTCTCTTGACCAGAAGGAACGCCTTCACCAGCCACCTGTCACCTGACACCGAGGTCGCTCCCGCGTGAGCAAAGTCGCGGTCGTCGGCGCCGGCACGATGGGCAACGGAATCGCGCACGTCTTCGCTCAGGCTGGTTGGGAGACTGTGCTCATCGACGTCAATGAAGCGGCGGTGAAACGCGCGCTCGCGGTGATCGAGAAGCACACTGAGCGGCAGGTCACTAAAGGCGCGTTAACGGCGCAAGAACGGCGCAGCATGTTAAGTCGAATTACGACGGCGACCTCTCTCGATGCCGCACAGGATGCAGAGATCGTTGTCGAAGCGGTTACAGAGAACCCCAAAATCAAATTCGACACCTGCGGCACCCTATCGCGCCTTACCGCGCCGTCAACGATTCTCGCCAGCAACACCTCGTCTATCTCAATAACGGAGATCGCCAGGCACACCGATCGGCCGGCCCAGGTGATAGGCATGCACTTCATGAACCCGGTGCCGCTGATGCCGCTCGTGGAAGTCGTACGTGGACGAGAGACATCGAGCGACACCGTCAAGCGAACCGTGGAATTATCGAAGCAGCTGGGCAAAACGCCGGTCGAGGTCAAGGACGCGCCGGGGTTCGTCTCGAACCGCGTGCTCATGCCGATGATCAACGAGGCGATCTTCTGCGTGCAGGACGGCATCGCGACGCCCGAAGCGGTCGATCAAGTCATGACGCTCGGCATGAAACATCCGCTCGGGCCCCTGGCGCTGGCCGATCTCATCGGCCTCGACGTCTGCCTCGACATCTTACGCGTGCTGCAGCACGGCCTCGACAAACACAAATACCGGCCCGCGAAACTGCTCGAGGAGATGGTGGCCGCCGGGAAGCTCGGCAGAAAATCGGGCGCGGGATTCTATGTCTACCGCGATTGACGTTCGCGATCAGGTCGTCGAGCTCGCGCGCGAATTCGCGCGCGAGAAGATCGAGCCGTTTGCGGCCGAGTGGGACCGCACGAAGCATTTCCCGCGTGATGTGATCGACGAATGCGGCCGGCTCGGATTCCTCGGCATGTGTACGCCGGAAGAGTACGACGGCATGGCGCTCGATACCGTCACGTATCTGATGGTACTCGAGGAGCTCTCCGCGGCCGATGCCGCTTTTGCCGTATCGATCGGCATCCACAATGCGATTCCCACGACGATGCTCGTCAAACACGGCACGCCCGAGCAGAAGGAGCGCTGGCTCAAGCCCATGGCGCGCGGCGAATTGCTCGCGGGCTTCGCGCTGTCGGAGCCGGAAGCGGGCTCCGATGCCGCGTCGCTGCGGTCGCAGGCGACGCGCGACGGGAAAGACTGGGTGCTGAACGGCGCCAAGGCCTGGGCGACGAACGCCGGCACGGCCGATCTCATGATGATCATGGTGCGCACCGACGAGCCCGAGAAACGCCGCGGCGCCAAGGGCATCTCGACGTTCATCGTTCCGACCGACACGAAGGGCTACACAGCCGCCAAGCCCGAAGACAAGATGGGGCTGCGCGCGTCGAACACCGCGGGGATCGAGCTCAACGATCTGCGCGTCCCGGCGGGCCAGATGCTCGGCGACGAAGGCATGGGGTTCGTCTACGCCATGGAAGGGCTCGACGCCGGGCGGCTCGGCATCGGCGCGCAGGGGGTGGGGATCGCGCGCAAGGCGATCGAGCTGTCGCTCAAGTACTGCGCCGAGCGCAGGCAGTTCGGCAAGGCGATCGAGGACTTCCAGGCGGTGCAGTTCAAGCTGGCCGACATGGCGACGCGCACGGAGGCGGCGCGCGCGCTCGCGCACCGCGCGGCGGCGCGCAAAGACGCCGGCGAGGACATCACCCTCTACGCCAGCATGGCCAAGCTGTTCGCGTCCGAGACGGCGATGTGGGTCACGACGCAGGCGATTCAGCTCTTCGGGGGGTATGGATACATGCGAGATTTCCCCGTGGAGAAGCTCTTTCGCGATGCAAAAGTCACGGAGATCTATGAAGGCACGAGTGAAATCCAGCGGATCGTTATCTCTCGGTCAATCCGTAAAACCTGAGCAATCGAGCGCGCTCTTTGCGCTGCTCGAGGAGCACGAGCACGAGCAGGTGTCGCTCGTGTACGAGCCCTCCTCGGGCTATCGCGGCATCATCGCCATTCACGACACGACGCTCGGCCCCGCGCTCGGCGGCACGCGGTTCTGGAATTATTCCAACGATCGCGAAGCGCTGATCGACTGCTTACGCTTGGCTCGCGGGATGACATACAAGGCCGCCGTCTCCGGTCTCAATCTCGGCGGCGGCAAGAGCGTCATCATCGGCGACAACAAGATTCGCAATCGCGAGCCGATCTTCCGCGCGCACGGCCGCCACGTGAAGGCGCTGGGTGGTCGCTACATCACCGCCGAGGACGTCGGCACGTCGGTCGGCGACATGGAGTTCATCAAGGCGGAGACCAATCACGTCACGGGGCTGATCGGCAAGTCGGGCGATCCGTCGCCGGTGACGGCGTTCGGCATCTATCGCGGCATCAAGGCGTGCGCGCACCATCGCTACGGCGACGACGCGCTGAACGGCAAGGTCGTGGCGATCCAGGGCTGCGGCCACGTGGGCTACTACCTCGCGAGCCTCCTCTATAAGGAAGGGGCGGAGCTGATCGCGACCGACATCGATCCGCTCAAGCTCAAGACGGTGGTAGACGACTATCGCGCGCAGGCCGTCGCGCCCGATGACATTTACGGCGTGCAGGCCAACATCTTCGCGCCGTGCGCGCTCGGCGGGATCATCAACGATCAGACGCTGCCGCGTCTCAAGGTCGACATCGTGGCGGGCGGCGCGAACAATCAGCTCGCCGAGGAGCGCCACGGCGACATGCTCGAGGAGCGCGGCATCACGTACGCGCCCGATTATGTCATCAACGCCGGCGGGCTCGTCAACGTGAACGCCGAGCTCGAGGGATGGACGATGGAGCGCGCGCGAAACAAGGCAGGCGAGATTTACGACACGCTGCTCATGCTGTTCGACATCGCGTCGGAAGAGGGCATTCCCAGTTACCTGGCCGCCGATCGTCTCGCTGAACGCCGCATTGCCGCCATTGCGAAAGTGAGACAGAACTTTGTCTGAGAAGATTTTCGTTGGCGCCGACCACGTCGGCTTCAAGCTCAAGAATCGGCTCGTGGACGAGCTGAAGAAAATGGGCTACGAGCCGATCGATGTGGGTCCGAAGACGCTGGACCCGGCCGACGACTATCCGGATTACGCCAAACCCGTCGCGAAGGCGGTGAGCACCGGAGCGGTGCAGCGTGGGATACTGACCTGTGGCACGGGGCTCGGCATGTCATACGCGGCGAACCGCTTTCCCAAGGTTCGCGCGGCGCTGGCGTGGAACGAGCAAGTGGCAGAGTTGTCGCGCGAGCATGGCAATTCCAACGTGCTCGTGTTGCCGGCGCAGTTCGTGACGGAAGAGCAGGGCGTGAATATTTTGCACAAGTGGCTGGAAACGGATTTCGCAGGCGGCCGGCACGAACGCCGGATCGAAAAAATCGAAAAGTGAAACGCGGGTAGGGGCGCAGCACGCTGCGCGCCTACATCACACAAACCGGACCCTTCATGACCGATCGCCAAGCCCCGCTGTCTGAAGTCGACCCCAAAATCGCCGATCTCATCAAAAAGGAGGTGGCGCGGCAGGAGCACGGGCTGGAGCTGATCGCGAGCGAGAATTTCGTATCGGTCGCGGTGCTGGAAGCCATGGGCACGGCGTTGACGAACAAGTATGCCGAGGGCGTGCCCGGCAAGCGGTACTACGGCGGCTGCGAGATCGTCGATCAGGTCGAGCAGCTCGCGATCGATCGCGCGAAGCAGCTGTTCGGCGCCGAGCACGCGAATGTGCAGCCGCATTCGGGGGCGCAGGCGAACATGGCGGCGTATCTCGCGGTCGCCAAGTTCGGCGACACGCTGCTCGGTCTCGCGCTGCCGCATGGCGGCCATCTGACGCACGGCTCGCCGGTGAATTTTTCCGGCACGCTGTTCAAGGCGACGGCGTATCAGGTGAACGAGCAGACGGGGCGCATCGACTACGACCAGGTGCGCGAGGTCGCGAAGAAGGAGAAGCCGCGCATCCTCATCGGTGGCGGCAGCGCCTACGCGCGAATCGTCGACTTTGCGGCGCTGCGGTCGATTGCGGACGAGGTCGACGCGATTCTCGTCGTCGACATGGCGCACTTCGCGGGCCTAGTCGCCGGCGGCGTGTATCCGTCGCCGGTGCCGCACGCGCAGATCGTCACCACCACGACGCACAAGACGCTGCGCGGTCCGCGGGGCGGGATGATTCTGTGCAAATCAGAATTCGCGAAGGCGGTCGACAAGCAGGTCTTCCCGGGCACGCAGGGTGGCCCGCTGGAGCATGTCATTGCGGCGAAGGCGGTGGCGCTCAACGAGGCGATGCAGCCCGCGTTCAAGTTGTATGCGAAGCTCGTGGTGCAGAACGCGCAGGTCCTCGCGAACCGGTTGATCTCGCTCGGCTATGCGATCGTGTCCGGTGGGACGGACAGCCATCTGATGCTGGTCGATTTGCGGAAGAAGAACATCACGGGCAAGGATGCCGAGCTGTTGCTCGATCGTGCGGCGATCACGGTGAACAAGAACACGATCCCGGGGGATCCGCAGAGTCCGTTCGTTACCAGCGGTATTCGCCTCGGAACGCCGGCGGTGACGACGCGCGGGTTTGGGGTGGAGGAGATGGAGCGCGTGGCGGAGCTGATCGATGAGGTGTTGACGAAGCGGGATGATGAGACGGTCGAGCGGGTGCGTGGAGAGGTCAGAGCGTTAGTCGAGGAGTTTCCGTTGTATGCGAAGGGGGTAGGGGTGGGGGGGTGAGCCCTTCAGGGCTCGCGTCTTTTGCCGAGCCGGCGCTTCAGCGCACGGATTCCATCTCAACTCCACGGTTCCACTCACTCCCTCACTGCGGAAAATCCTCCCTCACGGCAGGAAAATGCTCCCTCACGGCAGGAAAATCCTCCCTCACGGCA
>Ga0070730_10006048_pt1 | contig 10373 bp, 10 predicted proteins | sample Coa_R1_3_FD_66447 | JGI IMG/M metagenome (GOLD analysis project Ga0070730, IMG submission 66447) | Surface soil microbial communities from Centralia Pennsylvania, which are recovering from an underground coalmine fire - Coalmine... | ecosystem: Environmental > Terrestrial > Soil > Unclassified ... | reverse complement strand
GGAGCACGGGGCGGATGGACTGCTGATTGTACCTCCGTTTTATTACAAGCGCGTGGAAGTACAACCGCTGACGAAATATTATTCGATGATTTTCGAGCAGGTGAAAATCCCCATCAACCTCTATCACATCCCGTTTGCGAGCGGCGTGCCGATTTCGCATGAACTGCTGCACAGCCTCGAGCACTATCCGAATCTGGCGGGAATCAAGGATTCGGTAAGCGATGCGGATGTTTATCGCCGTTTTGTCGCGGAGTTTCCGAAGCTGAATATGCGAACGGGGACGGACGTTAATTTGAAGTACGCGCTGGAGCATGGAATGGGGGCAATTCTGGCGGAGGGCAACAATTTTACGAAGCAAATCGCGGCGGTGTTCGCGGCCAAGCGGGCCGGGAAGGACATCGATGAGCCAATCGCGAAACTGAATACGGCTCTGAAGCTGCTGCGGGCGGGCGGGGTGGATGAATATGGACCGATGAAGTATGCGCTGAGCTTGCAGATGCGGACGCGCCAATTTTATCAGCGGCCGCCGAACTCGGATGTCACGGAGGAGCAGAAAGGGAAGATTCGCGAGGCGCTGGAAGAGATTAAGAAGATGGGATGAACGGAGCGGCTGTCGAAGCTTGCCTTGGCCGGTGAGGAATCGGTTGAGGTCTTAAAGCTGGGAGTGCTGGTAGAGCGATGATGGCGGGGTCGCGCCACAGCGTGGATTGGCTGTGGCACAGGGGAGGTCGGAATGTTTTTGCACAGTACAAATGGAGTGGCGCGGTGGTTTGTCTTGGCGGGCTTGCTGGCAGCGTTTCCGCTAGTGGCGGCAGGGCAATGGAAGGCCAAGGACACCGAGTGGCCCATTTATGCGGCGGATTTGGCGGGTACGCGGTACCGCCCGCTGGCGCAGATCAACGCGGGAAACTTCAACGATTTAGAGATTGCCTGGCGGATCAAGACAGACAATTTTGGGAACCGGCCGGAGTACAAGCTGGAAGGCACCCCGCTGATGGTAAACGGCGTGGTCTATGCGACGGCAGGATCGCGGCGCGCCTTGATTGCGCTGGACGCGGCGACCGGCGAACTGCTGTGGATTCACGGGGAGCATGAAGGAGCGCGCGGTGGCGCTGCGCCGCGGCAACTCTCTGGGCGCGGGCTGGCGTACTGGTCGGATGGAAGAGAGGAGAGGATTTTGTACGTGACCCCGGGTTATCAGCTGATCTGCCTGGATGCCAAGACGGGGATGCGCGTTCAGGGATTTGGGAATAAGGGCGCGGTGGATTTGAAGCTAAACGACGATCAGGAGATTTTGCCGGATTTGACCACGGGGGAGATTGGAATTCAGTCGGCGCCGGTGGTGGCCAAGGACACCGTCATCGTGGGCGCGTCGTTCCGCGAAGGCATGACGCCGAAGAGCATGCGGAATAACAAAGGGTACGTGCGGGGATTCGACGTGCGCACCGGAAAGCGGCTTTGGATTTTTCACACCATCCCGAAAAAAGGCGAGTTTGGATATGACACCTGGCTGAACGGATCGGCGGAATACACCGGGAACACCGGAGTGTGGACGCAGGTAACGGTGGACGAGGAATTGGGGCTGGTGTATTTGCCAGTGGAATCGCCGACCAATGACTTCTATGGCGGGCACCGACCGGGGAATAATTTGTTCGGGGAATCGCTGGTGTGCGTGGATTTGAAGACCGGGCAGCGGAGATGGCACTACCAGTTGGTCCATCACCCGCTGTGGGACATGGATATCTCGGCGGCGCCGATTTTGGCGGATATTAACGTGGATGGAAAAGTGGTGAAAGCAGTGGCACAGCCGAGCAAGCAGGGATTTCTCTATGTATTTGATCGCGTGACGGGCAAGCCGGTGTGGCCGATGGAAGAGAAGCAGGTGGAAACGGGAACAGTGCCGGGCGAATGGTATTCGCGGACCCAGCCGATCCCGTCGAAGCCGCCGGCGTACAGCCGGAACGGCGTACGGGAGAGCGACTTGATTGATTTCACGCCGGAGTTGCTTGAGCGGGGAAAAGCGATTGCCTCGAAATACAAGCTGGGCCCGGTGTTTACGCCGCCTTCGGAAAGCAAATTGGATGGCACGCTGGGGACGCTTACGGTGGGAACGGCCTCGGGGGGAACGAATTGGCCGGGCGGCTCGTACGATCCGGAGACGCACATTGTGTATGCGTTTGCGTGCAATGCGTGCGTGGAGCCTATCGGGTTGGTTCGCGCACCGAAAGAGGTCTCGGACATGAACTACATTGCGGGGACGGCGGGGGAAGAGGTGAAGATCCTGCGCGGGCCAGGGGAAAATGCCGGCGCGGATTCGCCAATGCCGCCAAAAAAACGCGCGGGCAGCGGATACGTGGCACTGAACGTGGACGGGTTGCCGCTGCTAAAGCCGCCGTACGGGACCATCACCGCGATCAATCTGGATAAGGGTGAGATTGTGTGGCAGGTCGCGCACGGGGAGACCCCGGACGTGGTGCGGAACTATCCGGCCTTAAAGGGCATCAATATTCCGCGGACGGGGCAGGAAACCTACAACATCGGGACGCTGGTGACTAAGACGCTGGTGATTGCGGGCGACGGCCAGATTACGACGACAGCGGAGCATCCGCGGGGGGCCATGCTGCGCGCTTATGACAAGAAAACCGGAAAGGAAGTGGGGGCAGTGTACATGCCGGCGGCGCAGAGTGGGTCGCCGATGACCTACATGGCGCATGGAAAGCAGTACATTGTCGTGGCGGTGAGCGGCGGGGCGTATTCGGGGGAGTATATTGCGTATAGTTTGCCGGCGGCAGAATAACAACGCGCAATTGAGGATGCCGCGCCGGTACGGGATTGCGTGCGCGACTTGTTTTGTGGCTGCGCTGATCACAATTCTTTACGGAGCAGGGCTGGCTCGCTCGACCGGGCGCATGGCGCAAGAGGCGCCGGCGACGACGCGGTCGGTGTGGGACGGGGTGTATACAGAAGAACAAGCTAAGCGCGGAGAGGAGACTTACCGCAAGGAATGCGCTTCCTGCCATGGGGACACGCTGGTGGGCGGCGGCGGCGCCGCGGCGCTGACCGGCGGGACGTTTCTTTCGAATTGGAATGGGCTGACCGTGGGAGATTTGTTCGAACGAATTCGCAAGACCATGCCGCAGGGCGGCCTGGGAAAGCTGACCAAGCAGCAGGATGCGGACGTTTTGGCTTATTTGCTGAGCTTTAATAAGTTTCCAACTGGAAAAACGGAATTGCAGAAGCGCGTGGAATTCTTGAAAGAGATTCGATTTGAGGCGACGAAACCGGAAGCGAAGTGAGCGGTTGGAATGGTCAAGGAGGCGATATGAAGAAGATGGTGCCGGTGCTGGTGATCTTTGCGGCGCTTGCGGGATTCGTGGCAGGGCAAGCCATGCGGCCGCGCTCGGACCGCGTGCTCAGCGGACATTTCGACGAGCTTTCCATGATGCCAAGCGCGATCGCGCAGGAAAAGGGCCAAGTGATGCCTTTCGGTTACAACTCGCCGCGCGAACCTTCGCTGGCGCCAGATGCGCCGCCGGTCACCTACTGGAATATTGACGACATTCGCAAAGCGCATACGGAATTGGCGGAGAAAGCGGCCAAGGCCCTGACGCAGGCGGGCAGCGGGAGTTCGCAATCGTTCGGCGGCGGCCCGGTGCACGTGCAGACGCGAAACTTCAGCATCTTTATGCTATACCGCGCGCATCGCCAGCAGCCGGTAATGAGTTTGACCAAAGTCAACAGCGTGTGGGACGACGCGGAAATGCATGCGGGCGCTTACGATTTTTACGTAATCACGGGCGGAACAGGAGAAATGATCGTGGGCGGGAAGATCGCCAACCGGCAGAATTTACGGGATAAGGATGGAATCATTCCGGGAGAATATCGCGGGCAGCCCATCGAAGGCGGGCAAACGTTCAACGTAAAGGCGGGAGACTGGCTGTTAATCCCGCCGGACACGCCGCACCAGCCGAAGCCGGATCCGGGCGGGTTCAGCTACATGATCATGAAAATCAATGTGGGCATTTATCCGTGGAGTCTGGTTCGTTGAGCGAGCGAGGAGGAGCGCACCGGCAATGGCGTCTACCAACCTCTTTGGCTGCGCAGTTCTGTAATGTGCGCGGTGTGATGCCGGCCGTGCCAGGCATATAGAAACAGCATCCAATCGATGCTGCGCACCCCGTGATCGGGATGACGGAAGGTGCGCGCAAAATCTGCTGGGTCCAAGGAACGCAGCAAGCGTGTCCAGCGCTCATGCAGGGAGTCCAGTAGGGCCAGCGAAACATCGATGGGCGCTGATCTGGCGTCCTCCAGATCCGCCCACCGCGCTTCTTCGTAAGGCTTGATGGTCGGTTCGTGCTCGGTGAGCGCCAGCCGCAAGCGCACGTAGGCGTTGATGTGACTGTCCGGAACGTGATGGGCCACTTGGCGCACAGTCCAGCCGCCTTCCCGATAAGGGGTATCGAGCTGCTCATCGCTGAGGCCTTTCATTGCCGCTCGCAGTTTGCCAGGGGCGTCCGCGATCGCGGAGATGGCTTGGTGCCGCAAATCCGCGCTCGCTTCCTGCGGTGGAGCGAATTTGCCGATAGGGTATCGCGGGTCCATTTTCCTCTTTCCTCGGGTTGTTTATCTTCCCTCGAACCAACCGCTGTCGCTGTTCACTATATTCGCGACGAGGAAATGGGGTCAACGCAGTTGCGCTGAGCTTGCTATCCAATTTGGCCGCCCAGTGGGCGAAAGGGTACGATGCTACTATACCGCGTCGCTGTACCGGTATCGCCACAACGGGAATCCAATATTCAGGAGCTTTGAATGTACAACGTCGTCATCATCGGCAGCGGCTGCGCCGGACTAACCGCCGCCATTTATGCCGCGCGCGCCAATCTCAAGCCCTTGGTGATCGATGGGCACGAACCAGGGGGCCAGCTGACGCTGACCACCATGGTCGAAAATTTCCCCGGCTTTCCGGAAGGCATTCTGGGCCCGGAGCTCATTGAGAATATGCGCAAGCAGGCGCAGAAGTTCGGAGCGGAGTTCAAGAACGGCGCGGTCAGCGAGGTAAACTTAAGCCGCCGCCCCTTCAAAATCGTGGCCGGCAAAGAGAACTACGAAACCAAGACCCTGATCGTCGCCGCCGGAGCCTCTGCCCGCCTTCTCGGGCTGCCTTCTGAGCGCCACCTGATGGGCCGCGGGGTTTCCACCTGCGCCACCTGCGACGGCTACTTTTTCCGGGGTAAACCCATCGCCGTGGTTGGCGGCGGGGATACCGCCATGGAAGAGGCCGTTTTCTTGACCCGCTACGCCAGTAAGGTTTACCTGGTGCACCGCCGCCCGGAGTTTCGCGCATCCAAAATCATGCTGGATCGCGCCAAGGCTAACGAAAAGGTGGAGTTCATCACCCCCGCGGTGGTCGACGATATTTTGCCCCATCCCAACGGTCACGTGTCCGGCATCCGCTTGCGCAACCCGGAAACCAAAGCCACCCGCGAACTCGAGTTGGAAGGTGTGTTCGTGGCCATCGGCCACGACCCCAACACCGCCGTCTTCCGCGGCAAGCTCGAAATGGATCCCAACGGTTACCTCATCTCGCTGAATGGCAGCAAGACCACCGTTCCCGGCGTGTTCGTGGCCGGCGATGTGCAGGACCATCGCTATCGCCAGGCGGTCACCGCAGCGGGCTCCGGATGCATGGCAGCCATTGACGCCGAAAAGTTCCTGGAAGAGCACAACGAACAAGTGCTGTCCTAGGAGGTCATCCGCTCCGCAGGCATAATGAAGCTTGATGCTTCGCTCCATCCTGCTCAAACTCTCAGAGAGCCCCGGATTCGCGCACTGGGTCACTTCCAACGCGACCACGCGGCGCATGGTCCGGCGTTTTGTGGCCGGCGAGACCCTCGACGAAGCCATCATCGCAGCCCGCGCCTGCAACAGTCAGGGCATGTATACCTCACTCGATTACCTCGGCGAGAATGTGGCCACGGTGGCCGACGCGCAGCGTGCCCGCGACGCCTACCTGGAGATTTTCGACCGGATTGCGCAGGAGCGCCTCCACGCCAACGTGTCCTGCAAGCTCACCCAACTCGGTCTCGACCTCAGCGCGGATTTTTGCGAGGGTCTGCTATTGTCCCTCGTTGAGCGCGCCGCCGGCTACGAGAGTTTCTTGCGCGTAGATATGGAGGGCTCCGTATACACCCAACGCACCATCGATCTGGTGAAGCGCGTGCGGGCGCGCAACCCGGCTGTGGGCACCGTCATTCAATCCTATCTCTACCGCAGTGAAAAGGATGTGCAGGACCTGCTGGCCTATGGCTGCCGCATTCGTCTGTGCAAAGGCGCGTACCAGGAGTCCGACGAAGTAGCCTACGCGAGGAAAACGGATGTCGATGGCAATTACGTCCGCCTGATGCAAATGCTGCTACCCAGCGGTTTTTACCACGCCATCGCCACCCACGATCCGCGCATGATCGCGCAGACCATCCGCTTCGCCGCCACCAAACAAATCTCCAAGGACGATTTTGAGTTTCAGATGCTTTACGGGGTGCGCACGGACTTGCAGCGCCAGTTGGTCAAAGACGGCTTCCGCCTCCGCGTGTATATTCCGTACGGCCGCGACTGGTTTCCCTATTTCATGCGCCGCCTGGCCGAACGCCCGGCCAACCTGGCCTTCTTCCTGCGTAATCTGCTGCGCTCCTGACCGTAGCGGCCACCTTCAGGTGGCCAAGCCGATAACGTGGCTAGCCCTTCCGGCAAACCGTCACCCCATCGCGCAGCGGAATCAGCACGGGAAACAATTCCTTCGACGTATAGACCATCCGGTTGAACTCCTGCACCCCCTGCGTATGCGCATCGTCGGCGCCGGCCGGCCGCGCCGCCTTACCAGACCACAGCGTGTTGTCGGTGACCAACAGTCCACCCCGTTTCAGTTTCGGCAGCGCCGCCCGCAATGCATCCGGATATTGGTGCTTGTCCACGTCGTTAAATATGAAGTCGAACTTTCCCGGCGCCTTCTTGACCAGCTCCAGGGCGTTTCCCACCTGCACCTCGATGCGCTTGGCTACGCCTGCTTTCCGGAAATGCTCCTGGGCCCGCCTGGCATTTTCCGGATCGCCGTCGGTGTAGAAAACTTTAGCCTTGGGGCCGGCCGCGCGTGCCAGCCAGATGGTGGAATACCCGATCGCCGAGCCCATCTCAAATATCCGTGTCGCTCCCGAAACCTGCACCAGCAGCGCCAGCAGCCGCGCCACTGCCGGGCCAACAATCGGCACGCGATGCTGTTCGGCGTACGCTTCCATCTCCTTGATCACCCCGTCGCGCTCCGGCAGCAAGGCGTAGATATACTGGTCCACCTCTTCCTGGGTAAAAGCGCTGCGCAAGTTGTCGCTGCGGATCATAAGCTCTCTCCGGGTTTCAACGCGTGAATCTCCAGTCCGGCGATGTCCTTTACTTCCTGTTCCAATTGCTCCGGCCGGCCCACTAAAACGGGGAAGGTCCCATAATGCATCGGCACGACATGCTTCACGCCCAGAAAACGGATGGCGTGCCCGGCCTCGCGCGGTCCCATGGTGAAATGATCGCCGATGGGCAGCAGCGCCACATCCGGCTTGTACAACTCGCCGATCAGCTTCATGTCGCTGAATAGCGCTGTGTCGCCGGCATGGTACACCGTAAACCCACCGGGCATTCGAATCACCAGTCCCGCGGGCTCGCCTGCATTGATGCGGACTCCGTTATCGTCAATCGAATTGGAATGAAAAGCGTGCGTCATGGTCACTTCAAACTCGGCGACTTTCTGCGTGCCGCCTTTGCCCATCGGCCTGGTCTGATCCTGAAAGCCTTTGCTCTCGATCCACTGACACGTCTCGAAAATGGCCACAATCTGCGGCTGGTGTTGCTTCGCAAGGGCGAGCAAGTCTCCCAGATGGTCGGAATGCGCGTGCGAAAGAAAAATCACGTCCAGCTTCGAAACTTTCTTCAAGTTGTCCGGACACTTTGGATTGCTCATGACCCACGGATCAATCAAAGCCACCTGTCCCGAAGCAGTGGTCAGCGAAAACGTGCTGTGGCCGAAATAAGTCACGCGGTTGCCCTTCCTATCGAGCATGGTTCACCTCTGGAAAACCTATTGGATTGGCTGGAATTTCCGGCCGGAACTCTGTGGCGTCAGCGGGCAGCGCTCAGCCCCACGCCCGCGACCAACTGCCGAAAAGCGGCCTCATAGGTTTCGCGGTTGCTCGCGCCGAACACATGACCCACCAGCTTGCCATCCTTGTCATAAAAAAAAGATACCGGGAGCGCGCCATTCCACTCCGGCGACACCGCCCTTTCAAATGCGGCCTCATCGCCCTGATGTTTGCGGAAGTTGGGGAAGACCGGCTTGTAGCGCGCGATAAAGCGACGCATCAGGATGAGGTCGCCATCGTCATTGAAATTAATGCCCACCACCCGCAACCCTTTTGGCCCGTACTCCTTGGCCAGTTCGTTGAGCATCGGGTATTCATCACGGCAGGGCTCGCACCAGGTCGCCCAGAACGTCATCACCAGCGGCTTCCCGTGGTACTGCTGCACGACTTTTTGATAGCCCTGCGCGTCGATGACTTGCGGATCGCGCGGCGCCCTGGACTGTGACACTCCCGGCATTGCTAGAGACAAAGTAGCTGCCGCAATCAGGAAACCTGTGATGACCGCCCGAGTTCGCATTTTCGTTCCTTCCCTCCACCATTCTATCTTTAGACTCCCCAAGTTGAGAAACCTATTCCCCCCGCGTACAATCAACGTGGGCCGCTTGTTGCCCCGTTGGGGCCGTGGTATAAAGAACTTTTTTGCTCGTCGCGCACTCCGTTGCGGGTGCACCGGGCCGCCTTGAACAAAAGGAGATGTTGAATGGCTTACGTGATTGCCGAACCTTGCATCGGCACGAAAGACACCGCCTGTGTGGACGTGTGCCCGGTGGACTGCATCCACCCCCGCAAGGATGAGCCGCAGTTCGAAGGCGAAAAACAACTCTATATCAATCCGACCGAATGCATCGACTGTGGCGCTTGCGTCCCGGTCTGCCCGGTGACCGCCATTTTCGCTCTGGAAGACCTCCCCGAAAAGTGGAGCAGCTTCACCCCGGTGAACTCCGATTGGTACGCCAAGAAGTAGCCAGCACCCTTGGCCCAGATTGCTCACCTGCCATCCCGCGGCGTCTCGCGCCGCTAAACGCCCAGCCTGCATCCAACCGGGGTGCGTGATTCGCGCACTTCCGCTCTGTCCGCGCATTGCAACGGCATTCGGCGGAGTTATCCTGTTTCTCTGGAGATCGCCCCGTCCCCGTGCCGCACAAGTTTCATCTGGTTCTTCTCATTCACGCTCATCAGCCCGTTGGCAACTTTGGCCACGTTTTTGATCAGTCCTACGCCCATTGCTATCTCCCCTTTCTCGAGGCCCTTCTAAAACACCCCACCGTCCACATGGGCCTGCACTATTCCGGTCCGCTGCTGACCTGGATGGAAGAAAATCGCCCGGAATATTTTCAGCTGTTGAAGCGCCTGGTAAAAAATGGCCAGGTGGAAATGGTCGGCGGCGGTTTCTACGAGCCCATTCTCATTTCCATTCCCGCCGCCGACCAGCGCGTGCAGATCGTTCGTCTGGCCGATTATCTCGAGCACCATTTCGGTGAGCGCCCTTCCGGCGCCTGGCTGGCCGAGCGCGTCTGGGAACCGCAGCTGGCTTCCGTTCTGGCCGAGGCCAATGTCGGCTATACCGTGCTGGACGACATTCACTTCCTCTCCGCCGGCTTTGAGCCGGAGGAGCTGTTCGCCAATTACATCGCCGAAGATCAAGGGCAGACCATTCGTCTGCTACCCGGGCAGAAAATTCTGCGCTACCTCATTCCTTTCGGCACCCTCGAACAGGTCATCGGCTATCTCAAGGATACCGCCGCGGCGCACCCCGGCCAGATGGCTACTATGGGCGACGACATGGAAAAATTTGGCGTCTGGCCCGGCACCTTCGAGCATTGCTACAAAGACGATTGGCTCGAGAAGTTTTTCGCGGCCCTCGAGGAAAACTCTTCCTGGCTGCAGTCTTCTACCCCCAGCGAATACCTTATTACCCACATGCCCACCGGCCGCGCCGATCTGCCTGCCGCCTCCTACACCGAGATGATGGAATGGGCGCTGCCCACCCGGGTCCGTCAGCGCTATACCCAGGTCCTCAAGGAATTTGCGTCACGCAACGAGGTTCTCGCTTTCTTGCGAGGCGGCTCCTGGCGGGGATTTTTCCGCAAATACTCGGAATCCAACCTGCTCCACAAAAAAATGTTGCACGTCGCCCGGCGCATCGATACTTCTCCGGCCCGCCGCAGCGTTTCCAAAGCCGGCGAAGAGTTGAAG
>Ga0070730_10006047_pt1 | contig 10373 bp, 7 predicted proteins | sample Coa_R1_3_FD_66447 | JGI IMG/M metagenome (GOLD analysis project Ga0070730, IMG submission 66447) | Surface soil microbial communities from Centralia Pennsylvania, which are recovering from an underground coalmine fire - Coalmine... | ecosystem: Environmental > Terrestrial > Soil > Unclassified ... | reverse complement strand
AAGCTCGCCGGCATGACCGGTACGGCGAAGACGGAGGAGAAGGAGTTCGTCGAGATCTACAACCTGAACGTCGTCGAGATCCCGACGAACGTCCCGGTCGCACGCGCCGACGAGAACGACCTCGTCTTCAAGTCGAAGGAAGGCAAGTTCCTCGCGGTCGCGCGCGACATCAAGGAGCGCGCCGCGAAGGGCCAGCCCGTCCTCGTCGGCACGATCGCCGTCGAGACCTCCGAGTACCTCTCGCAGCTGCTCACGCGCCAAGGTGTGAAGCACAACGTCCTGAATGCGAAGGAGCACGCGCGCGAGGCGGAGATCATCAAGGACGCCGGCCAGCCCGGCGCCGTGACGATCGCGACGAACATGGCGGGCCGCGGCGTCGACATCAAGCTCGGCGAGGGCGTTCGCGAGGTCGGCGGTCTCTACGTGCTCGGCACCGAGCGGCACGAGTCGCGCCGCATCGACAACCAGCTGCGCGGCCGTTCCGGCCGCCAGGGCGATCCCGGCGAGACGCGCTTCTATCTCTCCGGCGAGGACGACCTCGTGCGCCTGTTCGCCGGCGACCGCATCAAGGGGATCATGGAGCGCTTCAAGATCCCCGAGGACCAGCCGATGGAGGCCAAGATCCTCTCGCGGCAGATCGAGGGCGCGCAGAAGAAGGTCGAGGAACAGAACTTCGTCATGCGCAAGAACGTCCTCAAGTACGACGACGTCCTCAACCGGCACCGCGGACGCATCTACGAGCAGCGCCGGCAGGTGCTCGAGGGCGAGGACATGTCGGAGCAGGTGAAGCTCTGGATCGACGACGTCGTCGAGGACACGGTCAACCAGTTCACGCAGGAGGAGTACGGCGACGACTGGGACCTCGAGGCCCTGACGAACGCGATGGCCGGGCTGTATCAGACGGAGATCACCGCGAAGGAGTTACGCGAGGACCTGAAGGAGATCTCGCGCGAGTCGCTCATCGAGGAGTTCCGGAGCGATGCCCGCGACGAGTACGAGGCGAAGGAAGAGGAGTTCGGCTCGGAGCTCATGCGCGAGCTCGAGCGCTTCGTGATCCTGCAGGTCGTCGACGTCCGCTGGCGCGAGCATCTCGAGAACATGGACTACCTGCGCGAGGGCGTGCACTTGCGCTCGATGGCGCAGAAGGATCCGCTCGTCGAGTACACCGCCGAGGGCGAGCGCATGTTCACCGCGCTCGGGCAGGCGATTCGCGCCGAGGTCGTCCTCCATCTCTTCCACGCCGAGCTCGCTCCCGACGAGGTGCAGCAGGAGCTTGCGCAACAGCAGGGGAACGGGAACCTGAACTACGAGCACGAGACCTCGGCGGGCGCCGAGGCGATTGCGGCTGCAGGCGGCGCCGGTGGCGCGGAGCTCGCCCTCTCGCCGGTCGCGGTGCAGACGGGCGCCGCCCACGAGAAGATCGGCCGCAACGATCCGTGCTGGTGCGGCTCAGGCAAGAAGTTCAAGCGCTGCCACGGGGCGTAACCGATGGCTGACGAGCGCGAGAAGTCACTGGCGGAGCAGCTCGAGGAGATCGGGGCCCAGCTCGACTGGGTCCGTGGTTACCTTTGACCCGGAAACACTGAGGACGCGGATCGCCGAGCTCGAGCAGGAGCTCGGAACGCCCGGATTCTGGGACGACCAGCAGCACGCCGCGGCGGTGTCGGCCGAGCACGCGCGGTTCACGCGCCGCCTCGACCGCTACGACCGGCTGACGCGCGAGTACGAGGACGCGCGCGAGCTCGTCGCGATGGACGAGGGGCTCGCGGACGAGGTTGAGGCGTCGATCGCGCCGCTCCGCGGCGAGCTCGAGCGGCTGCAGGAGGACGCGCTCTTCAGCGGCGAGTACGACGCGGGCGATGCAGTCGTCACGATCCAGGCCGACGCGGGCGGCACCGATGCCCAGGACTGGGCCGAGATCCTGCTCCGCATGTACCTGCGCTGGGCGGAGGAACGCGGCTTCAAGACGGAGGTGCTCGACACGAGCCCGGGGGAGGAGTACGGGATCAAGTCGACGACGTTCACCGTCCGGGGCGACAACGCGTACGGGATCCTCAAGGCCGAGCGCGGCAAGCACCGGCTCGTGCGCCTGTCCCCGTTCGACTCGGCACATCGTCGGCACACGAGCTTCGCGCAGGTGATCGTGGCGCCGCTGCTCGAAGACGACGTCGCGGTCGAGATCGACGACGACGACCTGCGCATCGACACGTTTCGCTCGTCGGGCGCGGGCGGGCAGCATGTGAACAAGACCGACTCCGCCGTCCGCATCACGCACCTGCCGACGAACATCGTCGTCTCCGTGCAGAACGAGCGCAGTCAGTCGTCGAACAAGGAGACCGCGCTGAAGATCCTCCGCTCGCGCCTTGCGGAGCGCGCCGAGGAGGAACGCGAGGCCGAGCTCGCCCGCGAGCGCGGCGGCGTCACCATGGGCTTCGGCGGGAACGCCATCCGCAGCTACTTCCTCCACCCGTACCAGCTCGTGAAGGACCACCGGACCGACTTCGAGATGGGGAACGCGCAAGGCGTCCTCGACGGCAATCTCGACGGGTTCATCCGGGCATATCTCCTGCAAGCGGCAGGAAACGGCGGGTAGGCCGCCGAAGGGTCGGCTAGACTGAGGCCTCCTGAACCTGAGCGGCGCCGGCCTCGCGCCCGACGCTTCCGATCCCGGTACAGACGACGTGACAGACCTCCAGACAGAGCTCCCACCCGTGGTCGCCGAGCCGCAGCCTGAGCCGCAGCCGCAGGCCGCCGTCCCCGGCGCGGGCGCGATGATCGTGTTCGAAGGAGTGACGAAGGTCTACGAGCCGGACGTCACCGCTCTCGACGACGTCTCGTTCATCATCGAGAAAGGCGACTTCGTCTTCGTCGTCGGCGCCTCCGGCTCGGGCAAGTCGACGCTCGTGAAGCTCCTCCTGAAGGAGATCGAGCCGACCGGCGGCCGGATCATCGTCGGCGGTCGCGATCTCGGCCGCTTGAAGCACGGGAAAGTTCCGCTCCTCCGCCGCAACGTCGGCTGCGTCTTCCAGGACTTCAAGCTGCTCCCGAGCCGGAGCGCGGCCGAGAACGTCGCCTATGCGCTCAAGGTGCAGGGCGAGAGCCGGGCGATGATCCGGCGCAACGTGCCCGAGGTCATGAACATGGTCGGCCTCGCACACAAGATGAACTCGTTCCCCGACGAGCTCTCGGGCGGCGAGCAGCAGCGCGTCTCGATCGCGCGCGCCGTCGTCAACCATCCGCCGCTGCTCGTCTGCGACGAGCCGACGGGGAACCTCGACCCCGACACGTCGATCGGGATCATGCAGCTGCTCTATCGCATCAACCGCGCAGGAACGACGATCCTCATGGTCACGCACGACCGCGAGATGGTCGACAAGATGCGCAAGCGCGTCATCGCGCTCGAGGGCGGCAAGCTCTCCCGCGACGAGCGGCGCGGAGGGTACGCGTCGGAATGAGCTTCTCCCGCGTCCGCCTGCTCTTCTCCGAGGCCTGGTCTTCGATCAGCGCGAACGTCTCGACGACGTTCGCCGCGACGATCACCGTCCTCATCGGGATGTTCCTGCTCGGCCTCTTCATCGCGCTCGGCAGCTGGGTGCTCTCGTGGAGCAACCACATCAAGCGCGAGCTGCAGGTGAAGGTCTACTTCGCCTCCAACGCGACGCAGCAGCAGGAGGCCTACGTCGGCCAGCAGATCAGGCTCGACTCACGGGTCAAGACCGTCGTATTCGTGTCGAAGGCCGCGGCCGAGCTGAAGATGCGCAAGGAGTTCCCGCAGCTCTACAAGACGCCGCTGCCGTCGAACCCGCTGCCCGACGCATGGGTGGTCACCCCGACGAAGGGCGAGTACACGCCGCTCCTCGGGGCGAAGATCCGCGCCGCGAATTACCCCGGCGTCGAGCAGCCGGGGGCACAAGGCGTGACATGGGGCGCGCAGACCGCGCACCGGGTACTGACCATCGCCGAGGTCATCTGGATCGTGTTCCTCGTCGCCGTCGTGTTGCTCGTCACCGCCTCGACGCTGCTCATCGCGAACACCATCCGCCTCTCGATCTTCGCTCGGCGCCGGGAGATCGAGGTCATGAAGCTCGTCGGGGCGACGAACTGGTTCATCCGTGGGCCGTTCATGCTCGAGGGCCTGCTCTGCGGCCTCGGCGGATCCGTGCTGGCGGTCATCCTGCTCGTGATCGGGAAGACGGTCGCCCTGCCGTCGATCCTGCCCCACATCGGCGGCGGCTCGGACGTCCATGCCCTGCCGTTCGCGCTCAACGCGCTCGCCCTGATCGGGGCCGGCCTCCTGCTCGGAGCGGCCGGCTCGGCGCTCACGCTCCGGCGCTTCCTCCAGGTCTAGAGGTCCTCTAGCTGTAGTTCCTAAGGACGTTGGTTCCATCCGGGCCGCCTTGGAGGCTGAGCGCTGTCGAAGGCAGCTCAACTCCAAGGAGGCGACCCGGATGGATCTGCACGCTAACGCGGCTCTCAGCTGGAGCGGGAGGCGCGAGCTGGCGCGTCGTGTTGTTGATGAGGGGTGGACGGTCAGGGCAGCGGCGGAGGCGGCTGGTGTCAGTGCGCGTTGTGGGCGCAAGTGGGCGCGTCGCTATCGAGAGGGGGACGAGCAGCTTTGTGATCGCTCCTCGGCGCCGCGGCGGGTCGCTAACCGCACCCCAGCCGATCGGGTCGCCGTGATTGTCAAGCTGCGACAGCTGCGGATGACGGCGGCCGAGATCGCCGAGACGCTGGGCATGCCGCACTCGACCGTGTCGGCGATCCTGAAGCGACACGGGATCGGCCGGCTCGGCCGGATCGGTCTCGAGCCCGCCCTGCGCTACGAGCGCTCACGGCCGGGTGAGCTCGTGCACATCGACGTCAAAAAGCTCGGCCGCTTCCAGGCCGCCGGCAAACGCGCCGGCTTCCGCCCCGCCGGGCAAGGCAGGCCACGCCGCCGTGATGCACACGGCCACAGCCGCGGCACCAGCGGCTGGGAGTACGTCCACGTCGCCGTCGACGACTACAGCCGCCTCGCCTACGCCGAGGTCCTCGCCGACGAGAAAGCCACAACGGCAGTCGCCTTCATGCGACGAGCGATCGCCTTCTTTGCCCGCCACGGCATCGCTGTCGAACGGATCCTCACCGACAACGGCAGCGCCTACATCTCGATCGCGCACGCGGTCGCCTGCCGCACGCTCGGCATCCACCACCTCCGCACCCGGCCACGGCGCCCACAGACCAACGGCAAAGCGGAACGCTTCATCCGCACCCTGCTCAACGGCTGGGCCTACGGCGCGATCTACCGCTCAAGCATCGACCGCACCGCAGCCCTTGACGGCTGGCTCTGGCACTACAACCATCGACGACGACACACAGCCCTCGGCCACCAACCCCCGATCAGCAGAACCAACCTGCTTGGGTCTTACATCTAGCGGAACGACCCCCGGGGTCGTATGCTGCCGCGGTCCAGATGCGGCGACCCCTGATCTTCTCGGCGTTGGCAGTCGCCCTGACTGTGCCGCTCGTCGCGGGCTTCGAGCTCGTGCGAGGACAACGAACGACGAACGAGGCGGCGATGCCGCTGCTCATCGACCAGGTGCGGAGGGCGCTCGCGGACGGCTACTACAAGTCGCTGCCGCAGAGCGTCCTCAGGATGCACTCGGTCGGGGAGATGATCTCTGCGCTGCGCGACCCGTACACCGCGTACCTCGGCGCGTCCGAGTACAAGCTGCTCGAGCACGAGACGGCGTCGAGCTACTCGGGCATCGGCGTCGGGCTTCTGCCCGCCTCGAAGGGGCTCGTCGTCGCGTCGCTGCACCCGGGCGGCCCGGCGAGCGTTGCCGGCATCCGCGTCGGCGACACGATCGTCTCGGTCGACGGGCGGCCCGTCGTCCATCTCGGGATCGCTCAGGCGCTCGTCCGCTTCAACGGCCCGATCGGGTCGCACATGCGGATCGATCTGCTGCGGGCGGGCGACGACATGAGCTTCACCGTGCGTCGCGCAGTCGTCCACGCGCCGACGGTCGAGGCGAGGCTCGTCTCGTTCGGCGGCAGGAAGTGGGGCGTGCTGCGCCTCAGCACGTTCAACTTCGGCGCCACACCCGTCCTCGCCCACGAGGTGAAACGGCTGCAGGGCGCCGGCGCCCGGGGTCTTGTGCTCGACCTGCGCGGGAACCCCGGCGGCCTCTTCACGCAGGCCGTCTCGGTCGCATCGCTCTTTCTCGACCACGGGATCATCGTCACCTTGATCGGTGCGCACCAGCCGCTCGAGGTGTTGCATGCGCATCCGGGCGCGATCACGAAGCTTCCGCTCGCGGTGCTCGTCGACCGTTACAGCGCCAGCTCGTCGGAGATCGTCGCCGCGGCTCTGCACGACAACCACCGCGCGACGCTCGTCGGCCAGCGGACGTACGGCAAGGCCCTCGTGCAGGCAGTCGACCCGCTTGCGAACGGCGACGCGCTCGAGCTGACCGTGGCGCACTACTACACGCCGCTCGGAGCGGACATCTCGAGTCGAGGCGTCGCTCCGCAGATCCACGCGGTCGACGATCCGCGCACGCCCGGCGACGAGGCGCTCGCCGTCGCGCTCCGCGCGCTGAATCGGCCGACAGGGTAGGGCGGTTACCGTGGGACGATGTCCCGCGGACGCCACGATCGCCAGAAACGGCCGAGCCGCAGCGAGCGGCATCGCGCCCGGCAGCCCAGACGCAAGCCCGTCTCCGAGCTGACGGTTCGGCTGCCGCAGCGCCGCGTCGAGCCCGAGACGGTGATCGCGCACCTCGGCCCGACGAACTCCGGCAAGACGCACGACGCGCTCCGCTTTCTCGTCGAAACCGGGCGCGGCGTCTATGCGGCGCCGTTGCGGATGCTCGCGCAGGAGGCGCACCGCCGGCTCTCGGCCGAGCTCGGCGACGAGCGCGTCGGGCTCGTCACCGGCGAGGAGCGCGTCAATCCGGGCGCGCCAATCGTCTGCTGCACCGCAGAGATGGCGCCGCTGCGCGGCGAGACGCTCGTGCTCGACGAGGTGCAGTGGGCCGAGGACGAGGAGCGCGGCTCGGCGTGGACGCGCTTGCTGCTCGGCGGCGAGTACAAGCACATCCTCCTGCTCGGCGCGACCGAGGCGCTTCCGCTCGTGCGCAACGCGTTCCCGCACGCAGAGGTCCGGTTCTTCGAGCGCAAGGCGCCGCTCGACTGGATCGGCAAGCGCGGCATTGCCGGCCTCCGCCCCGGCACCGTCGTCGTCGCGTTCAGCCGCCGCGCGGTGATCGGCCTCGCGGGCGAGCTGAACCAGTTGCATCCCGGCCGCGTCGCCGTGCTCTACGGCGCGATGCCGCTCGCGTCCCGTCGCGAGGAGATCGAGCGGTTCATCTCCGGCGCGGCGGAGGTGTGCACCGCGACCGACGTGCTGGGGCACGGCGTCAACCTGCCGTGCGAGACGCTGCTCTTCGCCGAGACGGAGAAGTTCGACGGGCGCGAGCGGCGCGACCTCGAGTCGTGGGAGATCGCGCAGATCGCGGGCCGCGCCGGACGCTTCGGCTTCCACGAGCGCGGGCACGTGGGCGTGCTCACCGGTGTGCCGTGGGCGTATCCCGACCCCGAGCTCGTGCGCGCCGCGCTGTCGCCGCACGTCGAGCTGCCCGGCGGGCACTGGGGCTACCGCGTCGTCGACACCGGTCGGCTGCGCCCGCAGCTCTCCGATCTCGACGTCGCGCGCGTCGACGAGATCGAGCCTGCGCTGCACGCGTGGCGGCACGCTGCGCTGCGCTACTGGAGCGTCGACGGTTGGCTCACCGTCGAGTCGATTCAGCCGCTGCTCGCACGGCTCGATGCGATTCGCGACGCGTTGCGCCATGCGCGGCGGAGGCTCGAGCTCGCGGACGTGTGGAAGCTCATGCAGGCGCCGATCGACGAAGACGGCCTGCCGCTGCTCGGCGCGCTCGCGTGCGCGCTCGCGGGCGACACGGGCCAGAAGACGATGATCGGCTGGCTCCTCGATCCGCACCGGCTCGACAGTGCGCGGCTGGAGGAGGCGGAGGCCGCCGCACGCGAGGCCTCCATCCTGCGTTGGTTCGCGCTGCAGTACCCGGGCGTCGCCGGCGTCACGATCGAGCGGGCGGCGGCGCTCGAAGAGGCCGCGGCCGCGCGCGTCGTCGCCGAGCTGCGCGCGGAGATCGACGACCCGTCGATCGGCCGCTGCCGCGCCTGCGGCGCGCGCACTGCGCCGTGGGCGGCACTCTGCGACCGGTGCTTCATGGCGCGGGGCTACCGTGCCGGGCGTCGCTAATGGCTGAGAAGCTGATCGTCGACAACCGGCGCGCGCGCCACGAGTACCACCTGCTCGACCGGTTCGAGGCGGGCCTCGTGCTCACGGGCACCGAAGTGAAGTCGTTGCGCGACGGCAAGGCGACGTTGCAGCAGGCGTACGCGGACGTGCAGAAGGGCGAAGCCTGGCTCGTCGGGCTGCACGTGCCGGAGTACCACCAGGGCAACCGCGCGAACCACGAGCCCGACAGGCAGCGGAAGCTCTTGCTCCATCGTCGTGAGATCGACCGCATCAACGCGCAGCTGCGCGAGAAGGGGCTGACCGTGGTGCCCACGCGGCTCTACTTCAAGGACGGCCGCGTGAAGGTCGAGCTCGCGCTGGCCCGCGGCAAGGAGCTGCGTGACAAGCGGCGCGACATCGCTTCCCGTGACGCGAAGCGCCAGATCGAGCGCGAGCTCAAGTCGCTGCGCTAGACTTCGAGACGAAACGAACATACGGGGGCGACCTGGTTTCGACGTGGTCGATCCATCCGGATGAGCTGCAAGCCGAGGTCGCCGGTTGGCCTCGTAAATCCACCGGCAAACAACAAATGCGAATCCTCGTGATCTCGCACTCGCTGCCTAGTTCGTAAGAGCTAGAAGGCGACGCCCCTCCGGGTTGGGCCCGTGGCCTGGAGGCGGCGCCAACGAACGGGCTCGGCGCCGAGGGAGAGCCAATCGCCCGGAGCGCGACACGAAAGGATGGCTAGCGCGTCGGTAGGGCGGCTGCACTCCGGCCGGCGGGCGAAATCAAAGGGCAGCCTACGCTTGTAGATGCTCAGCCGGTGCGGCTGCGGACGCGGGTTCGATTCCCGCCGCCTCCACTTTTTCGGACATTGCGCAAACCGTGGGCGTGATGAGCCGGTAGGTGGGCAGGATCTCGGCCCGGCTGTTGACGCGCAGCTCGTCGATCAGCAGCCGCAGGAGCGGCTTTGTTTTCTGCGGGTCGGCTTCTGCGAGGACGTCTTCGAGCAGGTCGGCGACGGCGGCGAGGTCTGCGGGTGTGACCGCGTGTGCGCCCTCGTCGGGCACCGCCAGGGAGAGTTCGGCCTCTTGGGCGTGGAGGTCGTCCAGCCGCGCCTGAAGGCGCGTCAGCCGCGCTTCGCAGCGTTCGGGTGAGAGCTTGCCTTGTTCGAAGGCTTCGTAGTAGCGCTCCAGCGACTGCTCGGCACGGGTGATCTCGGCGGCGATCGAGGCGAGCTGCTGCTCGAACTCCGGCCGCCGCCTCTCCGTCTCGGCGTTCGCCTTGGTGAGCGCGTCGCCGGTGAGCGTCTCGTCGCGGTAGACGCTGATCAGTTGCCGGAGGACCGCCTGGTCGACTTTGTCGCGGGGGAGACGTTCCCCGTCGCAGGCTTTCGGTCCGTACTTCTGGCGGCCGGTGCAGGCGTAGTAGTGGTAGCGGCCGCCGTTGCCGTTCGCGGACATGCCGATGTACGCCTTGCCGCACCGGCCGCAGCGGAGGATGCCGGAGAGGAGGAAGTCGGAGGCGTTGCCGCGCCGTTTGGCGTGCTCGCCGCGCTCGTGCATGATCGCCTGCGCTTTCGCGAAGGTGAACTCGTCGATCAGCGGTTCGTGGATGCCGTCGAAGATCTTGTCGCGCCAGCGGATCTTGCCGACATAGGTGGGGTTGTTGATGATCCAGTGCACCGCCGGATGCCCCCAGCCAGCCGAGGGCGCAGGCGCTCCCTCGTCGCGCAGCTGCTGTGCGATCGTCCGTGTGCCGAGGTGCTTGCGCGCGTACAGGTGGAACACGCGACGGACGACCGGCGCCTTCACCGGGTCGGGAACGAGCACGCGCTCTTCGCTGGAGAACGCGTAGCCGAAGGGTGGCCGGCCGCCGAACCAGCGTCCCTCCTTCGCCCGGCGCTCGATCCCCGCTGAGATTCGGTCGACGATGGTGGCGTGCTCGAACTCGGCGAACACGGCCAGCATCTGCAGCATCATCCGGCCCGCCGCAGCGCCGGTGTCGAACGGCTCGGTCGCCGATTTGAGCACGACGTCGAGCGTGTCGAGCTCCTCGGTCAGTTGCGCGAGCTGTCGTACCTTCCTGCTGAGCCGGTCGACGCGGTAGACGAGCAGCATGTCGATCG
>Ga0070730_10006046_pt1 | contig 10373 bp, 11 predicted proteins | sample Coa_R1_3_FD_66447 | JGI IMG/M metagenome (GOLD analysis project Ga0070730, IMG submission 66447) | Surface soil microbial communities from Centralia Pennsylvania, which are recovering from an underground coalmine fire - Coalmine... | ecosystem: Environmental > Terrestrial > Soil > Unclassified ... | reverse complement strand
CAGGGAGGACAGAGACGCAACCCTCGCAGGGTCTGCTCAATCTGCTGACTAACGATCGGGCATTGGCGATTGGTCTACTGGCCTCGCTCATCGCCGTATGCGTCCATAACCTGGTTGATGATTTATATGTCCATAGTATGGCGAGTCTTTTTGCGTTACTCCTTGTTATGTTGATACGTCTAGAGAAAATAGTTCCTCAACAACAGGCTTTTTCGGACACCGGATGTAAGGAACGAACAACGGATATCACACTACCAGGTGAACTACCACTGAACTGAAGATACAGCGGTTTCTTCGGAAGCGACCATCTTCAGGTTGGTGACTTCGTGAGAAGCCTGAGTTCACCAGACTCAGCCGCAGAAATGCGAGCTATGTTCGAGAGGTCATGACACCTGCGGTTGACGCATCAGACTGCTGCTCTGTCATCTGGGTTTAAGTAGGACTGAGGAAAGGTCCGGTGGTCCAGATGGAAAAAGCCTCTTGAACCTTGTCGAGATGAGGTCGGATTCCCTTCGTGGTCACAGCGAAGGGATACGCATCACCTGTGCAAACAGAGTTTTTTGAGTCAATGGCAGTTCTTTCTCCCTATGCAGGCAGAGAGGACTGTCGGAGATTCACCCACGAGGCTGAAGACCTTGTGGTTTTCTCTCCATACCATATATAAAACGACAAAACAGTAAGTAGCAGACCTCTATCAACTAGCTTGGACCTGATAAAGTGGTCCCTATGGGAGGATGTTTTGCCTACGGACTATGATGAAAACGCCAGTATGTCCTCTCTACCAGTAGACGAGGTTCCGACTGAGACCATTGCGAGAAAAACAGCAGAACTATTCCAACAGCCATTGGAGACTCAGCCACCTGTAGAACCAGAAATTACACGCGAACAGCTCTCTCTAGGTAAGCGTCTCCTCAACTGGCGTACCATTATTCCCTTGCTTATTGTGATTGCCTTACTCGTTTTCTTCGCACAAAGAGCCAATATCAATCCTCAAAAAACATGGGGCGCCATTCAGACCGCCAATCTGCTCTTCTTTCTAGCCGCCTTCTTCATCTACTACCTCTCATTTACGATTCGAGCGTTGCGTTGGCGTCTCCTGCTGGAAAACGTTGGCTTTACCAGAGAGAATGGCGTTGATTTACCAAAGTTCTGGAAGATAGTTGAGATCATCTTCATCTCTTTCTTCGCCAATGTAATCGTCCCAGCCAAACTAGGCGACCTGTATCGCGCCTACCTCTTGCGCCAGGAGATCGGGGTATCGACATCACGCAGCTTTGGGACAGTCCTGGCCGAGCGTTTATTAGACTTGATTGTACTGTTACTACTCTTCATCCCAGCAGTCCTGATCAGCCTCCACGAGAACTTGCCGCCTCAACTACGCCTGGGATTGGAACTCGTGCTGGTAGCCGTAATAGCTGGTGTCGCAGGGTTGTTCATCTTGCGCCTGGCTCGCGAACAGATTGCGAGGATCATCCCTATCCGTTTCCGTAGCCATTACTATCACTTCCAGGAAGGCACCCTGGGCTCATTCAAACGTCTTCCGAGCCTGGCGGGTCTGACAGTTGGCGTCTGGATCTGCGAATCGCTGCGTTTCTTCTTTGTGGCAGCCGCGCTCAATCTGATCGGCGGCTCATTTATCCATATGCTGGCGGCGGCCATCTTTATCGGGTTGGGCGAGGCGCTGTTAACTGCGATCCCTGCCACAGGAGGAGGTGTGGGTCTTGTTGAGGGGGGAATGGTGGCCATGATTGCCCTCTTTTATCATGGGCCCAATGCCGTCAATCTGACAGCCGCAGCTATCCTGCTCGATCGCACCATTAGCCTCTTCAGCATCCTGGCAATTGGTTTCCTCGTCTTCCTCATTGCCTTTGGGCGCAAAGCAGCACAACAGAGACGCACAGAAAAAACCTTGACATGAGAAAAAGCCTACAATATAATCTTTCCGCAGGTCTGCGAATCATGGAGGGTGTACAATTCAACGACATCTTACTACCGCGAAAAAAGGCCATGAGAGGGGGAATCCGATGTCGGAAATTAAGATCAGCGAAAACGAATCATTTGAAACAGCACTGAAACGCTTTAACCGTAAAATTCAGCAGGACGGTATCCTCGCAGAGGCACGCCGTAGGGAGCATTACGAGAAACCAAGCGTCAAGCGCAAGAGAAAAGAAGCCGCTCGACGACGTAAGACCGCACGTAGAGGTTAACAGAATATACCTCCGTCTCCTGCAGGTACGACCTATCTGGCAGAGATGGAGGCTTCTTTTTATTTCATTATTGATTGAGGGGAAGCTTGTGCAGGAACATCCGCTTATAGAACTGTATATTAACACTGGCGATGCTCAACAGAACACAATCGTTGAGCAGCAACTTACTGGCGTTGACCTGGATCGCGTAGTATTGCGCACCCTACAAGAAGTGGGCATTACTCAGCAGGTGATGTTGACGCTGCTCATCACTGATGACGAGGATATCCGTGAGATGAATATGCAGTATCGCCAGCAGAACAAACCCACGGATGTGCTCTCCTTCCCTCTGCTTGAGCAACCGCTGGTCAATGCGCCGGCTGAGCAACTCTGGACGCCACAGGAGAGCGAGAACTCCCAGCCAGGAATACCCGCCTTCGTGACCCCGCCAGGGATGGTCACAAACCTTGGTGATGTAGTGATGTCCTGGCCAACACTTGTTCGGCAAGCCACTGAAGCAGGACACCCACCCATCTATGAACTGCTCTATCTCCTCTCCCACGGAGTATTACACCTGGTAGGTTACGACGATCAGAGCGAAGCTGGCTACCAGAAGATGGTTCATATCCAGAACACCGTTCTGACTGCGCTCGGACACCACGCATAGATGGATCACCTCCCAACTCCACCGTTGCCACATCAGACACACAAAAGCGAGTGGGCAAAATTTATTGCTGGCTTTGGCTATGCCTTCAACGGGCTCTGGTATGTATTACGGACTCAACGCAATAGCAGAGTTCATAGCGGGATTGCGGTTCTGGCTATCGCTATGGGAATCTTGCTACATATCTCTGCGGTTGAGTTTGCAATGATCTTCGTTGCTATTACCAGCGTTTTTATCGCGGAGATGTTCAACACCGTGATGGAGATTTGTGTTGATCTGGCCTCGCCTGTCTATCACCCTTTAGCAAAAATAGCGAAAGATGTAGCGGCTGGAGCGGTCCTGGTCAATGCAATGCTGGCCGTCATTATCGGACTCTTTATCTTCGGACCACATTTGTGGATGCTGCTTATAAAATAATCTTCCCCATCTAAGAGGATCTCTGTACACCTGGCTGGTCACAGGAGGTCATTCTATGTGAGGAGAGAAACTTAGATCTTTTATTTTCAGGAGTAAACAGGTTGAATAAATTTAACTACCTTGGTACCAGAACTATGCAGATGATTATTGTGCTAGTAATTGTAGTAGTGTTGGCACTGCTCAGCGAGATGGCACCGAACCTCGGCAACCTGATAGGGGCAATCGCCTCTGTCATCTTCTTGTTCATCTGCATTGGATGCGTGCTCCTCTATCTTGCGCGCAGCCAGGGTTTTCCCCTCCCAACTCTCTTCCAAATAACGACCGATGCATCTGCTGAGAAAAAGGCGCAAATGAACACCCAGCTGCTCCTGGTTTCCACAGCGTCGATGGTTACCTCGCTGATCCTCCTCTGGATCAGTCGCATGTGAGCGGGGATTGTTGTCGGGATGATTCAAAATGACTTCGGAAGTCATTTTGAATCATCTTGTTGTGAAAATGACCCCGGAAGTCATTTTGAATCATCTTGCCGTCGGGATGATTCAAAATGACTTCCGGGGTCATTTTCTATACTGGAGCCTGACGAAAAATGATGGGGAAAAGGCGCTTCGAGACGACTCGCACTTTTCTCGACCGAAGGGAGATTATTTGACGCGCTCAACGTACTGGCCAGTACGCGTATCAATACGCACGCGATCACCTGGATTCACAAACAGAGGCACATTGACCACGGCCCCTGTCTCCAGCGTGGCAGGCTTGGTAACGTTATTGGCGGTATCTCCACGTACACCAGGTTCGGCGCTCTCAACCGTCAATTCCAGGAAGTTGGGCAGTTCTACGGAGATAATGGTGTCGTTGTCAACTAGCATCTCGACCGTATCCTGCTCTTTCAGGAAACGAACGGCATCACCCAGCATTTCTTTTGGAATGGGCTGCTGATCATAGGATTCTGTATTCATAAAGACGTAGTCATTGCCGTCGATATACAAAAACTGCCAATCCTGGTGCTCAACGCGTACTTCATCAATTTCTTCGCCCGCACGGAAGCGCTGCTCAATCACACGGCCATTCTTCAGATTTTTCAGGCGCGTACGTACGAATGCACGCCAGTTTCCGGGGCTGACGTGATGGAATTCACTAATGGTATACAATTCACCGTTATATCGTATAACCATGCCGTTTCGGAAATCGGCTGTTGTCGCATTAGCCAATGGAGTAACTCCTCTCAATTCAAAACAAATTTCTGTTATGCTTGCTCTGCCACAAAAATACTGGCAGGCTGACCCAGTATCACTAATACTACCTTCTTAACAATATGCCACCCTTGATCACGCAACGTCCTATCCCAGAGCCGGTCCTCGCTGGTCAGTGTCACTATCTGCCCGCCAGGAGCAAGAACACGCCCAAATTCTTTGCTTAACGCCGTATAAAGGCCAGCCAGATCTTCTTGTGTGCCAATCTGTTTGCCAAAGGGAAGATTGGTGACGATGCGCGTTACCGCTGCCTCCTCATAGGGCAGCGAACGAGCATCCCAGACGCGCCAGGTTGCCACAACATCAGCAGCGCTAGCATTGCGCCTCGCCATTGCGACCGCCTCAGCACGTATATCACCACCGATGAGTCTATCATAGGCACCCAACAAAGCACGCTCGATGAGCAGCGTACCCGCACCACACAGCGGATCAAGCACAATATCTTCTGCAGTCGGATGAGAAAGCCAGTTCATAGCAGCCGCCACTGTTGGTCGCAACGATGCCGGGAGATGCTCGCGTTTATAGAGACGATGGCGCATAGTAGCATCGCTCAAACGTACTCCGATCAATGCTTCACCACCATTGAGCCAGAGCCAGACCTCCAGGTCGGACTCATCGTCTACCAAACGCAACCCACGCGGGATCACACGCCGTAGCGCATCACTCACCGCCAGGCCCGCATCCATCCGCCGAAAATCGTGCGTTCCCGCCTTCTGGCTCACTACCCGCCAGGTCTTCGGGGGCGCACCACCATGCACGCGCCGCCAGGAGGCCAATGCGCTTGTGATATCGGCACCGAGCGTCGCGCTATGCAAAACGCGCAGTGCATCACGCCCATGGCCCAGGCCCTTGACATGGGCCAGCGTAAAAAAGATATCCTCAACGGTACGCAGGTCTAATAAATCAACAGGTGCGGCTGCCGTCCGAAAAAGGGCAATCCCACGAGCAAATTTTACCAGTTCGGCATCCGGTATCTGCGCACGAATCTCACTAAAAGCCAGCGTTTCCAATCCTGGCATTGTCATCGCATAAAAAAGGTGTGACATCATCTACCACTCTTCTACAGTTGGTATAACCTTCTCTTTTAATGGGTTTCTTATACCATCTGTATATCTTACACGTAGTACCACCATTACTCCAACTGTTGCCAGATCTGAAATCATCCAGCACGCCTGGAACATAGCATATGGTATCAGCAACTCTTCTGTCGAAGTAGAGTTGGGTGCTACGCTACGCAGTATACTAGTGTATCATGCCGTTCAAGGGGTTGCGAGGATCGATGAGCAGTCCTCACTCCAGGAGTTTGGCGACGCTTTCAGTATCCTGAGCAAATTTTGCGAGGCGCTTCTTCTTCAAGTTCTCACGTAGTATCCAGGAAATATCGGGATCACTCCAGGAGGCACATTCACGCATCAAGGCAAAGCCCTGTTCAGGTACGGCAGCTGTCACCACACTGACTGTGTAGCCTAATGTGCGGCGTAAGACCCGAAACTCCTCACATTTACGCTCAAGGGGAGGAACATGATGCAGACGTTCAAGGGCAATCCGCTGTAGATCCAGGGCTGATCCCAACAGATCAGAGGTCAGTAGGAGAGAAGGCTCGGCAATGGTTGCAATAGCTGCCCGCTGCTGTAGAAAGTTCCCATCGGTAACCAGATTCATCAAGCGGAGCAGAGTTGCTCGCATATCAGCCTGCAGCAGATGCTGGTAGGCAATAGCAACCCCCTCACGAACGCGCCAATAAGGGCTACAAGCATAGTGGTCAAGTAATTTAAAGGTCTCTTCACGCCACTCTGGCTCAATGGAGGCGCACGTTCCAAAGGAGATAATACCGCAGAGCATGATAAACTCAGCCGGCGTATTACTTACCACCATCTTCCGATCACCATTGGCAAAATAGTTGAGAAGCGAACGCACACTATCAGGATGCCTGGCGACAGATGCAGCAAGGAGGTGACTTACATCATTTGCCAGTTCCAGGTTGGCTCGCGGTCCTGGCAAACGGCTATGATCGCGCAGATAAAACTCCAGGGGGCGTTGATTGCCCGTCAAGGCCCTCTCTACGAGAGAAGCAAGTGTATCATGCATGGCTAAGACATCCTTGCATCAAAAATGACTATGATGACTTTGGTTAGATATGGGTAGATCTTTTCGAGGGTAATCTGAAATCTAGAGATCATTTTATCACAACACATCACAGCCATTGAATATATTTTCATCACCATTATAACACTGTACTTATACATCCTGCGTCAATGTATCTCTCACATTGACGTAAACGTTAATCTATGCTATACTTAGCAGAGAAAAGTTCCTTATTACTCATGTTTTCTCAGGAGGAGACCGCCACAGTGGATACAAATGAAGAGCAGGGAGGAATGAAGGCGCAATCATCCTACAGCATTGAGCAGGTAGCTACACGTACAGGTCTGACCAAGCGCACACTCCGCTACTACGAAGAAGTCGGCTTGCTTCCTCCCACTGATCGTACTGAAGGCAACTATCGGCGCTATACAGAAGCTGATATAGAACGACTGGAACGTATCAAGGAATTACGCGATTTACTGGGATTTTCCCTGACCGATATTCGTGAGATCATCGGCGCTGAGGATGAACGAGGGCAGATTAAACAGGCATACAGGCAAGAAACCGATGCTGCCGCAAAAATTGCGCACCTGGAGCGTATCGATGAGTTGATTCGTAGCCAACTGCATCTCATCAAGCAAAAAATCGGCGGCCTGGAACAGATGCATACATCGCTGCTCAAGAAACTTGAGCATCATGAACATCTGCGTACTGAACTACGTAAAATAATAGAATAAATAATTTTTATAGTTGTACTTGTATATTTGACATTTATGGGGTTACAAACATGGCGATATGCCTGTTGCCACATCTGTAACTCCCAAAAATCCTCACAAGCCGCGCCAGCGGCGAGGAAGCTAAGCAACTCGCACATCGGGTTACGTTACACAGAGGGGATCTTTCTGCCTTATGGGGACACTTTCTACCACAAACAAAGAGTTGAGTGCCGCTGAACATGCTCTTGAAAAACAAACAAACGGTTTTCTACGTACTTTTACCGCATTACGCCATCGTAATTTTCGCCTTTTCTGGTCTGGTCAACTTATTTCGTTGATTGGCACATGGATGCAGACGACTGGACAGGCATGGTTAGTTCTGTCACTAACCCATAGTGCCTGGGCTCTTGGGCTGGTCGGTGCATTACAATTCCTACCAGTTATGCTCTTTTCATTGTTTGGTGGTGTCCTTGCAGATCGGCTACCCAAGCGCAGGGTTCTGCTTTTTACCCAATCATTTGCCCTGCTGCAAGCTACGATCCTGTGGTTCCTTATTATCACCGGAACAGCCCAGCTCTGGCATATCTTCATCCTGGCTGCGCTTCTAGGCCTGACCAATTCGTTTGATATGCCAACTCGTCAGTCCTTTGTAGTGGAAATGGTGGGACGCGAAGATCTGCCTAATGCCATAGCCCTCAATTCGTCGATCTTCAATATGGCACGTATTGTCGGCCCTGGCATTGCCGGGCTGGTTATTGCCTTGTTCGGCGAGGCCCCTCTCTTTCTCTTGAACGCGGTCAGTTTTATTCCTGTGATCGTTGGATTGTCAATGATCAATCTAAAGACCTTGCATGCGCATTCACCACGCGCCACGGTCCAATCTGATGGGACACAGACCCCCAAACAGAATACATGGCAAAGCCTGCGTGAGGGGCTTACCTATATTGCCCACACACCTGCCGCATTGCTCATTATTGCAGTCATCGGCGTAGTTTCACTCTTCGGCATCAATTTTAATGTCGTTTTGCCGCTCTTTGCAAACGATGTCTTGCAGGTTGGACCAGCTGGCTTTGGTTTCATTTCGTCAGCCTTTGGCTTCGGATCGCTCTTCTCCGCACTCTGGCTAGCATGGGGAAATAAGTTGCCCAGCCTGAAGAGGATGCTTATCTTCACTCTGGTCTTCTGTGTGCTTGAGGCATTCTTTGCTCTCTCGCATTGGTATCTACTTTCTCTGGTCTTGATAGCAATGGTCGGTTTTACGCAGATCGCCTTCGCCGCAGCCTCCAATACGATGCTACAAACCGTGACACCTGATCACTTGCGTGGTAGAATTATGAGCGTTTACATGTTGGTTTTTGCCGGGAGCATCCCTCTAGGCAACCTGTTCACTGGTGGATTGGCACATCTTTTCGGAGCCCCGATCGCCTTATTAACAGGGGCCGGGCTGAGCCTGATCGCGGCCATCGCTGGCTGGATACTGCGCGCTCCTGCGGAGAAGAGTATTGGACAATTCAGATCTATTGACAGCTAACTGGCGTATCTATCCACTCACCATTGCCGACCAGCAACAGCACATTGAACAAAGCGAGCGCTTGCTCAGTAGCATGCAGCCAGGTGATCCACCAACGCTCTATTGGTCTCTGGCCGAGCCTGCTGGCCTGGTGCTGGGCTTTTCACAGAAGCCTGATACCATCAACCAGGCCGCCCTTGCCGCTCAACCACTGCCCATCTATCATCGGCGAGCAGGTGGCACAGCCGTGCTGGTTGGTCCACACCTGCTCAGTCTGGATGTGGTGTTACCAGCGGGAAGTCCTTTGGTATTACCAGATATCGTCGAATCCTACCGCTGGCTTGGTGAGGCATGGGTAGCGGCCCTCCACCTGTTAGCTATACAGACACACCTCGTGCTGCCAGATGAGGCGCGTACACAACAGGCACGCCGCAAACAAGCAGAGACTCGTTCCTACGAACTGCTTATGCATCGTGCCTGCTATGGAACACTCTCCCCTTATGAGGTAGCGGTGGATCAACGTAAAGTCGTAGGGCTGGACATGATTCGCCGACGCGCAGGCAGCCTTTTACAAGCAGGGGTTCTGCTGCACTGGGATACCAGCATCCTCGCACAGGTGTTAGGACACACCGCAGAGGAACAGCAACTGCTCCGTGAGGGGTTATGTGAACGAGCCGTTGGAATAGATACCCTGGCCGGGCGTGTTATAGAAGCTAGCGAAGTTGTAGCCGCATTTGAGCATGTTCTTAGATCGCTATAGGAAACACACTCAGCATGTGGTAGACTTATTTTCATATAAACTGATAGTTTAAGCCATATAAAAGGGCACAGCATCGTATAGAAAGGCATAAAAGTATCTATGGGCGATAGAAAAGCGCCAGGGGCACTCCAGGTAGTCACCACCCCTGATTATGAAGCAATGGTTATTGGCGCACATCCCGATGACGCAGATTTTGGGGCAGCAGCCACCAGCGCGCTGCTAGCAAAGCAGGGGAAAAAAGTGGTATGGGTCGTGATGACCGATGGCACCGAGGGGAGCGAGGTTCCAAGCCTGATTGATACCGAACTGATGCTTATGCGCGAGCAGGAACAGCGTATGGCCTGTGAGGTCTTAGGGGTACAGGCAGTTGAATTTCTACGCTTTCCCGATGGGCATCTTACCAACAGCGAGGCGGCTCGTAAGGCCATTGTAAGGCTCATTCGTCAGTATCGCCCTCGCCTGGTTTTCACCCATGATCCATCGCAACACATCTTCGGGCCCGATCCAGATGAGCAGCCCAATGATACCGGGTATCTCAACCACTCAGATCATCGCGCGACTGGCAACATTGTGCTCGACGCCATCTTCCCTGCCGTTGGTAACCCACGTTCCTATCGGGAGTTGCTCGCCGAAGGACTCGAGCCATACAAGGTGCATGAACTCTACCTCTTCTTCACTGGACAGGTCAACGCTTATATCGATGTGACTGAGACCATTGATCTCAAAGGCAAAGGGTTGATGTGCCATACCTCGCAGTTTGGTCCGGAAGCCAACATGCTCGATCG